>Ga0316193_10000854_pt1 | contig 19702 bp, 17 predicted proteins | sample MerIslsedime2_MG_FD_207735 | JGI IMG/M metagenome (GOLD analysis project Ga0316193, IMG submission 207735) | Coastal sediment microbial communities from Maine, United States - Merrow Island sediment 2 | ecosystem: Environmental > Aquatic > Marine > Coastal > Sediment | place: USA: Maine... | reverse complement strand
CCATTCTTACCAGACTCCGGGAAGAAGTGGAAAATGCGGGGGGGAAACTGGTCGTCATGCTGCTGCCGGTGATCTTCAATCCCGAAGACCCTGCAACCATCGCAGGTGGAAGTTTTACCAGGAAGTTTCAAACCCCGGATGGTTATTTTACCTTCCGCAGCGTTGAGCCCAGGGAAAGGCTGCAGTCGATCAGCGCAAGAGCGGGGGTAACATTCATTGACCCCACAGAGGATTTCATCGACAGGGTGGTGGATAACAACTTGATGAAACAGGTTTGGCCGCAAAATAACAGGCATTTCTCGGACCTTGGTCACGAAATTCTGGCGGACCTGCTAACAGATCACATAGAAGTCCTTATAATGAACGACAACACAACTGCAGCACGGGGCACAGCGCCTGACCGTAACGGCCCTGCGACCAGCAGCGACAGGTAAATCCGATCGTCAGGCTTCCAGAAACAGAAGGCCAGCACCCCCATGAAGAAAACCCAGGAAATACTCGCAAATATATTCCTCGTCCTGATAACAACATCCGTTACCCTTGTCCTGCTGGAAATAATTGCGAACGTCTATCTGCTGCACCTTGCCGATGAGCACAGATTTATTCGCTATGCCTCCCTGGAACAACTGCAAAACAGCAAGATTTCGAATGCCCCCAGATACACGCCACATCGCTACATCGGCTATTACCCCACGCCGGACTATATCAAGGGTAAAGACCGGCACAATTCCCTGGGATATCGGGGCGACGAAATCAGCATACCGAAGCCTGCCGGAGAATTCCGCATAGTGTGCCTGGGGGGATCTACCACCTATACATCAGAAGTCAATGACTACAGAAAGTCCTATCCTTACCTGCTCGAGGAATATTTACATGAGCAGGGATACAGCAATGTCACCGTGGTGAATGCCGGCGCCGGATCCTGGAGCAGCTGGGAATCGCTAATCAACTTCGAGCTGAGAGTCCTGGATCTCGACCCGGACATGATCATTGTTTATCACGGCATCAACGACATCTCGCCACGTTTTGTCTGGCCGCCGGAAGCGTACCGCGGTGATAACTCCGGTGCCCGGGCGCCCAACCAGACAGCGATCTTCATGCCGAGCATTTTCGAGTACAGCACTCTGCTGCGAATTATCATGATAAACATGGGAATAACAAATTCCCATGCAGCTTTTGAAACCACCATCGACAGGAGACCTGCAACCTATTTCGGCACGCTCTTCAACCAGCAGAAAACCGCGGGCATTTATCCTGCAGGGGTTTTCAGGGAAGCCAGTGGCAGGGAAATGCTGGCAAGCAACCAGGCCGGGTATTTCAAAAGGAATATCCGCAATATCGTCGCCATCGCGAAGGACCGGGGAATAACCGTGGTACTGAGTTCATTTGCCTATTCCCCGCTCTTTACCGATCAGGCAAAGGTTGCTTCCGAGGAATATATATCCGCCTACGAGGAGAACAATCAAATGCTGGCGGCAACAGCTGCAGACATGGATGAACATTTTTTCGATTTCGCAAGCCAATTCCCGACAGAAAAACGCTGGTATACAGATGGCAGACATGTCAATGAAGAAGGGGCGCAACTGAAAGCCAGACTCTTTGGGGATTTTTTAATCGCTAACCGGCTGCTGACTTCACAGGACAATGAATAATCAGCCAGCCGGGCACAGGGAGACATGGCTGCCAACCGCCAACCCCGACACCCGCAGCCCTCCAAAACGGCTTGTACACATCACCGGATGAACCAGGAAAGGAACAGTCATGAGAACGATACCAGGCAAGCCCGACCGGCTGGATAAAAGAAGCAAGGCGGCGCAAAAGTTTTATAAGGTTATATGCATGGCCCCGTTTATGCCTTCCGCTGGTCGCTACAACATAACCGTGTGCCACGAAAGGAGATTTATCTGGTTTCGCGTTGCCAAGGTCGGCAGTCGGACTATTTTCAACCACCTGAAAGAAAGCGGCGTGCATCTTGATGTGGAACACGGCAGGTTACTGCGCTACCCGCTGAAACCATTCGATGACTATTTCAAGTTTTCCTTTGTTCGCAACCCCTGGGATCGCCTGGTTTCGTGCTGGCAAAACAAGGTTATCGATAGCAACCTGTTCCGTTTTGATGAATCGGAACTCGGGAAAATGCGACATTTCGAAAATTTTGTTGCTTACGCCGCACAACTCAATGTCGACACCTGCAATCGCCACTTGCGTTCGCAGTCCTCCCTGATCGACCTCAACAATATCGATTACCTGGGACGCATGGAGACCTATGCAGATGATGTTAACTATATATTCTCGCGACTGGGTTTGAATAACAGGGCAATTGTGCCGAGAAATGTCACGGCCGACAGAAAACCCTACCAGGAATATTACAGCGGGGAACTGGCAGAAAAGGTCTCCCGGATTTATCGGCAGGACGTCCAGATATTCGGCTACCGGTTCTGAATCATTTTGCAATCCCGGGAAACGGTGCCGGCTTCCGCACCGTGGCAGCCAGATCCTCGTAAAGCAACAAGGTGCTGTCCAGCATACTTTGCAGGGTATACACCTGCACATCCTGCATGGCGGGCGGTGTTGCAGACCAGGTGAGCAACCGCTCTGCCATGGCAGCCGTATCTCCCGGCGGCACGAGCCCCGCCGGAAAATGCTGCGCCAGCTGTTCACCAACCCCGCCATGTGCATATCCGGCAACCGGAATACCCAGTCCCAGTGCCTCGTTCACGGTACGACCAAAGGCCTCTGGCCGCCGGGACAGGGAGAGCACGGCGGCGGAGACCGACATGATCTCGCGCACATCCTCCCTGAAGCCGGTGAAGGTAATTGACCCGGTCACGCCGGCCGCTGCTGCGGCCGCATGTAACTCCCCGGCCAGCTTGCGAGCCGGCATCTCGCCCACAATCAGGCCATGGGCGGCAATACCCCGCGCCTGCAGGCTGGCAATAATCCTGATCAGGTCCAGCACCCCCTTGCGACGGCTTACCCGGCCCGGCAGGGTGACGACAAAGCGCTGCTCCAGTTCGGGGTACTGGTGCCGCCAGGCTGTCATCCAGGCGTCATCAGGACGGAAGTGCAGCTGGTAGTCCGCCTCGTCCACGCCACGGGGAATCACTACAATCCGCTCCGGGTCCACACCGTGGTAATGCTGCAACGCATAGTCGCGCGCATGACCGGACACGGCAATGATGCGCTCCCCTTTCGTCATGACCGCGCTGTAGGCACTCACTGAATACAGACCATGTACCGTCGTAACAAAACGCGGCCGTATTGCCGGATCCATTCGCCGCCAGGCCAGCCAGGCAATCCATGCCGGCAACCGTGAACGGGCATGCAGGATATCGACGCCCTCGGTGACCAGTAAACGCCGCAACCGCGGCAGGTACCGCAGGGTAAACGGGGATTTTCGACCGATTGGCCAGCTGACGTGTTCCGCACCGGTGGCAAGCAGACCGGGCAACAGTCGTCCACCTGCAGAAATTACCAGGGAGCGGTGACCGGCACGCACCAGTGCCGCCGCAACTTCCAGTGTACCCTGTTCTACTCCGCCACCGTGCAGCGCTGGCAACAGCTGGCACACTGTCAGGGATGGTTTTATTGGCACCCCCACTGGCCGCAAATTTCCCTTGCGATGCGGTTTGCCTCGTCAAACACCCGCCTGGGCCGCGGCAAGGGGTGACCTGCGGACCAGTCACTGAAACGCATGACATTGCGGGAGTCCACCAACGCCTGCACACCGGTGACAATCCGGTCCTGCCGCCGCGGGGTCACCGACAGCAGACCAACGGGTATCCCGGCCGTCAGTGCTTCATAGATCATGGAGACACTGTCTTCCGTTACCCAGGTGCAGCAGGACCGGCTCAATTGCAAGGACAGCCACTGGTCAGTGGTGTCGCGACAGGACAGGACCGTCAACTTGAGATTGCGATTAAAAATCATTTGCCGGACATGCTCGGCAAAACCCGGCGGGGTACGTCGGGAAGTCGTCAGAATCCAGTCGCGCACTGGTGAATAGCGAATAACCCTGGCGATTTGCTCGGCGACCTGCCGATGGTCCCAGTGATAGTGTCTGGACGGACCACCGATCAGCAACAAGCCGCGATAGCTGCCGGTCATGCAGACGGGCTGCATGCGGTTCAGACTGCCACAGGTCACGAGGATATTGGCCGCCTGCCCTGGCCGGTCATGTTCCGGGATGATACAGAGGTCAAACAACGATTTCGGCAGGTCCGGGCTCATCAGCACCGCCGCCTTGCCACCCCGGGCACGGCGTGCAGACAACAAGGGCAAATGTGTCGAATGACCGGCCCCGATCATCAGCCACGGATCAGGCAACAGGGATCCGGCCGGAAAACGCCCGAGCATCCAGTCCAGCCCGGCCCCTGGCCGCACCGGGATGTCATAGGCATCAATGCGGGCTCGCCGCTTCAGCGCATCCACCAGGCCCAGGCTCTGGCTGTCATGTCCGGCCTTGCCATCACTGAAACGCCAGACCACCCTGACCTGCCCGGGATGCTGACGGACCTGCCGGGAGGGAACCGGCACCACCCGTGCCGGAGTGACGGGCGTTATCTGTCCTTCAGGGTGTATTCGGCGCCGCAATAAGGGCATTTGGCGTGTCCCTGTTCCTCAATCGAAAGATAGACCCGCGGATGTGAATTCCACAGGCTCATACCGTCCATGGGGCAGTGCAAGGGCAAGTCTGCTGCCGTGACGGTGTAGTTATTCTCTGCATTGGACTGAATCAGGCTGCTGCTGCCTGCTGCTGACGCTGTATCGGGACTGGGCACTTGAAAACCTCGACGCTGTTCTTTTTTTACTGGTTATAACCGGGCTGCGGCCATGCAGCCGCCCCGGCATCGTGGCTGCACATTATACATAAGGCAGCTCCGAAAAATACGCCGGCAGCGGCACAAATGCCGGCGGATGGTCTGCCCCGTACTGGCAGGTCATAGACCCTGAAAATCATGCAAACAGCTACTTTTTCAACCACATGGTGTAACATGTCACGGAACACCAGCCGCCTTTCTGGTCTCAGTTTCAGTCAGACACGGATCAACCCATGACCAGCAACTTGTTGAACACCAAAGACCTGTATTTTCGTTTACTCCGCCATGTCTTTCCCTACTGGAAGATGTTCGCACTGTCCCTGCTGGGAACCGTCGCCTTTGCCGCTACCGAACCGGCCATGCCGGCATTAATGAAACCGCTGCTGGACGAGAACTTCGTATCCAAAAATCCCGAGGGACTGGTCAGGCTGCCACTGTTGCTCATACTGCTGTTTATTGTCAGAGGCATAGCCAGTTTTGTCAGCGATTATTGCATCAAGTGGGTATCTACCCGGGTAGTCATGGACCTGCGCAAGGAGATGTTTGACCGCATGCAGACCCTGCCAGTCAGTTACTTCGAAAACCACCCGTCAGGCAACATCATTACGAAATTCACTTACAACGTACAACAGGTTATGTCTGCCGCCACCACGGTCGTGATCACGGTGGTCAAGGACAGCCTGATGATTGTCGGGCTGCTGGCCTATGCGCTGTACCTGAACTGGCAACTCTCACTGGTTACGTTCCTGATTGTGCCGCCCACTGCCCTGATCATTGGCTATTTCAGCCGCCGCATGCGGCGGCTGAGCCGCTCGGTACAGGACTCGATCGGCGACATTACCCGGGTTCTCCAGGAAGCCATTAACGGCAATCGCGAGATAAAGGTATTTGGTAGCGAAGACTATGAAGCGCACCGCTTTCAGAAGATCAACAACTGGATAAGACGTTATCGCATGAAGGTTGGCATCACCTCGGCAACCATTGTCCCTGTAGTGCAGGTTTTTACCGTGACCGCCCTGGCAATCGTGGTCTATTTCGCCTCCCTGCAGTCACAGGCCAACGAGATCACTGTTGGCGAGTTCGTCGCACTGATTACCGCACTGGCACTGTTGTCATCGCCGATAAAACGTCTCACCCGGGTGAATGTGACGCTCCAGAACGGACTGGCGGCCTCGGAAACCATCTTTGCGCTCATTGACGAACACCCGGAAACGGATACCGGCCGGACCGTCATCGAGAAACCGCGTGGGGAAATCGAGTTCCGGAATATCAGCTATACCCACTATGGCAGTGATGCACCGGTACTGCAGGACATCAACCTGAAGATAGCCGCCGGCGAGACCGTCGCACTGGTTGGTCCGTCAGGCGGCGGCAAGACAACGCTCGTCAACCTGCTCCCCCGTTTCTACAATCCGACAGGAGGCCATATTTTTCTTGATGGCATCGATACCCATGACATCAAACTGACCAGCCTGAGAGATCATATTGCCTATGTTAGCCAGCATATCATCCTGTTCAATGACACCATTGCGGCCAATATCGCCTATGGTGCACAGAAAGCAGCGTATGACGAGGAGGCCATCATGGAGGCGGCCGAGCAGGCACATGCGCTGGAATTTATAGAGCAGTTTCCAGCCGGAATAAACACCCTGATCGGAGAAAACGGGGTGCGCCTGTCTGCCGGCCAACGCCAGCGGCTTGCCATTGCCCGCGCCCTGATAAAAAACGCTCCCGTCCTGATCCTTGATGAAGCCACCTCCGCGCTCGACACGGAATCCGAAAGAGCCGTGCAACTTGCACTGGAAACCCTGCGGCATGGCAGAACCTCGCTGCTGATTGCCCATCGCCTCTCCACGATTGAAAACGCGGACCGCATACTGGCGATCAAGGACGGCCGCATCGTGGAGTCAGGCACACACAGCGAACTGCTGCAACAGGGTGGCGTCTATGCAAGGCTCTACAAGACCCAGGCAACACACACCTCCTGATAACATTGAAAGACAGCAACAAGCCCGCTTCTCACTACTCCCCCCTTACCCCGCGGTACTGGCCCACATGGCTTGGCATCGGCTTGCTGTGGCTGGTGGTAAAACTGCCCATGCCCCTGCAACTTGCCGTCGGGCGCGTGCTTGGCCGGCTGTTCAAACTGCTCAGCGGTTATCGCCGGACGATTGCACGTACCAATATTGGCCTGTGCTTTCCCGAACTGGACAACCGGCAGCAGCAGCAACTGGTCAACCGCTGCTATGACTCACTCGGCATGAGTCTGGTCGAGACCGCCTTTGCCTACTGGGCAGACGACCGGGACATTGATCGCTTCGGCACACTCGAGGGACTGGAGCACATCGAGACCGCACGCCGGCAGGGCCAGGGGGTACTGCTGCTGAGCGGGCATTTCTGCTCACTGGATTTCGCTGGCAGGATACTGGCCAGACACCACCCGGCCTGTTTCACCTACCAGAAACTTCGCAACCGGCTCATCGATACCGCCATTAAAAAAAGGCGTGCGCAAACAAGTGAAATCCTGATTAACAGGTACGACACCCGCGGTTTCATAAAGGCGCTCAAGACCGGGCATGTGGTGTGGTATGCCCCGGACCAGGACCAGGCACGCAAAAACAGTGTCTTTGCGCCCTTCTTCGGCATCCCCGCCAACACGCTTGCAGCGACAACAAAACTGGTCAAACTGACCGGCGCCGTGGTACTTCCCTTTCATATCCGGCGACTGCCGCACAGCAAGGGCTATGCCCTGACGATTGCACCACCGCTGGAAAATTACCCCGGAGAGAGCGAAGTGGCAGATGCCACCCGTTTTAACGCCATTATCGAGTCGCGGGTGCGCGAGCATCCCGAACAATACCTGTGGACGCACCGGCGCTTTAAAACACGCCCCGAAAATGAAGCCCGGCTTTACCCGCAGAAACCCAGAAGGATCCGCAAGAAGCGCCGCAGGTTAAAGAAGAAAAGCAAGCAGCCACTCATGAAATAGCAACGGGCACAAGCGGCGCCGCATAAAAACCAGGCTGTTCCCGGCACCCTGGCAGGGCTGGAATTCGGCCGCCACAACTGTTTATCACTGAAAACTTCCTCTATATACTCGGGATCATGAAACCCAAACACTATCTAAGGGAGGCAAAAAGATTTATCAAATCCCTTACCGATGACAACGCCTACATCATCTCGGGGCTTGGAAGATGCGGGACAACACTGGTCCAGCATGCACTCATCGAGACGCGGGGTGTTATCAAGAGCCGCCGCTTCCTGTCCCGCTTCGCCGATGAGAAGAACTATGTAAAGGGCACGATTTACAAAACCCACAGCTTTCCGCCTGCCACACTCCCCGCCCATGTGAAACTGGTATTCATGTTTGGTGACCCGCTGAACGCCGCGTTATCGGGATACCGGGAGTTCTCGAAAGAAAATGACAAGCACTTCGCCCACATCGGCGCCGCCGGGACACCTGACCGCGAAGAAATTTTCAGCAAGGACATACTCATGCTGGAGCAGCATTTCGATGCCTGGTACCAGCGACAGGGCTTCGACTTCATCTCCGTACGCTATGAGGCACTCTACACAGAAGCAACCCGTGCCATGCTTGCAGAATACCTGGGTTTCAGTCTGAAGCTGCCTCCCTACCGGCCAAGAAGTACCGACTGGCGCCAGCATGAACGCCGTGACGAACTGGAGGCAACCTACTCCGGGCTGAAGGCAAAGATCGAGGCCGCAGCTGATTGCAGGATCTGGCTCGGGAAAGCATAAGGCACGGCATCCGGATCAACCCTGCCGGGTTGCGTGCAGGCTTACTGCAAGCCAGCGAAATATTGCTCCCCGTACTCCTGTTGCCATGCACGCATCTGCAGCACGCGCCAGTTGTCCGGAATATCAAATATTGCCCTGTCAAAGAACGCATACCCCGCAAACCAGGATTCCGGAGTGGCTGCCAGTAGCAGCCCGGATTCATCCACACTGGTGGCATACTTCTGATTAATTGCCTCGATGGATTTTTCCGGATCCCTGACCCGCTCCAGCCAGCGATACCACCGCTGCTTCAGTTCAAGATTAGGCCAGTTAACAAACTGAAAATGCAGCAGCCCGATATCCCCCTCATGCAGCTTGATGCGCCTCCCTTTCATTTTCGGAATACGCGAGGTGTGGATAAACCTTGACCGGTACTCGGATTTGCCATCGTCACAAAAAATGCAACGTTTGTAACGTTCGGACCACACGGGAGCATCAACCCGGTACTGATCCACACTCCGCCACAAGTGGATCCAGCGCAGCGCCAGCTGTTCCCTGGGCTGCAGGGACAGGATCCGTTTCCTCAGGACAGACCCGTCTAGACAATTCGCCGTAAAGGCCTCATCTGCATCAATCACCACAAAGTGAGTCCCGCCCAGTGCCCGGCCCGCAACCAGCAAGCGATTCCTGTCACCGGGTTCATCGCGATGCCAGACAGACTTCTCAATGATTTTCTCTACCCGGCAATCCACACTCAGCTCCCGAACAAGCTGCACGGTATTGTCCGTTGAACAATCATCCAGAAAGACAATCGCATCGGTAAATTTTGCCAGGGCCCGCAACGCAAATTCGATCTTGTCCGCTTCATTGCGCGCGGGGAGCAAGCCGATAATCCTCGGGTTGCGGGCAGGTGCTTCCGGGATAAGGCCATTCAGGAACGGCATCTTTCTGAACCAGGGTGTTCTCCCGGTATCTTTATGCGCCACCACGCCGACCCTGCCGGCAGCGTCTGCATCCAGAATCTGATTGCTTAATTCGTAGAGCTCGTAATCCGCCCGGTTGCGTTCCTTGAAGAGCCGGGCAATTTCTGCAGAAACCCTGAAGTTCCGGTAGCTGTCCTTGTTGCTGCTGCGAACCCGTTCGTTTTTTACATTGAATCCGAGTATTTCCGACAAGCGCTGCAGTGACAGATCCATCTTCTCCTGCACACAAATGAGCGCATAAAGTTGCCGCAGGGAATCTTCAGTCAGCCCGGCGGGAAGTCCCAGCCATCTCGTCAGGTAATTGTCAAAACCCGCGTGGACATCGCGTTGTGACGGGCATGCCTGCACGGGCGCATCATGATTTTTCGCGTACCAGTGGTTAAAGTCAGGAAAGTCGGGTGAATGCCGGTCGGGATGCAGATAGTAATAATGGGAAATAGCCCGATCCAGCGGCTCCCGGACAGATGAAATATAGACTGCGCCGGGTACCCGCCTGTTAAAGAATTCCCTGTCGCAAGCAATATGCCTGGCACTGACACCGTAGTTTTCCTCCAGAGAGGACAGATATTCCGCTGACATATTACAAATAAAATTCGACTGCTCGTCCGGGGGAGGAATCAATTTAAGCAGCCCGTGGATATCCGCATATCTCTCAACCGCCTTGCGGATCAGCGTACTCGCTGTCTTATGGGTCTTTATGTAGACAACGGGCCTTGCTGTATTGCGGCTGGCTGTCATGGTTCGGGAAACGCTGTCGACAATATATGCGCGGGAGCGCAGACCGGTAAACCGCTCACTTTGTTACCAGCACATCTTCCATGATCAGATACTCAAGATCCGATCCATAGAACATATCAAGTGCATCTGCCGGTGAGCACACCATCGGTTCGCCGCGGCGATTCAGGGACGTATTCAGCACCACTGCATTACCGGTGCGTTTTTCCAGCTCCTCTATCAGTCGGTAATAACGCGGGTTGGTGTCCTTGCTGACAATCTGCGCACGCGCCGTACCATCTTCATGGACCACCTCCGGTATGCGTGGCTTCCAGGACTCGGCCACATCGAAGGTAAATGTCATGTACGGGGACGGATGATCCGTCTGCAGGATATCTTCCGCCACCCGGTCCAGTATGCTGGGGCAAAAGGGCCGCCAGCGTTCCCGGTACTTGATCTGCTCGTTGATGCGGTCAGCAATGGCACGGGTGGCGGGATCGCCGAGAATACTGCGATTGCCCAGCGCCCGCGGCCCGAACTCCATGCGTCCCTGAAACCACGCCAGCGGGTTGCCGGCGGCCAGCAATTCGGCACCGCGCAGCGCTGCATCCTCCAGCACCTCCCATACGGGTTGGTGTTCACATGCCTGACAGGCGGCAATGCACTGGTCGGTGGTGTAGGAGGGACCGAGGTAGGCATGCTCCATGCTCGCCAGCGACTCGCCCTGCTCGTTGGCAACCCAGGATGCCGCACCAATCGCCGTCCCGGCATCACTGGCGGCCGGCTGCACAAACAACTCCTTGACAGCGGGCATGGCAATGATGCGCTGATTCAGTTTCACATTCAGTGCCACGCCACCTGCATAGCAGAGCTTGCCGGTTTCCCTGAGGATATCACCCAGATAATGGTCAATCAGGCCGAGCGCAACATCTTCCAGCAACTGCTGGATAGCGGCTGCATAATCTATATAGGGGTCGTCGATTTCATCCCCCTGGCGCTTTGGCCCCAGCCAGTCCACCAGTTCCGGACTGAAATAATAACCCTTGCCATGCTCCTTGTAGCGCCGCATCCCGATGACATTCACCAGGTGCGTATTCACACTGAAACCCTGCCTGTCGTACTTGACCAGGCGTGACAGGTCATGCTTCTTCGGATCCCCGTAGGGCGCCATGCCCATGACCTTGAACTCGCCGTCCAGCATGTCAAAACCGAGATACTCGGTCAGCGCACCATACATGCCACCGAGCGAATCCGGGTCATAGAATTCCTTGAGCTTGTGAATGCGGCCGTTTTCCCCGTAACCAAAAAAGGTGGTCGCATACTCACCCTTGCCATCAATACCGAGGATCGCCGTTTTTTCACTGAAACCGCTCAGATGATAGGCGCTGCTGGCATGTGCGAGATGGTGTTCGACCGCACGGAACTTCGACTGCCCGTCTTTTACACCGAGCTGTTGCAGCATCTCCATGACACCCCGGACATTGCGGCGATAGCGACGGTTGCCGTTGAAGATGGCGTACAGGGCACGATCCGGCGCATACCAGTAACGCCTGGCATAGTGCCAGCGCGCGGGTGACAGCAGGCTGATCGGCGCATACGGAAAGGCGACCAGGTCAATATCGTTTGGCTGCAGCCCGGCGAATTCGAGACAGTAGCGACTCGACTCCAGCGGAAACTTCCCCTTGGCGTGCTTGTCGCGCAGGAAACGTTCCTCCTCGACAGCCGCGACCAGTTCACCATCGACAAACAGGGCTGCAGAGGCATCGTGGCCGACGGCACCGGAGACGCCGAGGATATTCATGACTCTGTCACCAGGTTTTTGTTGCGCATCTTTTCAGTAAACATTGCCTTGATCCTGGGGCAGTCTTCCCAGTTACGCATAAAGCGCAGCAGGTCACGGCGTTGTGCCCGGCGAAAAGACTCCGGCGCGACATGTCTCTGCATGGCATCCAGGTCAATCACCACAGCACCCTGCTGCGACAGGATAAAATTTGTTGCCTTCATGTCGCCGTGACTGAGGCTGGACAGTGCCAGTTGTGCCAGAACCGCGGTTACCTGCTGCACGGCGTATATCTCGCCGGCATCACCCGGCGTGCCCGGTCCGCACAGGCTGCTCGCATCATCACCCGCCACGAATTCGGATATATACCAGGCCCTGCCACGCAAGGGACCAATACGCTCTTCGATCAGGGCGACCGGTCGGGCAGTGAGGATACCGTACATCCCCAGGCGGTGGGCATTCTTCCAGGACACCGCGGCGCGCGTCTTGCGGAAGGCACGGCCAAGCCTATGCCTCAAGCCCTTGATATTATAGCGCTTTACCACCATCTGCCGGCCATTCACACGGGTCATCCAGAGTGTACAGGTATTACCCTGCTTCAGGTACCGCGCGTCCGCGCGCCGCAGGCTGGCATCCGGAGCAGCGAGAAATTCTACCATCTCCGCCGTATCCATGGAGCGGTCGTAGACCCAGAACGAACGCCAGCTGCGCACGCATCTGAAGGCACTGCAATCACGAAACACCTTCTTCAGAAACCGCCGCAGGCGCCGGTCCCGGAAATGACTGACGCGCCGGCGCAAGGTTGCAACGGGCAGGTCATTGCTGCCCCAGGAACGCCCTTGCAGGTACGTGGGCAGGACCCGGTCGATCAGGGCATCATCATCGGGATAGAGTTCTGCAAAAAACAGGGCGAGGTTATCGCGCGACTGCGTGAGCGACAATTCAGCAGTACCACCGTCGTGTATGCCGCCGCCATCAAGCGTGTACAGGCGCTCTCCCGCAAGCAAAAAATTATTCAGGTGGATGTCACGCTGTTCCAGGCCGGCACGGTGATGACTGGCAATGCACACAACGGCACGCTGCAACAATGCAATCCGCGCCGTCTCTTCATGCGCCTGCGACAGGGCGGCCGCCAGCGTCTCGGCCGGCTGTATGGCCTGCAACACGATGACATGCAGTGCGCCGCCAGCTGCCGTGCCGATATGCAACACTGCCGGTGCCGCGATACCCTTGTCAGCAAGCGCCTGCAAGCCATGGCACTCTGCCTGCCAGTACTTTTCGCCATCAAGGTACAGCTTGATAAAGACGTCCTTCCCCTGCCACCTGCCGCGGCACACCAGCCGGCGTCCCGGGATGGCACGCACGACGTGCTGACAGTCGAGTACTGCTGCGGCACCTTGCTGGGCGTCCAGCGCCAGCACGAACGGCCCGGGCCGGCGGCCCATTTGCAGCAGCGCTGCGGCAGAGACCGGGATATCAGACAGCGGCGGGGAGTTCATGATAGAAGGAATGATACAGGCTGCAGGCCCGCAGTCGGCAACGGCTCCAGAATCCGGCATCTGCTGCCAGCGTGTCCCGCAGCGGTTTGCCACGATATTCAATCATGAACCGGTAGAGGTCACGTCGCGTCAGGCCAATGCGCATACTGGAGAAATACAGGCCGCCGATATCCTTGACGATCCAGCGCTGCGGTGTGTGCCGGCGCAACTGCACCCGGTGCAGGTCTATGAGCGACAGGCGCAGGGAGTCCGGCGGCACTGCCAGCACGTCAACGGAGACATCCAGCAGAAAATGGCAGATATAATAGTCGCGGTGATTGATGCCGTGGGTATGCATGAGCCGGGATACCCGTGCAATCCGCCTGATCAACTCACGCTTGAGCCTGATCCCGGCTGCTGTCCGCGGCGGGTTCTGCTCCCAGGCACCGCAAAAATCTTCCAGGCTTGCCGTCTCTTCCAGCGCCTCGGTAATGACAAAGGACTGCTTTCTCGCCGGGTTGCTGCCACGCTCCCCGTAGCCAACCAGCGTCATGGTCTCCACGCCCAGTTGCTCGAGCCGCTGAATGGCCTGCCATTCATTGCGCGCACCGAGCACCGGTAGCTTCAGCTGCAGTAAATTCTTGAGAATCTCCTTCCAGCCAACGCCATAATGCGCCTTGAGAAAATAACGCCTGCCGCCCAGTTCAAAACGCAGGGTGCGACGATTGGCCACCTCGCGGAAAGGCTCCCCGTCAAGCTGCATGATGGTATCAAACGGATCAACCTCAGCCGGCAGGCAGGCAGCGAAGGCCGGGGACAGCTCAATCATGATGCCCCGGCCGCAGCAGCGGCCCCAGCCATATTGGCCGCCAGTGTCTGCCACACCCGTGCAGGCGGCAAGCTGCCATAGCAGGCAGGAAACACCGCGGCCGCGCCCTGATAGCTGCAGTTACGCTCCTGACAGGGCGCACAGGGGAAGTCCGCCTGCAGGTGCAACTGGGCATCACCCACGGTGCCGATCAAGCCGGGGTCCGTCGCGCCATACAGGGTCACACAGGGAGTACCCAGTGCGGCGGCCAGGTGCACCAGGCCGGTATCCACTCCGACAACACCACGGGCCGCTGCAATCACCGGCGCCAGCTCACCCAACTGCATACGCGGCAGCACCTCGACCCCCCGATGAGCGGCAGCAATCTTCTTGGCACGCTGCTGTTCGCCGGCATTGCCCCAGGGGATCTTCACCTGCAGGCCACTGGCGGCCGCCATGGTGGCCAGTTCCACCCAGTATTCATCCGGCCAGTGCTTGCTCGGCCAGGTGGTGCCATGCAGGAAGACCAGGCAGGACTGCCGTGCTGCGACTGCAAACCGCTCCCGGATACCGTAATCGGGCGCGGTAGCAGGGACCTGATAACCCAATGCCGCCGCAAACAGTTGCCGGACACGTTCCACGGCATGTTGCTGACGTGGCACCGGGAATGTCCGGCTATAGGCACGTGCCGCCAGCGGCTCACGGGCACTGGCCCGGTCAAGGCCGTAGCGCGGACCCCGCGCAAAACGTGAAATAACGGCACTCTTCACCAGTCCCTGCGCATCAACAATCCGGTCATAGCTGTGTCTGCGCAACTGCTTTACCGCGGCCTGTGGCTCGCCAAGACGCAGCACATGCCAGGGCCGGTGTTTCCAGCGGCGCAGGGCAACCGGTATGACCGCGTCAACCGCTGCATGCCAGGCAGGCACCTCGATAAAGGGCTCTTCCACCACCCAGTCAAAGCGGATACCCGGGAGCAGACGTGCGGCATCGGTTACTGCCGGCAGGGTGTGCAGCACATCACCCAGGGAAGAGGTTTTGATAATCAGTACCTTCACCGTTTCATCACTTCTTCCATGGCCGTGATGACACGTTCAGGCAACAGCTTGTTCAGGCAGTCGAGGTGGCCCAGCGGGCATTCACGCTTGAAACAGGGGCTGCAGTCCAGCCCCAGCCGCTCAACATGTGCCGTCTCTGCGAGTGGCGGGGTAAAACCGGGGTCTGATGACCCGTAGATCGCCACCATCGGGCGTTGCAGGGCCGCCGCCACATGCATCAGGCCCGAATCATTGGTAATAACGAAGGTTGCCAGTGCCAGCAGGTCAATGGCATCTTCCAGGCGTGTCTGGCCGGCAAGAATTTCACAGGCACTGCCGGCAAGCGTATTAATCCTGTCACACACAGGGACATCATTCGCCGAGCCAAACAGCCACACCTGCCAGCCCTTCTCCAGCCAGGTCCTCGCAACTGCTGCGTAATAGGCCTCCGGCCACTGCTTTGCGGGACCAAATTCGGCCCCCGGGCACAGCGCCAGCACAGGTTGCTGGCCGGTCTCGAGTCCCAGGCGCTGCAGTGCCGCACGACCGTTCTCGTTACTGGTCTCCAGCGCAGGCTCGGGAACGGGATCCCCGGGTACTGCACCATCCGGCAGACCCAGTGCGACGAACCGTTGTACCGTTTGCGGCAGCCGCTGCCGGTCGAGTTTGCGGCAGTCGGTCAACAGGCACTGCCGCAGTTCACCGACATAGCCGGTACGCCGGGGGATGCGTGCCCAGTACGGTATGAGTGCAGACTTGAAGGAGTTGGGTAACAGTATCGCCTGTTCATAGCCGGCAGCGCGCAGGCTGATACCGAGGCGGCGACGTGTCCGCAGCTGCAGCTGCCCGTGACCCAGCGGCATCTCGATAGCGTCCCGGACCTCCGGCATGCGTTGCAACAGTGCCAGGGTCCAGCCGGGCGCCAGCACATCGATCGCACGCCCGGCATCCTGTGCCTTGAGCACCTTGAACAGACTCTGGGCCATCACCATATCACCGACCCAGGATGGAGCAACGATCAATACAGCGCCCATCGTTTCCAACCTCTCTGTGACAGGAACGCAGGCATTGTGCCTTGGATCAGCCCGGGTAGCCAACCCCTGGCGACAGCATCATTCCGGCGGGACATAATACCGGCGTGGATACAGGCGAAAGACCAGCCGCATGATCGTATAGTGCGGGAAGATGCGATAGGGCCAGTAACGCCGGTACCCGGTCTGCAACAGGCGTTCCTTGTCCTGCCGGCGCCGCTGTTCACCCTCCGGTGATTTGGATAACTGGTGTTCGCTTTTACTGTAGATGTACAGGATCTTTCTGATCAGGCCGTAGCTAATTCCCCGATCGATGATTCTCCCCCAGAATTCCTTGTCACCGGCGGCATAATACACCTCATCAAAGACACCAATACGGTCACCGAGGGAGCGACGCCAGGCAGTGAACGCACCGGGCCGGTGAAACAGCTTCATTGCCTTCAGGCTGGCCAGCGACCACATATCCCCGGCAGCAATCTCGGCAAGTCGTTGCCGTGCAGTCAACACCGTACAGACATCCCAGTCATGTACCTCCATATGACGAACAACAAATTCAAGCAAGCGCGGGTGCATACAGTCATCCATATTTGAATAACAGACCAGCGGTGCCCGCGCCTGCTCCCAGCCTGTATTCCAGGCCCTGAACAGGTTGACGCGCTCCTCCAGGGCGAGCAGCCTGCAATTCGGATGCTGTGCACAGAAGGGAGCCAGCAGCTCACGTTCACGCTGCGGTGAATCAGGTTCAACAAAGATAAACTCGGCGTCTTCGAAGATGGACTGTTGCCTGATCTCGGCAAGTTTTTTCTCGACAAATTCCCTGTCGTTATAGGTGCTGATAATGACCGATATTTTACAGGACATGGCGTTCAGGCCGAAGAAGAGTGCTGCCTGGCGAGGACATATTCATGAATAATGCTGGCGGCCTTCTCATGCAGGCTGTATAGATCCTGTGTTTGTCCGTAGCGAATACCATTGTCTGACCATTCATCCCGTCTGCCGGAAGTCAGCATGTCATGTAAAGCAGCATCCAGCACTGCCTGTCTGAACGGCGATGCCACCACTCGCCCGGCGGCCGCTGCTTCCACATGACAGGAATAACCGCAGGTCGCAGTGGTCAGCACCGGCAGTCCGGCCACGATGGCCTCTATAATAATCATACCTGCATTTTCATGGCGGGCAGGATGCAGCAGCAAGTCGGCACCTTGCAGAAAGCGCGGGATGTCGTCCCGGCCCGGAAACAGGCGGACATTATCCTGCAAGCCCAGGCGCTGCAGCAGGCGGTTAACAGGCCCCGGCTTGTCCTGGCCGATCACAAAGACCCGTACCCGTGCCCGCAGCTCCGCCGGCAATGCAGCAACCGCCAGCAGCCCGCGGTCGAATCCCTTCATGCTGAAACCCGAACCCACGGACAACAACAATATATTATCCGCGCTCAACCCGAACTCCTGCCTGAACCGGGCACGTATCTCGTCCCTGTTGGCAGGCGCCATCCTGTCCCTGGAGATACCAGGCGGCAACATCCTGATGCGAGCATCGCTGATGCCGTAATATTTTCTGAAATACGGCAGCTGGAGACCCGAGATCATCAACACCAGCGTCTTAGAGGCAGGACCGAAGACGGCCTCCTCCTGGCGCATGAAAAAACGGTAGCGAGCCAGAAACCTGACATGGTACGGCTTGTTCTCGACATGCTCCTGCCGGAAGCAGGGATCAGCCGCGTAATAAATATCCAGTCCCGAGATCCTGTTAAACCCGATGACGGCAGCGACCGGGTATCTCGCCAGCGCCTGCTGCAGCCGCCTTATAAAATCCCGGTACCTGACGAAATTCCGCAGGCCGCGTGCCGGCAACAGGTGCACATGGAAACCCGCCGGCATATACCCCTGCCAGGAGAGCGTATACACATGAATTTCATAGCCGAGTTCCTGGCAGGCACTGGCCATACGCACCATATCGCGCTGCAAACCACCATAGGGGAAATATTTAAAGAGTACGAAGGCAAGCTTCATGCGGCCCTGCCAGCCCCCTCTCCCTCACGAGGGAGAGGGTTGGGGAGAAGGGACGGTATATTTATACTATGGTGACCGGCATACATGCCCAGCGCATTCAATCAATATTTCAGGACAGGAACGCCGGAACCAGTTACACCAGGGTAAGCCAATCGCTGTACCTGTCCACGCGCCCGTGTACCACGTCAAAATACAGGGTCTGCAGGCGCTCGGTCACCGGCCCGCGGGTACCCTCGCCGATGGTGCGGTTATCCACTTCACGGATCGGCGTAACTTCCGCTGCCGTACCGGTAAAGAAGGCCTCGTCGGCAAGGTACACCTCATCACGGGAAATGCGTTTTTCACAAACTGTCAGCCCGATATCTGTGGCCAGCTCCATCAGCGTGTCGCGGGTGATACCTTCCAGCGCCGAACTGGTGTCCGGTGTGTACAACACGCCGTCACGGACGATAAAAATATTCTCGCCGCTGCCCTCGGCCACAAAACCGTGATCGTCCAGCAACATGGCTTCATCATAGCCGGAGGTCAGGGCCTCGTTCAGAGCCAGCATGGAATTGATGTAATTGCCGGTCGCCTTGGCCTTGCACATGGTGATGTTCACATGGTGGCGTGTGTATGAGGATGTCTTGATGCGAATGCCCTTTTCCATATTCTCGGCGCCCAGATAGGCGCCCCACTCCCAGGCCGCCACCATCCCGTGCACCTTGAGATTATCGGCCCGCAGACCCATGCCTTCCGAGCCATAGAAAAACAGCGGGCGGATATAGGCAGACTCCAGGTGGTTCTCGCGCACCGCCGTTATTTGCGCCGCATTAATGGTTTCCTGGCCCCAGGAAACCGGCATCATCATGATGTGCGCCGAACCGAACAGGCGCCGGGTGTGCTCCTGCAGGCGAAAGATCGCCGTGCCCCTGTCTGTCCTGTAGGCCCGCACCCCTTCAAAGACGCCCATGCCGTAATGCAGCGTATGGGTCAGTACATGGACCTTTGCCTCACGCCAGGGTACCAGCTCACCATCCATCCAGATGACACCATCACGATCATCCATAGACATACTTCACTCTCCAGAATTTAAAATTTTTGTACCTGTTCACCACATCCTGCAGCCTCATGAGTATGGAGGGGTTATCTGCAGGACGGGTAAAGCGCAGCCCGCCCGGCAGGCGGCTGAAACGCAACAAACCCGGGTCAACCGTTATTGCTCCGCCATGAACCTGTCCCAGATCCCGGCAACTGCCGCACGATATTGTGCCAGTTCATCGTGATCAGCCAGCCCCGGTTGCTCCTGCAGCACCAGGTGGTTA
>Ga0316193_10000852_pt1 | contig 19704 bp, 9 predicted proteins | sample MerIslsedime2_MG_FD_207735 | JGI IMG/M metagenome (GOLD analysis project Ga0316193, IMG submission 207735) | Coastal sediment microbial communities from Maine, United States - Merrow Island sediment 2 | ecosystem: Environmental > Aquatic > Marine > Coastal > Sediment | place: USA: Maine... | reverse complement strand
CGACCCGCCAGGACTGGGCCGGCTCGTGGTCCCTGACGTAGCTCGCAGTGACCGATGCCACGACGTCCAGCTTCTGTGTGTGGAGAAGTCCGGCCAGCTCTTCGAGCACCGACACGAACTGGATGGTGATCTCGTCGAAATCCGGAGCGCGCGCCCAGTAGTCCTCCCAGCGCTCCAGGACTATCGGACCCTGGACTGAACCAACCCGCCATTGGTAGGGCCCGGTGCCGACCGGGTTGGCGGGGTTGAAATCACCTGGCACGATGGCCACCGACTCGAGTCGTGTCAGCAGCAACGGCGCCGGCCTGCCGGTCGTGATTTCAACCGTTCGGTCGTCGCCTTCGAGCAGTTCGACCCGTTCGATTTCATCGAGTTGGTGGCCGAGAATCCTGCTCGCCCTCGCTCGTTCGATCGACGAGACGACATCTTCGGGAGTCAATTTGCTGCCGTCGTGGAACCGTACGCCGTCGCGGACGTGAACTCGCCAGGTCGACTCATCCGGCGTCGTCCATCGATCCGCTAGTCCAGGCTTGACGGGTTGGCCCGGCTCGAACCTGACCAGGCTCTCATAGACCGCGGACAGAACGAGATCGGTGACTGCATCCGCGTGCGCGTGGGGGTCGATGGTCACCAGCTCGTGCGGATAGGCCATGCGTAGGCTCTGCGCCGGCGGTGACTGAGCGCAGGCGGAGGCAAAGATCACCACCGCGACCGCGAGCAAAATCCTGGATTCACCTCTCATCATTAGCGGAGCATCATACACGCGCCCCGCGAATTAGGAGTCAGGAATTAGGAATTCCCACCCGCCCTCCCAGGGAGATTTGAGTTCTTAGTTTTGAGTTTTGAGTCACAGACGGCCATAGGGCGTCGATACTCGGCCCCGACTCACGCTTGATGCTGCCGAATGACAGTTCATCCAAGGTGTGAACGCCTCGTTCGCTGAGGAGCCAAATTTATCTTCCCGCAGATCACGCAGATGCACGCAGATGGATTTTTTTGTCCTTATCTGCGTCAATCTGCGTTATCTGCGGGCAAATATGGGCGGGCGGGATTACCTCATTGCCACAACTGGGTTGGTCAGCTTTCCGACCCCTTCGACCTCAACCGTAACTTCATCACCTGATTTGAGCGGGCCAACGCCAGATGGCGTGCCGGTCATGATGACATCGCCGGGCTCGAGGGTCATGACCTGAGTGATATAGGCGATGAGGAAGGCCGGCGAGAATACCATCTGCTCAGTATTCGCCTGTTGCCGGACTTCGCCATTGACCGTGCAGCTGACCTCGATCTCACCGACCTCCTTCTCGCCGAAGCCGGTGACAATCCAAGGCCCGAGCGGACAGAATGTGTCGAAGCCCTTGCCGCGAGTCCACTGAGAGTCGGCCCGCTGGAGGTCGCGGGCGGTAACATCATTGCCGCAGGTGACTCCGAGGACCTGCTCCCACGCACGCTCAGCCGACACCGCCCGGCATCGGCGGCCAATGACCAACGCCAGCTCGCACTCGTGCTCCACCTGAGACGACAGCTCCGGCAACATGATCTCCGCGCCGGGCGCGATGACCGAGGACGGGGGTTTGAGAAAGAGCAGCGGCTCTGTCGGCACGTCCGCGCCATGCTCGGCGGCATGGGCCGCGTAGTTGCGTCCGACACAGACGATCTTGCTCGGCGTCGCCGGCGCAAGCAGCGTCAGGTTGTCGAGGGAACCGAGATCATCCGCAACCTCGAGCGGTCCAAAAGGTCCATCCGGAAGACGGCGGACCTGGTCGTTTTCGACAACACCCCACGCCGGACCGTCTTCCGTTGTGACACGAACGATGTGCATGAGCCCTCCCCCATTCGAACTGCGCGCCATTGTAGAGGGCCTGCCCAAAAGTGAGGAGTCAAGAGTTAAGAGTTAGGAGTTAAGGGTTAAGGGTTAAGAGCCGAAATGAGAGGGGGGGGGGGCTTAACTCTTTACTCTTTTCTCTTAACCCGCGTTCTGACGCGGACCTACCCAAACAGCTCGTGTGCCTTTGCCTTGCGAAGGATTTCGTGGGTCCGTGTGGCGGCATCCCTCACTTCGGGATCACTGTCCTCCATGGCTTCATCCATCACCTCGCGCGCCGCCCCCTTGCGTTCGAAGTGGACCATCGCACGGATCGCGTTGCGCCGCACCCGGGGATCGATGTTACGAAACAGAACCCGGACCGTTTCGAATGCCGAGGCCTCATCGATGGCGCCGATCGAGATGAGCTCGGTCAGCACATAGCTTGCCCCCTCGACCACCCGGCCCTCCTCGCTGTCGAGGGCCTCGACGAGCGCCTGAATGCCACGCTGATCCCCGCCATAAATGATGGTGAGCGCCGCAAAGTGACGCGTTGTGTCGTTGCGGTCGTCGAGCGAATCAAGAACCAGTGGGGCCACTCCCCCACCGGCGCGCACCATGATCGACAGCAGATCCTCGAGCCGATAGGGGTGGAGATCGCTCTTGGTCCGTAGCAACACGTCATCGACCAGACTCCGGTCTCCAAGCGTGCCGACACAGTTAACGGCTCCCGCATAGCGGTCCCTGAAGTCCATGTCCTCTGCCGGCACACCGGGATCGAGCGGAGGTTCCTTCTCGTATTCGGCGTTGAGCACGAAATTCAGGAAATCGCTGAAAAGGCCGTCGGCACAGTTGATCGAACCCATCAGCGGTCGAGCTTGGAACGACAGCACCATGCCACGCTGCAACCGCATACCACGCTCACGGACAAGCAGGGACACCTCGGTATGAAGCTGCTCGTTAAAGGTCACCTCGCCGCTGTCCGGCGTGCGCAAACTCATGATCGCCAATAGACCGAAAATCACAACCGCCGCCACCCCGGCCAGCTTGAGGCCGATGTTCTTGGTCAGACTGGCGATGATTTCTTTGGCCGGCGCCACCCGCACCTGGCGCTGCCGTTTCCTGGCCTGTTCGCGGGTTCGCTTCTGCTCCTCGCTGCGTTGGTCGATTCGGTTCCGCGCCAGACTCTCGAGCTCACGCTCGACGATCTCGGGGGATAGCCAACCGAAACCACGGTGGCTGAGATCTTCGAGCAGATGCTTGAGGTCTCTCTCGCTCCACTTCGGTGGTCCCTCCCCCGTTGTTTCGCGCTCTCGGCGCCGGAGGAAGACTCCGAGGAACGGTCTCGCCCGATCATCCCACCGGCCACGCTCAGGAGGCTCCGGCTCCCAGTCGAGGAACCAGAGGCGCAGCGTCGCATCCGAACCGGCGGTCAGGGCCGCGCCGCCGTCTCGACTGACGCTGACGTCGAATACGGGTCCGGCATGGCCCTCTACCACCAGCTCGGCGGTGCCGGTGCGGACGTCCCAAAGCCTGAGGGTCGCGTCCTTGCCCGCCGACAAAAGGAACCGGGCGTCCGGGGTGAAAGCTGTGGCATGGACCCCGCCTTCATGGCCGGTGAGAACCCGCCAGCAACGCCCACCCTCGAGATCCCACAGGCGGATCGAACCGTCCTCCCCAGCCGACGCGAAGACCCTGCAGTCGGGGCTGACCGCGACCGCGTTGATTGCCCCTTCGTGCCCGGCCATGCGCCGTAGTTCCGCACGCTTCGGCAGATTCCATACCGTGACCTGGCTGTCCCAGCCGCCGCCTACCACGAAGCGACCGTCTGCACTGACCGCGAGCGCGGTCACCGCGTCCTCACTGCGACCGAGCAACTCCGGCAACGATCCTTCCTCGAGCGGCCACAGCCTCACCGTCCCATCGTCGCCGGCCGAAACAACTGAATTCCCGTCGGGGTCAAATGCTACTGCCTGGACGATCCCTTCGTGGCCTTCGAACTCGTGCCGGCAGACGCCGTCGCCGGTGTCCCACACCCGCACCCATGAATCGCGACCCGCAGAAGCCAACCAAAGACCGTTGTCGCTCACCGCGACCGAGGTGACGCCGTTGCCATGGCCGGCAAAAACTCGCTCCTCAACACCCGTCGATGTCTCGAAGAGCCGCAAGGAACCATCGCCACCACCGGCCAGGGATGACGCGCCGTCAGCCGTCAGTCGGCACGCGTTGACCACGGTGCCGCCGCCAATACGTCGCAACTCGACAACCGAACGGGGTGCATGTTTGGGGAAGTACGCCAACACCGTGTTCCAGAGCTCGAGTGCCTCCTGGTGGAGCTCGTAGCCGGAGACCGCGCGGGCAATCCGCAGCGACTTGATGGCCTCCTCCATCTGACCCGCCTCGATATGCTCACGCGCGAGATCCAACTGCTCGCGGAACCTTTGCTCACGGCCGGCCAGCTCGCCGGAAGCAGCGGTGTCGGCCAATACCAACGGCAGCCGCGAGGACGAGCGGTGGGGTAGAAGCAGCTGGCTCACGACCGACCCGTGGGCGACGGTCAGGTGTGTACCACCGTCGGTTACGAGTGCCTGGACTGGGGTTGTCAGCCTCATCACCCGCTGCGCCTCGCCGGTAGCCAGCTCCCACAGCCGCAAGCTTCCATCGTCGCCACCACCGGCGACCGATTCTCCGGCCAGGGCGACAGAGGTGACCGCACCACTATGACCTCGCAGAAAGCGCAGATGGCTGCCCTCGACGAGGTCCCAGACACCAATCGAACCGTCCTGGCCCGCCGACAGGGCGATCCGTCCATCCTCGGTGACCGCGAGGTCTCGAACCGGTCCCCGGTGACCTTCGAGGACCTGAACACATCTTTCCTGATCGAGATCCCACACCCGGACCGTGCCATCGGCACTTGCCGTGACAACCCTCGACCCGGAGGGGTGCCAGGCGACGGCACTGATAAATGCGGTGTGGCCCTGGAGCGTCTTCACGCACTCTCCGCTCTCCAGGTCCCACAACCTGAGGCTGCGGTCGGAACCACCGCTTGCGACCATTTGGCCGTTCGGCGACGCATCGACGCAGATCGCCACTCCGGGGTGAGTCCGCAGGTTCCGCAACCGCCGCCCGTTGGCAAGGTCGAAGAGGGTCAGCGGCGAATTCTCCAAACACACGACAAGAACGTCGTTGATTGCCGTCATCGATCGGCCCGGGCGGGCCGGCCCCCCGAGATTGATGCGGTGAGCCGGACGGTCTTCGTTCGCCTCCCAAACCGAGGCATCGCCCGCGATGGATCGCACCACGAGCCAACCGTTGGGCAGAGAAAGCAGGCTTTGAATCGACGCCGCGTGGTTCATCGCCCCTGTGACCCAATGACCGGGCAGATGCGTTGCCACCGCCTCGGAAAGGCTCGCACCGAGCTCGGGATCGAGGGCTCGCGCCCGCGCCATTGCCTCCTTCTCTACCTCCTGATTCCCGAGGCGTCCAAAGATCTCGGCAAGCCCGAGCACAACCGCGAGGTCGGAGGGGCTCTCCTCGACCGCCTCTGAAAGGAGTTCACGAGCTTTATCGAGGTCTTCCGATTCGCCTCCGGCCCGGGCCCGTGCGAGCAGGGCCAGACCACGTTCGCGACGCACGGCGTGCGAAGTCTCGATGTCCTCATCAGCAGAACCGAGGGCAGCATCAGCGCCCTCGGGATCGTCGAGGAGGAGACGTAGGCGGGCCCGCAGCAAACGACTTCGTGAAGAATCCCCGAGGGTTCGCTCGGCCTCGCTAAGCCGTCGTTCCAGCTCCGCGTCGGTGAGGCCATCACGACGCCATTCGAGCAGGCCCGAATTGAAAGTCGCCTCGAGGTGGCGAGGATCCGCGTCGAGCGCATCGCGGAAGCTCCCTCCCGCGCGCTCGGCCAGACCGAGGGTGATAAACGACACCCCGCGGTTGTTGAGCGAGTCTGCGAGGAGCTGTGTGCGTTGGGGTTCAGGGCGCGGGTAGACGCGGCCCGTCGTCTCCCGGTACATTTCGACCAGCCACCCTCGCAGCAGAGCAAAGGATTGCGGACGACCTTTTGCGTCCTTCGTCACGCAAGCGCGCAAGAGCGCTGCAAGTCGTTTTTCGAGACCGGGCTCGAAGACCATGGGGTCGGGCGGCTCCTCACGGAGGTGCAAACGCATCCACCCGCTGAGCTGCGCCTCGCGGGTTTGCGACATCGAATCGGTGGGCATCATGAAAGGACGGCGACCACAGAAGATCTCGTAGAGCATGCAACCGTAGGCATACATGTCGGTTGCGATCGTTCCACGGAGCGACTGGCGCCACAGCTCTGGCGCCATATACGGCGGGGTGCCGACGAGGCCGCCGTCCACCGTCACCGTCTGCCAGCTGCCGCTGGCCATGGAGGCATCCTCACGCCTCCCGGCGTGGGGCAATGTCGGCTCCACCTGCGCCCGCACATCGTCTCGAGCATTCTCCTGCAGACCTTCCGCACGCACGAGGCCGAAGTCGGTGACTCTCGCTATACCGTCGGTGGTCAAAAGCACGTTGGCAGGTTTGATGTCACGGTGAACGACACCCTTGTGCTCGACGCCCTCATCGTCGGTCCACAGGAAGCTGTGGGTGTAATCGAGGCCACTCGCGATTTGGATCGCGACATCGAAACGCTGCTCGAGGCTCGGCCGCTCCTCCTGTCTCAGCCACTGGCTGAGGTCACCGCCATCCACATACTCGATGAAGAGGCGGGGCATACCGCCGATCTCCTGCAGGTAGTAAGCAGAACAGATATTGGGATGAACACCGAGAGCGATCCAGGATTCGGCCTCGCGCTGGAAGCGCGCTCGCCCATCCTCGGTTGCGAGCACCGATGGCAAGGGGGTCTTGACCGCCACCATGCGCTGGAGCTCGCGGTCGAAGGCGATCGACACCACGGCCATACCGCCACGTGCTATCTCGCGGACTTCGTAGCGTCCGTCGACCACCGTGCCTGCGAGCCATCCGCGTCCCTGATCTGGTGCAGAGAGAGTCGCAAAGGTCGGCGGTGCCGCGGTCTCGTCAGGCACAAACCGAGTCGCGCCGCCAATGGGCTGCGAGGGTGTTTGAGCCGCCACGGTCGCGGCGGGTGCCTCGGCAACCGAGTGAGCAGCGTCGAGAGCTGCCAAGGCCCTCCTTCGCCATCCCTGCGCTGTCGTCGAAGCGGGCTCGAGCTCGAGACTGCGGTCGAGGGCTGACACCGCCTCGGCGTATCGCTCGAGGCGAACCAGGCAGTAACCTCGATTGAGCCATGACCGCGAATGACCCGGGAAACGATCGCACCACAACTCGAGCTTTGAGAGTGCATCCTCCCATCGCTCCGTCTTGAGCGCTTCAACAATCTCGCCCTTCAGTTGCTCGGCGTTGAACTCCATGACCATTCAAGGATACCGCGGGTTCCGGCTATCTTGAGCTCCTGTCATGACTTGGGTGCGCTGGCCGTCGAATAGCGACAGTACTGGGAAAGTTGAGAGTTAAGGGTGAAGGGTTAAGGTCCGGGCGGGGGCGGGTGGGCTTTACTCTTTACTCTTTTCTCTTGACTCGCATTCGGACGCGGACTCGGACGCGGACCCGGACGCGGGTTCAGAGGAATTGGTTAATAATGGCACTCACAGGGGGAGAAGATGAGGATCACGTCGAAGCGGCGGGATATCGAGATCGCGGGATCCGGGATCGGAATTGCACGCACGAGGGACGGCGTCATCAAGCTGTGGGCCGAAGACGATCTCGGGCTCGCGCGGGGTCTGGGCTTTGCCCACGCTCAAGACCGCCTGGTGCAGATGATGCTGGTGCGGCTGGTCGGGCAGGGGCGGCTATGTGAGTGCCTGGTCAACGACAACGATGCGCTGGAGATCGATATCTTCATGCGCGAAATGGGACTGTCCAGATACGCAAAGGTTGAGGCCGTCAACGCCACCGGTGAGGGCCGATCGCTCGGCGATGCCTACGCCGAAGGCGTCAACTACTGGCTCGGCACAAACTGGCGTCCGATCGAGCTCATGATGGTCCGCTACGACCCCGAATGGTGGACAATCGCCGACACAATTCTCACCGTCAAGCTTATGTCCTATGTCGGTCTCGCCCAATCACAGCAAGATATCGAGAAGTTCCTCATCCAGGCCATTCGCGCCGGTGTTCCCAGCGAACGCCTGGCGAAGCTCACTCATCCGCATCTCGACGGCCTCGATGAGGCGACGACAGACCTGATTTCCAAGCTGCGGTATGTGCAGCCGCTCCTACCCGAAGCACTGAGGTTTCTCGGCGCGGCACCGACCCTGATGGCGAGCAACAACTGGGCGGTGGCCGGATCACGTACCGCATCAGGTAACCCGATCCAGTGCAACGATCCCCACCTCGAATGCAATCGCCTGCCGGCCATTTGGTACGAGACCATCATGCACACGGATGAGGACTATCGGATCGGCGCCACCATGCCCGGCGTTCCCGGTCTCGTCATGGGGCGCACCAGCAGCCTCAGCTTTGGTTTTACCTACGGCTTTATGGACATGGTCGACTACTTCATCGAGCAGTGCCACGACGATGGCTACCGCCGCGGAGAGTCCTTTGTGCCTCTCAAAACCAGGACCGAGACCGTCGCACGCAAAGGTGGCAGCCCCATCGAAATCACCGTTCGAGAGACCGATCTCGGCGTCCTCGAGACCAACTCCCGTGAGTCCAATCTGGAGGACGGTTTCTACCTCAGTCGTGCCTGGTCGGCGCATCGAGTCGGGAGCGCCGCCTCGCTCGACGCCCTCGCTCGTCTGCCATCTGCGACTACGGTAAGCGAAGCGCAGCAGATCGTGCGCGAGGTAATGATCTCCTGCAACTGGCTGCTCGCCGACCGCGATGGCAGCATCGGCTATCAGCAATCTGGCCTGCTGCCCGACCGCAGCCACTCGGGTCTCCACCCCGTTCCCGCGTGGGAGGAGCAGTGGCGGTGGCGCGGAGTCGTACCACCGGACCAGTTGCACTCCATGCTCAACCCGCCCGAGGGGTTCCTCGCGACTGCCAACAACGATTTGAACCCGGAGAACGGTCCGTTAGTCATCAATCTGCCGATGGGCTCGTACCGAGTCGACCGGATTCGAGCCCTTTTGAGTGAGCGCGAGGACTGCACCCGGGAGGACATGCAGCGCATCCAAAACGATCTCTACTCGCTTCAGGCCGAGCGCTTCATGGAGGTCCTGCTACCGCTGCTTCCCGAGACATTTGCCGGTCGCCTGTTGGCGGGATGGGACTGTTGTTACGACTGTGAATCGCGGGGTGCCACCCTTTTTGAAACCGTCTACCACGCAATCCTCAGAGAGGTTTTCGGCAAGGGCCTTCTGGGGGAGGAGGTATGGGACTCGACGTTATCGTCGACAGCAATCGTTGCCGACTACTACCACCTCTTCGACGACATCCTCCTCGGTGGCGATCCCTCGTGGTTCGGCGACGAAGGCCAAAGCAAGCTCTACGCGCGGGTCCTCGAGGAAGTCCTGAACGAGGTCAACCTCGAGGCGATCAGTCCCTGGGGCCGCCGTCAACAGATCATGATGAAGAATGTCTTCTTCGACGGCAGGCTGCCGCGGTGGGTCGGTTTCGACCACGGGCCTATCGAGCTGCCCGGAAATCGCGCCACGATCGTTCAGGGCGGAATATTCAAATCCCACAATCGTCAAACCACATTCACGCCTTCGTGGCGGTTCATCACCGATCTCGGCGAGGATTGGGCCCTGACCGCCCTCGCCGGCGGTCCATCCGGCCGCCGATTCTCGAAGTGGTACAAGACCGATATCAAACGGTGGTTGGGTGGCGATTACAAGACCCTCAGCGCAGACGAAGAGAGTTAAGGGTTAAGAGTGAGGCGGAGGCGTGGTCGCATCCCACAGATATTCCGAGAAGGTCTTAACTCTTTACTCTTTACCCTTAACCAGCAAGGCTAGTTCACGAGTTCCGCAGAATCGTTGGTCGACGCAGCTGCTGGCGGGCGGGCGGATTTGTCATTACCATTGCGGGCCTTGCTGTCGAACTCGTACTCGCACCAGCCACCGTTCAGAAGCTCCTTGAGCCCATCCCTGGTGGCGCCCCGGGGGTCGACGGTCAGCGCCGGTGGCGGCACCAGGCGGGCCCTGAACCTCCCTCGCCGCAAGAGCTCGAACCGCACGGGCATCTCGCCCGGGTGCTCGAGAAGGTACTCGCGAATCGCCTCGAGCCGCTCTTCATCCAGTTGATCGAGGTCGAGCACCACTCTGAGGGCTGCGGCGCGGCGCGAGTCGATCCCCTCGAGGGAGACAATCTCGTCCGCCATCAGCTCGACGTGATCGCCTTCGCCTTTTACCGTCGCTACCACGAGCACCGGCTTGCCGTCGGCCAACATCCGTTCATGAACCTCGAAGACATCCGGAAATGCAACCACCCGGACCACTCCCGCCGCGTCTTCGAGCTGGAATACGGCAAGTCGACGGCCCTGGTTGCGGCCCGCCTTGCGGATCGGCATCGCCTTGAGGCCTGTGACCAGACCGCCGACAGTGACATGCTCCGCGCCGGCGGCGAAGCGTTCGGCGACCTCGACGATGCGGCAGTCTGCGTAACGATCGAGCTGTTCGTCGAACTCCGCCAACGGATGGCCGGTGAGATAGAAGCCGAGCACCTCTCGCTCCCACAACAGCCGTTCAGACTGCTCCGCCTGACCTGCCTTGCGCAGCTCGTCCTCGAGGGATTCAGAGGGCATATCATCAAACAGAAAGCCCTGGCCGAGCTCTCGTTGCTCCCTTTCACGGCCGGTCATATCCAGCAGTCGCTCCAGGTTGTCGAGGATGCCTTTTCGGGTGATGTTGAAGGCGTCGAAGCAGCCCGCCTTGGCGAGGCACTCCAGGACCTTCTGATTCATCGAGCGCGCCGGCAGTGATCGCAGGCATTCCGCCAGCGCGGTAAATCCCCCCTCGCGCTCACGAGCCTCGAGCAACGGCTCCACCGCCGACTGCCCGACCCCTTTGATGGCCGCGAGTCCGAATCGGATTCCTTTGCCCTCGACCGTAAAAAACGGCATCGAAGTGTTGATGTCCGGTGGCAGGATTTCCAGGTCCATCTGTTTGCACCGGACCAGGTACTGTCCGAGCTTGTCGGTATTGTTGACCTCTGAAGTCAACATCGCGGCCATGAAATGGGCCAGATAATGGGTTTTGAGATAGGCGGTGACGTAAGCGACGTGAGCATAGGCGACGGAGTGTGATTTATTGAAACCATACTTCGCGAACGGCACGATCTGGTTCCAGAGTTGACGTGCTTTGTCCTTTGGGTGGCCGTGGGCCACCGCGCCCTCGATAAAATTCTCGCCCTCGCGGTCGATGATCTCCTGCTTCTTCTTCCCCATCGCCTTGCGCAGGGTGTCCGCTTTGGCCAGGGAGAAGCCCGCGATCTCGACCGCGATCCGCATCACCTGCTCCTGGTAAACGATAATTCCATACGTCTCACCGAGGATCTCCTCGAGCTCGGGGAAAATGTAGGTGATCGTCTTACGGCCGTGTCTGCGATCCGCATAGTCGTCGATGAACTGCATCGGACCCGGACGGTAGAGGGCATTGAGGGCGGCGATGTCGAGGAAGCTCTGCGGCTGCACCTTACGCAGCACATCCTTCATACCCGATGACTCGAACTGGAATACGCCGTCGGTTTCACCGTTCGAAAACAGCGTGTAGACATCTGGATCGTCGAACGGGATATTCGTCAGGTCGAGATCCGGGTTTTCCGTTCGGCGGATGGACTTCACCGCGTCATCGATAACAGTCAACGTCCGCAGCCCGAGAAAATCCATCTTCAGAAGACCGAGAGCTTCAACGTCGTCCTTGTCGAACTGAGTGGTTACCTCGTCGTGCGCCGAACGGTTCAAGGGGATCAGATTGACGAGCGGCTCTGGAGCAATCACGACCCCGGCCGCGTGCACCCCGCAGTGGCGGGCGAGCCCTTCGAGACGAGAGGCGGTCTCGATCAGCAATCTCACATCTTCGTCACCGTCTACGAGCTCTTGGAGCTGCGGCGCGTCCTTGAGCGCCTTGTCGATGGTGATGTTGAGCTCGTCCGGGATCAGCTTGGCAATCCGGTCCACGTCGCCGAAAGGCATCCCCATCACCCGACCCACGTCTCGCACCGCAGATTTTGCCTTCAGGATGTTGAACGTCGCAATCTGGGACACCGAATCTTCGCCATAAAGATCCCGTACGTAGTCAATCACCTCATCTCGCCGGCGCTGGCAAAAATCAATGTCAATATCAGGCATCGATATTCGATCCGGGTTGAGGAATCGCTCGAAGAGTAAATCGAACTCCATTGGATCGATATCGGTGATGCCGAGGGCGTAGGAAACAAGGGAACCGGCGGCTGAACCTCGACCCGGTCCGACCGGAATATCTCTCTCCCTGGCGTGGCGGATAAAATCCCAGACGACCAGGAAATATCCCGGGAAACCCATCTTCCGGATAATGTCCAACTCCTGCTCGAGCCGCGCCGCATACGCTTCGTCACTCTGCCGCCTGGATACGTTTTTCTCCATCCTTCTCGCCAGACCCTCCTGTGATTTCTCGGCGAGAAAGGCCTCGAGGTTCGAGTCGTCGGGAACCTTGAATTTGGGGAGGTGAAGTGAGTCGGTGTCGAAGCGGACGTGGCACCGGGAAGCGATCTCACTGGTACGCTCACAAGCCCCGGGATAATCGGCAAAGAGCTCGTACATCTCGGCCGGTGATTTGACGTAAAACTCGGCGTTATAGGCGTAGCTTCGCTGGAGGTCCTCGAGGTCGCGGTTGAGCCCGATCCCGATCAGCACCTTGTGCGCGAAGGTGTCTTCACGTTCGTGGAAATGGCAGTCATTGGTCGCGACCAGCGGAATTCCGGTCTTTTCCGAGACCTCCACCATGCCTTCGCGAACAAACTCCTCGTCGGCCATGCCGTGATCCTGGATCTCGAGGAAAAAATCGTCCGCGCCAAATATCTCGCGGTAGGTTTCCGCGACTTCGCGGGCCATTTGAGGTTCCCGCGACATCAGCAGGCGTGACACCTCCCCCGAAAGACAGGCGGACAACGCGATCAGGCCATCACTATGCGCAGCAAGAAGATCTTTCGAGACGCGGGGCTTGTGATAAAAACCCTCCAGGTAGCCCGCGCTCACCAGCTTGACGAGGTTCGAAAAGCCCTTGTTATTCTCCGCCAGGAGCACCAGATGGTCGTATGGCCGCCGCCGACCCGGAACTGGCGACCGATCACGATGATCGCCCGATGCCACGTAAATCTCACACCCTATGACTGGTCGGACACCGGCTTTGATCGCGGCCCTGTGAAACTGAAACGCACCAAAAAGGTTGCCGTGATCAGTCACCGCCACAGCGGACATTCCGAGCCGAGAAACCTGCGCTCCGAGGCCCGGAATCCGGATCGCGGAGTCGAGCAGCGAGTAATGCGTGTGAAGATGCAAATGAACGAAGGGCGGCACCTCGGATCGTCGGCTCATGGCGCCATGATAGCGCGGTCCAGCGGCCTCTGCTCACCGGAGAGAAAGCTGGTCTCAAGACGATTTCCGGCGGCACAATTTGAGCCCTTTCGGCCTGCCAAAACGCTGAAATTTCGATGATCTGATCCGAGGAAAAAGATTTTCGACCCAGAATGTCTTTCTGAGCCATGATCTTTCGAACAATACGTTTGTCGCAAATATGAGAAAAATTTCTTTTGAACCTAGATAACTTTCTGGCGATATTTCTACAAATTCTCTTGACAATATCACTCACCTGAGACATTCTTGTTTCGAAAAGATGAAAACCTTTTCAATCTTCCGACGTGAATCCAGGTCAAATAACGGTGGCCAAGATTCACAGATTCGCGTCTACAGGTCGCATGCAGCCCGTGCGATTTCCGAAGAACGGTGGGAAGTTGCAGAGATCTTTATCGATCGCATCCTGAAGGTGGATCCACACCATACCGAGGCATGGTTGATGAAGGGCCACCTCCGACATCACTGTCGTGAAGATGAACAAACTGCTGTCGACTGTTACCGCAAAGTCATCAATCTTTGTGGCCCAGATTCCGTGCATCCACATGCGCAAAGGGCCCGAACTTCCCTCGGTAGATTGCTCACTGTCTGGAGCTAATCCCAAGCTGCTCCCCACTCACTCACAGATCATTCCAGATATATTCAAGTGATCTTACCGTCATCGTTGGCGGATTTTTCCGAAATACCTAATTCAGAAATCCTAATTCAGAATTCAGTCGCCGTGTTATTCTCCGCGGATGAATGCGACGGTCAGCTCGCTCAAACAGGCACGGCAGATCAGACAGGTTTTTGGGCCCGTGCTCGACAGGCTGGACGAGGTCGACAAGTTCTTTGACCGCGAGTTCAAAGGCGCGCAGCCCATGGTTCGTGAGGTCGCGACCTACGTTCTCGGAAGCGGAGGCAAGCGGCTGCGACCCGCTTTAGTGCTGCTGGTCAGCAGAATGCTCGGTTACAAGGGTGAGCGGGACGTACGCTACGCTGCGGTGCTCGAGATGATCCACACCGCCACTCTGATCCACGATGACATCATCGACGAGTCCGATTTGCGGCGTGGACACCCGACCGCCAACAACACCTGGGGCAACCAGACGACCGTTCTTGTGGGTGATTGGCTCTACACCCGTACCATGGATCTGTGTCTCGAGCTCGGAGACGTCGAGGTCATGCGGGTTCTGACCTCGGCCACTCTGAGGATGACCGAAGGCGAGATCCTGGCCGATCGTGTGCGGGGACGTCTCGATGTTGACGAGAACACATACATGGACATCACGCAGCGCAAGACTGCCGAACTTTTCGCCGCCGCGTGTGCGCTGCCGGCACTTTTTCAACCGGCAACCCTGCACCTTACCGAAAACCTGCTCGACTTCGGGCGCAGCGTCGGCATCTCCTTCCAGCTCGTGGATGATCTCCTCGACTTCACCGCCGCCCGCTCCGACCTCGGCAAACCTGTCATGGCGGATCTGCTCGAGGGTCGCGTCACGTTGCCGATCATCCTCCTTCTTCGAAGAGTCGACGGTCGGACCCGCGACAGGCTTGCCGAGGTGGTCGCGAGCGGCACATTCGATGCCATTTCGGAAGAAGAGATACTGCAAATGGTGCGCACCTCCGGGGTACTCGACGAGGTCCGTCAGCGGGCCCACGCATACTCCGCCCAGGCTGCCGAGAAGGCACAGGCCTTTCCACCCGGGCCCGAGCGCGATGCGTTGATCCACGCCAGCCAGTTGCTTCTCGATCGCGGCGTGTAGAGGAGCTGGCGAACCGGATCGGTTCGCCAAGAAGTAAAGGGTCAAGGGTTAAGAGTAAAGCCGAAATTGCATTGGCATAACCCAACCTGACGGCGTCTTAACTCTTCACTCTTTACTCTTAACTTAGTTGCCGAGTGCTACTCGGTATCTCCGATGCACACCAGGCCGGGAGGCGATTCTGGGAGCCACTGACCGCCGGGAGGGCCCTCTACGGGGCGCCAGGCTGTGAAGCGGAGACGGTTGGTCGCACCCTGCGGATCGACAACCACCACCTCGTCCGGCAGATCATTATCGCCAAGGACCACTTCAACTCGGTCGACACCGCCCGGCTCGCGCGGCACCAAGGTAAATCCCCTCTCGCCAAGCGCGAGGACCGTAAATCGATCCACCGCGCCCCGCGGGTCGAGCACCGCCGCGAGCGGCACTCTCGCCCACTCGTCATCATCGAGCTGGTGCTCGTCGCAGCTCGGAACTTCGAGGTCGACAAGTCGCACCAACCGACCCTCGAGGCCCATCATCTGGCCCGGAGGTTCGACGGCACGGAAGAGCGCGTGATCGGGGAATGCCACCACCACAACTCCGGAGACCTCATCTCCGGCCCCCATCCCGGCGGCAACGTACTCCTGGCTGTATTCGGCTTGCCACGCAGGCTCATCGCGCAGAGCAGAGTTGAGGGCCTCCAGCGCGGGCATCCCGGCATCCTGCGCTCCAATTCCGGAGGTGATGGCGACAGCGATGACCGCAATCGACAATGCTGCGTTCTTCATGGAAGTTGAATCAGCCTTCGAGGCTAAGGGTATTGATCGACCGCGCGACGACAAAGACCTTCTCGTTGTTGCTTTCCGGCGATGTTGGATAGAGGAAGAAGCCACTATCTTCCATCCGATACTCCTGGACCAGACCGTGAATGATCTCGCCATCGAAGAACTCGACCCGCGCTGGCGCTCCGGGCGGTGGATCGCCGACGACAGCACCGATCTGCAACTCGGCCTCACGCCGACCAGGATCCTTGAGAAAAAAGACCGCTTTGAGCTCGGAGATATTGACCTGCAGTTTTTCGCCGTCTTCAGCCTCGGCTTCAACCGCGAAATCCAGGGGAGTGAATTCCCTCGTCAATATTGCACGGGTCAGGTGGCCGTCTCGAAACCTCAGCACCACACCGACATTGGACGACTCCTCCATCTGCACCCCCGGGAGGTCGTGATTTCTTCATTCATGCTAGCCCGGACCCGCGCCCCCGTCCACCCACCCGGGCACAGGGTCCAGGGCACAGGGATCAGCGGAGGGTGGGTGGGCCCTGTACCCTGAACCCTGAACCCTGCACCAGGGCGGGTGGGAATCAGTGCCTGAAGTGCCTTCTTCGCGTGAGCACCATCACCACACCTAGCTGGTTGCAGGCCTCGATGACCTCATTGTCACGAATCGACCCGCCGGGCTGGATGACGGCTCGCACACCCGCCGCATGCAGCGCTTCGACCCCGTCCGGGAATGGAAAGAAGGCGTCGGATGCAGCGACACTGCCGGCGAGATCGTGGTCCATCTCGACCGCTTTGGCGACGGAGATCTTGGCCGCATCTACGCGGCTCATCTGGCCGGCGCCGATGCCGATGATTCGATCTTCCACACCGACCACGATGGCGTTGGATCCAACGTGCTTGACCACACGCCATGCCAACTCGAGAGCACGCAGCTCGTCATCGCTCGGCGTCCTTTCGGTCACGGTCTCGCGCTCTTCACCCTCCCAGCCCGTATCCGATTCTTGAATCAAAAAGCCGCCGTCGATATCGCGAACCACCAAGTGGCCGGCATCGGTCGGTCGGGCTTCGAGCACCCTCAGGTTCTTCTTACGAGCAAAGACCTCGCGCGCGGCATCGTCGTAGCCGGGAGCAATCACTACCTCGGCAAACTGCTCCACGACCATTTCCGCAAACGCAACGTCCACCTCGTGATTGGCTGCAATGACTCCACCAAACGCCGACACCGGGTCGGTGGCACGCGCCTTGCGGAAGGCCTCAGCCATATTGTCGTCGAGACCCACTCCGCAGGGGTTGGCGTGCTTGATCACTGCCACCCCGGCCCCGGGGAGGTCCCACACCAGTCGCCACGCCCCGGTAGCGTCACCGAGGTTGTTGTATGACAAGGCTTTACCCTGAATCTGGCGGGCACCGGCAAGACCGGACGCAAGCTCGCTACGTGCAAGCACGCCCCATTGGTGGGGGTTCTCCCCGTAGCGCAATTCGACCTCCTGGCAGCGAAGGAGGGCTTCCGCCACCTCCGCGGCCACGGCCGGTTTTTCCTCGCCCATCAAACGCGGCAAGTGAGCCGCAATGACCGAGTCGTAGGCTGCGGTATGGCGAAAGGCCTTGACCGCCATGCGGCGCCGGAAATCGTCGTCCGCCTCACCCTCGGAGAGCTCGTCGAGAACCTCGGTGTAGTCAGCCGGATCCACTACCACTGTCACCCGCGCATGGTTTTTTCCAGCCGCCCGAATGAGGCTCGGTCCGCCGATGTCGATCTGCTCGACGGCCTCCTCGAGGTCTGCATCGTCGCGAGCCACCGTTTCACGAAACGGGTAGAGGTTGACGACCACGAGGTCGATATTCGGGATCTCCAGCTCTGAAAGCTCCGCTTCGTGTTCGGCGGTCGGCGCCGCGAGAATGCCGGCAAAGACCCAGGGATGGAGGGTCTTGACCCGTCCTCCCAGGATTTCCGGAAATCCGGTGTGCCGGCTGACCTCGAGCACCTCGCAACCCGCATCGCGCAGAGCACCGGCCGTGCCGCCGGTCGAGATGATCTTCCAACCGCGCGCGCGGAGCTCGAGCCCGAGCTCGGCCAACCCGGTCTTGTCCGATACCGAGATCAATGCGATTCCGGCCATTGAATCCTCCCGACGCGTTCAGAGAACTGGATTGTACACACCTCTTCCCGCACCCGTGCCCGTCTCCGTCTCCGTCTCCGTCTCCGTGCCCGAAATGAAGTAGTGGGGAAAGGGAGCGCGTGACAAGGAGCGCCTCTCCCCCGCTCCGCTGCTCCCCTGCTACGATAACCGCATGAATCTCCAAACACGGTTCGTCGTCGCCCTGGCGCTACTGCCTGCAGCGTGCTCCCCCACCGGCCAACCCGAGCGCCCCGCAGGCACAGTCATCATAGGCGTCCAATCCGACATCCAGAGCTGGAACCCATTTCTGGCCGAGGACGCTACCAGCGAGGACATCTTGACTCTCATCTATCCATCGCTGGCGGTAGAGCAGGTCGACTACCAACAACACCCACCATCCTTCAAACCGTCACTGGCGGAGTCCTGGGATTTTTCGGAGGACGGTCTGAGCCTGACGTTCAAACTCCGGAGCGACGCCGCCTGGAGTGACGGTGTTCCGGTAACGTCCGATGATCTGATTTTCAGCTGGAAGGCGCAGACTTCGGACGCCCTCGGATGGCTGTGGTCCGACCTCACCGACAACATCGAAAAGGTCGAAGCCCTTGACGATCGCAGAGTTCGCTACACCTTCACCCACCGCTATCCCTACCAGCTGATGGACGTCAACGACGGACCGATCGTCCCGGCCCACGCCTGGAAAGACATCCCGTTCGAGGCCTGGGAGGACACCGACTGGAGCGAGCGCGTCCTCTCGGCCGGACCCTTCGTCCCCGGAGCACACACACCGCAGCAGGAAATCATCCTCGAACGCAACCCGCGTTTTTTCCTACCGGAGCGTCCGCGATTGGAGGGCCTCATTTTTCGCATCGTCCCCTCCAAATCCGCTCTGTTCACCCAGCTTCTCGCCCGGGGGATCGACCTCGTCAACGACATCCCTCCGTCCGAGGCGGTGCGGGTTCAGTCCGATCCGGATCTCGAGCTGAGAATCTATGCGGACCGGTCCTACACCCACATTTGCTGGAACCTCGAAAACGATCTCTTCGACGACCCAACCGTGCGCCGCGCTCTCGGCCTCGCTATCGATCGAAGTGCCCTGATCGACGTTGTTTATAACGGCTTTGCGCAACTCTCGGCGGGGCCGGTGCTATCGACCATGTGGGCTTTCAATCGAGAGCTCGAGCCACTGCCCTTCGACCCGTCCGCGGCGGCCGAGCTGCTGGCCCAGGCCGGCTGGACGGACAGCGACAACGATGGTCTGCTCGACCGCAACGGACAGACCTTCTCATTCGAAATTCTGGCGCCCGCGGAGAGTGAGGTTCGCCAGGACATCGCGCTGATGATCGAACGGGACCTCGGCCGTATCGGCATCGAGGTCGTTCCGCGCCTCATCGAATGGGGCGCGGTACAGGCGGCCATTTCGGAGGGCGATTTCGAAGCCTTCGTCAACCGCTGGATTGAACCGACCCAGGTTGACCTTGAGGGAATCTGGCGCAGCGCCCCACCCGACACGCCGACATTCAACTTTGGCCGCTACTCCAGCCCCGAGGTGGATCGTCTGCTCGACGAGGTTGCGGCAGCACCCGATTTCGCGGACCAAAAACCGCTTTTCGACCGCATTCAGGAGATCATCGTTGCCGACCAGCCCTATACCTTCCTGGTCGAGAATGTCCGCCTTGTCGGTCTCGACTCGCGGGTGCAGGGCGCGGATATCAATGATGCAACCATCTACTTCAACGTC
>Ga0316193_10000851_pt1 | contig 19706 bp, 18 predicted proteins | sample MerIslsedime2_MG_FD_207735 | JGI IMG/M metagenome (GOLD analysis project Ga0316193, IMG submission 207735) | Coastal sediment microbial communities from Maine, United States - Merrow Island sediment 2 | ecosystem: Environmental > Aquatic > Marine > Coastal > Sediment | place: USA: Maine... | reverse complement strand
TTCCGTAGCGTCGGTGCAGAGCCCTCGGCCCCGGATGGGGCGACGAACAAGAACTACCCAACTCAGTCCCGCACAGCCAGGGCAACTAGCCCGCTCGCGCCGACGACTTTATCGACAGTATCGACCCTTAGAGGACATTGGCTAACGCGGGTAGGCCTCGCTCCACAGCTGCTGAGGATGAACTTGATCCGGTACCAATCTTCTGGCCACTAGAGCAGTTTTGGGCAAACTGTCAGGATGCATAAGTTAACTCGATTAGTCGCCCTGGTTGCGTTCGCCTTGGCCGCTGTTTTTTCGTATCAGGCAGTTTCTGAGATGGGACAGCTTTTTAAAACGCTGTCGCTGGCACAAGAGACGCTTGATCAATACGGCGTTGTCAGAGCAAAATTCTAAATACTTGGAGCGGCCATCGAACCGCTCAGATCGAACCGGAAAAATGCAGGAAAATCAATGGCCACGAAATCCGGTTCTGACGTTTTGGCAAAGTAAACGTATTTGCTCTGACAATGCCCAGCCAATCGTCCCATACTCGGTTCGGGCTGCCTACCGCGAGTTGATGCAGGTCACCGGTCTCGTTCCGCAGGATGTCGCCGACGAGCTAATGCGGGAAGCAAACTACGTCTTTGGGCACTGCAACCTCGAAATCTATCTAGAGAAGCTACCGAAAGACTAGGCGCGCTTGCTTGATCAAGGATGCGCTCGACCGAGTGGATCGCGCCGCCGCTATCTTTGATGTCAGCCTGCTCGCGCGTCTCTCTTGCGAGGGCATAGACCAGCGCGTGGCCGGATGCATCCAGCACCTTGTAGCCGCCCGGTATCTGCTCGACCGTCCAAGGTGCCGAAAACCGGCGTGGTGATTTCATTGGGAGCCTCTCTCATTGGCTCCCCCCGCACGGACATAGGATCGCAATAGTATAAGTGTGCGGCTAGCGCCCCGGTCGGTCACGGCGGTCAGGGTGTCTAATGCCCTCGGGCTGTTACCCCACTGTTTACCCCACCCAGACTGTCTCTCAGGCCCAGTAAGGATAAGTGACTGAAAAGGTTGGCGCGCCGGAGAAGATTCGAACTCCTGACCCCCAGATTCGTAGTCTGGTGCTCTATCCAGCTGAGCTACCGGCGCTAAACCCAAATGTCCGCATTGTGTTGGCGGACCGACGGATCACGAGCACACCACGAATGGCGGCCCGAAGACCCGCCTACGTAATACCTTGGAACAATGAAGGCAAGGGAATGCCTCACGCCCGGCATGTGTGGCGGGCAGAAAAGCGAGCATCCCCTACGAAATCCGTGCAACAGGCACAAGACTTGGCATCATTTTCGGGTATGTTCCCGTTCACAACATCTAAGGGAGAAACGCCATGATCCAATTCGTCTCCAAGTGCGTCGCCATCATGGGCGCCGCCATTCTCGCCCTCGCGCTCGTCGGTTGCGATGCCCCATCCGATGATGCCAAAGACAGCGCCACCGAAAGCAGCGGCTTTGTCGGCAGCTATAAAACCCAAGACACCCAAGGCAATCCGATGTCGATCACTCTCGACGAAGAGGGCTCTGCCAGCGGTGAGCGCCTTGGTGAAAAAATGACCGGCTCCTGGAAGGACGAGGGCAGCTCGGCTGCGATCACCTGGTCCGAAGAGTGGATGACGAAGATCACCAAGGACGGCGATATGTACACCAAGACGGCCTACAAGAATGGCACGCAAGACGGCGATGCCGTCGCGGCCGAGAAGGCCAACTAACAGGCCTTGCATCTTGGGCTCTTAGAGCCCAGCGACTAAGCGCGGCGGCGCCTCGCCCGTTCAAGTTCCACGACCAGGTCGGGGATTGTGATGCGGAACGTGGCGCCGCCGTCATTGCTGATAAGCTCGATCTGGCCGCCATGGGCATGAACGAGTTCGGCAGATATGGCCAGCCCAAGGCCGGACCCACCTTTGCGCGACACACTTTGGAATGCCTGGAAGAGGCGCTGGCGAGCTCTTTCCGGCACGCCCGGGCCCGTATCGGCAACGTCGATAACAGCCACCGCGCCTTCGCGCCGCGCCAGCACCATGATCGCCCCGCTGCGGCCTGGCTCGCTCTCGAAGGCCTGGACGGCGTTGCGGCAGAGATTGGCAAGAATCCGATAGAGCTGGTCACGGTCCGCGTCGACCTCGAGCCCGTCCTCCAGATCGACGCTCCAATCGATTGAGCCTTCGCGCGGAAGGCCGAGTGCATCGCCGACTTCATTGACCAGTGGTGCGAGCTCAAAGCAGGTCCGGCTTGGCGGCGTCTCTTGGGCCTGACCGAAATCGAGCGTTTGAACACAAAGGCGGATGGCGCGGTCGAGGGATACGATCAGCTTCGGTACCAGACGCTGCACGGCGGGGTCCTTCACCTCCGCAAGCCGATCGGACAAAAGCTGCGCACTAGACAGCATGTTGCGCAAATCGTGGCTGATCTTGCTCACCGCCAAACCCAGCGCTGCAAGGCGCGTCTTTTGCGACAAGGTCTGAGACAGCTCGTTCTGCATCGCGGCCAATTCGCGCTCCGCAGTGCCGATCTCGTCCCGCCGATGGGAAGGGGCAATGATCCGCGTTGGGTCCTCGGGCTGTTCGGCAAAACGCACCATGTTGCGCGTCAGCCTCGTCATGGGCTTCACCAGCAGCGCATTGAGCGCGAGAAACACAAGAGTTGCGGTGATGATCGAGATGATGATCGACAAGCCCAGAATGTCGAGCCCGTACTTCACCATGGCCGACTTCAGCGGCCCCTCCTCCATGACAACGTCGACCATCTCGCCGGGATCTAAGCTCGGCTCGCCCACAACGCGGATGATCCGGTTGTCCGGAGCAACAAAGACCATGAGCGCATCGGCGATCAGCCTCGCCCAGGACGCATTGCGCAGGTCGAAGGAGGCATCGACTTTCGTTGGCGTATCCATGCCGACGATCAGGGCACGCGACTCAGCGTGCTTTACCGAGATAGCCTTGACCCGCGCTCTATCGAGAACCTCGTCGCGGAGCTTCGCAGGCAGCCGCCCGTCGGGGGCAGCCTCGGCGGCGACAGCGGCGATCTGGGCGGCCTGCAGCCGCTCCATGAGCCATTGGCGGCGGAAGTTGGACACCGACGGCACAAAGACGAACACCTCCGAGACCATCACGAATACGATGGTCAGCAGGAGGAGATTCGTCGAAAGCCCCGCGACACTAAGCGAGACCCGCCGGGAGACCTGTTCCTTGGGTTCAGACAAATCCTTCAACGGTGAGACTCATCATCTTTGGTCGGCTCTTCTGTCGCGCATCATAACAAGAAAAGGGGCCATTTTGCCTCCACAGAAAGAGGGGGCGGATATCAGCCCAACTTGCGCAGCAGGCCTATCAGCCAGCGCAGCCAGCCCTTGGATAGCAAGGGTTGGTAATAGGTGAAGGCAACCCGCTTCGAGATCTCCGAAAGGGTCGGATAAGGCAGAACCAAAGACGTCAGATCGCCGATGTGCATGTCCTTGGCCATCGCGACGATCCACAGCTGCAGCAGCTCCCCAGCTTCGGCACCAACGATGGTGACGCCGAGAATGGTGCCGTCCTTCTTCGTGATCGCCTTGATGAAGCCTTCGGTCCGGCGCTCAGCCTGCGCGCGGTCGTTATCTGCAAATGGCCAGCGATAGATGCGGATGTGCCGGTGTTTCTCACGCGCCTCGATCTCGGTAAGACCGATCTGCGCGAGTTCCGGATCGGTGTACATCACCCGCGGAATATGGATCGCGTTCACATCGGGCTTCAGCCTGAAGAGTGCGTTCTTAATGACGATGCTGGCGTGATAGCTGGCAAGATGAGTGAATTGCGCCCCGCCGATCGCATCGCCAACCGCATAGACCTTCCGGTTGGATGTGCGGAGCTGATCATTGACCTTGATGCCACGATCGGTGTGCGTAATCCCGGCACGGTCGAGGCTGAGAGACTTGAGATTGGGTCTGCGCCCAGTCGCGACAAGAACATGCGAACCTTTGACAATGACGCTGTCATCGCCTTGGTGAAAATGAACCGCAAGCCCTTGCACGGACGGCTCAACGCGCTCGATCCGGGTGTTGGGATACATCGTGACGTCCGTATCCTTGAGCCGCTTGAGCAGGACTTTGGCCGCTTCGGGATCCTCTCTGGATAGGAACTCACCAGTGTCGAAGATCGTGACCTGCGAGCCGAGCATGCGGTGGGCCTGCCCGAGCTCAAGCCCGATCGGACCGCCACCCAGAACGATCAGGTGTTGTATTCGCTCACCGATATCAAAAATGGTTTCGTTTGTAAGGTAAGGCACCTCATCGAGCCCAGGTATCGCAGGGACCGTCGGCGTCGAGCCCGTGGCAATCACGAAGCGACGTGCTCGTACGAGTACCCGGCCAGCCTCCACCGTGTCTTTGTCGAGAAAGCTCGCTTGCGCTTGAATGATCCGGACGCCAAGCCCAGTGAAACGCTCCACAGAATCGTTAGGCGCGATATTGGCGATCACTCTATGGACATGATCGTGGACGGCGCGGTGATCGATTTGCGCTTCGAGCACGTCGATGCCGAACGTAGAGGCGGTTCGAACCGCGTCGGCGCGCTTACCAGCGGCCAGCAGGGCCTTCGACGGAACGCACCCATAGTTGAGGCAGTCGCCGCCCATCAAGCCCTTCTCTATGAGCACGACAGGCACACCCATCTGGGCCGCCGCCGCGGCTACCGAAAGGCCGCCTGAGCCGCCGCCGATCACGCATAGGTCGGGCGTGAGCTCCTCTTCCATGACCGCCTCGTTCCCCCTGTTAAGCCAATCAAGCCGTCCGGCGCCTGAACTTCTTCACCACGACCGGAATGAGCGACACCAGTCCCAGCGCCACAAAGCCGATAATGAGTGGTGTCGTCACCAGTGCACCGGGGTCGAGCCCGTAAGGGCACGACTCTTGACCGGCAGCCGCTGCCTTTGCAAGGCAGGATTCATGGGCCGCCTGCTGCGCTTCGATCACGCTGTCGAGCCCATTGCCAGCCAGCGCGAACGCAAATGTGCCTGGAATGATGCCGATAAATGTCGTGACCACATAGGTCCCAAGCGGCACACCCAAAAGGCCCGGCGCCAGATTGACCAGCCAGAATGGAAAGAGCGGCACGAGCCGAAGGAAGAGGAGATAGCTGAACGCGTCCTCGCGGAACCCATCCGTGAAACGCGTCAACCGCGGCCCGGCCTTTTCGATGAGAGTGTCTCGCAGGGCGCTTCTGGCCACGAGATAGACCACCGTCGCACCGATCGTCGCGGCAACCACAGATATGGCACCCCCCACGAACCAGCCGAAGAGAAGACCGCCCGCGATTGTGAGCACCACTCCACCAGGCACCGACAGGGCAATGGACAACACATAGCTTCCGCCGAACACGAGAAGGGCTAGCAGATAATGATCCGCAATGAACGTCCGCAGGCTCTCGCGGTTGTCCGCCAGTTGCTCCAAGGAGAGGTAGCGCTCCCAGCCCATCGCCAGGACGAACCCGCCAAGGGCCATAAGAAGTAGTAGCGGCCAGAGCCGCATCAGCCAGTTTCCTGCTCCTCGGGTCATTCCTAGAACCGTATCCATTGCGAAAGGTGCTCCTATCGTTCCCCCTGCCAACAGATAGGGCCACCCTTGCGGATCGGGAATGGCTTGTCGCATCCTTTTGATGGACCGTTAGCGGACGTGATGAGAAAGGGCTCCATCGGCTCAATTCAGTGGTCTGACGTCTCCTGAGGGACCGCCGTTCGACGCAAAAACTCGCAGTGATGCGCCAAGCGATCCGAACCCATGATTAGCTGATCTTGGTGCAGTGCGACAATAAGGGATCGGCGAGCCTTTCGGCCCTGGGGTCCAAGAGACGCATTTTCGGGTATAATGGGCCCCTCTGGACGTTGTGGACCCCGAAAAATGGCGGGATTGATTGACTTGTCGGCCCGCGCCACCTATAAGCCGCTCCGAACCATTTCGCCTCCGGAACCCGCGTTCGAATTTTGAACGGCGTGGACGGATGGCAGGAGAAAGTCCTTGAAACGCACATATCAACCATCGCGGCTGGTCCGCAAACGTCGCCATGGTTTTCGCGCGCGCATGGCCTCCAACGGTGGCCGCAAAGTGATCGCGCGGCGCAGAGCCAAGGGGCGCAAGCGCCTGTCAGCCTAAGCGGCGCACCCGCTTTCACCCCGGTGACGGCCATCGGACGTCTCAAGACCCGGCCTGAATTCCTGTTTGTGAAGGGCGGCGCACGCTTCTCAACGTCTTCGCTCGTGCTTCAGGCCAGGCAGCGTCAACCTGCTGCTCGGTCTTCTGCCGCCCTTGTCCGTTTTGGCTTTACTGCGACGAAGCGCCTCGGTGGTGCGGTGGTTCGCAACCGTGCACGGCGGCGGCTCAAGGAGGCCGTCAGGCTCACCGCCCCGGAACTTGCGGTCGAAGGCTATGATTATGTGTTGATCGCACGCAGCGGCGCGGTACAACGGCCCTTCACAGAGCTGATCAAGGATCTTGAACGCGCGCTGATGAAGGTGCACGCACCCTCCGCGGCGAGACGGCACCGCAAGCCCCCATCCGATTAGTTTTTTCGTCGCCAGCACCGACCACGACAACAGCCACCGGGCCTTAGAACGACATGGACGAGAACAACCGCAATTTCATCCTCGCGATCGTGCTGTCCATGGCCGTGCTGTTCTCCTGGCAGTTCTTCTTCGTGCCGCAGACACCGCCTGTGGACCAGCAGGCTCAGCAGACTCAAGGGTCGAATGAGTTTGAGCCACCATCGCCTTCCAGTGCTGGCGACACGCCGCGCCCAAGCGCAGGCAACGCGCCGCAACCCGAAGGCTCTCCAACCGGCATTACCCGGAAAGAAGCGCTTGCCGCTTCGCCGCGCATCGCCATTGAGACACCAAGCGTACACGGCTCCATTTCCTTGAAAGGCGCCCGTCTCGACGACCTGACGCTCAAGGACTACCGGGTCACGGTCGAATCGGACAGCGCGGAGGTCATCCTGCTGTCGCCCGCCGGCACTCCCCATGCCTATTACGCCGAGCGGGGCTTCGTGGATGCCGGCGGCAAGAAGGCCCTGCTTCCCTCTGGCGATACGCTCTGGACCGCGGAGGGCCAGCAAAAGCTGACGCCGAATACACCGATAACGCTCACCTATGACAACGGCGAGGGGCTGAAATTCACCCGCACGATCTCGGTCGATGACAAGTTCATGTTCGCGATCGACGACAAGGTGACCAATACAGGCACGGATGCGGCCACGATCTATCCGTACGGCCGCGTCTCCCGGTACGAATTACCGGAGGTTCAAGGCTTCTACATTCTGCACGAGGGCCTGATCGGCGTGGTCGACGATGGCCTCGAAGAGATCAGCTACTCATCGGCCCTTGACGACGAGCCCGCGACGTTCAAGAGCAAAAACGGCTGGCTCGGTATCACTGATAAATACTGGGCGACAGCGCTCATTCCCGCTCAGAACATCCCCTTTAAGGCGACATTCTCAGGCTCGGAGAATAGCGGACGCAAGCGGTTCCAATCCGACTATTTGATGAACGCTTTGGAGATTGGCCCTGAGGCCACGGTCGAGGTATCCGGTCACGTGTTCGCCGGCGCCAAGGAAGTGAACGTGGTCGATGGCTATTCCAGCACCTACGACATTCCAAAATTCGACCGCCTGATTGACTGGGGCTGGTTCTACTTCCTCACCAAACCACTCTTCTACGCTCTCGACTATTTCTACCGGCTGGTCGGCAATTTCGGCGTCTCGATCCTGATCGTGACCGTGCTCATCAAGCTCGTGCTCTTCCCCCTCGCGAACAAGTCCTACGTGTCGATGAGCCGGATGAAGAAGCTCGCGCCCGAGATGCAAAAGATCAAGGAGCGTTACGGCGACGACCGCATGCGCCAACAGCAGGCGATGATGGATCTGTACAAGACGGAGAAGGTGAATCCCGCCTCCGGCTGTTTACCGATCCTGGTCCAAATCCCGGTCTTTTTCGCGCTCTACAAGGTGTTGTTCGTCACCATCGAAATGCGCCATGCGCCGTTTTTCGGCTGGATCCAGGACCTCTCGGCGCCAGACCCCACCACGGTCTTCAATCTGTTCGGGCTCATTCCTTGGGACCCGCCGACATTTCTGATGGTCGGCGCGTGGCCCCTCATCATGGGCCTGACCATGTGGTTTCAAATGAAGCTGAACCCGGCCCCGCCGGACCCTATTCAGCAGAAGATTTTCGCCTGGATGCCGGTGATCTTCACCTACATGCTGGCGTCATTCCCCTCAGGCTTGGTGATCTACTGGGCGTGGAACAACTTCCTGTCGATCCTCCAGCAGTCGGCCATCATGTGGCGCCAGGGCGTGGACATTCCACTTCTTGAGAATCTAGGCCTCACGCCGTCCCAGGAGCCCGCGGACGAGGCCCCTGACGCAAAATCGGCCAAAACGCTGGCGGAAGAAAAGCGTAGAGCCAAGGCCTCAAGACGCGCGAGCCGGTCAGCGAAACAAGCGGGCACCCAGAATGGGTCGGACGAGGCCCACGACGATTCCGCCTCGGAAGATGCCCCAAGCGAGGCCCCCGTTGCAGCAACGCCAGAGGCGGCTGCGCCGAAAGCGGCCCCCGCCAAGAAGCGTACCACCCGAAAGAGGGCCGCAAAGAAGGCGGCATCGAAGCCGGCTGACCGCGAGGCCGATGGGGAAAGCCCAGCCTAACTGGCCATCCTCCCCTTGCGATTGCCCGCAAAGGCGGGCACTCCAGAGCCATGGATGATATAGAATTCACTGCCGAAGACCTCGCGCGTGGCCAAGCCCTATTCCGGATTCCGTGCGAATTCGTCCTGGGCGTGGTGGCCATCGATGGGCTTCCCAATGACCGGCGTCCCGAGATTGCCTTTGCGGGTCGGTCGAATGTGGGCAAGTCGAGCCTGATCAATGCGCTGACCGGACGCAAGACACTGGCGCGGGTTTCGGTGACGCCCGGGCGCACCCGCGAACTCAATTTCTTTACGCTTGGTGCCTTCACTCCCGAAGGGGGCGGTGCCTATCTGGTGGATATGCCCGGTTACGGCTACGCCAAAGTCTCTCGGTCCGCAGTCAAAGGCTGGACACGGCTGATTGAGGACTATTTGAAAGGGCGCCGGGAGCTGAAGCGTGTCTTTATGCTGATCGACGCCCGCCATGGCCTGAAGGCGAACGATTTAGAGACTATGAAGCTTATGGACGAGGCCGCCGCATCCTATCAGGGCGTGCTGACCAAGGCCGATAAACCGAAGCAAAGCGAGCTCGAGGCCGTCATCGCCAAGACGCAAGCTGCACTTGCCAAACACCCGGCTGCCCACCCCCAACTCCTCGTTACTTCGGCCCGTGAGGGAGCCGGTATCCCCGAATTGCGTGCGACGATTGCCGCGCTATTGCCGAACGACGTTGAACGATGAGGCCAAGCGCCGCTATAAGCGCTGCGTGACAAAGAAAAGTACATCCAGCCCGCAAGGCTCAAAACAGACGCCGGCCGCCGACGCCGGACCGCTGGCGGACGCGCTTGCCTCAGTGCATGCCAAGGCCGAGATCCTCTCGGAAGCCCTGCCCTATATGCAGCGCTACGACCGGAAGACGGTGGTGGTGAAGTATGGCGGCCACGCCATGGGCGATCCAGAGCTGGCAAAAGACTTTGCGCGGGACATCGTTTTATTGAAACAAGCCGGAGTGAACCCGGTCGTCGTGCATGGCGGCGGCCCGCAGATCGGGCGGCTTCTTGATCGGCTCAATATCAAGAGCGAGTTTAAAGACGGGCTGCGCGTCACAAGCCGCGAGACCGTCGATGTGGTGGAAATGGTGCTCGCCGGATCGGTCAATAAGGAGATCGTTTCGGCCATCAACGATCAGGGCGGCAAGGCGGTCGGCATTTGCGGCAAGGATGCCAATTTGATGCGGGCTAAGCGGCTTGAGCGGCGCGAGCGCGATCCCGAGTCCAATATCGAACAGGTCATGGATCTCGGCTTCGTAGGCGAGCCCGGCCTTGTTGAGCCCCACATCATCGACGTGATGATCCACTCGGACTTGATACCCGTGGTGGCGCCGATCGGCATTGGCCCAGATGGTGAGACCTTGAACATCAACGCCGATACGTTTGCCGGCGCCATCGCCGTGGCCCTGAAGGCGAAGCGCTTGCTGCTTCTGACGGATGTGGATGGCGTGCTGGATAAGACGGGCGCGCTTGTCCGCTCCATGACCACGAGGGAAGCCCTTGAGCTGATCGAAGACGGCACGATCACAGGCGGGATGATTCCCAAGATCGAGAGCTGCATCGATGTGATTGCCGAAGGCGTGGAAGCCGTCGTCATTATCAACGGCAGGGTGCCGCATTCGGTTCTGCTTGAACTCTTCACGGAGCACGGTGCGGGCACGCTCATCGAGCGGAGACGCCCGGGCGGCGCCCGCGCGAGGACGCCAAGATGACGGGCGCGGCAGCCGCGGAAGGCTTAGGGAAACGCTTCAGGAATGTGGACACATGGGTGTTCGATCTCGACAACACGCTCTACCCCGCCCAGTGCAATCTGTTCGCTCAGATCGACCGCCGCATGGGATCATTCATCGCCGAGAGCTTGGAACTCTCGCTCGACGAAGCCCATGAGCTGCGGCACCGCTATTATGTGGAGCACGGCACGACCCTTGCCGGCCTCATTCAATGTCACGGCATCTCCCCGCACGCCTTTTTGGACTACGTCCACGATATCGACCTTGGCGTCGTGGAACCCGCACCGGAACTGGGCGCGGCCATCGACGCGCTGCCGGGACGGAAATTCGTCTTTACCAACGGCTCGCGCAAACATGCCGAATCCGTCGCGGCCAAGCTTGGCGTGCTCGACCACTTCGAGGACATCTTCGATATTCATGCGCTCGAATACGTGAACCCGAAACCGACCCGCGAAGCCTTTGACCGCTTCGTTGGGGCCCATGGAATTGCCGCACGCAGGGCCGCGATGTTCGACGACCTGCCGCACAATCTTGAGACCGCGCATACGCTCGGCATGACCACAATCTGGATCGACTGCCGGGCGATGGGGCGCCCCGAGCATGTGTCGGATGAGGATTGGACCGTGCTGCCCGACCATATTCACCATCGCACCGAGGCGCTCGCGCCTTTCATCGCCGCCATTGGGGCCGCACTTGTGGACGATGCGGAGGGCCAAACGCCCGCCGAACTGCAATCCCGGCCCTACCTGACCTGAGGGGTTCCATGTCTCACGATCATCTCAAGAATTTCATCGATGGCGCTTTCGAGCACGCATCGGACATCAAACCGGACACCAAGGGAGTCGTGCGCGACGGCGTCGAAGAGGTCTTGGACCTTCTCGACAAGGGCGATCTGCGGGTTGCCGAGAAGATCGACGGCACATGGCACGTCAACCAGTGGGTCAAGAAGGCCATTTTGCTGTCATTCCGGCTGAACGATCAGAAGCGGATGGATGGCGGGCCCGAGGGCTCGTCTTGGTGGGACAAGGTTCCGTTGAAGTTCGAGAAGTGGAAGGCCAAGGACTTCAAGGAAGCAGGCTTTCGCGCGGTGCCCGGCTGCGTCGTGCGCTACTCGGCCTTCATTGCACCGGGCGTCGTGCTGATGCCGTCCTTCGTCAATCTGGGTGCCTATGTGGACAGCGGCTCGATGATCGACACCTGGGCCACGGTCGGCTCTTGCGCCCAGATCGGCAAGAATGTTCATCTCTCGGGCGGCGCCGGCATCGGTGGCGTGCTCGAACCGCTCCAGGCCAACCCCGTCATTATTGAGGACAATTGCTTCATCGGCGCCCGCGCCGAGGTCGCCGAAGGGGTGATCGTGGGCGAGGGCTCGGTGCTCTCCATGGGCGTCTATATCGGACAGTCCACCAAGATCATCGACCGCGCCACGGGCTTCGTGCACCAGGGCCGCGTGCCGCCTTATTCGGTGGTGGTATCGGGCACCATGCCTGGCAAGCCGCTGCCTGACGGCTCTCCTGGGCCCTCGCTCTATTGCGCCGTGATTGTGAAGACCGTGGACGAGCAGACCCGCTCAAAAACGTCGATCAACGAGTTGCTCCGCGACTAGGAAACGCCAGCAACCAGCCCGAGCTCAGACACGCTTCATCCTGTCGTCAAGGGCATATCTGGCCTGTTCGAAAAACTTGTGTTCGGCTTTACAAACTCAGATTTGTGTCAAAGGCTGTCCAAATGGGGGGAACAATGGACCTACAGTACATCTTCACGTCGCTGGATGGCCGCATCAACCGCGCCAAATGGTGGGCGGGGTTTGCAATTATCGCGGCCGTGAGCATCATTCTCGGCGTGCTGACCGAGGTGATTTTTGGCTCGGGATTTTTCGGCGGCTTTCTTGGAACCCTGGTGACCCTTGCCCTGTTTTTCCCAACCTATGCCGTTTGCGCAAAGCGCTTCCAGGACGGCAACAAGCCCGGCAAGATGGCGCTTTTCGGCTTAGTGCCCTTCCTGATCACTGGCCTCTTTGATTCTTGGGGTCTGACAGGAACGCCCGGGGAGCTAAACGCACTTGGCTGGCTCTGCATGCTTGTCAATCTTGGCGTTATGCTGTGGTTCTTGATCGAGCTCGGAATCTCGAAGGGAACGCCAGGGCCGAACCCCTATGGTGGCGATCCCTTGGCGGCCATTGGCTAGACGCGCCTCACCGTGCGGCGCGCGTGCGATGGGGCTGGTGTTTGGGAGGGCCTCAAGAGCCTTCCCTCTTAACGCCGGCGAGCCTGCGTCGCCGCTTGCTATAGACGCTGTGCACCCTCATGGTCTCGGCTCCACCTAAAGCCACACAGAGCGATCCAAGGAACACACTATGTCTACGCTGGCTGAGAAGGCAGTCACCCTTACGCAAGACTTGATTAGATGCCCCAGCGTTACGCCCAAGGACGCGGGCGCGCTCGATGTTCTAGCCTCGCGTCTCACCGAGGTGGGTTTCCGCTGCGACCGGCTGACCTTCACAGATGACGACACCCCCGATATCGACAATCTCGTCGCGCGGATCGGAGGGGGGCTGGCACATCTGTGCTTCGCTGGACATACGGATGTGGTCCCACCCGGCGACGAAGCGCTTTGGCGCCACCCTCCTTTTGCGGCCGAGATCGCGAGCGGCGTGCTCTATGGCCGCGGGGCCTCGGACATGAAGGGCGCCATTGCGTGTTTTGCGGCTGCGGCGATCGACTATGCCACGGACCGCGGTGGCGATATCGGCGGGACGATCAGCCTCCTCATTACCGGCGATGAGGAAGGCCCTGCCATCAACGGCACGAAAAAGGTGCTCCAGTGGATGGAGCAGGAAGGCCTGACCCCCAGCCATTGCATCGTTGGCGAGCCCTCGAACGCGACGACGCTCGGAGAAACCATCAAGATCGGACGGCGCGGGAGCTTGAGCGCCCACCTCACAGTCCTCGGCCAGCAGGGTCACGTGGCCTACCCGCATCTTGCGGCCAATCCCGTGAAGGGCATCATTGCGGTGCTCGGCAGCCTCTACGACACGCCCCTTGATGATGGGAGTGCGCATTTTTCTCCGTCGAATCTCGAAGTGACGAGCATCGATGTGAATAACCCGGCAACGAATGTGATCCCGGCAAGCGCAGAGGCACGGCTCAATATCCGCTTCAACGATCTCCACGGGGCGGACTCGCTGAAAGCGATGTTGCAAGACCTCGTGGCATCGACCCTTTCGGGCACAGACCTGACCTTCGATTTGGCATTCGCTCCGCCTGGGGATGCCTTTATCACCAAGCCTGGCGAGCTCGACGCGCTCGTCAGCGAGGCCGTCCACGAAACCACAGGCAAGACACCCTCGCTCTCCACAAACGGCGGGACGTCGGACGCGCGCTTTATCAAGGACTACTGTCCGGTTGTGGAGTTCGGGCTCACGACGCAATCGATCCACAAGACGGACGAGAACGTCAAAATTGCCGATCTGGGGCAGCTCACCGCGATCTACCGCCACTTTATCGCACGCTACTTCGAGACCTTCGGAGGCCCCGATGGTCGGTGACTGCCGTCCTATCGGTGTGTTCGACTCCGGGATGGGCGGCTTGACGGTGCTGCGGGCGCTTGCCGCAAAGTTGCCGGGCGAGAAATTTGTCTATCTCGGCGACACCGCGCGGCTTCCTTACGGCACCAAGAGCGCGGAGACCGTTCAGGCTTACGCGTTGCAGGCAACGCATCTTCTTCTTGGCGAAGGCGTGAAGATGGTGGTAATCGCCTGTAACACGGCCTCGGCGGTTGCGCTGAATGCCTTGCAAGATGCCCTTGCGCCAGTGCAGGTGATCGGGGTGATCGAACCGGGCGCCCGTGCAGGCGTTGTCGCGACACGCAATAAGCGGATCGCGGTGCTGGCGACGGAGAGCACCGTGAACGGCGGGGCTTACGTAAGGGCAATCGAGCACCTGATGGCAGATGCGCGCGTGGTCCAAAAGTCCTGTCAAGTATTCGTCGCGCTTGCCGAGGAAGGCTGGGCAGAGAGCCGCGCCACGACAGCCGCTGTCGAGGACTATCTCGGGCCTCTCTTTGATGGCGCGGAGGCACCCGACACGCTCGTCCTGGGCTGCACCCACTTCCCCATTCTGGCTGCGGCCATTCAACGTCATGTGGGCACCGAGGTGACCCTTGTGGATTCGGCAGAGACGACGGCCGTTGCCGTCGCAGACGCACTCGCTGCGGCAGGGCTTCAATCCGGCCAAGACGGGGATGCGGGTACGTTCCGCTTCTTCGCCACGGACTCGCCCGAGCGGTTCGCACGGATTGGCGCGATCTTTCTCGGTCAGTCTATAGACGATGGCGCAGTCGAACTTGTCGATCTGCGGATCGCCTAGACCTTCTTTGCACGGAAGCTCGATCTTCTGAGCCGGCGCTAAATCTTCGGCGGTGGCTCCGAATCCGGCAGGGCCTCGGAGTCGTCGGTGAAGTCCTCGATCCTCTCGCTCGCCTTGAGTGGCGGTTCGTCCGCCTCCCGCTCGATTTCCTTCAAGAGGCCCATGAACCAGCCTCGGCCGAGCAGGGCGAACACCATCGCGAAATAGACGAGGCCGCCAACGACAACGAGGATCGCCAGAAGCGTTTCGTCACGGAAAATGGTCATTGAGGATAACGCGCTATCGAGGCCCATGGAGCCCGCATAAAGCATGGCCGCAAACAAAAAGCCGATGACTGCCAGTCTTGCCACGGGGCGGCCGATGGCCGTGCCCGAGACAGCGAATCCCTGGCGGTGGGCTAGAAATGCAAGAAGGCTCAAATTGATCCACGCTCCAATACTGGTCGCAAGTGCAAGACCGACTTGGGCAAGCGGACCCATCAGCACGAACTTCAGGGCCACATTGACCAAGGCTGCGAGGATCGCCGCCTTCACAGGCGTCGCGGTGTCGCCACGCGCATAGAACGGCGCGGTGAAGCTCCGGAGCAGGACGAAGGGAATGAGCCCGAGCGAATAGGCGGCAAGCGTATGGCCGGCGGCAAGCGCATCTGCGCTCGTAAACGCACCGCGCGCGAACAGGGCGCGCATGATGAGATCGGGAATGGCGAGGGCCGCCGCGGCGCAAGGGATCGTCAACAACAGCGCGAGTTGGATGCCGCGAGCTTGCGCGGACGCCGCGCCCGCCGTATCGCCCGCCGCGAGCCGCCGCGACATCTCCGGTAACAAGACCGTGCCGACCGCAATCCCGACGACACCGATGGGCAGCTGGTTGATGCGGTCCGCGTAATAGAGCGCCGACAGCGCCCCTGTCGGCAGGAACGTCGCGATCAGCGTATCGGCGAACAGCGCGATCTGCACGCCGCCCGCACCGATGATGGCAGGACCGAGGGCCTTCAAGAACCGGCGTGTGGGCGCGTCCAGCTTAGGCATGCGGATGCGGATGCCATAGCCATGGGTTTCGGCATCGCCACCAACGAGGATGACTTGGACGATGCCGGCAATGAGCACGCCCCAAGCCGCCGCATGGGCCGCGTCCTGGAAATAGGGCGCGAGCAGGAGCGTACAAATCAGCGAAATGTTGAGCAGGACAGGCGCACCTGCCGCGGTCGCGAAACGATGATTGGCATTGAGGATGCCGGCGAACAGAGTCTCGAGCGAGACAAGCGCCAAATATGGGAATGTTATCCGGGTTAGCGCGACGGCAAGATCGAAGCGTTCTGGATCATCTGTAAAGCCCGGTGCGAGCAGGCCGACGACTTCGGGTGTGAACAGGAGTGCGATCCCGAGCAAGAGCAGGTTGGCGGCGATGAGCACGGACGCCACCTGGTCGGCGAAGAGCTTGGCGGCGGGCAGGCCTGCCTTCTCGAGCGTGTGCGCATAGGCCGGCACAAAGGCTGCCGCAAAGGCGCCCTCGGCAAAGATGGCGCGAAAATGGTTTGGCAGGCGGAAGGCCACAAAGAAGGCATCGGCAAGGGGCCCCGCGCCGAGAATGGCCGCCATGACAACATCACGGATAAAGCCTGTAAGGCGCGAGACGAGCGTGAGGCCGCCGACGGTAGCAATGCGCCTGATCATGGATACCTTCCCCCTTGAGGTCGCTCAGGCTTAATAGTCCACCTTGACCAGGTAAAGGCCGCAAGCAGGGGCCACCGGACCGCAGGCCGCGCGATCATGCGCCAAAAGCGCATTTTTCAGGTCCAATTTGGTCCAACGTCCCTCGCCCACGCATTTGAGCGAGCCAACGATTGAGCGCACCTGATTGTGCAAGAAGGACCGGGCTTGAGCCTCAACCCGGACGATCTCGCCATGGCGCGAGACATCCAATCCATCCAGCGTCTTTTCCGGCGAGGCGGCCTGACACTCGGAGGAGCGAAATGTCGTGAAATCGTGATGGCCAAGAAGCGCTTGCGCCGCCTCATGCATAGCGTCCGCATCCAGAGGCTTGAAGACGCCCCAGGCGCGATCCCGCTCAAGCGCGAGCGGTGGGCGGCGATCGACGATGCGGTAGAGATAGTGCCGCGCCTTGGCCGAGAAGCGCGCATCGAAGTCTTCCACCACGCGCGCGCAACCCAGCACTGAAATCGGCTCAGGCCGCACTTGCGCGTTGAGCGCATCGCGGACCTTGGCCGGGTCCCAATCCTTGCTGAGATCCACATGGGCGACCTGGCCCATCGCATGGACTCCTGCATCGGTGCGCCCTGCCCCGCGCGGCACGGCCGGCTCGCCGCTGAACGCCTCGAGCGCCTCCGCAAGCCGGCCCTGCACGGACATCTGCCCGTCCTGGAGCTGCCAGCCGACAAAGGGCGTCCCGTCATATTCCAGAGTGAGTTTGTAGCGGGGCATCTTATGAGGCAGCACGTTTCTTTGGGTCAGCACACGTCGTTAGGTCAGCACACTTCCTGGCGGCAGGTCGAGACCGCGCAAGAAGGCCTCGGCCGCCATGGGCTTTCTTCCGGCACGCTGCACTTTGGTCAGACGCACCGCACCGTCTCCGCAAGCCACGGTAAGGCTCTCGTCCAGCACGGTGCCAGGCGCGGCATTGGCCTCCGCAACCGTTGAGGATAGGACGGAGCTTTGAACTTTGACGCGCTCGTCCTTGCCGCTGCGCATCATTTCAAACCAAGCCCCGGGATATGGCGAGAGGCCGCGAATGTGATTGTGCACTTTTTTAGCCGGCTGGGCCCAGTCGATACGGGTCTCGGCGTTGGTCAGTTTCGCGGCGTAGAGTGCCGCCTCGTCATCCTGGCCGATGCAGTGCAGCGTTCCGCTCGCAAGCGTTGCAAGGACTTCCACCATCAGATCGGCTCCGAGGCTTGCGAGCACATCGTGGAGTTCGCCCGCGCTCATGTCGGGGCCAATGCCAAGACGCTCGATGAGACAGACCGGCCCGGCATCGAGCCCTTCGGTGACGCGCATGATGGAGACACCGGATTCAGCATCTCCGGCCATGATGGCACGGTTGATGGGCGCCGCGCCGCGCCAGCGTGGCAGCAAGGATGCGTGAATGTTGAAGATCCCCCCGCGCGTGCCGTTGAGAATGGCTGCCGGAAGAATGAGCCCATAGGCAACAACCACAGCCGCGTCCGCCTCCAGCGCCACAAAGCGCTTCTGCTCCGCCGGACTCTTGAGACTGTGCGGGACACGCACATCGATGCCGAGCACGTCGGCCTCCTCCTGAACCGGGGATTTCCGTGGCGCCATACCCCGCCCCGCAGGCCGCGGCGGCTGCGTATAGGCCGCCACGATGTCATGCCCCGCCTCGGCGATCAGACGCAGTGCTGGGACCGCGAAACCCGGTGTGCCCATGAAGATGATGCGCATGGGCCGGTCTTAGGCTGGATGGGTTGGGATGGGAAGCCGCTTTGGGCGATTTCGAGAGCTTAGAGCGCTGTGGCGCGCTTCTGCTTGGTGAATTTCTTGACGATCATGTCGCGCTTCAGACGCGACAGATAATCGATGAACAGGACGCCATTGAGGTGATCGATCTCATGCTGGACGATCGTGGCCAGAAGCCCCTCCATCTCTGTCTCTTGAGCCTTGCCGTCACGGTCGATATAGGAAACTCGTGCAGTCGCGGGCCGTTCGACCTCCGCGGTCACGTCCGGAATAGACAGACAGCCTTCCTCATAGACGCGGAGTTCGGCGGAGCGCTCAAGAATTTTTGGGTTCGCCATGACGACGGGCGCAGGCGGATCATCCTCGCGTGCCGGGTCCATAACGATCACCCGGCGCAACATCCCGATCTGAGGCGCCGCGAGCCCGACGCCCGGCGCGTCGTACATGGTCTCCAGCATGTCGTCCATCAGCGTGCGCAATTCATCGTCCACGCGCTCGACAGGCTCAGCGGTCTGGCGCAGCACGGAATCGGGAATCGTTATGATGGGATAGATCGTAGCCATAGATAGGGCTGACATAAGGACCAGATGCGCCCCGGTCAATGCGCCCGATTTTCTCATGGGCCAGGAGCAGTCCTACTCATGTTCTTGTTTTAGTCTGAACCGGCGAATCAGCCTATAGCTAACGGCTATGGTCCTTGAGCCGCTTCACATCGGGACGCTTACGCTCGACCCAATTCTGGTGGGACTCGTGCTCGCGGGACTTGTGGTGCTGGCGCTGGCTGTTCTTGCGGTGGTGCTGATTGTGCATCTTGGCCGCCGCAAGCACGAGGCCTCAAAACAAGACGCGCAACTCGGCGAGCTTCGGGTCCGGCTGCAGACGCTGGCGGAAATCAGCGTCTCTCGGCATGGGGAACTTGCCCGGGCTGTGAACGAGCGACTGGACCGCATGACCCATAAGGTCGGCACCGACCTCAATGACACCGCCCGGAAGACCCACGACTCTATCTCGAAGCTCAACGAACGGCTTGCCGTCATCGATACGGCGCAGAAGAACCTGACCGATCTATCCAGCAACATGGTCACCCTGCAGGAGATCCTGGCGAACAAGCAGGCGCGTGGCGCTTTCGGCCAAGGGCGCATGGAGGCCATCGTCAAGGACGGTCTGCCCATTGGCGCCTATACGTTTCAGGCAACGCTCTCCAACGGCAAACGCCCCGATTGCCTCTTGCACATGCCGAACACACCGGCGGGAGTCGTGATCGATGCGAAATTTCCCTTAGAGGGGTTCGAGGCCTTCCGCACGGCGCGCCGGGAGGAGGAGAAAAAACTCGCAAGCCAGCGTGTGCGTGTCGATGTGGGCAAACACATCGAGGCGATGGCGGAGCGATATTTTATCGCCGGTGAAACCCAAGACACTGCCATCTTGTTCGTGCCGTCGGAGGCCATCTC
>Ga0316193_10000849_pt1 | contig 19726 bp, 17 predicted proteins | sample MerIslsedime2_MG_FD_207735 | JGI IMG/M metagenome (GOLD analysis project Ga0316193, IMG submission 207735) | Coastal sediment microbial communities from Maine, United States - Merrow Island sediment 2 | ecosystem: Environmental > Aquatic > Marine > Coastal > Sediment | place: USA: Maine... | reverse complement strand
TGCTGCCGCGTGCCGACGGACCGGGCCGCGCCATGGCTTGCGAGGCGCTCGTTCCGAACGCTGCCATTCGAAATCTCATTCGCGAAGACAAGATCCACCAGATGTACGGCATCATGCAGACCGGCCAGGGTGCCTCGGGCATGCAAACGATGAATCAGTCGCTTTTGCACCTGGTTGCCCACGGTGCCCTTGATCGGGAGCTCGCCGAGATCCGCTCGCCCGAGCCCGACGAAATGCGCCAAATGCTGACCCAATTAGACCAAAAGGGTTATCAGCAGGCGATTCGCGGCGGCGCGTGATTCGGCTTCCCGTCAGATTCTTACTATTGTTAATGGCGGGATTTAGGTGATGGGAACCACAACCAAAAGCCGGCGAGGGACACCAGCGCTCGCTTTCACACTTTGCTTGCTATTTTCCACTGTAGCCGCAGCTCAGGGATCGGCGTCTGGCGCACAAAGCATCTCCGTCGAAGATCGATCAAAGGCGGCCGAGGCGTATGACCAAGGAACTTCGGCGTACCTATCGGAGCGCTACGAGCTCGCGGCCCATTGGTTCGAGCGCGCGTATCGCGTGGTCCCCACGTCTACTGCATTGCTCCAAGCGGTGCGCGCGCATCATAAAGCCGGCAACTCCATTCGAGCCGCCAACCTCGCGCTGCAACTGCGAGACGAGTATCCGTCGGACGCGCGTTCGATAAAGATCGCCGACGCAGTGATCGCTACCATGAAGCCGACGAGCGTTCTCGTCAGTGCCGTGTGCGAAAAAGCATGCACCCTCGAAATCGATGGGGCCTTGGCCCAACATCCCACATTCTTCGTGACGCCCGATGTGGAGCACTCGCTCAAGGCCGCGTTCGACAATGGCGAGACATCAACCTTCGTGCAAGGCACCGCCGGAGCCATCAAGAACGTAACGCTGGCCGCGCCCGCGCCGCCGCCGCCGCCGCCGGTCCCGCGATGGGCTTTCTTCTCCTCGCTCGGTGCGACCGTGGCATTGGGCGCAGTCGCCGCATGGTCGGGGATCGACGCCAACAAGGGCGTGAGCGCGTATGAGTCAGCCGCGAGGAGCGCCAGCTCACCGGGTATCAACACCGGTGGGTCCCCGACTCCTCAAGAGCAGGCCGCGGCTTTGCTCGACGAGGGCCAGCAGAAAGAGCGTCGCACCAACATCCTCATCGGTGTCACCGCGGGAATGGCGGCGACCACTGCCGTTCTAGGCGTGTTCACCAACTGGAAAGGCGAGTCTCGCGACGCCTCGTCCAAGCGTATCGAACCCTCGATCGGGGTGAGCACAAAGGGCGGCGCCTTGACGATCAAGGGACGCTTCTGATGAACGCACCTGCCAGCGTTCCAGGAACCGATCGGCTGTCGCGACCCATGGCGGGTCGGCAACTCGGCCGCTACGAGATCCTGACGCAGCTGGCCTCCGGCGGAATGGCGTCGGTGTACATCGCGCGCTCACAGGGTGTCGCAGGCTTCGAGCGACTCGTTGCGATCAAGGTATTGCATCCCCACCTCGCCTACGAGCAGGAGTTCATTTCGATGTTCCTCGACGAGGCGCGCCTCGCCGCGCGGATTCGTCACATGAACGTGGTGCCGACGCTCGACGTCAGTGATAGCCCCGGCGACGGATACTTCCTCGTCATGGAGTACATCGAGGGCAACCACCTCGGTGCGCTTCTCGGTCGCGCAGCCAAGAACGGCGAGAGGCTTCCGCGGCCGTTCGTGTGCCGGGTGCTCATCGATGCGCTCCAGGGCCTCGGCGCTGCGCACCGTCTCACCGACGAGCATGGAAGGCCGCTGAAGCTCGTCCACCGCGACGTCTCGCCTCACAACATCCTCATCGGGACGGACGGCATCGCGCGGCTCACCGACTTCGGCGTTGCGAAAGCGGATGTGCGGATGGCATCGACGCGCGCAGGCCAGTTCAAGGGCAAGCTCTCTTACATGGCGCCCGAGCAAGCGTCCTCGAGCGAAACCGATCAACGCTCTGATCTCTTCAGCGTCGGAATCATTCTCTGGGAGTCGCTGACGGGGAGGCGCCTGTTCAAGGGTGAATCGAACGCTGCCACGCTCAACAAGCTGCTCAACGACACGATCATCAAGCCGTCCGAACTGTGGCCGGATCTCGAACCATTCGACGACCTGGTGATGAAAGCCTTGAGCCGCAATCCCGAGGGCCGATTCCAAAGCGCCGACGAGTTTGGCGAGGCGCTCGACGAGGCGGCCGGTCGCGCCGGGGTGGCCAAGACGCGAGACGTTGCCGAAGTGGTCCGCGCCTTGGATGCCGACAACCTCCAGGCCGAGCGCCAGCGAGTGCGCGATTCCATCGAACTGCTCGGGCGCGCCGAGATCGCAGAGTCGAGTGTTCCGATGCCTCGCGAGGGCGTAGCCGCTGGGAGTCAGACCTACAATCGGAATGCCGGCACGGGATCGTACGTCCACGGGAGCGTCTCCGGAGTCCTCAGCGACGGTACACCCGTCGTGGTGCGGACCGCGACCGCGGACTCCGGTGCGTTGAAGTGGTTCGTCATGGTTCTTGCGATCGTGGTTTTCTTGTACGCCGGCTTCCTGGTGTGGCAGCTCTTGCGGGCGCCGGCGGCGCGCGAACCCGCGGAAGGCACACCCGGCGCGGAGGTTGAGCCGGCGCCCCCTGCGCCAGCGGAGCCGGTCCCCGACGATCCCCTAAAGATGGAGGCGGAACCTGCAAATGCGGAGAACGCGCCCTCCCCGCCCGACGAAGCCAAGAAGGCACCGAAACGCAAGAGCAGCACCGCAGCGCCTCGGCCGCGCCGGCGGCGGGCTCGCCCGAAGGGCCAGCAGGTCACGAAACCTGCCATCCAGCAGGGAAAGCCTACAAAGCAGGCGGCTCCGCCTCCGCCGGCTCCCGCGCCTGAACCAGATCCGGTCGATATCGACATCCAGAACCCCTACCGAAACTAGTCCGGCACGGGCAGCCACAACGGAATTACGCCGCGCTTTTGACCACGCGATCCCAGATCAGCTAGGATTTTGAAAGACCCAGAGGGGATCGGGCGGAGAATTCATGGCCGAGTGGGTATACGAAGCGCGCACTCGTGCGGGCGAAGTCCAAACAGGAATCATCGAAGCGGAGAGCAAGGAAGCCGTGCAGTCGAGGCTGCGCGCACGGCAGCTCAATCCGGTCAAGATCAAGAAGAAGGGGCGCGAGCTCAAGCTTTCGCTCGGCACTGGTGTCACGTCCAAGGAACTGGTCATCTTCACACGTCAGTTCGCAACGATGATCGACGCAGGTCTGCCCCTGGTGCAGTGTCTGGACATTCTATCGTCGCGGGGTGAGAACAAGGCCCTCAACGCGATCCTCAAAGACGTGAAAGACTACGTCGAGCAAGGCGGCACCTTTTCGGATGGCCTCGGGAGGCACCCCAAGCTTTTCGACGAGCTCTTCGTCAACCTCGTTCGCGCCGGTGAGATGGGCGGTATCCTCGATACGATTCTCAACCGTCTTGCGGGGTACATCGAGAAGCGAGTCAAGCTCGCCCGACAGGTCCGCGGTGCGATGGTCTATCCGACCGCAATTTTCTTCGTGGCGGTCATCGTCGTGGTCATCATGCTCGCGTGGGTCATTCCGAGCTTCAAGAACATGTTCTCGGAGTTCGGAGGCGAAGACTCACTGCCGGCGCTCACCAAGATGGTCATCGCGGCGTCGGAGGGATTTCTTGGGAATCTCCATTGGATCCTGCTGGTCACGGGCTCGATCGTGTTCGCGTTCACATGGACGTATCGTCAGCCGGCGGGCAAGCATTTCTTTCATCGGTCTCTGCTTGTTCTTCCAATTATCGGGCCGGTGATGCGCAAGATCGCAGTCGCCCGCTTCACACGTACACTGGGCACCCTCCTCTCCGCTGGCGTTCCGATCCTCGACGCCCTGGACGTGGTGAAGAAGTCGGCCGGAAACGTCGTCATCGAAGGCGCGATTCAGGAGACGTCGAACAAGATCCGCGAAGGCCGGACGATGGCGGAGCCCCTAATGGAAACCAACGTGTTTCCGCCAATGGTCGTCCAGATGATCGGAGTCGGGGAACAGACAGGCGCCCTGGACACCATGCTCAACAAGATCGCCGACTTCTATGAAGACGAGGTCGATGTTGCGGTTGCGGCCCTCACCTCCTTGCTCGAGCCGTTGATGATGGTGTTCATCGGCGGAATCGTCGGCGTGATCCTCATATCGATGTACCTGCCGATCTTCTCGATCGCTGGTCAAGTCAGCGAGTGAGTCAGCACGGGGAGAGCCTCACCGGACAGCGCGAGGACCCCAATCCGCACCGACGGCTACAATGGGTCCTCGGCGGTCGACTCATCATCGCGACCGTTCTGCTGGGGACCACGATGTACCTGGCGCTCGACGCGATTCGGTATGGCCGCTTCACGCCTACCTTCCTGCTGATTCTGATCTCGGCGATCTACGGGTCATCGATCCTGTTTGGGGTCTGGCTGCTCCGCGGGCGTCAGGAGAACCTGGTCGCCGCCGCTATCACGACCTTGGACGTGCTGCTGATCACGGGCCTGGTGTATCTGACGGGCGGCGCCGGGAGTATCTTCTCCTTCCTCTACGGCGCGCAGATCCTTACCGCGGCCCTCACCCTCGGGACGAACGCCGCCTACTACACCGCGGCTGCGAGCCTCGCTTGCTACTTCCTGCAGGGGCTCGCGCTCAACGTCGGGTGGTTGCCGCCGCCGCCGGACCAGCCGCTCAGTCAGTACATGCTCAGCTCGCGAGATTTTCAGCTAGCCCTGGTCTCCAACATGGTGGGCATCGCAGCCGTTGCATTGCTGGCGACCAATCTCGCACGACGCGCCCAGGTGGCCGGCGCTCGGCTCATCGAGGCACAGCAAAGCACAGCCCGACTGGTACGACTCAACGACGACATCGTTCGTTCGATCGCGTCCGGGCTCATCACGGCGGATGACGACGGGCGTATCCTCGGCGTCAACCGTGCAGCAAGGGACATCCTACGGGATCACGCAGGAACGCTCCTCGGCCAACCTCTTTCAAACGTGCTCCCAGACTACGCGGCAGAGGTTCTGCGGGAGCCTCCGAAGCGCGCCGACACGACGGGGATGCGCGCCGACGGAAGCGAGTTCCCGATGGGCTATACGCTCAGCGCACTCCTAGATGCAAACGGGCAATCCTCCGGCCTGCTTCTCGCCTTTCAAGATCTGACCGAGATTAGGACTCTCCGAAATCGGGCAGAGGCGGCCCAGCGCCTCGCCGCCTTGGGACAACTCGCGACGGGACTCGCACACGAGATCCGAAACCCCCTGAGCTCGATCTCCGGGTCGGTGGAAATGGTCCGGGAAGGCAACGCGCTCGGACCCGAGGACAGACGACTCTTGGGCATCGTGATCTCCGAGGTCGAGCGGCTGAACTCCCTAGTGACGACCATGCTGCAAGTGGGGCGTCCTAGTCAGATCGAAACCGAACCACTCGACCTGCGCTCGATCGCCAGCGAGGTGGTTGCCGTCGCACGTGGCGAAGCAACTGCAAGCAACGGTTTGCGAATCGAGGTGATCGGACCCGACGAACCCATCATCGCGACCGTCGACCCCGGTCGGATGCGACAGGTCGTGTGGAACCTGGTCAAGAACGCGGTGCAGGCGTCACCTCACCGCGGCAAGGTCGAGGTCCGCACGGGACGCGACGACGCGGGCCGAGCCTATCTAGAAGTCGCCGATGAGGGTGCTGGCATCGGCGCCGCGCATCGGGAGCGGCTCTTCGACATGTTCTATTCGGGGCGAAGCCACGGTGTGGGGCTCGGACTCGCCCTGGTGAAACAGATCGTCGACCAACATCGCGGGCGAATCGAGATCATCGACCGCAACGTCGCGGGCACGTGCTTCCGGGTGACGCTCCCACGAGAGGAAGAGTCCATCAGACCGAGCGCAGGAGCTCGGCCAGGCGCGCGCCCGGGTCCTCGGACCGCATGAGCCCTTCACCGATCAGCACGGCGTCCGCACGCCCCTGAGCGACATTGCGAAGGTCGTCGACGGAGCGCACCCCGCTCATGAACACCGCCACGCACTCCGTCGGGATTCGCGCAACACAGGCCTGCGCCGCGCGCATGTCGACCTGGAAAGTGCTCAAGTCACGCGCGTTGACGCCGACGATTGTCGACCCCGCTGCGACCGCGCGATCGACCTCTTCTGAATTGGCGGCCTCCACCACCGGCTCCATGCCGAGCGAGCGGATTCTCTGGATCAGCAGGCGGAGATCGGAGTCTTCCAATGCCCGAACCAGCAACAGGACGAGCGATGCCCCCACGTCGTACGCCAAGTCGACTTGAACCGGATCGAGAACGAACTCCTTGAAGAGAACGGGAGCGTTGACGGATCGTGCGACCCGCCGAACGAGCAGCGGCGACCCGCCGAAGCCGGGACCATCGGCCAAAACGCTGATCGCCGAAGCGCCGCCACGCTCGTAGCCCTGAGCGACGCGGACGCCCTCACCCGGACTCCAGGGCCGGATCTCACCGGCGCTCGGGCTTCGAAACTTCACCTCTGCAATCACCGATGGCGCCTCGCCCGGCGCGCGGCGCAGCGCTCGAGTGCCTCGCTCGGATCGCTCGGATTGCCGGAGGCGCTCCACAGGCTGCATCGCCGCAAGGTGTCGGCGCCGCCGAGCGTTTTCGCGTCGCTTTCGCGCAACAATCGCCGAGAGATAGTCGGTCATGAGTCTCGCGTGAAACGCGCCCAGCGATCGAGCGTTTCCGTAGCCGCGCCGCTATCGACAGCCTCGGCGGCCCGCTCCGCGGCGACCCTCGGATCGCTGGCGACTCCGGCAACGCAAAGAGCCGCCGCCGCATTGAGCAGAACGGCGACCCGCGCCGGCCCCTGCTCGCCAGCAAGCACGCCGCGAATGATCTCCGCGTTGCGCGTTGCGTTTCCGCCTCGCAGTGCGTCGATCGGCACCTCTGAGAGGCCGAAGTCATCAGGAGTGACTTCAAACGTGCTGACCTTGCCGTCTCGTAACTGTGCGACTGTCGTCGGTCCGGACGGGGAAACTTCGTCGAGCCCCCCCTGGCCGTGGACGACCCAGGCAGCGGTCAATCCCAGCGAACCAAGCGCCCGAGCCAGCTGCTCGACCCGCCCCGAATCATAGACCCCAACCACCTGATGGGTTGCCGACGCCGGATTCGACAACGGCCCGAGCAAGTTGAAGAGCGTGCGAATCCCGAGCTCCCGGCGTACCGGCGCCGCGTGTCGCATCGCGGCGTGGTGACTTGGTGCGAACAGAAAACCGATCCCCACTTGCTCAATGCACTGCCGAGCTCGCTCCGCGGTGAGATCGATGCGTACGCCGAGAGCTTCCAGCACGTCGGCGCTCCCCGCTTGCGATGAAACCGCGCGATTGCCGTGCTTTGCTACCGCAACCCCGCATCCCGCCGCCACGACAGCCGCGGCCGTCGATATGTTGAACGTGTGCAGACCATCCCCGCCCGTGCCGCAGGTGTCGAGCAGGGGGCCGTCGACCTTGGGTTGAATCGTTTCGCAATGCTTCCGAAGCGCACGCGCGGCCGCGGCAATCTCGTCTGCAGACTCGCCCTTCATGCGAAGCGCCACGACGAACGCTGCGATTTGAGGGCCCGAGGCCTTCCCGGCGAGGATCGTGTCCATTGCGGCCTCGACCTCGCCCGCGGACAAGTCACGTCCCGCGACGAGCTCTTTGATCGCGTCCGAGATCACGACGCGGGACCCGCCGAAAATGAGGACAGCCAGTTGCGAATCAGGTCGTGGCCATGCTCGGTCAGAAAGGACTCGGGATGGAACTGAACGCCCTCGATGGGAAGTTGGCGGTGCCGAATCCCCATCACTTCACCTTGGTCGGTCCAAGCCGTGATCTCGAGCTCGTCTGGAATCGTATCTCGCTTCACGATCAACGAGTGGTATCGCGTCGCCGTAAGCGGGCTCGGCAAGCTCTCGAACACCCCCCGGCCCTGATGAAGAATCTCAGATGTGCGCCCATGCATGAGACGATCGGCCCGCACGACCGACGCTCCGAAATGCTGTGCGATGCTCTGATGCCCTAGGCACACACCGAAGATCGGCATCTCGGCGCACAGCTTCGCGATCACTTCCAGGCTGACCCCAGCCTCTTCAGGCCTTCCCGGTCCAGGGCTGATCAACACGCCGCTGGGCGCGAGCTTCCGGATGTCGTTCACGCTCACCGCGTCGTTGCGCTCGACCACGACCTCGGCCCCGAGCTCGCCCAAGTACTGGACGAGGTTGTAGGTGAACGAGTCGTAGTTGTCGATCACGAGAATCATTGGTTTCGATCGCTAGCGGCTCCGCAAGAGCGCGTCAACCGGCCCCCACTTGTGCTGCTTCATAGCCGCGCTCCCGCAAGAACTTCTCGAGCCTCAGGTTGACCATCTCCGGATACTCTAGCGCGGCGTAGTGTGTCGCCCCCGGGAGTACCATGATCTCCGAACCGCGTGTGCGCCGGGCCATCCGCTCGGCCGCCGACCGTGGCGTGAATACGTCTCGCGACCCGACGATGATCAACGTGGGCACATCGATGAGCGGGAGGAGATCCCAGCCATCGTGCTCGCCCATCCGCTCGAGGAGACGAATGAATGTGTCCATATCGAGCACCCGGAACTTCATGACGAGCTCGCCGACGACCTGCTCATCGAGCGTCCTCGCCGCCAGCCCGATCCGCTTCGCCCAGTCGCCAGGGTCAGGAAGACGCGTCGCCTGTCGGATCACCGTTTCGATTGTCCGAGGCATCGAACGCAGGCCACGGAGGAATGGAGGCAGCAGTCGCCCCGCCAGACTCAGGTTGAATACGTAGTCCCATGGTCGGCCTGCAACGCCATTGAGCATCGCCAGCGACGCCACGCGCTCCGGAGCGGCCCGAAACATCTCTAGACCTACCTGAACACCCATCGACCAGCCGAAGATGGCCGCACGGTCGGCGCCCTCTTCCTCGAGGAGGTGTAATGCATCCCGGGCGTGGTCGGTGACTCCGAGCGCATTGGGATCGGCTGGGAGCGAGGAGCCGTAGAGGCCTCGATAGTCCCAAGACAGAAGGCGGTACCGGTCCCGAAAGTACTGAATCTGGTGGCTCCAGGCCTCCCAGGCGCCTCCCAGGCCATTACAGAGCAGAATCGGACGCCCTTGGCCGACAGCTTGATAGGCGATTTCAGTGCCATCAAATGACACAAAGCGGCGTTCTTCGACGGGGGGTGGCATCATAGCGACGGGCGAAGCCTATCAGGGGGGAGTTGTGGACGCCCGCCTTGACAAGTTCGGTCTTGCACGGATAAATTTGAGGAAGCTGAAATGTCAGACGAACTCCAAAAATCCAAGAAAGTCCGCGATATACGCGAGAGACTCGGCAAGAACACGGCCCCACCGCCGCCAAACACCCTCGAGGACGGAGGCGTTGCACCGCCTCCGCCAACTCTAGGGCACGTCGCTCCTCCGCCAGGGTTCGTCGGAGGTCAGGCCGCTAAGCGGTCTGGGCCGTTCGGTGGGACCACGTCGAAAGGGCATGCACACCAGGAGGTGCGCATCGTCGTCGACGAGCAGGCTGTGGCGACCGCGCACGAGGGCAAGAGCCGTCGCGTTCGCAAGTTGATGATGATGACGGGTGGGGGAGCCGCACTGCTCGGCTTGTTCCTTGGCGTTCTTTCGACGACCGTGATGAGCAAGCGCAGCGAGTACAACCTCGCCGTTCGCGATGGCAAAGCCGTTTACGAAGGCGTCCGCGTGGCAGCCGATCAAGTGACGGAAGCCAAACGACTCCTCGACCGGGCCGCAGGGGCAGCCAAGGCGAGGCCAGGCGAAGGACCGTCGGTCGACTACGAAGCGATCGAGCAACTTCGCGCACTGCCGACACCGTTTACGGCCGCTGACTTTGCTGGGCTTCACTACACGAAGTTCAACCGCGAGACGGTCAACGCGCTGTTCGTGTACGCGCGCCAAGTGGGCGAGCTTTGGGACAGGTTCGATAGTCTGGCTGCCAGGGTCCTTCCGGAGTCGCGTCGCGCTGAGCTCAATGAAGCGGCCCAGGACGAGACGGCCATCACCACCAGCCCTACGGGTTGCGTTCCGACTCTAGGTGAAGGCGGCTTCCGCTGTGGTCTGGTGTACGTCGACATGCCCGATGCAGAGGCGGCTTCGACGAAGCTCAAGGTCCGCGTGACGCGGGGCAGCAAGCCGTTCGAGAAAGAGCTCTACGTGGGCCAGGACCTGCGGCAGAACTCCAGCAACTACGTGATTCTCACGAACCCGGAGCAATCTGCGGGAGTGCTTAGTCAGCGAAAGAACGCGTTCGCCTCGTACCGGCGGGACCTGGCGGAAATCGCGCGGCTCATGGACGCAACCCTCGAGACGCAGGGCGGGCTCGAGAGGGGTCTCGGAGCCGTCGCCGGGCTCGATGAGATCGCCAGCTTCTGACCTGAATTTCCGTTGAGGTATCGGGGGGTTTCGTCTGCGCTTCATTCGACGCACGACCCCTCCGCCTGCTATCCTAGCGTGTGGGGTGCCTCGCTATAGACTGCGATATCAGACGACCAATCTCGAGATGACTCTCGGGGAGTTTGCGATTGGTCGAAGCTCGTCATGCAACCTCGCATTGGCGGACGGATTGGTGTCGCGAAAACACGCTGTGCTGCACGTCGGCCCCGACGCCGTCGTGGTCGAAGACCTCGGTAGCCGCAACGGCGTAGCGGTCAATGGTGTGCGTATCAACGCGCCCCGACGGTTGGCACACATGGACCGCGTGTACATCGGCTCACAAGAGCTCGTGCTGATCGACGCGGCGAAGCTCAAAGAGGGCGCGAAGGAAACCGCCGACTACATCGTCTGCGAATCCTGCGGCGCGATCAATGGAATGGCAAAGCGGCGCTGCGGCGAATGCGGAAAACGGCTCTCGTCGACAGCCGGTGAAACCATTGCAAGCACGACCAGCCGCGTGGACTCTTCATCCCACGCATGGGGCGCGGAGGACACTCGCACCGCACGTGCACTCGACGTGATCGCGGGCATCGCGAGCAAGGCGATCGCCATGGGCCGATTCGAAGAAGCCGAGCGCATGCTGCTACCGCACCTCGATACTCTTCTCGAACGTGCGCTCGCGCATCGGCCGTTGAGCGACTCCGAAAAGGATGATCCCGATGCGCTGTTCGTGGGAGCGACCACCTACGCGTTGCAGTTGGCTGAGGGGCTGCGCGACACGAAGTGGATCGACTGGGTCTTTCGGATTCACACGGCATCTGGCCGGCTCATGGAAGCGGAAACCATCGAATCGCTGCACAACCTCGTGCGGACCAACAATTACTCCAAGCCCCGCTACCTGCGCGCCTACCTGCATGTCATCCAGAACCGCTCCACGGACTACGGCGCCGCCCAGCGGTTCCTCGTGCGCCGTCTCGAGGGACTGGAGCAGGTCGTTTCAGCCCACTAGTGTGCGGATCTTTTTCCTTGTGGTCGGCTTACGTCCTCGTCGCTCCGCTGCGAGGCACATGAGTGCCTCTCACTACGCTCCTGCGGGCGCGCTCGACCACAAGAAAAAATCTCTCGCACACTAGGTCTGGATCAAAGAGGAGTGCGGCCCTTAGCCGGCTTGGCGGGTTGGGGGCCCAGCGTGGCGTAACGCGCTCATCGCGTCGGCGAGCCGGGCGTCCGCCGGCAACTCATCGACGAGGGCAAGGACCTCACGCGAAGGTGGTTCGCCAGCGCGCCCGTACAACCTGGCTCCGATCTCGAGCCAACGCGCGCTCCGTAGCGCACATCCCAGACGGGCGGCACACTCGGCAACACCGAGAACACGGCTCGGCTCGACCTCGACGCCCTCTTCGAGCTGCTCCTCGAGCTCCGACACGCCTCGCGACATCATTCGTTCGGCGTCAGCTAGGCGACCCTGGCCGATGGCGCGTTCCACCACTTGGGAAAGCAAATGGAACGTCCATCCCGATGCCGCGACCTCCCGAACCGACGTGCTGACGCCCTGCTCGGTTGCAATCGCGCCGCAGTGCGGGCACTGTGCGCTCGAGCTGGGATAGGGAACTGCGCACCCGGCGCAGAACGTGAGCCCGGACGTCGTCCGATGGTTCTTTTTCACGGGATTCGGGATCAGGAACACCAGCTCTTGCGTCCCGATGCGGATGCGGTCGCCATCCTCGAGGGTGGCGCGACCGACTAGTGGCCGTCCGTTGAGCTGTGTTCCGTTGCGACTGTGCAGGTCCTCGAGCGTCGGCTCAGACCCAGAGAGGTCGATTCGTATGTGTCGGCGCGACAGCATCGGATCGTCGATCGTCACCTGGCCCATCGAGCCTCGGCCAATGACGATTTCGTCGCCGGTCAGATCGACCTCTTGTAGATGAAATCGCAGACGGTACCGCAAACCAGAACCCCTCGAGACTCATCAGATTACTCGGGGAGACGGGGCGGTGTAAATCCTACCCACACCTACGTCGGTGCTATTTCTGTTCGTCGACTTCCGGCGTGTCATGGCGCCGAATCTCGCCGGTGATCCGGTCCGCGATATCGGCGTGCTGATCGTCGTTGCTCTCGTCAGCGACCATGTCGACCAAGGTGTCGCTGGTGTCGGCCTGCGCTGGCTTGTTCTTTCGGAGCTGGGCGAGTCGGGCCACGGTCTTTGGATCCTCGAGGATCAGGCAGTAGAAGCCGTAGAATTCGTTGTTATCGACGGCTCGCGCCGACACCCGAGACTCTCTCCACTCGTACCACTGCGTGGGCTCAGCGCCCGGCACGAGGACCCCGTTCTTCTTCTTAGCCTTGCCGTAACGCTGCTGCAGGGCGCCGCCGAACTGGGCGAAGGTAGCGCCCTCGAATACGGAAGCGTCGAACGCGCGGTATCGCTTCCACAGGCGCTCTTTGATGAAGAAGAAATAGTCCTGCGTGTTCTTCGTTCGGACTCGAATCAAGGATTCGCCATTTCTGTGAGTGAACTCACCTTTGAGGTACCCGGAATCGTACGCGCTCGGCGTGCCGTCGAACTCGAAGTACGAGTCGCGAATCTCCCGGGCCTCCTCAGCCATCTTGTGGCGGAGCCGGTCCTCCTCGATCGCATCGGTCGTCTTGGAAATCGGCTCCGCGTACGAGGCCTCGATGTCCTTCTTCAGGTGCCGATACACCTGCTTGGGCGTCCAACCCCATTGAATCTCGCCCATGGACTGCTCGAGCGCACTCGGCCCGCGATTGCTAGCGCTGCCCGTGTCCGCATAAACGCCCGCGCCAAGCACCAGCCCAAAGGCCAGCAAGAACGCCCCATAAGATGAACGTCGCATACCTAATCCCCTCACCCCCACAAGTTAGCACCCAGGCCACCTCCACCACAAAAAGGGGTCAGGCCCCTTTTTGAAAGGGTTAACCCCATTCTAAGGGGGTCTGACCCCTTTTGGGGGGGCGGGTTCGCCTCCGGGGGGACTGCCACCCTCCTGGAGCTCCAGGAAGAGCATCGTGCCGCCGGCTACCGCGGCGGGCATGAAGAAGAGGTTGACCAGCGGGATGAAGAGCAGGAGCCAAACTCCGGTGCCGAAGCCCGCTACGGCGGGGAGCTGGCGGCGGGTGAAGGCGACCCTGTCACGGACGGACCAGTTACGGCGAGCGGCTGGCCAGTCGACGTAGTCGATGCCGAGGTAGGCCGCGGTGAGCGCGAAGCCGACGAGAGAAATGACCTGGCCAAGCCCTGGGATGACGAACGAGGCGAGGAACATCGGGCCGACGACGGCAAGGTAGAGCAGCACCTTCAAGAGCTCGAGGCGGACGGTTCGGGCGATGTCCGCGAGCATGCGACTGAACGAGAACGGTGGCGCCGACTCGCCGGTCAAGATGTGCTCTACGGCTTCGCTGAGCGCATCATTGAACGGTGCGGCCACCACACTCGAGAACACGAGGACCAGCACCAGCCCGAGGAGCGTGATGAGAATCCCCGCAATCAACTCGATGAGCCAGCGCAGCGCGCTCAGTAGACCACCTACCCACCCGGTCACCTCGTTCCAGCTTTCGGGAAAGAGAGACCAGACCGCGCCCCCGAGATCGTCGTAGTAGCTGCCCGCGCCGTAGAACACGGCGCCCAGTGCGAAGCCCGTGATCAGGACGGGGAACAACCAGTAGCGAGCCAGCTGAGGATGCTGAAGGTAGACGAACCGCATGCCGCGGAGCGCGTACGACAAGCCGCGCGCAAAACCGATGGGCGACCTCGCCACGGCCGCGGCACCTCGAGCTACGCCCCTCATAGTGCTACGGCGCCAAGCGGGATCAACGGCTTCAAGTCTTCGTCGTCGAAGCGCAGCTGAAGCCCAAAGAAGTAGTCACGGCCGCCGTTGATGACGTTGTCGACGCCCGCTAAGAGCCAGAAGCGGCGGATAATCTCGAACCCGGCACGAATACGCATTCGCGGCCAGATGCGCCGGCCAAACTCGAAGATGTCTGTATTGATCTCGAGCCGGTCCTTGATGACCTTGATGTCCATGCCGAGGCCACCGGTCGACTCGATGATGCCGAAGCGGAAGGTCGCAAAGGAGATGGACTTACCGAACTGCGCGGAGAACTTGAGTCGGTTGCTGCGCGAGATCACGGTTTGCTTGTACTCGTTCGGGTAGAAAAGCGGCGGCGGGCTGGTGCGGACGATGCTCTCCGACACGCTGACCGAGCCGCGTGGGTCGTCGACGACCTGGACAAGGAAGTAGCGCCCTTCCCGTGGCTTCAGGTAAATCGAGAAATACGTCTTGAAAGCGTTCGAGAGCGCGTAGTACTCGCTGCGAAGTTCCACGATGGTTCGGAGCCGATTCAGGCCGCCGACGAAATTGTTCAAGCCCTCTGCGACGCCCTCGACCTCGTCGATCAGGGCTTCGTCCTGTGTGAGGCGCCCGATGGTGCCTTCGCCTCTCGCGGTGCGGCCGGTCACCTCTTTCACATCTGCGAGCACTGCATTGAGTTGCTCAGCGGCGCGATGGATCGACGCAATGGTATCGTCGACCTCCGCAACGCCGCGGTCGATGTCGCCCTTGCGCTTGTGAATGATTTCACTGAGGTCGTCGGTGGCGAGCTCGACGTTCTCCATGATGCGAACGATCCGCGGACCCGCCTCATCGGTGACCTCCTTGATGTTCTCGAGCGCATCACTGAGATTGCGTAGTGCGCTCTGCATGCGATCACCGGCCTCCTCAGTGCCGAATGCCCGTTCCATCTGGGCCGTGATCTTCTTGACGCTCTGAGCAATGTCGTTGACGGTCACCATGATGTCGTCCGTCTGAACACCTTTGTCGGCGGCGCGGATCTGACCGCCATCCGGGATCTCGGGAAGGCCCGGGGTGCCAGGACGAATGATCAGTGCGCGCTCCCCGAGCAGTGAGAGGCTCCTCATGGTGACGCGGGCATCGTCGTACAGCGTGATGCTCCCTTCGATGCGCAGATCGACCCGGGCGCGATCGCCCTCGAGTCGGATTGAGGAAATGTAGCCGACCGGGATGCCTGCCACCAAAACCCGAGACTTGGCGACCAGGCCCTGCACGTCGTCGAAGTAGGCATAAACTCCGTATCCGGAGTCGGTGGACGATCGCTCGTCGACGTAGCGATAAACGGCAAAGGTGACGATCAGTCCGAGAACCACCATCAGGCCGACTCGGGCCGCGTTCCACGTCTCTCGCATAGAGCCGGCCGAATCCTAGTCGAAGCAGAGCAAAACAGCCATCGCCGCATGCCCTGAACACGAGGCTCACCACTCCTTGCAGCGGTGCAGAACAACCGCTATGGCTTGCCAACTTGTCTGAGGGGATCGACTCACTGACGGCAGCCGCACTGGGTGCATTGCAAGGGCTGACCGAGTTTCTTCCAGTGTCGAGTAGTGGGCACGTGGCGATCGGAGCTCGGTTCTTCGACATTCGCGAGGGCTCCTTCGCTCTCGTCATTCTTCTGCATTTGGGCACATTACTCGCCACGGTCTTCCTCTTCCGGCGCGACATCGCTGCGCTCGCCATTGAAGGCATCGCCGCGCTGCGTGATCCGGGTCGCTTTCGGTCGACGCCCGAGGGGCGGACTCTGGTCGGGATCGCGATCGTGACCTTCATCACGGCCGTCATCGGATTTCTCCTCCGCAACGTGGCCCAAGCGTTCGCCGAGGACCTCCGCCTGGTCGGATATGGCTTTCTGGTATCGGCGGCATTCCTGATCGCGACTGGCGTGGCCCGCGGCACGAGCGGAGAGGTGTCGTGGTGGCAAGCGGCCGGAATCGGTGTTGCGCAGGGCGTGGCGGTGCTTCCGGGGATCAGCCGGAGCGGCGTCACCATTGCCGTGGCGATGCTCCTTGGGGTCCAGGGTAGCCCGGCGTTTCGATTTTCGTTTCTGGTCTCGCTGCCCGCAATCACCGGGGCCGCATTGTACGAGGCGAGCGGTGCCGAGGGGCTCGGTTCCCTCGGCCCGGAGGCATGGGTCGGAGGCCTGACCGCCATGGTGACGGGATACGTGGCTCTTGTTATCCTCCGACAGATCATCCTCGTCGGACGTATGTGGACGTTCGCAATCTACCTCGTGCCTCTCGGACTCTTTCTCGTTACCCGCTGAGACAGCGGCCCGCTCATGACGAACACCAACAAAGCATACGCAGTGATCATGGCGGGAGGCTCCGGGACGCGCTTCTGGCCGCTGTCACGCAGCACCCGGCCGAAGCAACTCCTTGCCCTCGGGCCAGACGATCGGTCCCTGCTCCGAGCGACCGCCGAGCGCGTGTGGGACATGCTCCCCGTAGAACGCACTTTCATCGTGACTTCCGAACAGCTCCGCGAACAGGTCGCGCAAGAGCTTCCTGAGCTTCAGCCGCATCAGATTCTCGCCGAGCCCGTCGGGCGCAATACGGCCCCCTGCATCGGCTGGGCCGCAACGCATCTGAAGCGCCTCGATGAGGACGCGATCATGTGCGTGCTGCCGGCTGACCACTACATCGGCGAAACCAAAGCGTACGTCGACACGCTACAGCGCGGTCTCGACGCGGCCACACACGGTGACTACGTCACGATTGGAATTCGCCCCACGCGAGCCGAAACCGGCTACGGCTACATCGAAGTGGGTTCCGAGCTCGACCCTGGGGTGTTCCGCGCGCGCCGCTTCGTCGAAAAGCCGAATCGCCAGCGTGCCGAGCAGTTCGTCGCGGACGGGAGCTTCCTGTGGAACAGCGGGATGTTCTTTTTTCTCGCGTCCCGGATTCTGGAGGCCATCGACCAACACCTGCCCGGGCTCGGTCGGGAGCTTCAACGCTACGACGCCGCAGCCAGAGCCGGCAGCGAAGCGGACCTCGTCAAAGAGACGTATGCTAGCCTTCCCGCGGTGAGCATCGACCACGGAATCATGGAAAAGGTGAGCGCGGTCAGTGTGGTGCCCGGATCCTTCGAGTGGTCGGACCTCGGGAGCTGGACATCGGCGTGGGAACTCGCACCGCAGGACGAACATGCCAACGTCTTGCCGGAAGGCGGCATCGTGGTGGACGCATCGGGCAACTACGTGACCGCACCGGACGGCAAGCTCGTGGCCCTGGTCGGCGTCGACGACCTGGTCGTAGTGGATTCTGGCGATGCACTTCTCGTCGTGCCTAAGGACCGCGCACAGGATGTCCGTGAAATCGTCGCGGCGCTTCGCGAGCGGAACGACCCCCGAAGGTGACTTTATGAACCCGCAGGTCTTTCGCCAGTACGACATTCGAGGACACGCAGAACGAGACTTTGACGATGCCTTCGTCCGCTCCCTGGGGTTGAGCCTTGGCACCTTCTATCGGAAGCGTGGCCTGCGCCGGGTCGCGGTCGGCCGCGACTGCCGCTTGAGCTCGCCGCGCCTCCACGAAGCGCTTTGCCAGGGGCTGCTCAAGACTGGATTGCAACTGGTGGATATCGGCATCGGCCCCACGCCCCTTCTCTACTTCGCCGTGCACAATCTCGATCTCGACGGCGGGGTTCAGATCACTGGCAGCCACAACCCTCCCGACGAGAACGGCTTCAAGATGATGGTGGGCAAAGGCTCACTCTACGGCGACGACATCATCGAGCTCCGCAACGTCATGGAGAACGAGGATTTCGCTCTCCACACCGGGGGAGCGGTCGAGATCGTCGACTCGACGTCTGCCTACGTGGAAAAAGCGGCGGCCGATATCCAACTCGGCCGACACGACATCCGATTTGCAATCGACGCGGGCAACGGAGCGGGCGGCCCGCTGGCTCTCAAAACGATGAAGGCCTTGGGGCTGAATCCGGTCGCGATGCTCTGTGAGATGGACGGGACGTTTCCGGTCCACCACGCCGACCCCACCGAGCCCGAGACGCTCGAGATGCTCAAAGCGCGTGTCCTCGAAGACGGGCTCGAGCTTGGATTCGCGTACGACGGCGATGCCGACCGTGTTGGGGTGATCGACGCGCGCGGGGAAGTGATTTGGGGCGACAAACTCATGATCATCCTGTCGCGCGCGCTTCTCGCGAAGCACCCAGGCGCGACGATCATCGGCGAGGTGAAGTGTTCGCAGACGATGTACGACGACATCGAGGCCCACGGCGGGCGGGGCGTCCTTTGGAAGACCGGCCACTCACTGATCAAGACCAAGATGAAGGAAGAGAACGCTCTCCTCGCAGGCGAGATGAGCGGACACATTTTCTTTGCCGATCGCTACTACGGCTTCGACGACGCAATCTACGCCACGCTTCGAATTCTCGAAATCGTGTCTCACAGCGACGTCTCGCTCCACGAGATGCTGAGCAACGTGCCCCAGACGTTTGCAACTCCGGAGATTCGCGTCGACTGCGACGATGCGCGGAAGTTCGACTTGGTTCAGCAGATGGTCGATTTCTATCGACCTACTCACGACCTGATCGACATCGACGGTGCTCGCATTCAGTTCGACGGAGGCTGGGCGCTGGTCCGGGCCTCCAACACGCAACCGGTCCTGGTCCTGCGGTTCGAAGCGGACACCGAGAAGCAGCTCGAGACGATTCGAGGCGAGGTGGAGTCAGTCCTCGAGCGCTTCCGGAACCTCTAGCCCTGGAAGCGCCGGCAGCTGAACTTCCAAGCTCGCGCGGTGGGCCCCTTCACGCTCGCCCGCCTCCCAGTCACTCGGCCCGATCACAGCGCGCCTGGTCTCGTGTTCCGGATGATAGACCAAGATTTCCTGGCCCTCATGAATCGACGCGGCAGGGATCTGCGCGGTCGGCCCAACGCCGATGAAGCGATAGACCTTCGCACCCTGGGGGTTCGTGATGATTCGAATCGTCCCGGAGTCGCCCGCCCCGGTGGACGCAGGCGTGGTCTCCGGGCTACCCAAGTCGAGTGCATCCGTGGGAGCCGGGGCAGCCTGGGCCTGTACCGCAAGCTCGTAGAGCGATCCCTGTTCGGTAGTCGTCCACGCCGCCCCTTCGGGGACGACGGCTCTCGAAGGGCGGAGCCCATGATCAAAGACGATGAACTCGTGGGCGCCGCTAGCTGGCAGACCGGAGGCAACCGCCGGACCGCGCCCGACGAAAACGAAGATCTGCGCGTCGGCCGGTGTGACCGCCACGGCAATGATGCCGCTTGGCGCGGGCGCGGGCGTAGCAGGCTGGAGCACTGAGTCGAGGGCCCCGGTAGCGACGAGCGCATATGCGCCAAGACCCAGGCCCGCTGCCAACAGCCACGCGCCCCAGCCGCCACGCCGCTTCGTAGGCAAGGGCTCGGGCAGTGACGGACGATCGTAGGCGGGCGCGGGC
>Ga0316193_10000848_pt1 | contig 19734 bp, 13 predicted proteins | sample MerIslsedime2_MG_FD_207735 | JGI IMG/M metagenome (GOLD analysis project Ga0316193, IMG submission 207735) | Coastal sediment microbial communities from Maine, United States - Merrow Island sediment 2 | ecosystem: Environmental > Aquatic > Marine > Coastal > Sediment | place: USA: Maine... | reverse complement strand
CACTTCCACTGAGCCTGACATGAAGTTTTTGGCAACGTTGTTGATTTTCTCATCGGGGCTTCTCAGCAATTCGCTGTACATGTCCCTGTCAACCATATACATATGATCCTTCACCAGGTCCATGTACCTATAGAAAAGATCACAGCACGACTCTGTATCGCACATGGAGCGCTCCCTAAAAAGATAGCGAAGGACATTCGACATTTCAGTAATGCGGTGGTTTTGTTCATAAAGTTCATCATACGTGATCATATTCTCCTCCAATCGTGAATTTATTTAATTTTAAATAGTTAGGGTATTTTTACCCTTATAATGCTGTAGATATAGATGAAATAAATCTATATATAGATCATATAAATCAATGGGCGGAGGTTTGCAACCATGTCTATATATATAAGTTTATTAACATAAGATGATTCAAACCCCGTAAAATGAATAATTCTCATTATCTTTTGAGTGTAGCCCATTTTGTCGCGCTGAATATATCAGAACCTACATCCGACGATAGGTATAAACACGCTAGCCTAAGATGATCCATACCTATTTGGTCAACTTTCTCGATAACAAGGTGTACAGGTTAAACACATTGCGCTCTACCTGTGGACCATCGCAATGTCATACCTTATCGAATGGCCATACGAGCCACGCATAGGATTGTCGTCCAGGCCAGCAGTGGAATTTCTCTGATATCATCGTGCCACAAATATTAACACCATAACAAAGTTAACATTTGTTAACGATTAATTGCTAACTATATCGGCACAAAAAACGACATTGAATGTAATGTGTTACTAAAGCCGATTCAATGTGTAAAAATCTGTGTCATATTCTGGGAATGCTGTCTCTGTTGGCGGCCTGCAGTAATGGTGGTGGGGCGGGTACAGCGGCGTCACAAAATCAGTGCGGCAGCGGCCAGACACCTTCACTTCTTTACAAGGCAGAGGGTGATCACCTCAAGGTGTATAACACTTCAAATTGCAGTTACGAGGCCTTGTTTATCAAGGGCGTGAATCTCGGCATCGCGACACCTGGAAAATATGCCGGCGATCTGGAAACAGCCGCCACCTATAATGACTTCATGCGCTGGTTCCAGTTGATGGTCGATGCCGGAATTAATGCCGTGCGTGTCTATACCCTGCACATGGATTTTTTCTATGATGCCTTTTATGACTTCAATACCAGCCGCGAAACAAATGGTCAGTCTCCATTGTATCTGCTGCACGGTATCTGGCTGGATGAAAATTCCCCCGCGGTGGATCTTTATACTGTGACCAGTGGTTTCAGTACCAATATCAATGAAGTCGTTAATGCGGTGCACGGTAATATCACATTGGATTATGTGGGACGACCGGGTAAGGGTTACGGCATCTATACTGCCAATGTATCCAAATGGGTTCTGGCCTGGATCATCGGCCGTGAGGTACATCCCGATGAGATCGCCCTGACCAATAGCAACAATTCATCCATCACCAGTTATAGCGGCAGCCTACTGTCGTTACCCTCCGGCACGCCCAGTGAGGCATGGATCACGGCCAGAATGGACGAAGTGATTGATCTGGAAAAACAAACCTACAATACAGAACGTCCCATCAGTTTTTCATCCTGGCCAACCCTGGACCCGTTGACGCATACGACCGAGATCAGCGGTTCGGGCTATGAAGACAGCGAACAGATCGACCTGGCCAATATCGATATCAGTCAAGCTCCCGCCGGTGTGTTTTACAGTTTTCACGCCTATCCCTATTACCCCGATTTTATCAGCGAAGATCCGGACTACCGCACCTGGAGTGACAGCAGTGGCGCCAACAGTTATCGTGGTTACCTGGCGGCATTACGCAATCACTATAGCGGCAGGCCGGTGATCATTGCCGAATTCAGCGTGCCATCCAGTTGGGGCAATGTGCATAGTGCCCATAGCGGCATGCATCATGGTGGCCATGATGAAACGGCCCAAGGCACCTATGGCGCCCGGATGCTGCAAAACATGGTTGACTCGGAAATGGCGGGCGGGATGTTGTTTGCCTGGCTCGACGAATGGTGGAAGCCGACCTGGCTGACCAATGAATTCGATTTTCCCTTTGCCCGGCGCGCCTACTGGCACAATATCATGGCGCCGGAGCAAAACTACGGCCTGCTGGGTTTCAAACCCGATACCCCAAGCTATACCAGCCTGACCTGGTCCGGCACGAATATTACCGGCGTCAAGGTTGCGGCCGATACCACCTTCTATCGCTTACAACTCGATCTAGCCTCCGCCCTGACCACCAGTGACGAAATCCTGATTGCACTGGATACCTATGACGATACCTCGACCCCGGCAGTATTGGGTGAGACACGGATCAACAGTACCGAAAGCAGTTATATCCCCGGTGGCTCGCCACTCACCACCAGCCAGGGCAGCGAGTTCCTGATGCGCATCTACCATGATGGCAGTGACTGGCAGGCACAGCTGTATGTCGGGCAGGATTATGATCTGTATGGCCTGTATGGTTCGGAGCATAGCTCTAACCTGCGATCACCTTCGACACCGACCCATGCCTGGGACAAGGTGGTGTGGAAAAACAACTATACCGATTACAGCGGGGTGGTAGGGTACAGTTCCTTTTATGTCAATCAAAGCAATTATGAATTCCAGGCAGGACAGTTGCGGGTGCGGCCGGTGGGTGGCAGTGTAAGCTCGAAAGATACCGTCATCTTGCAAACAAACCAGATCGAAATTTTATTACCGTGGGGTCTGTTACAGTTTACCGATCCCGCTAAACACCTGGTATTTCATGATGACCCCGCCACGGGAGCTACTTGGCAAGACCCGTATACCACTACCGGCATCGCGCAGGCGATCATTTTCAATGGCGTCCTGGAAGGGGAAACCAGCCGTTACCTGTGGACCAAGTGGTTTACCGATCCTTATGCCAACCCGCAAACTGAACCCATGCCGGCTTATTCGGAAATCATTAAACAGAGTTACTATGTCTATAAAGCGGCCATTGCCAATATTGGAAATTAGGAGTGCATGATGAAGGAACAACTCAGCTATATCATTTTATCCACCATGGTAGCCTTGCCACTGGCCGCCACGGAGTTGTATGACAAGACCACTCATAAGTGCAGCCAGGCCTATGGAGCAAAAAGCGAACACGTTGGCCCCTGTGCCAACATGACCCGTGCTAGGCGGAATAAGGCGCAACTCGCCGGCAAGCAAATGGATGGCATAAAACTGTTGCGTGCCAAACTCAGACAGGCCGATTTGTCCAATAGCAGTCTGCAAGGCGCAACATTGTCATTTACTGAATTGCACGAGGCCAAGCTGGTACACGCTGACCTGCGCCATGCCAATCTTCGCGAGGCCAATCTGTACAAGGCCGATTTACGGGGTGCGGATCTGCGGGGTGCCAACCTGAGAAATGCCAGGCTGGCTGGTGCCAACCTCAGCCAGGCCATCTTTAATGATGAGACGATTTTACCGTTCAGCCACGAAAGGGCATTGCAGCTTGGCATGCAATATAAACCATAATTGCCTGTCAGTTCATAGATATGTACTGGTATAACCTTTCCATTTTGTCGTGCTAACGTGCCTGGGCCGCAACTCCTGCAGTTAGACTGCAGCTCGCACCTCTAGCAACCCAATCCTGACTTATTTAGTCATCTTTTTTCGATGACATGGTTGCAGGTCAAATATTGCGACCCCGCCCCTTCAAATCTGTCTCCCGATATAGGCTTATTATAAATATAAGTTAATTTCCTATTCTCTACTAAACCATAGGGGTAAACACGCCGATAAGACCATTAAAGCATATCGATTTTTGCCTACTGGCTTAATGCTGTCGCTTGGCAGGCGATACACCGAAGGGAGATAGATGGTGAGAAAGTTTATTGCCGGCCTTATACAGGTCACGTTGAAGTCGATTGGAATCAAGACTATCGATGGCCAATTCCTATTCTCTTATACGCTCATTTTTTTATTAGCCTTTGTCAGCGCCATATCATTGTTACTTGGCCTCGGTTCTGATGCGACGGGCATCAATATCGCCGGGCGACAGCGCATGTTGAGTCAACGGGTGGCCAAAGAGGCGATGATGGTCGCCCAGGGAGTGGCGAAGAGGACGGTCGTCGAACAGACGATCAAGCTGTTTGAGTTATCCCACCGTGGCCTATTAGAAGGTGATAAAAAAATAGGGCTAATGCCGGTGGAGGAGCCCGAGATTCGGGCGCAACTGGAAAAGGTGGCCGGACTCTGGCAACCCTATAAGGAAAATCTCCTTGCCTATATGGCCAAGCCCTCAGAGGAAACCTTACAGTTGATCCATCAGCAGTCACCGCATGTCCTGTCAGAGATGAATAAAGGCGTGGGGATGATGGCGAGCCGGGTCAATGAGTCGGTACGTGATCAGCAAAAACTGGCGCTTTTCATGACTGGAGCTATTTTGATCCTGGTACTGTTTGGGCGGATCTACGGCATGAACTGTCTAATGAGACAAATTAAATGTTTAAAGGAACATTTGATTGCCATCAGTAAAGGCGACTTTACCCAGAGTTTACTGGTGGAGAAGAAGGACAAGGATAATGAGATTGGCGCAATCTTTGCTGCCTATAACACCATGCTGCTCCAGACGGGTGAGATCATGAGTGGTATCAACCTGGTGGCATCGCGGGTAAGCACCAGCACGGAAAAGGTTGATGTGACACTGATGGAGGCGGATAGAGGGGTACAGCGGGAACACACCGAGATTGAACAGGTGGCCACTGCCATGAATGAGATGGTCGCCACGGTACAAGAGGTGGCAAAGAATACCAGCCAAACCGCCGAGGCGGCGGAGCAGGCCAACAGTGAGGCCCACCAGGGTCGTGAAGTGGTAACCCAGGCGGTATCCAGTATTGATACCCTGGCACGCCAGTTGGAGAAGGCGGCGAATGTCATGGGGGCCCTGAATGAGGGCAGTCAAGAGGTCGGCCAGGTGCTGGAGGTGATTACCGGCATCGCCGAGCAGACCAACCTGTTGGCCTTGAACGCCGCGATCGAGGCGGCGCGTGCCGGTGAACAGGGTCGTGGTTTTGCCGTCGTCGCCGATGAGGTACGCAATCTGGCACGGCGTACCCAGGAATCAACGGAAGAGATCCGCCGTATTATCGAACATCTGCAAACCCAGTCACAGGAGGCCGTGACCGTCATGGAACAGAGCCAGGCACAGGTTCAGAACAGTGTGACGGAGACCGGCGCGGCCGGCGATGCACTGGATAGAATTGTCGAAGCGGTGACCACCATCAATGATATGAGTACCCAGATTGCGACCGCGGCCGAGGAGCAGAGCCAGGTGGCGGGTGATATAGACCAACGTATTACCAGCATTGCCAACATTGCCGACCACACAATTCACGCCACCAAAGATGCCGTGCACTCGACGGAGGAGATCAGCACACAGATGCAGCGTCTGCGCGAGTTGGTTAATCGTGTAAAGATTATCGAACAGGGTGTGAATCTGGAGTTTGCCAAATCCGCCCATCTGGCCTGGCGCGGCAAGTTACGTGATTTTCTGGATGGCAAAGGCGGGCTTACCAAGGAGCAGGCTGTTTCGCATCACGATTGTGCCCTGGGTAAATGGTATTACGGAGAGGGTTTGGCCCAGCTCGGTGATATGGCAGAAATGCGTGAAGTCGAAGAGCCGCATGCAGAACTCCATCGCATTATCAAAACCATTATCGAACATCATGGTCAGGGACGTATGGAAGAAGCGGAATTGGAGTTTGAAAAGGTGTCACCCTTATCCCAGCGCATCGTGGGACTACTAGATGAAATTGAGAATAACTCGATAAAGAGTGGTGCCACAAGCTAGTATGTCCGGCCATCGCCATCGAGCTACATCCCGGTAAGCAAGGCGTCAGAATTCAACAAGATTCAGAAAAATAAACGGGGTTAGTCTCTGCCCCGTTTTTACTCACAAGCAAACTTATACTTGAGCCCATCTAATCTGTTACCTATGTATGTTATAAGGGATGATATTGATTTCATTAAATATTGTTTAATTTATCGATCATAAAACTGAAAAATATATTGAATCAACACCCTCTCTGACTCTGTTTTCTTCGATGCCAATGTAGAATTCTGCCTCAATAAAGAGGAGCCCTAACAGGGCGACGCTGGGCAGAATTCTACATTTCAGGAGGTCGACCCAGTTTGCAGCTAAGCGTAGTGTGAACATGAAAAGACCTCCTGAAGCTATATAATTAGGGGCGGCGCGAAGCGCCGCCCCTCGGATCGATCAAACCAGATGTTTTTCTGCGATTAAAACAAACCAACGTCATAGTACAGACACCTTGTCTTACAATTATAACTTTATAGTTATTTAAGAACGTTCTTATATTATGACCATCTGTATTGCTTAACCCATACAGACCAGGATAAGTACGTCTTGTTATTCGCAACACCATGCGATAAGGTCGCCATGTCAGATTATAAGAACAACACATTGTTAGATCTGATATGCATGTTTATATGCATTCCGTTTGTTAGATATTAATTGCATGTTTATATGCATTCTCTTTTCCCAACCATATAAAGGAGGTAATAAAAACGAAGTTCGAGTTTCACCGATAACACAGTAGTTCATGACCACGGTCATTTATGGATAGCAAGAACTAAACAATAACAAAGGAGCTATGTTATGAAACGTCGAGACTTTTTATCATTAAGCATCAAAGCTGCTCTCGCATCCGGTGCCTTTGCCCTGGGCCCAGCAGGACTGGTGGCCTGGTCGCGCAAAGTTGGCGCCGTTCCCTTAATACCCGGACTGTCTGATCCGGCATTACAACCTAAATTTGTTAACCCGGCACCGAATGCTCTGCATCCTCAGTTCAAATTTTATTCACGAAGGGGTAAATACACGATAGGGGTTCGGCAAGCCATGCATATGACCGGCCTGATCGGCCTGAATGGTACAAGCCGAGTACCAACGCCGGTCTGGGGCTACGGTCAACATCATGGAGACGCCACCTGGCCGGGACGTACCTTTGAAGTGAAAAGTGGCCGACCGATTAAAGTGACATGGGAAAATAAATTGGTCAATCACAAGACCGGTTTGCCACTACCGCATCTGTTGCCCGTCGATACCTCATTGCACTGGTGTTATAGCCTGCCGGGATACCAGCAATACAGCATCGCAAACAATGGCGTACCGCTTGTCCCCCATCTGCATGGTGGTCATACGCGGGATATCTATGATGGCAATCCGGAGTTTTTCTTCAGTCCCGATTGGGGTGTGAAAGGGCCGCGCTGGGTGAGCAAGAAGTATGTCTACGATAATGATCAGGGTGCCGGTACCTTGTGGTATCACGACCACGCCCTGGGGATTACCCGCCTGAATGTCTATGCGGGCCTGGCGGGTTTTTATATTATTCGCGATCACATGGATACGGGCAAGCTGAATAACCCCCTTGGACTGCCGGCAGGACCGTATGAATTGGCCTATGCGATTCAGGACCGTATGTTCCGCGATACCGGTGAGTTGTTCTTTCCCGCCTTCCCGGGCGAGCCGTTCTATACTGACTTTATTACCGATGTAGGTGCAGTCTTGCCACCCGATCTCTTCCCGGGAGGGGGGCCCACCGCACTGGCCGAGTTCTTCGGCGACCACATGGTGGTTAACGGTATGATCTGGCCGAAGGCCGACGTCGAGCCACGCAATTACCGTATGCGCCTGCTAAACGGGACAGACTCACGCTTTATGGTGGTGCGTTTTCGTGCCGTTCCCATGGGCGCGACCGATCTAAGTGGTGCCGGGGCGCCGATCCCGTTCCATGTCATCGGCAGTGATCAGGGCCTGGCTGCTGCCGCAACATTAACGGATACCCTGGTGTTCGAACCCGGTTCCCGTTACGACGTGGTATTTGACTTCAACGGTCTGGAAGGTCTGCGCATCATCATGGAGAACATCGGCGGTGATGCCCCGTTTGGAGGCGACTTCGGAGATGCTTTGGCCCCGGAAGACTTTTTCCTGGATCGGCAGACGGATCGCATTATGGCATTCGATGTCACCAAACCGTTCAATAACTGGATACCCGACACCTTTAACCCGGCAGCCATCAGCCACTATGCGGGCAACCCGAATACCGTGACCCGGGTGCGCAAGGTGGCCTTGTTTGAGGGCAAGGATGAGTTTGGTCGATTGCAGCCCCTGCTGGGGACGGCCGAACCGGGCACCGATTATCTTGGCAATCCGGTGGTTGGTATGGATGGGGTCACGCAGTTAAACGGTGCCATCGCCTGGCATGAGGCCACGACGGAGAACCCGGCGCCAAATGCCACCGAGATCTGGGAGATCTATAATGCCACCGGTGATGCGCACCCCGTCCATCTGCACCTGGTGAACTTCGAGGTCCTGGATCGGCAGGAATTCACTGCCGATGTCATTCAGCAACCCGTACTGCAACACAACGGTACCCAAGGCATCGGTTTCCGCCTGGAGAATATCCAGATCGGAGCCGCAGTCTCACCTGGAACGGCTTATGTCGAAAACGCCCCCAAAGACATGGTCACAGCCTTGCCCAACCAGGTGACCCGCATCAAGGCCACCTTTGATCGGGCGGGACGTTATGTCTGGCACTGTCATATCCTGAGTCACGAAGACCATGAGATGATGCGTGTACTGCATATCGGCCCGGGTGCCTGACATTCTGGAAGCTTGATGGAGAAGTTGTACGCCGGGCACATGCCCGGCGTTTTTTTATGATCTAATTGGGGTTGAAAGTAATGAACACACAAAAACACGGTTCACAAGCTCATGCTGACGAGCTTAATCGTGGGATCGTCCGGGCTGGTATACACCGTGAACCCCAGCCTTTCCACCAGTTCCAGCATGGTATGATTGGTCGCCAGGATTTCACCTTCCATGTGCTTTAGGCCGCGTTGATGCGCAGCATCCATCAAGGCGGTCATCAGCCTGGAGCCGATGCCCTTTTTCTGCCACTCATCCGCAACCACCAGTGCAAATTCACAACTGACCCCGTCAGGATTGGTCACGTAGCGTGCCACCCCCAGTTCAGTTTCTTCGCCCGACTGTTCCAACACGGCGATCAATGCAAGCTCGCGATGATAATCCAACTGTGTGAAACGCACCAGCATCTCCTGCGTCAACTCATTGAGGCCGCGCATGAAACGGAAATACTTCGCCTGTGAAGAAAGCCTGCGCACAAAGCTCTGCTCGATGGAGGCATCTTCGGGGCGAATAGGACGTATGGTGATATTGGTGCCATTGGCCAGTTGCCACTGTGACGCCAAATGGTGGGGATAGGGTTGGATGGCCATATGGGCATAGTGATCCAGTGACGGGACCAGACGCTCGACGACAATACGCACATCCAGCGCCATGACCCCGTTCTCGTCGGCGATCAACGGATTGATATCCAACTCCTGGATCTCCGGCAATTCACAGATCATCTCGGACACCCGGCGCAGGATGTGGACCAGGGCGTCGGTATTCACCGCCGGCATGCCGCGAAAGCTATTCAGCAAATGGGCAACGTGGGTCTGACCTATCATCTTCATGGCGAGAAAGGTATTCAGCGGTGGCAGTGCAACGGTGCGATCGCGCAATACCTCCACCTGGGTGCCACCGGCGCCGAAGGTGATCGCCGGACCGAATACCGGGTCACGCACAACGCCGATCAAGAGTTCCCGCCCATGGGCTGGACTATACATGGGCTCGATACTGACCCCCTTGATCACTGCCTCGGGGCGTTTGCCCTGTACCTCCTTGAGCAACTCATTGTAGGTCGTGCGTATGGCATGGGCATTGGCGATGCCCAAGCGCACCCCGCCAACATCAGATTTGTGGCTGATGTCCGGCGAATTGATCTTCATCACCACAGGAAAGCCCAGGGACTCCGCCGCGACCAGCGCCTCATTCGCGGAATCGCACTCGAACACTTGAGTCACGGGAATACAGAAGGCGTGCAGCAATGCCCTGGATTCGGTACTGCTCAGGAGCCGTCGCCTTTCCGCCAGCACGCTGTCGATGATCAGGCGCGCCCCTTCAATATCCGGCTCACTGCGTTTTGCCAACGGGCCGGGCACCTGCATCAGCAATTGCTGGTTGTGATAATAGCTGGCCAGATAGGCAAAGGCCTCGACGGAAGACTCGGGGCTGGCAAAGCTGGGTAGATGGTGTTGCGAGAACAATCGGTTCGCCGTCGCCACCTCCTGTTCCCCCATCCAGCAGGCCAATACCGGTTTGTTGTTGTCTTTATGGGCATCGATCACCGCCGCGGCACAGGCTTCCGCATCGGTCATGGCCTGCGGCGCCAGCATGACCAGAATGCCATCCACATCCGGATCTTCAAGGCACACCTGCACCGCCGTGCGATAGCGATCGGGCGAGGCATCGCCCAATAGATCGATGGGATTGCCGTGTGACCATTGCGCTGGAAGTGCCTCGTTCAAAGTTTGCAGTGACTGGCTGGAGAGGGTGGCGATCTCCACATCGAGATCCCCGGCCCGATCCGTGGCCATGACACCCAGACCGCCGCCGTTAGTGATGATCGCCAAACGATTCCCATTGACCCGGTGACGGGTCGACAATAGTTGCGCAGCGGCAAACAGCTGTTCGATGGTCATGGCCCGCACCACCCCGGCACGTTGCAGGGCGGCATCAAAGACATCATCGGCACCGATGAGGGCGCCGGTGTGGGTAATCGCCGCAAGTGCGCCTACCTCGTGCCGACCAGCCTTGACTACAATGACCGGTTTCAAACGCGCAGCAATGCGTAATCCACTCATAAAGCTGCGCGCGTCGCGCACCCCCTCGACATAGAGCAGAATGCTGTGTGTCTCCGCGTCCTGAGCCAGATAGTCCAGTACATCGCCGAAGTCGACATCCGCGGCATCCCCCAACGAGACGATGGTGGAAAATCCGATGTCGTGGACAATGGCCCAGTCCAGTATCGCGGTACAAAGAGCACCGGACTGGGACACCAGTGCCAGTTGTCCCGGCCTGGCGCTGTTCTTGCTGAAGGTGGCATTCATACCAGCCCGAGGGTGGATCAATCCCAGACAATTGGGACCCAGTATGCGCATCTGATACTGATGGGCCGCCTCCAGCACCGCCTTTTCCAACTGCGCTCCGCGGCCGTCGCTGTCACTAAAACCGGCGGAGATGATAATGGCGGCACGAGCCCCATGCTCACCGCAGGTATGGATGATCTCCGGTACCGTGGCGGCCGGGGTGGCGATGACGACGAGATCAACGGCCTTGCCTATGGCATCGATGGAGGCATAACAGGTCTGTCCCTGGACCTGCTCATGCCTGGGATTGACCGCATAGAGGTGGCCTGCAAAGCCAGCCTGTCGCAGGTTCGCGAAAACACGGCCACCCACAGAGTCCAGGCCATCGCTGGCGCCGAATACGGCAATGGACTTGGGTGAGAATAGACGATTCAGGAAGTGCGGACCCATATAGTTTCCACCTGGTTAGTATTGAGGCCCGTTGGTGGTTATTGTTTCATGCCCACCCTCTTGGTATCCGTACCGCGCATTTTATCATAAGAGCGCATGCCGCCTATGCCCAGCATGCCGGCAATGATGGTCCACAACAAATTCGCATCCAGCGGCCCGGGCGGTACGAGTCCCGGTATCCACTCCAACAATGGATAGATAATGAACTGATAGAACAGGGCCAGCGCCCCCACCCAGCCAATGGCCGGGCGCCAACCGGCGACAAAGAAATGCGCAGATTGCGCCTCAGCCTTGTTCACCTCCATTTGCCCCATGTTCTGCTGCGCCACCAGCTTGGCTCCTTGATAATTGAACTCACGTTCCGCCTTATAGAGTTCGTTGTGCTTTTCCATCCGCTCCTCGTCGGAGGTGAAGGTCTTGTCTATGGCATCGCCAACGTCTTTCACCAAATTGCCGCCACCAGTAAAAAAGTCCAGTAAGTTCATGCCGCACCTCCCAATGCACGGTTTATCCATCCCAAGAGAAACTTCTGCTGCGTCCTGTCGCGATTGCAGATGTGCGCATAGCGGGCCACCTTGGCCAGGGTATAGGTGGCGATGAACATCTCATCATTCGCCTGATTGATCACAGCCAGTGATTGATTACCGATGATGCCGTCCGCCGGGTCTATATCCAGTGCCAGCTGGGCCAGACGACTCGCGGTCCGTGGCCCCATGTTCACCGCGGTATCGAAGATATTCTCCGCGATCACCTGCGACTGGATATCGTCGCCACGAACGCGATCCCAGTAGTCCCGCTTGTAGATCTCACGCGCCTGGGCCTCGGTAAGATTGCGTATGTCCAGGTCCGGGTAGGCCCGTTGAGAAATCCCATACTTGGTCGCACCACCTCGATCGTCGGGATCATCGGTGAACTTGGCGCCGCCTTCCTTCGCCAGCGTCGCACCTATTGCCTGATTAAAATCCGCCATCAGTTCCTCCTTGGTTTATAAATATCCTGACTTACATATAAATGACGTTATTGCTGCTGGACAGATCAGGTTGAAATAAAACGCATTTGTCCCTGTTGCTCATTAAGCGCCAGAATCCGATCACCACCCATGTGTTCGACCATGGACTTGGCGCTACTCGGCCCCACCCCGCCCCCGACTATTCCCTGCCTTCACCCGGGTGAATTTATCGAAGCTGGTGTCGCGATGGAACTCCGGCGCCTGTGCACTTTATTCATCAATGGAAAACTCAATGCGCTCACGCAACTTTTCCAGCCCTTTCCTGGCACACGCAGCATCCTTATCCCCACCTGGCGCACCACTCACACCGACGGCACCCAGGTTATAGCCACCGGCCATGATCTTGATACCTCCCTCCATCACGATCAGGCCATCAATATGATTCAACTCCTGTCGTATATCCTCCCGTGCCTTTTTAAACTGACCACTATCCGTCCAGGCCATGACGGTCATATTGGCCTTACGCTCGGCAATCTCCAGAGTAAAACGTGAGGCGAGGTCGTCCCGCAATGCGGCACGCACCAGACCAAAACGATCCACCACCACGGCGCTGATATGATAACCATCCTTGCGACAGGCCATGATGGTCTCGTTGGCGATATCCCGCGCCAGTTCCATACCGATGCTCTTGTCGCTGACCACATCTTTCGCTTGGCTCGAAAAGCTGGCAAGGACAAGGATTGTAAAAATGGCAATGCCTTTCATATTTACTGTACTCATGACTCATAACCTCATGCAAAAATGTTTCGTTACCAAAAAACCATTACTGATAAACTGTACCGGATTAATTACATGGTGAAAAGGCGAACGGATCCTCACCGGGCCCTTTGCATTCCGGTCTCTTCTTTTATCATATTTTTGTTAAAGGAGATAGATGACCGGTTAAATAGAGTTAACCATGCCCGATTGATGAAGGAGACTGATTAAGGGCTCAGACCGAACCTCCCCCGATTTGTGTTTCAAGTCATAACTCCCTATTTGATATACCCATCGATATATCCACACATAATTTATCAGCATGGGAAAAAATATGGCATTATGCTAAATATGTAACGGCATATGCAATAATAGACGGCACATAAGCGGATTAGTTGTTCTATGGATTCGAGCACCGATAATAATCGAAACAAGCCAATAAACCCTGATGAGGTTTATCAAGAACAGGCCATGTTGCTGTTTAAAGCCCTACCGACTTCAATCGTCGGTACACTTCTGGGAATCAGTTTTGTGCTGCTTATCATGTGGCCCGCCATCCCCCATCAAACCTTATTCATTTGGACAGGCCTGTTTATCCTGGTTACGCTGATTCGTCTGGTACAGTCGCTTAAAGTATTACGACATAAACATCACCCACCCGACCTTCGATTGAATGTCAGATACTTCACCATTGGCGCCATGGCAGCCGCCATCATGTGGGCCGCCTCAAGTGTTTTTCTGTTCCCTGCCAACGATCCGGTACGACAAGTCATACTGGCTTTTATACTATCAACCACCTCTGCTATCGCAATTAGTAATTTTGCAAGCATGAAAAGAATTGCATTTTCATTTGTATTTATAATATCGATACCACTCGCGATAAGATTTTTTATGTCTCAGACTGAGACCCATACGTTTATGGGCATCATGATCATATTGTCATTTTTTCTTTTTTTATTCGTCGCATCCCGCTCAAACAGGGCCATTGTTGGACATATCAAATCCAGTCATGAAGCAAAAGAAAGCGAACACCAATTACGCCAATCGCAACAAAAACTTGCATTACATATCCAAAGAACACCGCTTGCAGTAATCGAATGGAGCCCGGAGCTTGATGTGACGGAATGGAACACCGCGGCAGAAAAAATGTTTGCTTACACGCGCGAAGAGGCGATAGGCAAAAATGCATATGATCTGGTGATTCCGAAAAATATAAAAAAGTATACAGACGAAATCAAAACCGAGCTCACCAACCGTTCCGGCGGCCTATATAGCATCAATGAAAACAAAACCAAGGATGGTCGCATCATTCTGTGCGAATGGTTTAATACTCCACTTGTTGATGATAAAGGTGAAACCATCGGCATCGCCTCCCTTGCGCGTGATGTAACCGAGCGTATCAGGCTCGACAGGCTCAAGGACGAATTTGTTTCCACCGTCAGCCACGAACTAAGAACACCATTGACTTCTCTATGTGGTTCAATCGGTCTTTTGCTCGGCGGAACTGTTGGCAAACTGCCGGAAAAAGCAAATGATTTACTTGAGATTGCAAATAATAATGCCGGGCGTTTAAAGCACCTCATCAACGATATACTTGACATTCAGAAAATCGAGGCCGGCCAAATACAATATAAGCTTCAGAATATTGAGATTGCCAAACTGGTTGAACAGACAATAAAAGATAATGCCGGATATGCATTGCAAAGAAAAATACAGCTTAAATTGGCCAACACAGAAAATAACACTCTAGTTTACGTCGATAAGGTACGATTATCTCAAGTACTGGATAATTTAATTTCAAATGCCATAAAGTTCTCACAAGAAAAAGCCATTGTCGATATAAACATCAGCCCACAAAACACTCATGTGCGAGTCTCTGTGCAGGATTATGGCGTGGGTGTTCCCAAAGAGTTCAGGCCACACCTGTTTGAACGCTTCACCCAAAACGATGCTTCCGCATCGCGCGATTTTGCAGGCACGGGTCTCGGTTTAAGTATAGCCAAAGGAATTATCGAACAACATCATGGCAGAATAGGATATCAGCCCGTACACGATGGCGGCAGCAATTTTTATTTTGACTTACCTGTGCACGCAACTTCATAAAGCCCGGTTAAAAAATATAAACGGTTCCCGTTTATCACCGCCCCCTTTTTGCGCTCACTCCGTTTTTCGGATATGGCCCGGTTCTTCCTGTTCCAGGTAGGCTTCCTGCTCCGGGGTCAGGTCCACGTCTTCAAAGCCGGTAATCATCGGCATCACATGTTCCTTGATCGAATGAGTGGTGGTCAGCAGATACACATGCGCAATAATAAAGATCAGGATTGCAAACGCCACTGCGGTGTGGCCCCACGCCACCCAGGCCAGAGCCCCACTGCCGCTGCCCCAGTAGGCATAGAGCAGATAGGCAATACCCGAAACCCAGATGGCGGGGAACAGGAACAGCTTCAACCCGAGATAGGCCAGGGCCTGTAGCGGATTATGTTTACGATGGTAGGCCTTGCGGTAAGGATGATGCTCGCCCTTGAAGATCCCGTAGGCATAAAAACGCACCACTCGCCACAGCCCTTGGGTGGTGGGCACATAATGCCGCCAGGTGCCGGTGGTCAAATGCCAGAAGATGGCAAACAGCCAGAGCACTAAAAGTGCCAGCGCACTGCCGCTATGCCAGACAACCGCCGTATGAAAATCCAGTAGTTGATGAAAGCCGTGGATGGCAAAACCCGTGAACAACAGAATCATGACCAGGGCCATTTGCGTCCAGTGCCAGAAACGCTCAAAGCGAGTGTAAAGCATGATAGCTCGTTTACTCATGCTCACTGCCTCCTGTTTGAAAATAAACGCATCAAGGCATGGCCCAGCACCCCGGCGAGGGTGAGCACCACCGCCAATACCCCGATGATATCGAGCCAGCGGTTACTGTCCCGGCCAGGCAGGTATATGCCCCCGACATTTTGCAGGCGGCCCTGTTTCGCATGGCAATCAGCGCAGCGCAGTGCATCCTCCTTGGGCGCAATCATGTGTGTGATCGGCCAGTAGGAATAGGTATCGATAAATCCATATTCACCACTATAGGGTTTACCCTGCTTGTCCATACCTTTCTGGATGGCCTTGGCAAAATCGTAATTGCCCCAGTAGGCCTCCTTATCGTCACCCCACAGGTGCATATACACCAGGGTGTTATTGACCTTATCAAACGGCTGCACCGTATGCATACGCTTGAACGGCCAGATGCGGGAACCGGGGTCATCAGCACGACCTGCAAAGCTGTTGATGTCTATAGCCCCCTTCGTTGCATCGAAGCGTGTATCGATGGTGGTGTAATTCATCTGGCCATCAAACCAGTGGTATTCCGGCACCAGGTTTTCGCCATACACAAAACTACCCTTGATCGATTTATAGGTGGCGCGATGTTCGCCGTTGCCCTGGGTATAATTCTTTTCCTTGAAGCCCTCGCCATCCCTGGTCTTGCCGGCGGTGCGCCAGTCCCAATCCGTCTTTGTGGCCACACCGCCGCGTGCAAACCTGGGGATATGGCAGGTCTGGCAGGCGATTTTCTGCACATGATGATTGAGCTTGAGTCCGGCCAGGCCGTATACAGGGTGCGGACGATCACCATGACAGGATTCGCAGGTGGCCACATCGCGACGCTGTCCCGGTTTACCGGTACCCTCGGTATCATGTGCGATCATGTTATAGCGGCTTCCCGCCCAGACATGCTTGTTGGTGACGTGACAGTTTGTGCAGGCGAAGTTCAGTCCGGTTTCATCCATATGCACATCGAGTTTATGATCAGGATGGATCAGGGATGAATCTAGATCGCCATGCTTGACGCCGTCACCACCGCCACCATAGAAATGACAGCCACCGCAGTTTTCGCGCGCGGGCAGAGCGACACTTTGTGCCACCTTGGCCCAGGCAATCGGCTGCTTCCCTTCGAACATCACCGAACAGGCCTGATTCCCCTTGGTGTTCGGTGTTTTATAATAAGTGCCGGTACGGTCATGGCACACCACGCAATCGATATTGTTTTGCTCACTAAAGTCAAAGCTATCATCCTTCCAGCCATAGCCCGCATGACATTGTGCACACATGCCTTCATTACCGCGTGCATTGGTGCAGAAATTATTCACCAGGTGTTTCTTGCCCAGCTTTTGACCCGTCAGCGGATGATCGTATTCCCAGGTCCAGTGAATGTTCTTCATGAACTGGTGCCCCGCCTCGGTATGACATTCGAGACAGGCCTTGGTGACTTGCGGCCCGTTCGAAAACGGCCCCTGTAAAGATTTGAATTTACTGTGATCGGCCGTCGAATTACTGTCTTGCCGCGTGGTCGGTTTTTCCACCACCGTATCCAGACGGTAGTTCATGTCCGCATCATCACTGGCTGACCATGCATTGTTGATGACCAATACATTCACCAGCAGAAAAAGACCCGCCAGGGTCTGTGCGGCTTGCCTTAAATAAACTTTAAAAGGAGACCTTGTCATGCCCTTCCCGAATACTGCCACTCGTTCCACAAGTGTAGTTTATATCGCATCTAGTGAGGCAGGACCCTTGTCCCTTTCCTGCTGTTGAAATCGATGATTGATTGTCACCCAAAAAATAACTCCGTTCCTTGCTCTATATCAATGATCCGGCTCTTGGTTCACTCAAAAAACAAAGGGCCAGACCCTGAGCAAGCCCAGTCTCTGGCCCCGATTGAATATTTAAGCCTTAGTCTTTTTTCTTGTGATGCCCATGCGCAGGCAGGTTGGACTGAAACACCACCACCTTATTCGTCACGCCCTGCTCCTCTTCCTCATTGCTTGCACGAATAATGCCGTACAGGACATTCCTGGCATGACGATCCCAGGCAATGCCCTGGCCGCGAATGTTTAATGGAATGGTTTCCACCACCTCGACGACAGAACCTGCCTCAGGAATTTTGACTTTATAGACTTCAGCCGGATCATGACCTGTGACGTATAAATAGCCATCCGGGCCCCATGAACCACCGGAGTTACTCATGAGTTCAAACTTTTCCAGCAAATCCGTTGGATAAATCCAGGTCTGCAGGATATTCCAGTCCTCGTCAAACTTGGCCAGGGTCGTATTGGCCTTGCCACCGTATGGCTTGCCATCCGGCCCCAGGCGATCATAGTTGGCAAAGGTGCCCCACCAGTAGCCATCGTGATAATCAAACCAGGTAAATGAGCCCAAACCGGCACGACCAAAACTGTGTGAGGCGATATGTTGCATAGTGCGTGCGTCCCACACCTCGATGGAACTGGTCATGGGTAGACGGCGCCAATTGGAATGTGCTGCATAAATTTTGCCATGCCGTACCATGGCGCTATCCAGGTGAATAAATGGACCACCCTCTGCATCCTCCCATTTATCCACAAGTTGCCCTGTGTATTTGTTATATTTTGCGATGGCCCGGTTATCCACCGCATAGAAATGGCTTCTATCCACCCCGATGCCCTGGTTTGCCTCTGGCACGGAAAATTCCCCGACCTGGCTAAATTGCACTTCGGCTTGTGCCGCAAGGGTAAAACAAAACACCAAGACTAAAGTCAGTATTCTTTTCATTATCTGATCTCCTCGATTTTCAAAAATTCCACAACGACTGCTTTTAATGCAGACAAGAACAAATCCTGTTGGAAATTAGTGAAATACCGTTTCAGCAGCTTGGCTGTTTGGTGAATATTTTGTTAATAATGAAAAATCAGAGATATTATTAAGAAGGATAAGATGGCATAGATACTAACAGGCGAGGACATCAAACTCTTGGGCTGATCCGGATCGTAATGTGAGTTAGCGCTTACACCTCATCCATAGGGCAAGGTGACAATAAAGCCATTGATAGCCGTATCCCACTACTACTACTCTACTACTACTCCAGGGTCTTAAGGAAAATGGCGGCCAGAAAACCCAGCAAGGTGGAGAAACCGATAATCGAGCCGCCCTTGAGGTACGCCTCCGGCAACATGGTCTGGGCAATCATAGTCAACATAGCCCCGGCGGCGATGCCTTGCACCAGGGCAAACAATGCAGGTTCCGCACCAGTGAAAAAAACATTGCCCAAGGCAGCACCGATACCCGTGATGATCATTATTGAGGTCCACATCCACAAAATGCGGCTGAACTTGAAGCCATGCTGGCGCATGCCCACCGAGCTGGACAGCGCCTCCGGATAGTTGGACAGAAACAGGCCGCCGATGAGCGAGAAACTAATATGCGAGTAGGTCAGACTGGCGCCAATCACCAGTGATTCGGGAATACCATCAAGCAGAATGCCAAGCCAAATGGCCAGGGGTGCACCTTTATGCTCACTTACATTCAGTTCAAACCCCAGTTCGCTGATGGCCGGGCACGGTGCCTGAGCATCAATGGCAGTGATGACCTTGCTCTGCCAGCGTGCAATGCGGTCGACGTCAAACCGTTGTTTATGTTCGAGGTAATCGGATACCTCTGCACCGATGAGATACTGCTTGAGTTGGGCGGCAAGCACCGGGCAATCGGCCAGGATCTCATGCAGATCACGTTTGCGTAACACCCAAACCTCGGTATCTGTAGTGGCCATGCCCGTGGTGGTATGCCGACT
>Ga0316193_10000846_pt1 | contig 19772 bp, 20 predicted proteins | sample MerIslsedime2_MG_FD_207735 | JGI IMG/M metagenome (GOLD analysis project Ga0316193, IMG submission 207735) | Coastal sediment microbial communities from Maine, United States - Merrow Island sediment 2 | ecosystem: Environmental > Aquatic > Marine > Coastal > Sediment | place: USA: Maine... | reverse complement strand
AGCTCGAAGAGGCCGAAAGCTGGAACGACCCGGCGCGCACCGAGCGTGCCCGGCAGGAGCTCGAATTCATTCAGCAGGAGCTATCCCAGGCGCTGGGCCTAGGAGGGCGGGAGCGCAAGGTCGGGTCTGCAGCGGAGCGCGCGAGGGTCAACGTGCAGCGGCGAATCCGGGATGCGATTCGTCGCATCGAGAGCCACCATCCCGGGCTTGGCAAGCACCTCGATCGCTCCGTTCGGACGGGCACGTACTGTGCGTACGAACCTTAGCCGTAGCGATCGATGCGTGGCGGAAGCAGGTAAGGATACGGCTTCCGCCAGATGCGGCGGTAGACCCAGCGGTCGGCGCGACGCGCGGCTTGGGTCAATGCCCAGATCTGAGCGTCACTCTTGTAGTGTGCCAGCACTTCCCGTTCCGTTATCTCCGGCGTTAGGGCAAACACCTCGTTAGCAATCGGAATCAAGGGCGGAAAGATGTCACCTAGGCCCTCTTTGATGAGGTTGCCAAGGAAGTCCATCGCCTGTCCGCGAGTCGAAAAGTAGTGGTCGATGATCAGGCGCGACAACAAGCGATTCACGATGATGCGCACCGGTGCCGGCAGCGCTCGGGTCTGTGTGGTGAAGTCGACCAACTCGTTGCCTCGGTCATCGCGAAGGAACGGCGTACCGACATCGAAGTAGCGCAGCCGGTCGCCTTCGAACGCCCAATTCGACAGCTGCCCGTCTGGGGCGAGGGAAGGGGTCACCGAAGCCTGAATGTGCTCGAAGATCCGCCGAACGTACGGTGCGGCCTCCTCGGCGTCCTTCCCGCGCAGAAAATCAGGACCGAGGCTCTCGGGGGCCAGCAACGGTTGAACGCAATAGAGCACGTGGCCTTCGGGCCGTTCCAAAATCGGCGTGTCCGTTTCGACGACGTCGATCCCGCAGGCCGCAAGTTGCTCGACGTAAGACGCGATGAGCGCCGCGTAGTCCTCAGCAATGGCGCGCGTGGCGAAGGGCACGAGCCGTTTGCACGCGAAGTTCCCGCGTGGCGTCGAGAGCTTCACCCCAATGGTAACCTCGCCGTACCCTATGACATCGAGGCCCTCCACGTGTCCCGTTCGCAGTGCCTCCTGGAGCCGTTGCTCGAAGCCCTCGATGTCCGTAGGGGTAGCTAGTGCCATCACGCAAAGGCCTTCGTCATGCGTCCGATGAGATCTTCTGCCTCATCATCCGTGAGGATCAACGGCGGCAAGAACTGAAGCACGCGACGGTCGTTGCCCGCGGGGAAACAGAAGACCCCTTGCTGCATGATGCGCAGGAGAGCGCCCAGCGCCTCGACGTCACTTCCAAAGCGCAAGCCCATGAAGAGGCCGCGGCGCCGGAGCTCGAACGGAAGCGGCTCGAACGCTTCGGCAAAGCGCTCCGACAATGCTTCGACGTGCTGGAGGAATCCCGGCTCTCCGACGATGTCGAGCACTGCCTGCGCGGCCACGCATCCGAGCTCGGCACCCCCGAAGGTCGAGATGTGAACGAAGGGGTTGGCCTCCGAATCGAGGACCTCGTGCAACTCGCGCGTCAACAAGCTCGCCGTGATCGGATAGATCCCTCCGGAGAGCCCCTTGCCTATGATGATGGCGTCCGGAATCACATCCTCGTGCTGGATGCCCCACCACCGCCCCGTACGCCCGAGTCCAGTCTGCACTTCGTCGAGGAGCAAGCGCGCGCCCCGCTCATCGCAAAGCTTCCGAATCGTCGTGAAGTAGCCCGGCTCCGGGATGGGCATGCCCAAGGTCGCGGGGATCGCTTCGAGGATCACCGCGGCGGTCTGCTCGTCGATCGCCGCATCCATCGCCGCGACGCTGTTGAACGGCACCTGAACGAAGCCCGGAAGATTCGGGCCAAACGGATCTCGAAACTGGGCATCCCCGGCGGCCAAAGCAAGACCGGTGTGACCGTGGTAGCCACCCTCGACAGAAACGATCTTGGTGCGACCCGTCGCGCCTCTCGCTGCCTTGATCGCAACGTCGACCGCCTCGCCGCCGGACACGCCAAACACGACCCGGGGAAGCGTGTCGCCGAGCGTTGCGGACAAGCGCGCGGCGAGTTGCGCGCGCTGAGGCGACACGAAATGATGATTGCCGATGTCGAGCTTCCCAAGCGCCGCCGCAACGGCGCCGGTCACGCGGGGATTGCAATGACCCAGACCGAAGACGCCGCCGTTGCCATGGCAGTTGATCAGTCGAAGCTTCGTGTACGCATCTTCAAACCAAATGCCCTCACGTTTCCCCATCACGATTTGGAGGCCCATGCGCTGGTAGTACGCGAGCTTGTTAGGCGCGACGTGCTCACGAAACACCGCCACGAGCTCATCAAAGGTTTCGAAAGACGGGGTCAGCGAGTCGAGGGACATCGGCTGGAGTCTACCCGAGGTCCCCTGCCTGTTCCGCGACCAGAAATGGAGCCTTGGCGAAAGCGGTGCGTCGCAGGGGTCCAGCGGCGCAGTTTCTGCGCCATCGCCTGTCGAAAAGTCGCCAAATACCTAATGAAAGCGGCAGTCTACAACGGCACCCGACTTGCAACGCGTACTGTGCGCTCGACCCTGAACCGCCAAGAGAGGCCCCGTGAGTTCATCACTCCACGCCCACCCCAACTCGTTTCCAAGCGCTCCTCCGGGCGAATCCAGCACCGCGTGGATCGATGGCTTGTGCGCAGATTTCTCCACACATTCGTTCCTTCGAAAAAATAGCGACCCTTGCCCGTTGCTCGGAAAGTTCGCCTACGGGCTCGACCGACTCGCCGCGACGATCATGTCGGTTCCGTTCAAGCGCAAGATCAATCCGCATCTGTCGGATACGACGCTGCGGGAGTACATCGACTATCACGCGTTCTACGCCCAGCCGGGCTTCTTGAGTGACCCGGGCTCCGCCTTCGTTTCACCCCCTGCGGGGCACTCCGTCATCGAACGCGCAACCCGACGTCGTTCCTGGGATCCAAAGGGCGCGTCACTTGCGAGCATCGATTTCTATAGCCCGTTTCAAACCCTCGATCGGCGCTTCCGGGAGGAGTACGCGGCGCTCGAACCCAATGACCGAGTCGAGTCACGCGCCTGGTTTCACAAGGATGGCCCCCGGCCGATCGTGATCTTTCTGCACGGCTTCTCCGCGCCGGACTATCGAATCAACAAGATGTGGTTCTCGGCGCAAAAATTCTATGCCGCCGGGCTCGACGTCGTGTTCATGAACCTCCCGCTGCACGGAGGGCGAATGCCGGTGTCGGCCGCCTTTCATGGCACCGCGATCATTCGGCCCTCCCTGTGGCGGCTAGGCGAGGCCTGCGCCCAGGGCGTGATGGACCTGCGTATCCTGATCGACCACTTGCTCAAACGAGGCGCCCCGAAGGTCGGCATCATGGGGTATAGCTGGGGCGGCTTTCACGCCTCGATGCTCGCATCTCTCGAACCCCGTACGGACTTCATCGTGAGCGTTGCCCCCGTCGTCAGCCTTGCAGATCTGGTCATGAGCTGGCCGATGCGTTCGTTCTTCGAAGAAGCTCTCGAGGAGCCTGCGATGATGATGCGTGAGCTCCGAAAGATTCTCGGTCCGTTCGCGCCGCTCTCTCACACACTGCGTATTCCGAAAGAGCGGGTGCTGTTGGTCGCGAGCAGCAACGACGGCATCATCCCCGCTGTCCATACCGAAGCGCTTTGGGAGCACTTCGGGCGGCCTGAGGTATACTGGAGTTGTGGCGGGCACATTCTCTACTTCGACAAGGGACGCGTGACCGACCGAGCGCTACGGTTCCTCCATGACATCGAGGTCATCGCCTAAGAACATGGACGTCCGCGGGTATAGTCATCCCGACTTCCGTTCGTTGCGGGACACGGTGAGGTGGTGCACGCCGTTGCACGGCCCTGGCGGAGCCGCGATCGCCGTGTACCACCGTGGGGAGCTCGTTGCCGACCTCGCGTGCGGAACACGCGACAGGGATGGCAACCCCTTCGAGCCGGAAACTCTCGCGCTCAGCATGTCCACCGGCAAAGGCGTCATGGCCACGCTGCTCCACCAGATGGTCGATCGCGGCCTGGTAGATCTCGAGGCGCCCGTTGCGAAGTACTGGCCCGAGTTCGGCAAGAACGGCAAGGGAAACATCAGCTTGCGACAAGCGGCTTCACACCGCGCCGGCCTCTATTCGATCGCTCGCATCATCGATTCTTCCGAGGAGATGTTCGATTGGGATCACATGGTTCGCGTCGTCGAGGACATGTGGCCCGTCCACAAGCCCGACACCGACTTCGGCTACCATGCTTGGACGGGCGGCTGGATCATCGGCGAAGTGCTTCAGCGGGTGACCGGGCTCCGTTTTCCGGATCTGATCAAGCAGAACCTCGCCGACCCACTTCAGCTCGATGGGCTCTACATGGGCCTACCTGAAAGTGAGCTCCCGCGCGTCGCCGAGTTCCTGGTTCCGAAGATCCCACGCAAGATTCTTCGCGGAAGGCCACGCAGTGTCCGCGCCAAGGTTCGCCGAACTGCATCGACCACGGTGCGATGGCACTCGGCACTCGGGCAAGCAGTCGACGCGATGATTCCGCCGGGCCTGGGAGACGTGCTCGGGGACCCTCGGTGGCTCACGTCCGTCATCCCCTCGGGAAACGGGGTCTTCAATGCACACTCGTTGGCGCGCCTCTATGGGGCGCTGAGTCTAGGGGGCACGCTCGATGGTGTGCGACTGTTGTCATCCTCGGCGCTCTCCGAAGCAACGGAGGACCAGAACCCACACATCGGCCGGGTGATCCCATTCCCGCTTCGATTCAAGGTCGGCTACATGCGGCCCGTCTCACTCGGGTTGCGCCTCTCCATCGGGCAACGTCACGTCGATCTAGGGCTCCCGAATCCGCACGCGTTCGGCCATTTTGGATTTGGAGGCTCCGGCGCGTGGGCCGACCCAGAGAGAGAGCTCGGCGTCGCGATCGTCACCAATTGCTTTGGCGGGCGGGTCCCAGGCGACCTGCGACCGGTAGCGGTGGCCACGGCGTCATCACGTTGCGCTGACCAACGCCCGAGCTGACTTCGCCGTTGCGACGCCAGGTGGCGTGAAGTAACTAGCGCTTGGATGCCGATGCTCGCCCTTCTCTTCTTCGTGACTGCGGTGCTCTATGCATCCGTCGGCTTTGGTGGAGGCTCGACCTACAACGCGATCCTGGTTCTCGGGGACACGGACTACCGCCTCCTCCCGTCCATCGCACTCGCGTGCAATCTCATCGTCGTCACGGGGGGTGTCTGGCAATACCGGCGCTCGGGCGACTTGAACCTTATGTTCGCCTTGCCCTTCATCGCGCTTTCGATTCCGATGGCCTGGTTCGGCGGAACCGTCCCGATTGAACGGGAGACATTCGTCATGTTCCTCGGGCTGTCGCTGCTCGCCGCGGGCCTCGCGATGTGGTTTCAGCCGCCCGAATCAAGAGCCTCGCCGCCGGGGGCGCCTTTGGTGAACTGGTTCGTGGGTTTGCCGGTGGGCGCCGTGATCGGTTTTATCGCCGGGATGGTGGGAATCGGTGGGGGCGTCTTCCTGGCTCCCTGTTTGCACCTGCTCCGCCTCGCGGATCCAAAGCGCATCGCGGCCACATCGAGCTTCTTCATCTTGGTTAACTCGATCGCTGGACTGTTCGGCCAATCGATGAAACAAGGCGCCAGCGCTCACCTCGGCCAACTCACCGACTACGTCTGGCTGGGCGTTGCCGTCCTGATCGGTGGGCAGGTGGGAAGCCGGCTCAGCACGCGAGTGCTCTCGGGGCGCGTGGTCAAGCGGCTCACCGCGGCGCTCGTGCTCTACGTCGCGGGGCGCTTACTCTACGCGAGCTTCGCCTGAAGGATCGCGATGACCGAACCGATGCTCACGACGGCAATCACGTAGGCCCCGCCATGATCGAAGATGTGGCTGTGCACTTGGTAGAGCGCGAGGCTCGCGCCGATTCCGCCGGCGTAACCAAGCCACGGCTGGTCGAGCCAAGCGATCTTCTGTCGCTTGGTGACGACCGCGACCAGCGGCCAGAACGAGGTCGCCGCCACATAGGCGCGGTACGGCTCCCCCATCTCTTCGATGAGCCTGCGGTCCTGGTGCATGCCTCCGGCGAACGCGAAGACGACCACCCCGACGAAAAACACGAAGGTCACGGTAGACGGAGAGAGTAACGCGTGCGCGGCCGCCCAAATCGCGATGCCGGAAAAGAATGGATGGCGCGTGATCTGCTGGACCCCGCGGACCGGCCGGACCCGATGTCGGAACGTCGCCATCGGAAGCCGCGGGTACACCAGGACCGCGGTGATGAACAGTGAGAACCCGACCACCGAAAGCGCGATCAGCGCCCCGCGCACGGGGGGAATGCTGACCAAGAACGACGCATGTGGGTCAGTGAAGCGGTGCAGCGCAACGTAGTGAACCAACACCGCAAACGTGAGGATGGCGATCACGGAGTAGACGGCGATGAACCCAGTCTCGCCGAGGAGGCTGACGAGGCGCCTCCGGACGGGCTGCATCGTCAGTCCCACGTGGGTGCCGCCAAACAGAAGCCACAAAAGGGCCGTAACCATTCCTTCTTCCATCGGCTCACGCTTAGCCTACGACGGTTTGTGCCCGTTCTCCAAGGGGGCGAACTACCCGCGGTGGATGTACTGCTCGAGCTGGTCGATGGTCATGTCTTGCTCGGCGACGATGCTTCGCACCAGGTCACCAATCGATAGGATGCCGAGGAGCTCGCCGCCCTCGATCACGAGCAAATGCCGTGTTCGCTTCCCGGTCATAATCGCCATGCAGTCCCGCGTCGTCTCCTCGCACCCCACGGACAGGACCTCTTCGGCCATCGCTTCACTCACGCGCGTGGTCGGGGACGACTTGCCCTTGAGGAACACGTTGCGCGAATAGTCGCGCTCGGTGATGAGACCGGTGACCCGGCCGTCCTCGATAACTACCAACGCGCCGATATCGAGGTCGGCCATCCGCTTGATGGCGTCGTAAACCGTGGCGTCCGGGGCAATCGTTTGGACGTTGTGGCCCTTCTGATTCAACAGCTGAGCAACGGTGGTCATCTTACACCTACTAAGGCGTGGGGGTCTGGACCCCACTTGGTTGGGTCTGACGATAGCAGCTTCTCGCGCCTGGCAGAAGCCTCCCCTCGGCCGCCATTGATTGTTAGGGCACGGACCGGTAGAAAGCGCCATGAGCGAGACCTCGAAGCTAGCCCTCATCACTGGGGCATCGAGTGGCATCGGAGCCGCGACTGCGCGTCTCTTGGCCGCGGAAGGATACAAAGTCGTCCTGATCGGGAGGCGCCGCGAAGCGCTTGACGCGGTTGCGGCTGACATCGGAATCGCGGCGGTGGTCGAGCCCTGCGACGCAAGCGACGGGGATGCCATGCTGGCGATGGCGGAACGTGTGCGGAGCGAGCACGGGGTTCCCGACGTGATCGTCAACAGCGCCGGCGCTGGAAAATGGAAGCGCATCGAGCACACGCCGCCCGACGAAGGCGTGTCGATGATGGGCGCTCCCTATTTCGCCGCCTTCAACGCGACCCACGCCTTCATGAAGGACATGCTCGACCGCAACAGTGGCGTGCTGATTCACATCAGCTCACCCGTATCCCTGTTCACCTTTCCCTCTTCGGTCGGGTACGCGGCGTCGCGTTGGGCGATGCGCGGGATGCACCAGGCTCTATGTGACGACCTCTACTGGACCGGGGTCCGCAGCTGTCACCTCGTGTTCGGAAAGGTCTCGAGCGAATATTTCGATCACAACCCCGGGGCCGAAGACCGGATCCCCGCGTTGGCCAAGACGGTTCGCACCCTCACGCCGCACGACTGCGCCAAGATCATCGCGCGCATGATCCGCCGGCCACGCCGAGAAGCGGTGTACCCGTTCATGATGCGCATCTACTATTGGATGTACCTGGTCTTCCCGTGGGTGACGCGCCAGTTACTCAGGTTGACGGGTCACAAGGGACGAGACTGAGACTGCGGGCTAGAGGAGTGGGACGATGGGCGAACTGGTCAGCTACGAACACTCAGAGGGCATCAGCACGCTCGCGATGGATGACGGCAAGGTGAATGCCATGTCGGTAGCGATGATGCAGGAGGTCAACGCCGCTCTCGATCAGGCGGAGAAGCACCGCTCGGTGGTCATTCTGACCGGAAGAGACGGAGTGCTCTCTGGAGGATTCGACCTGGCCGTCTTCAAACAGGGCATGGAGCCGCTGAAGGAGATGCTCCGGGTGGGCGCGAGGCTCCTGGTGCGCTTGCTGTCATTCCCGTTTCCCATAGTCACGGCATGCAGCGGGCATGCGATCGCGATGGGGTCGTTCCTGCTGATGACGACCGACGTTCGCATCGGCGCGGATGGCCCGTTCAAAATTGGGATGAACGAGGTCGCCATCGGGATGACGCTCCCCTATTTCGCGGTTGAAATCGCACGGCACCGGCTGCCTCCGGCGTACTTCAACCGCGCGGCTATCTTGGCCGAGATGTATTCGCCGCAAGAGGCGATCAACCCCGGGTTCCTCGACCGTGTCGTATCGTCCGATCAGCTCCTAGAGACGGCTCGTGAGACGGCCGGCGCGCTCGCCAAGCTGGACATGCCGGCCCACGCTGCGACCAAGCTCAGAGTAAGGGGCCCATTGCTCGAGGCGCTCGAGCAGGCAATCACTTCCGAGCTGGCTTGATGAACCGGAGGGTCATGCGATCGCTCTCTCCAATCGCGAGGTACTTGGCCCGGTCCTTGTCCCCGAGGCGAAGCGTCGGTGGCAAGGTCCACACGCCGGCCGGGTGATCAGCCGTATCCTTCGGGTTTGCGTTGATCTCCGAGCTGGCCACGAAACGAAAGCCGGCTTTCTTGGCGAGCCCTTTGATGTGGGCCTCGGTGACGTAGCCGGTTTCCACCATTCGGTCCCGGCTCGTTCCTTTTGGCGCGCGGTGCTCCACCACGCCCAGCACGCCCCCGGGCCTCAGCGCCTTGAACATGGCGTCGAACATATCCGGCGCGTAGTCGCCCTTCATCCAGTTGTGAACGTTGCGAAATGTGAGGACCATGTCGGCGGCTCCCGGTGGCGCCATCTCGGTTCGCTCTGGAATCGAGAGCTCGGTGACGATCACTCGGTCGTACAGGTCGGGATGCGCCGCGAGCTTGCTCTGTAGCCCACGTTGCATCTTCTTGCGCCACTCCGGCGTCCGCTTCGCGGTGAGTGCGAAGCCCGCGGCATAGTACTTGCCGCTCTCCCGAAGAACTGGCGCGAGGATCTCCGTGTACCAGCCACCACTCGGCCAGATCTCCACGGCCGTCATCGACGGGTCCAGTCCCAAGAAGGTCAGTGTTTCTTGTGGATGGCGAAACGGATTGCGAGCGGCGTTCCCAGGCGCCCGGTGGGGGCCGTTCATCCACTGCCCGACCGCCTCGGATATCGACGAGGCGCTCACCGCGGCGCCGGCCACGAGCACGAAGGCGCAAGCCACAACACACGCGAGGGCGGAGCGACGCTTCATCCGACGTTCCTCATACGCTTCCCGGTCATGGGTCGTTACGCTCCACTTCGGCCTCTTGGATGACGTCTTGGATGAGGCTGAGATAGCGGGCGGTGATCACCTCGGGCTCATAGCGCTGCATCCAGTCAGCCCGCTCCGCTCGGCGCGCGTCTGGACCGATGTCGGGTGCGTCGAGCTCGGCCTCGATTGCCGCGGAGAACCCCTCGGTGTCTCCCACGGGCACCAGCCGGCCGAACCGACCCCCGTCGAGCACCTCTCGGGGACCAAAGGGGCAATCGGTGGAGACGATCGCGCCGCCGGCCTCGAGGGCCTCGATCAAGGCGCCCGGGAAGCCTTCGTTGCGGGACGACAGCGCGAACACTCGGGCTCGGCGCACGTAGGCCTCAGGATCGTCAACGAACCCGGGAAAGAACACCCGTCCCGAGACACCGAGCGCTTTGGCTTGGGCTTCCAACGAGGCGCGCTCGGGGCCCTCCCCCAAGATGACCAAGTGCAGCTGCCGGCTCGATGTCAGGTCGGCAAACGCGCGCAGCAGCATCGCGAAGTCCTTCTGCGGCGCCAGACGCCCGACCCCGAGCACGACGGGCTTTGCGAACAGCGGTTCATGCTCGGGTGCGATCTCGCCGGAAGCGCCGCGCGACCGCCGGGGATTTGGAATCGACAACACCTTGCTGGGCGGCAGCTCGAAGAGCTCGGCAGCCTCGTCGGCCACACCCTGGGAGACACCGACGATCCGCGCCGCGTGTCTGTACACGAAACGCTCAGGCCCAAACCCGAACCAGCCCCGGAACCACCACTGGGCCGCGGGGTCGCAACGTAGCGCGATGCGCAGGTTGATGATGACCGGCACGTCGGGCACGAATGACGCGCCGATACCCGAAGAGAAGTTCGCCGTGTGTATCATGGACATCGCGCAGCGAGGCCGAGCCCGCTTGAGATATCGAATCCAAGCTGGCGCTGCGAGGATCTCCTTGACGGCGCCGAGATCTACCTTCGTCACACCAGGCAGGCGCTCGTCGCGCAGCGGACCATGCGCGCAGGCCACCACGAGATCGACGTGCAAGCCTGCGTTCGCAAGAGCACGGGCCAGAAATAACGCGATCCGTTCGCCCCCTCCTCCCGCATACGAAGGGATGAAGATGGCCAGGTCGGGGTGCGCGGAATTGGTTGAAGCGACGTCGGACATGGTGAAGACGGGCGTGCCGCCGCCAAGATGAGTCATCGGTACGCCAGCGGCAACCCCGGCGCTGCTTGACGGGCTCAGGCCCATACCCAACTATCCCGCTCTTCTCGAGCTCTCAGCGGGGGTCTTCTTCACGTGTGCGGCATCGCGGGATTGTTATCAGTCGATCAACAGGCGGTGCCCGAGCCCGAAACGGTCCGGCGCATGTGCGACGCGATGGTCCATCGCGGCCCCGATGACCACGGCCTGAGAACCGACGGCCCCTGTGTACTCGGTCACCGCCGGCTGTCGATCATCGATCTGCGGCCCGAAGGCGCACAGCCGATGACCAACGAAGACGACACCATCTCGGTGGTCGTCAACGGCGAGATCTACAACTTCATCGAGCTCAGAAAAGACCTCGAGCAGCGGGGACACCGCTTCAAGTCCCGATCCGACTCCGAGGTCGTGCTCCATCTCTACGAGGAGCACGGCGTGGACTTCGTCGACCACCTGCGCGGCATGTTTGCCCTCGCGCTGTGGGACGCGCCGCGCAGGCGCCTGGTACTGGCCCGAGACCGGTTCGGCAAGAAGCCTCTCTTCTATCACGCGGGCCCACGCGGCCTGGTCTTTGCCTCGGAGCTTGGCGCGTTGGTCGCGTCTAGGCGCTTCGAAAAGCGGCCTGACCTGGACGCGATCGATGCCTTCATCACCCTGCAATACGTACCAGCGCCTCGGACGGCGTTCGAAGGCGTCAAGAAGCTGCCCGCCGGGCACCGGCTCGTCTGCGAAAGCGGAGTCATCCACGAGCCTGAGCCCTACTACACCCTGCGATTCGATCAGCCCCGCGAGGGCGGCGATGTCGAAGAGCTGACCCGCGAGCTTCGCGACGTGGTAGAGGAGTCAGTTCGCATTCGCATGGTGTCGGACGTCCCGCTCGGGGCGTTCCTTTCCGGCGGTATCGATTCGTCACTGATCGTGGCGCTGATGGCGCGCCAGTCGTCTCAGCCCGTGAAGACCTTTTCCGTCGGCTTCACGAGCAAGGACCGCAGCGAGCTCCCGTATGCCAAGATGGTGGCCGACCAATATGGGACCGATCACCACGAGATGGTCGTCGAGCCCGACATGACCTCCGTCGTCCCCGAAATGGTGCGCCACTACGGCGAGCCTTTCGCCGACACCTCCGCGCTGCCCACATGGTACCTCTGCCAGTACACGCGCACCGGAGTGACCGTTGCCTTGAGCGGCGACGGAGGAGACGAGGCGTTCGCCGGCTACCGCCGATACAAGCACTGTCGCACCGCGCGCAACATACGCCGCTTGCCGTGGCCGCTGCCGCAGCTTCTGGCCGGCATGCTCACCCACGTGCCTACTCCACAAGCTCAGGAAGTGCGCGACTACGGCGAGCGCATCATGCAACCTGAGTCCGTTCGCTTCCTCGGTCTGACCGCCCCCATCCCGCACAAGGACCGAATGGCGATCTACAGCCCGGCCATGCGCGAACGTTTCGCACAGGACCAGGTCGCCGCGGAGTTCGAGCGACTGTTCCGGGAGTCACGTGCGCAAGATGTCGTCAATCGGCTCCTCGACGTCGACATCCAGACCTATCTCACGGACAACATCCTCACCAAGGTGGACATTGCCTCGATGGCGCACTCGCTCGAAGTCCGCTGTCCCCTCGTGGACCAGGAGCTGATGGACTTCGCCGCCTCCCTTCCGGGCTCGATGAAGCTTCGAGGGCTCACCACGAAGTTCCTGTTGCGCCGGATGTCCGAGGAGCTGTTGCCGAAACCCATTCTCACCCGCTCCAAGCAGGGCTTCGGCTTGCCGATCGATCGCTGGATGCGGGAAGACCTCGCGCCACTCTCGCGAGACGTCCTTCTCGACCAGCGTGCGCGGGAGCGTGGCATTCTGGATCCGGTTGCCGTGGAGGACATCCTGGCGCGCCAACAGCGCGGGGAGCCACGAGGCTTTCAGATCTGGACGATGATGATCCTCGAGCTCTGGTACCGGGAGTGCCTGGAGAGCGACGGGAACGTTCTCTAACCGTTCACCGCCATGATGCTCCAGGCGATGATGAGCTGCGCAGCGTAGTAAAGCGGCAACCCCCAGAGGCGGTTCACGAAGCCCGGTGCGACGAATCGGTCGCGCACGACAGCGATGTCGGATGCGGTGAACATCAGGGCTCCGACCGGAATCATCCAGGGTGCACCCGCCGCACCCGCACCAATGGCAACGGCGCACATCGCCGCGATGACCAGCATGTAGATGCCGATCGGAACGCGCATGTCGGGCGCGTGCGGGAATACCCAGCGGGCGATCGCTGCCATGAGGGCCACCATCACAGCCGCAGCGATGAGCGTTTGCGGAACGCTGATCGGCAGGGAGCTGAACGCGACGACGTACGCCACGTGACCAAGCAGGAACGACACCAGGCCCGCAATGAAATACGTCTTCGCCTGACCGAGTAGACAGACATCGCCGATGGCGCCGAGAATGAGCCCTACCAGGACGATGTTGCCGTAGCGAGACTCCAGCGCCCCGAACCCGACGGCGGCCACGATGAACCCGAGCGAGGCCAAAGGCTTCCCCACGGCGCGCACCACGGGGCGCTCCTTCCACTCCCCAAAGAGGAGCCCGGCGAGCCCGACCACCGTCATCAGCTCACCCAGTCCGTTGAGAGTCATGTTCGCTTCCTTTCGCTTCCTCGACAGTGCTGCGTTAGCGCCAATCTGGCTGGCGGGTGGTGGCGAGCACCGCGTTCCAGAGATCGCTTTGGAGGGGCATTTGTTTCCTCTTGGCCACGGCAATTCCGATGGGCACGTGGACGATCTCCTGGTTCCAGTATCCGATCATCGCGTCGGTCTTCCCGGCCATCGCGGCGTGGACAGCGGAGCGGGCCATTCGGTCCGTCAGGACGCGATCCCATGCGTTGGCGGGAACACTGCGGATCACATAACTCGGATCGATGTACTTCATGTTGAGCGCGAGCTTTCGCTCGGCGAAGTAGCGTTTGATCCGGTCTCGCAGAAAGATGCCGATGTCCTCGTGGCGAACGTTCCCCGACGCGTCACGCTCTACGTCCGCATCGGCGAAAAGATGCTGCCCCGCGCCCTCAGCGACCACGATCAAGGCATGCCCGCGCGTCAGGATGCGGCGTTCCAGGCTCTGCAGGAGCCCACCCTCACCTTCGAGGGGAAACGGGACCTCGGGCACGAGAACGTAGTTGGCCTCTTGGCTCGCAAGCGCCGCGCCCGCGGCGATGAAGCCCGCATCCCGGCCCATGAGCTTGACCAGGCCGACGCCGTTGGGCGCGCCGACAGCCTCGACGTGCGCCCCGCGTAGCACCTCGCTGGCCACTCCGAGTGCAGTCACAAAACCGAAGCTCAGCTCTACGAACGGTACATCGTTGTCGATGGTCTTTGGAATCCCGACCACCGATTTGGCAAGACCACGCTTCTCGATCTCTTGTTGAATCGCGTGCGCACCACGCTGTGTCCCATCGCCGCCAATGCAGAACAGGATGTCGATCTCTCGCGTCACCATGGAGTCCACGACGATCGCCGGTTCCTGCGCACCCCTCGAGCTTCCGAGCACGGTTCCGCCGAGATGATGAATGTTTCGGACGAATCGCTCGGTCATGAAGACCGGCTCGAGCCCGGAGTCGGGGTTCAGTCCGGCGTAGCCGTTTCGTATCCCGAGCACGTGGCGGACCCCATAGTTGTGGGTGAGCTCGAGGAACCCCGAGCGGATTACGTTGTTGAGTCCCGGGGAAAGCCCGCCGCAGGTGACGAACGCCGCGGTGGTTTGAGCTGGGTCGAAGAAGAGCTTGTGCCGCGGTCCCGCCTCCTCGAACGAGAGCGCGTCCGCCTCCGAGGCCTCGCCGCCCACGTGGCGCTTCACGCGCACCCGGATCGACTCGTCAGCAAACGTCCGGCCCTTGGCCTCGAGGGGAGACTCGAAGTTGCACGGGCCAAGTGTGGGCACCATCAAGTCACGCTGTGTCGTCATGGCTGGGCGGATCATAGCAGTGAACCGGGAGGCCGCGCAGGTTGCATCGTTCAACGCCCGGAATCATGGTCCGGCCCTGGGAGATTCGCTCGTGTCATTGCTTGAACTGAGACGCCTGGCAGTGTTGGCTGCTTCATGCGCCGTGTCGCTGACAATGGGTTGTGGGAGCAGCTCAGGGTCGGGCACAGAGACGCCGGTGGTATGCGACTCCGAACCCGTCGTTCGGACGACGGCCGACGGGGTCGACTTCGTCCGAACCCCGACGGCCTGTCTGGAGAGCTTGCCGGGATTTCCCTACGAGCTGAAGAGCGTCGAGATCGATGGCCTGCGCCAGGGGTACGTCGACGAAGGCCCGGCGGATGCGGACCCGGTGCTCTTGCTACACGGGCAACCGAGCTGGTCCTACCTCTACCGAAAGATGATTCCGGTGCTCGTCGACGCAGGCCACCGCGTCATCGCGATGGACCACGTCGGCATGGGCTACTCCGACAAACCGACCGACATCGAATACTACACGTACCTCGGACACGGCGATCGGCTCGAGAAATTCATCAACGCCCTCGGTTTGCGGAACATCACGCTGTTCGTTCAGGACTGGGGTAGCCTGATCGGACTCCGAATTGCGGGAGAGAACCCCGACTGGTTTGCGCGTATCGTGGTGGGCGACGGCACATTGCCGCTCGTTCCAGAAGGCTTTGAGCCATATCCGCGTGTCGAGAACCCCGATGAAATTGATACGGAGCTCGAATTCGTGTTCGGCCTAATTCCGCCACAACAGCCACGGTTCTACGACGATGAATGTAATCTGATCATAGGCGCCGGCTCTGACTTTGGCGCATGGATGGAGTACTCGATGAAGGCCGCTGCTTTCCACCCGGCAGAGGTGCTCGAAGCGCTGACCTGGTTCGACATGCCGTCCGACGAGGAAGCCGCGTACGATGCTCCGTTTCCCAGCAGGATCTACATGGCCGGTCCGCGCACCTTTCCCTCGTTGGTCAATCAGCTCGGCGGCGAGACCCAGGACGCCTGGGCCGGCCTGATGAGCTACGAGAAGCCCTTCCTAACGATTTGGTCGAGCAATGACCCAGGCACGCTCGGCAGCTGTGCCACCCAGCAAAACCTGATCGACAACATTCCAGGCGCGGAAGGCCAACCGCACGTGCGGCTTCCGGAATCGAGCCACTTTCTACAGGACGACCAGGGCCCGGAGATCGCGGGACGCATCGTCGACTTCATCGCAGCGAATCCACGCTGATCATCGACGGATGCGAAAGCGGCTCCGGCTCTCGACACGCCCTATCCGCTTGTGAGCAGCGGGGCCCTATCGATGACAACCTACCGAGGCCCCATCTCGGACGGCGTCACGATCGCAGGCGTCAGTTATTCCCTTACCGGGAGTAACGGCAGGAGCTTCTATCCCGATGCCTCGGGCACTCCCGACACCTCCCTGACCGAAACGCAAGCACCCGGCACAGGAGGCTTCGTCGAGATTGCACCGACCACGGTGAACCTTCAGGTCTCGGGTCCGGTGACCAACTGCACATCCGAAGAATCATGGCACGCGGCGGCAACCAATGCCTTCAGGCTACCCGTTCGAACGGGCTTCCGGACCCAAAGCAACGTCAGCTGCGAGTGAGTGGCCAGCGCTGATCCGGTTGATTGCAGGACGGCGAGTGAGGCGTACCCTCTCGTTGTAGTGACTAAGGACAGCCCCATCGATCAGTCGCGCCGGAACTACGTCCGTGGCCCCCTCGAGCTCGACCATCTCGACGCGGACCCAATCATGCAGTTCCAGCAATGGTTCGAGGAAGCCTGCGAGCGCATCGAGGTCGAGCCCAATGCCATGACGCTGGCTACCGTCGACAACAGCGGAGCACCGTCCGCTCGAATGGTGCTCCTGAAGTTCTTCGATCGCGGCGGGTTCGTGTTCTTCACCAATCTCGAGAGCCGAAAAGCCGTGGACATCGAGGGCAACGGACGAGTGGCGCTCCTGTTCTGGTGGCCGGAGCTGGAACGGCAGATCAAGATCAATGGAGTCGCCGAACGCATCTCCAGTGCGGAAGCCGCCAAGTACTTCGTGACCCGCCCGCGTGGCAGTCAGCTCGGCGCTTGGGTCTCCCAACAATCCCAGGTCCTCACGTCGCGCAAGGCGCTCGAAATGAAGCTGGACGAAATGAAGCGCAAGTTCGCCAACCGTCAGATCCCACTTCCGTCGTTCTGGGGAGGCTTCCGCGTGGTGCCGAGCACGATCGAGTTCTGGCAAGGCCAGCCCGATCGCCTACACGATCGCTTCCAGTACGTACGCGAAGGCGAAGGCTGGCATATCCTGCGGCTCGCCCCATGAACGCGAACGAACCGACCCCCACTGTGGCAAGACAGCCCCCTCGAAGCCCGGCGAAGCGACGACCACCTCGGACAGGGATGTCCCTCGCGCGACTCTTCGGGATTGAGATCCGACTGGATTTCAGCGTGCTCATCGTCTTCGCGCTGGTCGTATACAGTTTGGGCGCTGCTTTGTTTCCCAGATGGCATCCGACCTGGGACGCAACGCTGACCTGGGGCACCGCATTGGCCGCCGGCGTTTTGTTTTTCGCCTCTTTGCTGGCCCACGAGCTTGCCCATTCGGTCGTCGCCAAGCTCCGCGGTATCCCGGTGCCGCGGATCACCCTTTTCGTCTTCGGTGGTGTGTCGGAGCTCGAGCGGGAGCCCAATACGCCCGCGACCGAGTTCCTCATCGCGATCGTCGGTCCTGCGATGAGTGCTCTTCTCGGCTTCGCGTTCACCTGGCTCGGAGCCACGCTCGCGGGGGCGGAATTCGCCGTTGACGTCTTCACGGACCCGGAGGCCGCGATGGCCCATCTCGGGCCGGGAGCAACGCTGTTCCTGTGGCTGGGCCCGATCAACTTCATGTTGGCGTTCTTCAACTTGATTCCAGGGTTCCCACTGGACGGCGGACGTGTACTACGCGCGATCCTGTGGGGCATCTCGGGTGATCTGCGGAGCGCCACCCAGTGGGCGTCGAACATGGGGAGGGCCTTTGCTTGGGGGCTCATGGGCTTTGGCGTGCTGCAAGCCCTAGGGGGCAGCTTCGTACAAGGCGTCTGGCTGCTCTTGATCGGCTGGTTTCTCAACAACGCAGCTCGCAACAGCTACGTGCAACTCCTCGTACAGCAGACGTTCGACGAGCTGGTCGTCGGAAACCTGATGCGCACGCATTTCGAGGTCATCGGTCCCGACGTGACCCTGGAGGACTTTGTGAACGAGTTCTTGCTCCGGAGCGCCCAGTCGGCGTGGCCCGTCGTTGAAGAAGGCAAGGCGGTCGGCCTCATCACCTTCGAAGACGCGCGAGTGACTAGCGAGGATGAGCGCACCGCGCAGACCGTCCGCGACGTGATGAGCCCGATCGATGAGCGCCTGAGTCCCGACCTTGGGGGCCGCGATGCGCTACGTTCGCTAGCGAGCTCGGAGACAGACCCTCTGCCCGTCATGAGGGGCGAGCACATCGTCGGCTTGCTTCACAGAGGCGATATCGCCCGATGGCTTGCGCTTCACCAGCTGGACGCCCAGCAACATCGATGAACGGCGACAAAGTTTCCGTCGTCGCGGCCTCAGCTCGTGTGGAACTGATAGCGGGCGCCCATGCGGGGCGCGGCGAACTTCGGGAATCGTATGCTCTCCACGATGTCCCCGATGCAGCCCTGCAAGCGCTTGCTTCCAGGGGAGACCGTCGCGCCTTGCACTGAGCCGTCTCCAAGGATCGCGAGGTCGATCGTAACCGTGCCCGGGACCTTGCCCCGCCGGGATTCGCTCACGACGCACCGGCGGTACATGTGGTCGAGATGGCTATCGAGCTCGGCAACGACTTGGTCGCTGCTCAACTGCTTTTCGCGACACTTCTTCGTAGCGTCCCCAATCGCCACCGGTCGCTGCATGGCTTCATCGTAGGAGATCAGCGAGGCCTGAGCGCTGCCTACCGTGGGCTGGCTGGCCGACTGCCCCCCGCCATTGCACCCCACCATCGCAAACGCCGCACATCCAAGAACAAACGAAACGAATCGCATAGCCCTAAGATAGCGACTCGGGGTGCCAACCCCCAAAACCATATCCAAGGCACGACCACAGAAGCCTTCACCGCGGCAGGTTCTCTTACCTGACCTTGCTGAGCACAGTGTCCGCGTACATGCGGATCGATTGGAGTTTGGTTTCGAGGGGCGTGGTGTCTTTTTGGTACGGTACGCGAAAGCCGATCACCGCATCGGTGACCCCGAGATCCTCGAGCTGCTTGAGCCCGTCCGGCGTGAGGGCAAGGAAAGAGGCCGCGTGGATCTGGAACGGACGGTCCTGGACGCCGAGCTCCTTACGAAGCGTGTGGAGCTTACCGATCATGGCCTCCAACTCCGCCTGGACGCCGCCGGCGTGCATCCAACCGTCCCCTAGAGTGACCGCTCGGCGCAACGCTGCATCCGAATGGCCGCCCACGAGCAACGGGATGGGCTCGGTCGGTACCGGCGCCATCTTGATCGATTGCAGCTGAAAGGTATCCCCCTCGTAGGCGAAGAAATCACCGGTGTTGAGCCCCCGGATGATCTCCATCATCTCATTCATACGCTTTCCGCGCGCTTTCCAAGGCACGTCGCAAATCTCGAAGTCCTCCGGCCACGGGCTCAGGCCCACGCCAAGGCTGAAGCGATTCCCGCTCATCACGGCCACCGAGGCGGCTTGCTTGGCGACTAGGACCGGGTGCCGGACTGGCAGCTTCACGACGAAGGTGTGAAAACGCAGCGTCTTGGTTGCGGCCGCAAGCGTGGCGGTCAGAACGAACGGGTCGATGAAGGGGGCGCCGTCGAGGAACTCGCGATTGCCATCAGGCGTATATGGATACTTGGAGTCGGAATGCTCTGGGTAGGCGATAGAGTCTGGGATCACGAACGCATCGAAGCCCACCTCTTCCGCGGCCTGGGCCAACGGCATGTAGTGGGTCGGGTCACACATCGCTTCGGCGTAGGCTACGCGCATCGTTAGTTCCCTTTTCTGCTATCCGCTGCGGCCACGTCGTGAACGATGGCCTTCTTCTTCGGATGCACCTTCACCGGG
>Ga0316193_10000845_pt1 | contig 19781 bp, 14 predicted proteins | sample MerIslsedime2_MG_FD_207735 | JGI IMG/M metagenome (GOLD analysis project Ga0316193, IMG submission 207735) | Coastal sediment microbial communities from Maine, United States - Merrow Island sediment 2 | ecosystem: Environmental > Aquatic > Marine > Coastal > Sediment | place: USA: Maine... | reverse complement strand
GGGCGTGGGGACTTTTTGCAAAATGTATGCGCGGCCGTCCGCGAAGCCGTTCGAGCTCCGGCGTGTGATTACTCACGACCACGCCCAGCGTATCTCCCGAAAGCATGTCCCAGTCGTTCCCTGAATCGCCCGCGACCAACAAGCGCTGGGGCTCTAGGTTCCATTTGAAGCAGAAAAAACGAATGGCAAGGCCTGACGATGCGCGAACCGGGATCACGTCGAGGTAGACCTCGTGGTCGAGGATGGTCGTTACGCGGAGGCCCTCTTGGCGAGCGCGGCGTCGGATCTCTCGAAGGGTCGGAGCGCGGCCCGGGTCTAGCCGGTACCGAAGGCGGTACTTGGTCTCCGATTCGGGAACCCGGGAGACGCCAGGAATCGTGCTCACCACACGGTCGACTTCGTCACGGTCCCACCGGTAGCGGATCTGCCGCTCCCAGGAGCGGTCCGGCAATAGCCGGGTGCCGTAGTGGAGCTCCGTCCCGGCGGCGGTGATGAGAACATCAGGCACTCTCACCTCGAGCTCTTCCATGAGCGCGAGCGCTTCCTTCAAGGTGCGTCCGGTGGCGATACCAAACCCGACGTTCGCGTCCGTCGTTTCGAGGCGTTCGAGGAGGGTCGCCAAGGCTTCGTCGTCTCCAGTGAGCGTGTCGTCCACGTCGGTGACCAGCACGCGGTCGATGCCCGCCAGCTTGCTCCGGGGCCGGTGCACCGGGACTGGGCGGGCGCCCTTCACGATCGTGCTGACCTCTTGAACGTAGCGCGCGGCGTGACTGTCCCAAGAGTAGTTCTGGTGCGCCGCGGCAAGGCCGTCGTCGGACCAGCGGGTCCACCGTTCGCGGTCGCTCAGGGCATCGCGAATTGCTTCACCGATGGCTTTGGAATCCAGCGCGTCGACGAGGAGCCCGTTGTTGCAGGTCCCGATGATGTCCTGCGGCCCGCCATCGTTGGTGGCCACCAGGGGGAGCCCGGTCGCTGCGGCCTCGAGCAGCGTCAATCCGAACGGCTCGGTCAGTGCGGGATTGACGAACAGACCCCTCGTCTGTGCCGCGAGCTTGTAGAGATCGGGCACGTCGGTCGAGTCGTGATGTTTTGGATACGCCGCCGATCCGTAGAGGTCGTAGCGGTCGATCAATGCGAGAATCTGCGTCAAGACGCGGCGCTGCCCCGCGCTCATTTCCGAGATGTCGTCGCGGTTGCCGGCGACGATGATCAGGTTCGCCATCTCGCGAAGGCCCTCGGTCTCGCCAAACGCGCGCAGCAGGCCTTCGAAGTTCTTTCGCTCGTCGGCTCTGGCCAGGGCGAGCACCATGGGCTTGCGAGGGTCGCTCAAGAATCGGTCCAGCTCGGCGGCGATGGCGGGGCGTGGCCAAGAGGCATCTGGCGGAGAGAAGCGTGAGAGGTCGACGCCGGGTGGAATGACCTTCATGCGTTCAGGCTGGTAGTGATCGTAGAGCTCGTACTGCTCGCGCACCTCTTGGCGGGTGCTGGCAATCACCAAAGCCGCCGTCTCGACGGCTCGTTCTTCGGCTTCGATCCGTTGGGTGAAGCGGTAGGTCTGCTCGCTAGCCTCGCCTTTGGACTCGAGCCGCATCTTCTTCACACGCCCTAGCGAATGTCCGGTGAAGACGAACGGCACACCCAGCAGCTTCGCGAGCTGCGCGCCGAGGTAGCCGGCGTCTGCGTAGTGCCCATGGATGACGTCCGGAGTGCGCTCTTGCATGCGGACGTAGCGCGTGAGCTGGTCGAGAAGGCTATCGAGATGAGGCCAGAGTGTCTCTTTGCGAAGATAACGGCGGGGTCCGAAGGGAATTCGGACGATTTGCGCGCCTTTGCAGATCGGCTCGAACGGCCGCGAATAGCTTTCGTCGACCCGCTTGTCTTCTATCAAACGTGTCACGACATCGACTCGTTCGACGTCCGGGTGCTGGGCGAGCGCCCTCGCCTGGTCGACCACGTATGACACCTGCCCGCCCGTGTCGGCGTCGCGCCCAAGCTCGATTTCGGTTGCGCGGACCAGACCGTGAATAGTGAGCGAGAGGACGTACAGGCCCTGCGGACTGGGCGCGACGATCGAGCCGGTGCTCGTGTCTTCCGACCATTCGGCCAGGTGCCGTTCGTACAAGGCGAAGTCAGGGGTCGTCGCGCCGCGGATGGCGCACAGGTCGGCCGCAAAGCGAGCGGCGCGGTCGAGTGTCGTCTGATGGTCCCAGCCATGGAGCAGCCCGAGGCAGACGACTGCGCTGAAGGCGTCGCCGGCGCCCACGGTGTCCACGATGTTCGTGGCCGGTGCCGCCGTCGCTTCGAAGACGCGCTTGCCATCGACGACCGAGAGCGCGCCTTGGGAGCCGCGGGTCACGATGACGCCTTGGATCGAGTGGTCGCGCGCGAGCCCGAGCGCAGCGTCGCGGCATTCTTCGAACGAAGCTGTTGGGTTCCCGGTGAGCTCGGCGAGCTCGGTGTCGTTCAGCTTGATCCAATCCGCCGTCGTCAGGCACCAGTCGACCTTATCCTTGGTCCACCATGGGTCGCGCAGGTTGAGGTCGACGAAGGACGGAGCCTCGGTCTTGTCCCAGAGGGCCCGCAGCGTGTTCCAGCTTTCGCCGGCCCGAAGCGCGAGCGTCCCATGATAGACGAGCCCCTGCGCCTCCGTGGACGCGGCCTTCAACGCGGGCTGGGCGTGGACGAAATCCCAGGCTTGCCCGGGAGCGATCTCGAAACGGTTCTCGCCATCGACGATAATCGCGTCGACCCTGCCCGTCGGATGCGTCGCATCGGTCTGAACGCCCTCGGTGGTCAAGTCCCAGCTCGTCATCCGTTCGAGGACCTCGCGACCCTCGTTGTCTTGGCCCACCGCTGTGATGACCAAGGGATTCGCCCCGAACCCCCGCAAATGCCACGCGACGTTGAAGGGCGCGCCTCCCAGAACCCGGCTGCCGTCGGCGAAGTGATCGAAAAGAACCTCGCCGAAGATGACAGGTCGGTTGTGGAAACGGTGCACGGCTTCTTACCTGACGTCTTCCTGGGTGCAGGAGCGGTCGGTCCTCGCTAGGCTCACGTCACGATGAGCATAACACGTTACCTACTCGCGTCAGATTTGGATGGCACGCTGATTCCGCTCGAGCGCGACGCGCAAAGGTTGCGCGAGGTCGAGGAGCTAGTCCGCGCGTTCGAAGCGAGCGAGGATCTGAGGCTCGCCTACGTGACGGGCCGCCATTTATCGCTGGCACAGGCAGGGATCGAGGAGGTAGGCCTGCCCTCCCCGGATTGGTTCGTCTGCGACGTCGGCACGAGCGTCTATCGACGAACGAACGGGGGCTACGAACCCGACCCCGACTATCGCCAAAGGATGAGGGCGGTGCTCGGAGGCCTGGGCGGCGACGATATTCGTAACGCGATTGGCACACTGGACGGGCTGGTGGTCCAAGAAGAGGAAAAACAAGCGGAGTTCAAGGTCAGCTACTACACGAGGGGCCGCCCCGAGCCGTTCGTGGAAATCGTTCAATCCCGCCTCGACGCCGCGCACGCAAAGGTAAATCTCGTAGCAAGCCACGATCCGGTTTCGGGGCGGGGGCTACTCGATGTGCTTCCGAGGGGCATCGCGAAAGACTACGCGGTCCGATATCTCCACGACGCCTCCGGTGTCGACGAAGACCACCTGGTCTACGCCGGCGATTCCGGCAACGACCGCGCAGCGATGCTGACCGGGTTTAGGGTGATCGTGGTCGGCAACGCTGACGAAGCGCTAAAGAAGGACTTGGGTATCGAGGCGGTCGCCCAGGGGATCGCGGAACGCATCTATTTCGCCGAGCATCCGTATGCACGCGGGGTGCTCGAGGGACTGCGGCACTTCGGAGCGCTGCCGTAGGAGGTGAGCTGTCATGTCTGTACGATTTGATCCGCCAGAGCCACCGAATGCATTCGTCCGCTGGCTGTTTCGGGTTCCGGTGTACTTCTTTCGGGCAGGCCTCGGGTTCCTCTTCGGAGGCCGGATCATTCTGTTGGAGCACGTCGGCCGCAAGAGTGGCCTCACGCGGTATAGTTGTGTAGAGGTGGTCGACCGAGACGCCAACGACGATGCGCTCACCATCGTGTCGGGGTATGGAGAGCACGCGCAGTGGTATCGCAACCTTCGTGCCCGCCCGGATATCGACATGCGGATCGGCACGCACCGGCGTCCCGTCCAAGCCAAGTTGCTGAGTCCCGAGGAAGGCGCGGGCGTGATGGCCGACTACGCCCGTCGCTATCCCAAGATGGCCCCAAAGCTCATGAAGCTCTGCGGTGCTCACGTGGACGGAACCGAGGCTGACTATCGAGAGGTTGCGGTGAAGCGACTTCGCTTCGTTCGACTCGAGCCACGCGAGGCCCCGGCGCCAACGAGCTGACGTGTGGCTTGCTCGACGATGGGCGCTTGCCTCAGGCAATCAGGGGACGACCGCAACGATCACGACCATCCCATCGTGGACGCGCTCTGGTCGGGGTCGCTCGCACCGGCGGTATGCTCATCGGCGCCGGCACGACGCCTGGCGCAGGCGCTGGAGCCCGTGGACGCCGGCGTTGTGTAGGCCGGGACTCACGCTCGAGGGTGTTGTACCCCGGAGCTCCTGAGGGTGCTGAAACCGGAGCCTGCTTCGCAGGAGGCGTCACTGTAGGAGAAACGCGTAGCCTTTGGGCAGGCTTGTCGACCGGCTCTACGCGGCCCCTATCGCAAGCTCCCATCGAGATGAGGCTAGCGAACGCCGTAGCCACGACTGCAATTGCCTACTCTCTCGTCGCCGCTGAAGAGGATCGACTAGGCGGTGGCCGTGCGGCCTCATCGAGTTTGATACGAATTGATCAGGTCATCGAGCTTTGCTTCTAGCCGGCTCGACATGATCGAATAACCCGCCTCGGTGAGATGGGCGTACCCAAGGAAGGATCCGTGGTCCCACAGCTCGAAGTCCTTTGGCATTCTGAAGCTCACCCATCCTGGTTGGTATCGCTCCTCCCTGGCTCTGTTCCGATCGAGCGTTACGGGTCTCGGACGAGAATCGAGATCTCTTCGTTCTCGCGCTCGAACGGTTCTCCGAGGTAGCCGCACCAACGCGCGCGGTCATCGGGGGCCTCCGCGAACTGGCATTCGAGGAAGCTGCGGACGGCCATCAGGGTGAGCTGCTGCTGGCGCAACGGGTTCATGGCGGTCGAGACCTCGTCCTCGCAGATGCGCGGGTCGACCTCCCGCACGTAGCCCTCTTCCACCCCACCGAGCTCGTCGTACCAAGGCTCGGTCGTTGCCTTGTTCCGTTCGATGGTGTCCTTGGCGAAGGTGCAACCCACGGTGTCCGGATTGTCGAACCAGCGGAACCATTTGCCCTCATCGGCGAAGCCAAGATGGGACCCGCCCTCCATGGAGACGAGAACGGCCCCATCGACTTTGTCCAAGAGAGGCAGGAAGTTGGCTTCGTAGTCGATGAAGGCGTCCTGAGGGGCTGCGATGGCCATGTACGGGATCGAGCGGGTCGTGAGGAACTTGCGCGTGAAGAGCGACGTGGGGCCCCCGAGCGAAATGACGGCCTTGATGCGTGGTTCTTGCCACTCGGGATGAAACCCGAGCAGGTGCGTGTTCAGCGCACCGAGCGAGTGGCCGACCGCCGCGATGCGTTCGGGGTCGATTGCGTTGTAGAGCTCGTCCTCTGGGTCCTGGCTGCGGGCGAGCAGCCAGTCGATGACGAGTGCGACGTCGCGCGGTTGATTGAAGACGTCTCTCGAGTTGGCCTCTTCGCCTTGGCTGCGATTGGTGCGTGGGAAATCCGGCGCGGCGATGACGTAGCCGTGACTCCCGAGAACGCGCGCGATGTACTCGACGGCCTCACCCGTCCCCAGGAGTCCGTGGCTGTAGATCAGCAACGGTTGCGGGCCGCGCCTTTCCGACTGCGGGTGCCACAACCGGACCCTCATGCTGCGCGGTGACTTTCCGTTGGGCGCGTCTGGGTCGGGAACGAAGCGTGCCGGATCGACGAGCTCGTGCGTGTCGGTCGCGACGTCGAATGGGCCAAGCTGTAGCAATTGGTAGCTCAGCGTGTGTTCGGGAGGCATGGGCGGCCTCCGCGAAAAGCCCACGAACGCGGCGAACAGCAGGCCGGACAACAAGACGATGACGAGGAGCCTTCTCATCAGTGCGCTGCGCCCCAGTTGGGCCCCCACCCCACCTCAACCGGCAGCGGCACCGACAGCGGCACGGCGTTCTGCATGTGATCCACCACGAGCGCTTCAAGCCCTTCCCGCTCCTCCGGCGGCGCCTCAAATACCAGCTCATCGTGGACCGTCAGCACCATCCGGCTCTGTAGCTTCTGCCTCTCGATTTCATGTTGGATGCGCACCATGGCGACCTTCATGATGTCCGCCGCCGTGCCCTGAATCGGGGTGTTGCGGGCGATTCGTTCGGCGGCGGCTCGGAGGTTGTGGTTGGTGCTTCGGATGTCGGCGAGGGCTCGGCGGCGGCCGAGCAGCGTGGTCACCAGGCCGTTTGCGCTGGCTTGCTCGACGACCTCATCGAGGAAGGCTTTGACGCCGGCGTACTGGTCGAAGAAGGCGTCGATGTAGCGCTTGGCCTCGCTGCGTTCGATCTTGAGGTTGCGTGCCAGGGCGAACTGGGTCTGACCGTAGATGACGGCGAAGTTCACCGTCTTGGCCTGACCGCGCATGCTCTTGGTCACTTCCTCGGGCCGCACGCCGAAGAGCGCGCAGGCGGTCTGGACGTGGACGTCATCGCCGCGCGAGAACGCTTCGACCAGCGCAGGGTCGCGGCTGAGGTGGGCGAGCACCCGGAGCTCGATCTGCGAGTAGTCGGCCGCCAGCATCGACCAGCCTTCCTCCGGCACGAACGCGTCGCGCACGCGCCGGCCCATCTCGGTGCGGATCGGGATGTTTTGGAGGTTCGGGTCGCTCGACGACAGCCGCCCCGTGGCCGCGACCAGCTGGTTGTAGCGGGTGTGGATCCGCCCCGTGTCCGGGTTCACCTCTCGCGGTAAAGCATCTAAATACGTGCTCTTGAGCTTGGAAACCGAGCGGTACTCGAGGATTGCCTGCGGCAAGGGATGCAGCAGTGCGAGCTCCTCGAGGACGCCGTGGTCGGTCGAGCGCGCGGTCTTGGTCTTCTTGATGACCGGCAGGTCGAGCTCGTCGAACAGGATGGTTTCGAGCTGTCTCGGCGAAGACACGTTGAACTCGTGGCCAGCGAGCTCGGTGCACTGCGCATGGAGTCGCTCGAGCTCCGCGCTGGCTTCCTCCGAGAGCTCCGCCAGAGGCTCGGTGTCGACCCTGATGCCGGTGAGCTCCATCGTCGCGAGCACGCCGGCCAGCGGAAGCTCGACCTCATAGAAGAGCCGCTCGAACTCCCCTTCGTGCATGCGTGGCGTCAGCAACTCGCTGAGCCGGAACGTGAAGTCGGCGCGCTCGTTCGCATACCCGGCGACGGGCTCCACCTCGACCTCATCCCAGGTCAGCGCCTTCTTGCCCTTCCCTCGGACGGTTTCCTCTTCGCTCAGATCCCCGTCCAGTTCCTGCCGCGCTACGTCTTCCAAGCGGTGGGCATGGCGTGAGGGGTCGAGAAGGTAGCTCGCCAGCGACGGATCGAAGCGCACGCCTCGAAGGGTCACACCGCGCCGCGCCCAGAACACCGTCTCGCGTTTGCAAAGCGTGAGCTTCGGGATGAGCGAGTTTTCGAGTAGTGGCCTGAGGACCGGTCCCGCTTCATCCCAGCTCAAGTAATCGGGGGCGCCGATGTAGCGATGCCCAAGCGGAATGTACGCGCTGACGCCTTCTACCCAGCTCACCGCCAGGCCGACGAGCTCGGCCCGGATCGGGTCGTCGATGTCCATCACGGAATACGAGGCGAAGCTGCCGGTCTCGCGGATCGCGCTTGCGACTCTGGCGAGGCCCTCGGGCGTCGTGATTGTTTCGTAGTGCCCTTCAATGACGGGAGCCGACTCATCCGGCGAAGCCGCCTGGAGTTGGGCGAGCAAGCGTGTGAGCTCGAGCTCGCTGAAGAGCGCGCGAAGGGCGCCGGTGTCCCCGCCTTCGTAGAGGCGAGTCGCCGCGTCCTTCTCAATCGCGACATCGGTGCGAAGCGTGACGAGCTCCCGGGAGGCCAGTGCTGCATCACGGTGCTCGGTCAGCTTCGCCTTGAGCGCCTTGCGCGTGATGTTTTCGAGGTTCTCGTAGATGCCTTCGAAGCTCCCGTACTCATCGAGGAGCTTGGCTGCCGTCTTCTGCCCCACCGAGGGTACGCCGGGGACGTTATCGGAGCTGTCGCCCATGAGCGCGAGTAGGTCACGCACCTGCCCTGGCTCCACTCCGAGCTTCTCGCGGGTCTCTTCGGCGCCGAACACTTTGTCGCGCATCGTGTCGTACATGACGACGTCGTGGCCGACGAGCTGGAGCAGGTCTTTGTCGGCGCTCACGATCACGACCCGGAGGCCCTTGTCGCGGGCCTGTGCCACGAGGGTGGCGATGATGTCGTCGGCCTCGAAGCCGGGCGCCTCCATGGGCGACATACCCCAGGCCTCGACGACCTCCCGGACGCGAATCATCTGCTGCTTCAGATCGGGTGGCGCCGGAGGACGGTTCGCTTTGTAGTCTTCGTAGAGATCCTTGCGAAACGACCTTTCCTTGGAGTCCATCGCGACGATGAGCCTCTGGGGCTCGCGCTCCCGCAGGAGCTTGAGGAGCATGCTGCTGACCCCGGCCACGGCGTGGGTTGGCTCGCCTTTACTGTTCGAAAGCGGCGGAAGCGCATGGTAGGCGCGGAACACATAGGAGCTGATGTCGATCACGTAGATCGTCTCCGGATCCCCCTTCTTGGGCAGCTTCTCCCCCATGCGTCGGAACCATCCAACGCCCGAAACCAGTGGTCAAGGGGCGAAGCCCGGTTGCGTGGCGGCTTCCGCGCATGCTACGCGCACGAGCCGCAGCACCCGGAACCCAACGCCGTATGTTTGAGACGCTCACAAAGGGCTTTCGCAACGCCCGCAATCGCCTCTCCGGAGTCACCGAGCTCACCGAAGAGAACATCGATCAGGCGCTCCGCGACGTGCGCCTGTCGCTGCTCGAAGCCGACGTCGAGTTCGGGGTCACCAAAGCGTTCCTCGCTCGGGTGAAGGAGAAAGCGGTCGGCCAAGTCGTCGAGACCGCGGTCAAGTCCAAGAAGCGCAAAGTGAAGATCGGGCCGGCCGAGCAGTTCGTGAAGATCTGCCAGGACGAGCTCGAGTCGATGATGGCGTTCGAGGGCGAGCCCGTGGAGTTCGCGAAGAGGCCCAGGCCGACCGGCATCATGATGGTCGGCCTTCAGGGCTCCGGTAAGACGACCACCTCGGCGAAGCTGGCTCTACTGCTCGAAAGCACCAACGCACGCAAGCCGCTCCTCGTGGCGGCGGACGTCGCGCGCCCCGGCGCAATCGAGCAGCTCCAGGTCCTTGGTGAGCAGATCCAAGTGCCGGTATTCTCGATCCCCGGCGGGATGCCGCTCGAAATCTGCAAGAGCGGCCTCGCCCACGCCAAGAAGCTCAAGTGCGACACGGTCATCTACGACACCGCGGGCCGCCTCGCGATCGACGAGGCGCTCATGCAGGAACTCGCCGACATTCGTTCCTCGGTCGACCCGCAGAACGTGTTTCTCGTGGTCGACGCCATGATCGGTCAGGACTCGGTTAAGACCGCGAAATCCTTTCATGACCTGCTCGGCCTGAGCGGCGTGATCCTCACCAAGCTCGACGGCGACGCACGTGGTGGCGCGGCGATTTCGATCAAGAACGCGACCGGGACGGCGGTGAAGTTCGCGGGTACCGGCGAGACCCTCGACAGGCTCGAAGAGTTCCGTGCCGAGGGCATGGCCAGCCGCATCCTCGGGATGGGCGACGTCGTCGGCCTGATGAAGGACTTCGAGGACGTCGTCGACGAGGAGAAGGCAGAGAAGGACGCCAAGCGGATGCTTCGCGGCCAGTTCACCCTCGATGACTTCCTCGAGCAGCTTCAGATGCTCCAGAACATGGGCCCGCTGCAGGACCTTCTCGACAAGGTTCCGTTCTTTGCCGACAGCGTCCCGGACGGCTTTCAAGTCGACGAGCGGGAAATCGGACAGATCAAGGCCATTGTCAGCTCGATGACCCGCCAGGAACGCGCCAAGGCCGAGCTGTTCCAGAAGCAGCCGACCCGCCTTGCTCGCGTCGCCAAAGGGTCCGGCACAGCCGAGAAGCAGGTCGCGGAAATCCTTCAACGGTTTGCCTTCATGAAGCAGATGATGGGCAGCATCGGATCGCAGGCCGGCATGCTCTCGAAGATCCCGGGCATGAAGCAGATGGCGGCGGCCAATCGCCTTCGAGATGCGGTGAAGACCGGCGGCCTCGAAGGAAACCCGATGATGGCCAACCTGACCGACTCCTTGCTCGAGGCCGCGGTTGCCGAGCACGGCGGCTTTGGTCCAGGGGGTGCGCAGGCGCCTCGCAAGGTTGTCAACAAGAGCAAGCAGAAGGCCAAGCGAAAGATGCAGAAGAAGTCGCGACGCAAATCGCGACGATGAACATGAGCTTCACGCGCTGCGCCCTCTTTCTTTTCACCGGTTGGATCGCAGCATGCACGAGCGGCAAGGATGCCGGCCGCGTCGAAGGTGCCGTCCCAAAGATCGGGGTCGTCCAGACGAAACGACCGCCACGGCTCGACGGCTTGCTCGACGATTCGGCTTGGGGAGTTGCCAACACCACCCGAGCGTTCGTCGAAACCCGCAAGGGAGGCGACGCGCCGGTTCAGGCGTCCGCCAAGTTCCTTTGGGACGAGGGCTATCTGTACGTCGGTGTTGACGTACACGACACGCTGCTCCGCGCAAGTCACACCGGGCGCGACGACCACCTGTGGGAGCAGGACTGCGTCGAGCTGATGCTCGATCCCGATGGTGACGAGAAGAACTACTTCGAGATCCAGGTCTCGCCGCGTGGCGTGGTGTTCGACACGCGGTACGACTCGCGGCGCATGCCTCAGCCGTTTGGCCATCTCGACTGGGACAGCCGGATCCGCATCGGAGTGTCACCGCGTGGCGACCTCGACGACAAAGAGGCGGACGCTGGATACACGGTCGAGATGGCGATCCCGTGGCAGGCGTTCAGTCTCGACGGCAAGCCTCTCGCCCCGCCCAGGATCGGGGACGAATGGCGCGCCAATTTGTACGTCATGGACCTGCTCGAAGATCGGCAACAAGCGGCGGCGTGGTCGCCTTTGGGAATTGGCGATTTCCATGTGCCGCGTCGATTCGGTATCCTTGCATTCGAGGGGCCGGGGAACAGGATGCCAAAGCCGACGAAACGCGAGGGGGCGCAAACACTTGAATCCCCAGAGGCGCCTCACTAGGATCGGTCCGGCCCGGACGATTCGAACACGATGCTTCGCACACGCCTCATTGCCGGTCGCACATCAGGCTTGATTCTGGCTGCTGTGTTCGCCTCGATCGTGACTCTCGCGAGCCAGGTCGAAGTCGTCCTAGAGCCGCTCCGCGTCGATCCGGTGCGCCCAGCGGCCGTCACGCTCCGCATCCCGAGCAACTACCTCCCCAAGGAGATGACTCGCACCCATCGCGGATTGCCGCAACCGCTGGTCGTCCGGCGCGGCGAGGTGGTGACCGACCCGGAAAGTCAGCGCGTGGTTCGGGCATTCGAGCGTGAGCGGCGCCCTCCAGATCAAGAGACGCTGCTGGGCGTTTGGATCAGTTACTTCCTCATCGCGTACATCTTTCTCGCGTACCTGCGGCTGTTCACCGGCGGTCGAGGCGGCTTGCTGCGCACCGAGGCGGGCTTGCTGGTGCTCGTGGGCGCGACTTGCCTTGCTGCGAAGCTACTCTTGCTGTTTACGGGGCTCTCCCCGTTCGTTCTGCCGTTGGCTACCGTGCCGCTGTGGGCGGCTCTTTATTTCGACCGCGGGACGGCGACGGCGACGGGCCTCGTCATCTCCCTCGTCTGCGCCTCGTTCTTGCACTTTTCGATGCCCGTAGTCGTCGTCTACCTGGCCACCACCCTGGGCGTCGTGGTCTTTTTCCACGACCGCAAGCACGCGACGCACATGCTCGTCGCGGGTACGGCCGCAGGGCTTTTTGCTGCGTTGGTGTTGATCAGCGTCGCGATGTCGGTCGGGAACGGCATCGACGTCATCGGCGACCTCGCTCGGCTCAACGAGTCGAGCCTCCTGTCCACCATTGCGGGCGGTATGCTCTCGGGCGTGTTTGCGGTGTTGCTGCAGCGGCTCGCGACCGCCGCCCTCGGTGTGGTCACGCGCGGCCGCCTGCAAGAGCTCACGGATGTTGACCACCCTCTTCTTCGCAAGATGGCGCGGGACGCACCCGGCTCGTGGCAGCACGCGCGCGCAATGGCCAACCTCGCCGAGGGCGCAGCTGCGGCGATAGGAGCGGACGCATTGCTGACCCGGGTCGGTGCCTACTACCACGACCTCGGCAAGACGATTCAGCCGAAGTACTTCGTCGAGAACCTCTCCCCGGGGGAGCCAACGCCGCACGCCGACCTGGATCCCGACGTCAGCGCGGATGCCATCATGGCGCACGTGGTCGAGGGGGTGCGCATCCTTCGCGACGGGGGCATCCCGGAGCCGGTCGTCGAGTTCGCGTACACGCATCATGGGACCAGCGTCATCGAGTACTTCTGGCACAAGTGCTTAGAAAATGGGAACCCGAAGGGGCTCTCCGACGCGGCGTTCCGGTACCCGGGAATGCGACCTCGGACCAAAGAAACAGGGATCCTGATGCTCATCGACGCCATCGAGGCGGCCGCACGGACCGTCGACGAGCCAAGTCGCGAGAAGTTCGAAGCCGTCGTGCAGCGCGTGACTAACATCAAGCTGCGGCAGGGCCAGCTCGACGTGTGCGGCCTGACGATGGAAGACATCCGTGTGCTCCAGAGCACGCTCACCGACACTCTCTGCAACGCCTATCACAACCGCATCAAGTACCCTTGGCAGGACAAAGAAGGCGAAGGCGAAACGCCGCTACCGGTCCCGGGCGTGGCCACCGAGAAAGACGTCGCGCGAGAGCGAAGCCGTGAGTCGACCTAGGCGCGCGTGGTTCATCGGCGCCCTGTGTTTCGTCTGCGGCTGCAAGCAACTGGGCAATCCGCCGCAGTTCGCGACGGGCCCCACCCAATGGACCGGAGAGCAAGGCCACCTGGTGACGACGACGCGGTCGTTCCGAAACGAAAAGACGATCCGCCGCCTCGTATCGGAAGGTTTGGGTGAGCTGGACCACGCCGACGCTTCGATTGGCCCCTCCCAAACCCTGACCATCGTCTCGGTGGTCCCACGCAGGCTCAGCCAAAAACGGCGCCGCGCGGTCAAGCTCGTCACAACCTTCCAGTTGGCGGGCCGCTCCTCGATCGTGCGCCGATGGTCGGCGCCTCCATCATCGCGTCATTGGGGGGCAGCGTTCGCGTTACCCAAACCTCCGAGTGGCGCGGTTACCTCCGTGGCGCCATGAGCCCAGATTGGGTCTCTCGCACGTCGGGGAACTCCTCGAGCGACCTTCCCTCCTCACGGAACAGGTCGATCGATTCGAGAAACCCGTGAGCCAGCTCCGGGTCGAACTGACTGCCGCCGCAACGGTCGATTTCGGAGATAGCGATGTTGTGAGCGAGCGCCTTTCGATAGGCGCGGTCGCTCGTCATCGCGTCGTAGGTATCCGCCACTGCGATGATACGCGCGATGATCGGGACGTCGTTGCCCTTGAGCCCGAGCGGGTAGCCGAGCCCGTCCCAACGCTCGTGGTGTAGATGTACGCCCGGAATGAGCGGGTGCAGGAACTCGATGGGCTGCAAGATGTCGCGGCCGTGATCCGGGTGCTGCTTGAAGATTTCGTACTCTTCTTGTGTCAGCTTGCCGGGCTTGTTCAGGTTCATGACGCAACCGATCTTGCCGATGTCGTGCATCAGTGCCGACTGGCGAACGATTTCGATGTCCGCGTCGCTCAGCCCGAGCTTGATCGCGAGGATCTGTGCGTAGGCCGCAACCCGCGCCGAATGGCCGGCCGTGTAGCGGTCCATCTTGTCGATGGCACTCGCGAGGCCGCGGATGGTTTGTTTGAAGGTCGCTTGCAGGTCTTCGTAGAGGCGCGCGTTCTCGATGGCGGCCGACGCGCGATCCGCAGTGGCGTGCAGGAGCTTGCGCTGCCCTTCGTCGAAGCGCTTGCCCAGGGTGTAGCTGAGCGCACATAGAAACCCGATGGTGTCGCCGCGCGCGGTCAGGCGGGCGACGGCCAGGGACTGCGGCGCGGGCTCCTCCCCGAGCTCATCGAAGTAGCGCCAGCACCGCTCGCCGTGCTCGAGAAGCGCGGGGGCGTGCACGAAATGCTCGCCCAGGGCCTCGACGCTCAGTGTGTCCGGCTCTCGCCTGAGGCGAAAGTTCGGATTGAGCTCGGTGCTCCGCCGATAGAAGCTCCCGCCGCCGTCGCTCAAGAGGACGGTGACCAGGTCGGAGTCGACCTCGTCTATGGCCGCGCGGCTCAGTGTGTGCACCACCTGCTCGAGCGAGAGGCTCGCGGCAATCGCCTCGCTGACCTTGTAGAGCGAGAGCGCCTCTTTGAGGCGGAAGTTCTCGGCTTCGAGCCGCTGCCTTTCGAGCCCGCGTCGAATCGTGTGGACGACTTCCTCGACCTTGAATGGCTTGAGGACGTAGTCGTACGCACCCTGCTTCATCGCTTCGATCGCCGTCTCGACCGTTCCGAACCCCGTCATGATGATCGTCACGACGTGGGGCGTGTGCTTGCGGATGGCGCCGAGCAGCTCGAGGCCGCCCATGTTGGGCATCTTCAAATCACTCAGCACCAGGTCGAAGCGGTCGCGCGAGAGCTCGACCAGAGCGCCGCTCCCGTCCTCGGCGGTGCGAACGTAGAACCCCTCCATCGTGAGGAAGTCCGCGAGAATTTCCCGAATTACTTCCTCGTCGTCGACCACGAGGACCTTCGCGATGTCTTCGCTTGGCTGCCCGCTCATGAGCGTATGGCCATGGCTAGTACTCTGCGCTGTACGGTCATGTCAAATCCGAGTGTCGGTTGCATTGCGGCTCAAAGCGCACTTTGATACATCCCGCTCGACCTTGCCATCGCCAACCCGGATTACGACGCTCGCGTTGGTCGTTTACGGCCCGCTGACCGTGGGCGCCTTCTCGTGGGCATGGTTTGGCGGTGACCGTTTCGCCTGGTCCCTCGATACGCCGTGGCTGTCCGGGCCGTACCCGGAACGCCTCGCGCTCTCCCTCGGGCTAGGCCTCGTCTTGGCGCTCGCCGTGGTCGCCGTAACTCCGCGCCTGGTCGAACGAGCCCAGTGGGCGCGTGCCCTCCACGCCGAGCTCGGGGAGATCATTGCCCCGCTGTCGTCGGCCGAGATCACGTGGCTCGCGCTCGCCTCCGGTTTTGCCGAAGAGCTCTTCTTTCGAGGGGCGATGCAGCCGGTACTTGGACTGCTCATCACTTCTGTGATCTTCGGCGCCGTTCACGTTGGGCCGAAGCCGTTATTCTTGGCCTGGACGACCTGGGCGTTCGTCATGGGACTTTTGCTGGGGGTGATCTTCGAGCTGACCGGTGTGCTCTGGGGCCCGGTTTTCGCACATGTTTGGATCAACCAGCGCAACATGACCTTCATTCGGCGACATTGACGCTCGATGCGACCCTTTCTACCCTGAGTGGATACCCGTGGAGAGCGAAATCAAGACGAGGGTCACTCCCTTCTCCGAGCCTCATATTTCGACCGGAGCCGGCCAGGATTGCCTCGTGGTGATCTACGCGCCGAGCTCCAACCAATTGGGCAAGAGGTTCTCCTTGGCAGACGGGCCCGTGAGGATCGGCCGCGGAGTGGAGAACGACGTCGTCCTTGACAGCGACAGCGTCTCGCGCCGACACGCGGGCATCGAGGTTCGCGGCGGGAGCTATCACATCCTCGACATGCATTCGACGAACGGGACGTACGTGAACGATGAGCTCGTGCGGGACCGTCAGCTTCGCCGTGGCGACCAGATCAAAATCGGCGACACGATCATGAAATTTCTCAGCGGCGCCGATCTCGAATCGCAGTACCACGAGACGATCTATCGGATGACCATCATCGATGGGCTCACTGGCATCCACAACAAGCGCTACCTCGTCGAGCAGTTGGATCGAGAGCTGTCCCGCGCGACGAGGCACGGGCGCCCACTGACTTTCGTGATCTGCGACATCGACCACTTCAAGCGCGTCAACGACGAGTTTGGACACCTCGCCGGGGACCACGTGCTCAAGGAGGTTGCGCAGCTCGCGAAGAGCCGGCTGCGCCCCGACGACGTGATCGCGAGATACGGTGGCGAGGAGTTCGCCGTCATTCTGCCGGAGACCGATCTCGCGGGAGGCATCCGCATTGCAGATGAGCTTCGAAAGATGATTGCCACCGAAACCTTCGTCTTCGAGGACGAGGACATCGACGTGACGATTTCGTGTGGAGTGGCACAGCTCGACCCGAAGTGGCGCTCCTACGATTTCGTGCGAGCAGCCGACGAACGGCTCTACGAAGCCAAACGGACCGGCCGCAATCGCGTCTGCCCTAGCTAGCCAGTCGCCCCGGCGAGACGTGCTACCCTCGCCCGCGATGCGCTCGATCGCAGAGGCCCTCGCTTCGATGTTGCCGACATTTGCTCCTTTGGGGGAGGAAGAGGTGCAACTGACCGAGTCGGCGGGGCGCTACCTTTCGCGCGATGTCAGGGCCCGCTTTGATTCACCGCCATTCGATAACAGCGCGATGGATGGCTACGCCGTTCGTGCAGTCGACGTGGCCTCGGCAACGAAGGACGCGCCGATTTGCCTTCCAGTTCGGGGCGAATCTCGTGCGGGCGGGCCGCTCCCCGCGCGTCTCGAGCCGGGGACCGTGTACCGCATTTTCACTGGCGCGCCGATGCCGGCCGATGCCGACGCGATCGTCATTCAGGAAGACACTGACCGCGACGGCGACGAGGTGTCGATTCGTGAGTCCTCCCCGGCGGGGAAACACGTTCGCCCGCAAGGCAGTGACGTGTCCTCGGGCGGGTTGCTCCTTAGGGCAGGCGCCCGCCTCTGGCCCGGCGAGATCGGGCTCCTCGCGAGTCAGAACGTGGATCGCGTGCAGGTCTATCGACGCCCCAAGGTCGCGATCCTCTCGACGGGTGACGAGCTTCGGCAGCTCGGGGACGACCTCGAACCCGGCATGATCATCAACTCGAACGTCTATGTCCTGACCGAAATGCTGCGGGCAGTGGGGGCCATTCCCGTCCCCCTCCCCGCCGCGCCGGACACGCTGACCGAGATCGAAGGCTCCCTGCGAACCGCGCTCGAGGCGGACATCGTCATCACGACGGGTGGCGTATCGGTGGGCGAATACGACTTCGTGAACGAGGCGTTCGAGAACGTAGGCATCGAGCCGATGTTTTGGAAGGTCCGCATCAAGCCCGGCAAGCCCGTGTCGTTTGCTCTGTACCGGGGCAAGCCCGTCATTGGTGTTCCAGGCAATCCGATCAGCGCGATGGTCGCCTTCGAGGTGTTGATCGCCCCGTGTCTCCGGAAGATGCTCGGCGACCCACAGCCGCACCCTGAGCCAGTGGTCGCGAGGCTACGCGAGCCGTATCGCCGCCGCCCCGGCCGGGTCGAAATCGCACGCGGCGTCGCGACGCGTGAGGGGGATGAGATCATCGTCGCTCTTCATCCCCTCCAGGGCTCGGGCTCCCTCCCCTCGTTCGTCGGGGTCAATGCCCTAGTCATCCTACCTGCCGACAAGGGGGAGCTAGCGGCTGGAGAGAAGGTCGAGGCGATCCTCTGGGGCCCCGGTTTGAAGGCTGCCAACTCGATTTTCGACAAAATGAGCTAGCCGCTTCCAAAGTGATTTCAACTATTTGTGTGTTGCCTTCTTGACTGTTGGATCGCGATCATTATGCTGGCGCTCCCTCAAAGGGGGTCACAAGCATGAAGAAGACCGAACTCAAGCGCTTTCGCGCCGTCCTGGAAGAGAAACGAGACGCCGTAATTCGCCGTGCGCGCGAGACGATGGACCAGGATATGACCCTTGACGCCTCCGAGCTCCCCGACGAGATGGACTTGGCGTCGAGCGAGTACATGCAGTCGTTCACGTTCCGCCTCCGAGGGCGAGAGCGCGTGTTCCTGCAGAAGATCGAGAAGGCCATCAAGAAGCTCGATGAAGGCGTTTTTGGCGTCTGCGACGACTGCGAAGAGCCGATCAGCAGCAAGCGCCTCGAAGCCCGCCCCGAGACCGAGCTCTGCATCCGCTGCAAGGAAGACCAAGAGCGCAACGAACGCGACTTCGCGTAAGTCCCTCTCCTACTCCCGGTGCACCCGGCGCTTCACGCCGTGGATGACACTCCACACGAGGAGCATGACTACCGGCACTGCGACGGCGAAGCCGATCTTCTTGTCCAACGGAAGACCGGACCAGGCGAGCCCTTCGTAGAGATAGCCGAGCAGGCCCATCAGGTAGTACGTGATCGCGACGACTGACAGGCCTTCGACCGCTTGCTGAAGGCGCAGCTGCACCTCGCTGCGGCGATTCATCGAGCGCAACAGCTCTCGGTTCTGGCCCTGGATCGCGAGCTCGACCCGCGTGCGAAGCAGGTCGCTGGTATGTGCAATCCGGCTCGACAGGCCCTCGAGCCGGCCATGGACCGCGTTGCAGGTACGAATGCCTGGCCCCAGTCGCCGGTCGATGAACACCTTCACGGGTTGCAGACCGGGGATCTTCTCTTCGCCGAGCTCTTGGATCCGTTCATTGACGAGGTTGTAGTAGGCGTTGGTCGCCGCGAATCGATACGTGGTGTCGGAGCGATAGCGCTCGACGCGGGCCGCGAGGCCCGACAGCTCATCGAGGAGCGCCTGCTGGTCGGTTGCGCTTTCCGGGTGCGCCAGCTCCTGATTGATCCGCGCAAGCTCGCCTTCCATCGCAGTCACCTCGGGCGTGATCCTGCGCGCCACCGGCAGCGCCAGCAGCGCCATCAGTCGATAGGTTTCGACCTCGAGCACCCGCTGCACGAGCCGCCCGGCCTGAAGCGGCGTCAGGTCCCGCGCCTGAAGCACGATCCGACCGAAGCCATCCGAGTGAAGTCGGAAGCTACTGTAGAGGTACGCCGTCCCCTGTCGGACGACCCCACCTCGAAGCGGCTGCTTCTCGAAATAGCGGTCGAGCTCGCTTGAATCGAGCGTCCCCTCGGCGCAGCTAAACGCCAAGTGCAACGCCGTGGTCACCCTCCCCGGCATCTCAGCCAGCCAGTCGCCGGGGATGTGGCTGAGCGCACCGGGCTGACGCAATGGGTCGCCCAGCACCCTGCGGATGAACGTGTAAGTCGAGAATTCCGTGTGCCTTTCCCAGCGAAGCTCGAAATCATCGAAGGTTTGATAGAGGCAGGAAGCGCCTTCAGGCGGCGGCTCAATCTTGAATCGGGCGCACAACGCCGAGAGATGCCCATGCTCAGCCGCCCGCTCCTCCTGCCCGATGTGAACGGCGATGTGCGTGATGGTGCACGGTGTCTCCACCAGGGGCGAAGGCCGGCTGTGAAGCTCTTCCTCGAGCTCGGCCCGCGAGGGATGCACGTTCATGAGGATCTCGCTAGTCACCCAGGGCATCTTCGGGGCGCCGGCTCCGCCGGTCAAGCTGAGCCCTACGCTTCCCAGACGACCGGCTTCTGCGCCTCATACCAGCTGTCGAGATGCGGAGCATAGGTCTCTTCGAGAACCCCCCGCTTGATCTTCATCGTTGGCGTGA
>Ga0316193_10000844_pt1 | contig 19790 bp, 16 predicted proteins | sample MerIslsedime2_MG_FD_207735 | JGI IMG/M metagenome (GOLD analysis project Ga0316193, IMG submission 207735) | Coastal sediment microbial communities from Maine, United States - Merrow Island sediment 2 | ecosystem: Environmental > Aquatic > Marine > Coastal > Sediment | place: USA: Maine... | reverse complement strand
AACGCCGACCAAGGCGACGAAGATGATGGTCTTGCCGGCCACCGGAACAGGGGCGCTGAAACGTTGGATCGCTTCCCAGGCAATGCCGCCAAGCGCAACCAAAAGAATGACGGCGTTTATCAGCGCCGCCAGAATCGAGGATTTTCGCCATCCATAAGTGCGGCGTTCCGTGGGCTTGCGCCGTACCAGATAAGTAGCGCCCCACGCCAGCAGCAATCCTAAAACATCGCTCAAGTTATGACCGGCATCGGCCAAAAGTGCCAATGAGCCGGCCATAATGCCATAAGCAGCCTCAACAATGACAAAACCCACATTGAGAGCCACACCAAAGGCAAAGGCACGACTGTAATCCGTAGGGCCATGGTCATGATTATGTGCCATAGAGGTTTCCCTGGTTGAAAGGATGAGAACAGGACTCGTTCACATCGTTTTTAGCAACCAGGATTATCCTAATAAATCTTTCCTCTTACTGTCAAACTCATCTTTATCAATCTCACCGCGAGCAAAGCGCTCCTTGAGGATATCAATTGCCCGGCTTTCGCCGTTTCCAATTGATTTATTATGACGGGTGAACTGAATCAGCCACCTGATAAGAAATACCAGCCCCACCAGAATAAGAATCCAGAACGCAAACATAAAAATACCTCCAAACCACCCCATGCCCCATCCGCCTATCATGCCGGGCCCCATATGCCATCCGCCATATCGTCCTGTCTGAGCCAAAGCCTGACTATAGGGCCATAAGACCGGAGCGATCAGTATTGGAATCTTAAATATGGACCATAACGATTTTATTTGTTTCATGTTGTACCTCCGTCTCATCTGTATTTCGTATGCCTTATTTATTTCAATATGGAACAGAGCAATCAACATGCCAAAAAAATGGATTCGGGTGACGATACACCCATATTCAATTGTTATCATTGTTTAAATCTATACTTCGGTTTATTTGGGGAATTGTACAAAATAGTGAAACACTAGTGAGGTGGGTATTTTCTATACACAACACCAAAAATATCGGTGAACACGGGTAAAAAGTATGCAATTCAGATTTGACCTGATAGTAGATCGTTGGCCCCTGTTATTGTCGGTTCATTTTTTTTATACTGTTTTTTCATAAGGTTATCATTCTAACGTTTTTTAATAAGTATTCTGGCACGCGGTTTGCTCTTAATAGAAGTCAACTAATGCGAAAGCATTAAACCACACACCGGGGGTGATCATTATGGAAACATCACTGATAACGGTTTTTGCAAGTTTGTCTATTGTCTTGGGTTTAATGGTCGGATTTGGAACATTGTCCGTCGTCAGGGGAGTATTTACTTTTCTCATGTTCATCGGGCTGGCATTGTCTGCACTTTTAAATACGGCAGGCGTCAATATGATATTATCTTACTTTTTGGGCCAGTTGATTATCATGGGAACATCCTATCTATTACTCAAGACAATGTACCCGGACGCGCTGGTAAAGGTCAGAAAGGAATTTCAGACAGGTCCAGCCAGCTGTCATTGATATGTTTAAGGAGGTATTAAAATGAAAAAAATAAATACTTATAAAATAGTTGTGGGTTTTATTGTATCGGTCGCCCTGATCGTGCCCGGAACGGTAATCGCCAAGACCCACGCAACAACGCTCAAGGGGACCATCGAGGGCGCACTTTGCGTGCTCAACGACAAGAAGTGCCCACCGGATGATCTTGACGCCCACCTTCTGATCGAGAATAATTTCGTTCTTCTTGCTTCTGACGGCAAATACTACTACCTGCCGAATCTTAGTCGGAAAGTGAAGCTAAGATATGTTGCCAAAGATGTTCGGATCACCGGAAAGGTAAAAGGCGAAAGCATTATTGTGGACTCCTTGGAAGCCAAAGAGGGCGGCAAGTATAAGCTCATATGGTCCAAGAAGAAGCAAAAACGAGAATTTATTAACTATTTCGAAACACTGCCGGCGGGATAATTTAGACACTTTCCGTGCATGACAACATATAATTTTAAGGAGGTGATAACAATGAGACGGTTTATGACACCCAGAGTAGCGCACTGCAGTGATGGGTGCTTTCTTAAGTCCAGGGCATGACGTTAAACGGCCCTCTTACTACAAGCCATTTCAAAAATGCAGATTACGTTCAAGAACAAGGCGCGAGTCGATGAAAAAGCGGAGCATACATGGGAGTATGTGAGCATTTTGAAGAGGCTCGCAACACCGTAATTGGGCGTTAGATGTATTTTTGAGATGGCTTGTAGAATCATTCGCAACATAGAACGTTCGCCATTTAAATCAATATAATAGTAATTTTAAAATAAGGAACTACAAAAATGAAGAATATTTTTACAAGAAAAACACTTATTATCTTAACGGTGGTAACCGTTCTTGGATTCGGAGCTTACGCTTTTGCCGACTGGGGTATGGGACCCGGAATGATGGGCGGATGGGGTCATCAAGGCCCCGGATGGCATCACGGAGGTTGGAATAATTCCGGATACGGCCCCATGGCAGGAAACCTGAGTGATGATGAGTTGATTCAGATGAACAAGGAACGCTCGGAATTTTTTAAGGCAACCGAAAACCTTCGGCAAGACCTTTACGCCAAACAGCTTGAACTGAGAAGTGAACTTGCCAAAGAGAATCCGGATTCTAAAAGAGCCTCAAGTTTACAAAATGACATATCCAAACTTCAGGCCCGGCTGGATCAAAAACAAATCGATCATATGGTTGAAATGAAAAAGATTGATCCCAACGCCGGCAGGGGATTCATGAGCAGAGGTGGAATGGGCTACGGTGCTGCATATGGCGGTTATTGCTCGCGATAAAGATTAATCATAAAATTTCACTTTTTAATTTGAGGCAGCTCTCTCGAGGGCTGCCTTTCGACTTTTTTAATTACCACCTGAAATTTACCCACATTCACATTTTCGGTATGAGCGCAATCTTTATTCTCATGGGAATTCTTGTTCTTTTTCTCGATGTTAGCCAAAGAATTCGAATCTGGCTGATTGTACTTCCTTTCATCGGTATCGTTATCGATCTGGCATCGGTCTGGCTGAAGCTGTTCGTTGATCCCGTTTTCTTCTGGCTGGACATCCCCGGCGGTGCTTTATTCGGCACAGTCTTTGTCGTTGATTCTGTTCTTATGTTATGGCAGATGTGGATGAATCCTACCGTAAAATTGATAAAACCCTAAATTAGGGTAAAAGATTAAGTCACCGAAACAAGCGTATCCATATACCGATCAAAGCCCGATTCACCGTTATCCGCTGAATAATTATTATCCACCTGTATCGTATCCCGAGGAAAAACTGCATACTTAATATCCACTCTTTGCCGCCTTATCCTAGGGAATCTAAATACTCAAAATTCACTAGACAAATAATATGCGTTAAATTAGACGGTTGAAAAAAATACTACAATGTGGCATGATCATTGCTTTAACTTTAGCTTAGGACAAAAAAACCATTAGGGAGGTCTATCATGGAAAAATCAACATCCCCGAAGCAAATCTTCATAGATCCAGTCTGTTTTATGAAAGTGACACCAGACAAGAAAGACTTCACGTTTACTTATAAGATGCGCACCTACTATTTCTGTGCAGAATCGTGCCGGAAAGCTTTTGAAACAAACCCCGACAAATATCTGGAATCAAAATCTTCAAAGCCTAAAGGATGGTGGGGCCGTTATCTGGAACGGCTGAACAAGGCTACCGGCGGCAAATCTCAAAATTGTCACTAATCCAAAATAAAACTCGACTTATTGATTTGTTTCGCAGTTCGATATTCGAGCTTCGAATTTCCGGCCGGGCAGACTGTTAGAAATTCTGCGAATTAAATATTGATTGAACTCAACAGAAGTGTGTCATGGTCAGGTCTAATTGAAAAGAGGTGACAACATGAAGCGATTTATGATACCACGGGTCGCTCACTGCGACAGTGGGCACTGGCTCCATTCCCGCGCATGACGTTAAACTGCCCGAATAAGCATAGGCGTCCGGGAAGTGTTTTTAAAGAAAGGAAATATAAATGCTGAAATCAATCATTGAAAAAATGAAGCAAAACCCCTTTTTGGCTATGGTTCTTTGCTGCGCACTTCCATTTGTCGCCATTTTTGTATTCTCTTCTCTTGGACTTCTAGGAATTTTGGGGAAATATGGAGTATATGCCTTGATTCTGCTTTGTCCTTTAGCCCATATCTGGATGATGCGGAGCATGTTTCGCGCTCCTGAAGATCCCAGGAGACCACAAAGGATCAAAGAGATAAAACACAAATGATTAAATTTGAGCATAGGCTAGTTGAGAGACCTTTCTCTGAACATTATTAACAATAATACAGGTAAAGGTGATAGATTTTGCAGCAAATGCGGAACGGCCTTACAAGGTTGATGATCCCTAATCTTGCAGTAACAAGTCATGAAAAAATATTTTGTAAAATCGATTTTGTTTTTGATCCTTTTTAGCCTGATTGTATCGTGTACCTACTCGAAATCAATGCAGACTGAGACCGGTCAGGGGACTGACCCGTTGTCTTTAATGACCCGCTTTTACCGGGGCCCGTTGAATCATCTCTCTGCCGTCAGGTACGGCGAATGCCCCATGTATCCGTCAGATTCCGAATACAGCTTACAAAGCATTCAAAAACACGGCATGTTGGCAGGATGGATCATGGCAATGGACCGCTTGATGCGTTGCGGCCGCGATGAAACAAGATTGTCGCCAGAGGTTTTCATTAACGGCAAGCGGAAAACCTATGACCCAGTGGGAAAAAACGATTTTTGGTGGAGTGATAAATAGAGACCATCATCTCCGGAAGCTAACATTTCGGATGCCGTCCTGCCAACCAAAGACAATGAACGCTCCTAAAACCAGGGGGAACAATTAAAGAGCATCATCAACGGTGATGCCTGATGCTTTTCACAGGAATAACTCATGGTTAAAAATGATAGCTTGATAAAAGGATCCATAACACTTTTTTATCTATTAATCGGATTAGAAATTGTCATTATGATCAGCCCTTTTGCGGGCTATTTCTATGCCGGGTATGGACCGCTGCTCGATTTTCTCTATGGGATCAAAACAACCGCCTGGTTAACGGGATTTTTTCTGCCTCACGCCGTCGTCGCAAAAAACACCTCGCTCAATTTTTTGAATTCCTTGGGCCGGAGCCTTTTTTCCTTTGGACTCATTACTTTTTTTATTGGAGCGGTGCAAATTTATGCAGCAAAAATCCGCCGTAAAGGAGTCGTTTCCTCCATACTGTACCGTTGGGTGCGTCATCCACAATATCTGTTTCTGGCCATATCAGGACTGGGGCTGTTGTTATTCTGGCCCCGATTTATTATTCTTATTCTCTATATCAGCATGTTGTTTGTCTACTACATCCTGGCCAAAAACGAAGAGGATAGAATGCTGAAACAACATGGCGACAGTTACGCTGCGTACATACAGCGTACCGCTATGTTCGTACCCGGAGAACCCGGCAAAAAAATCTTTCGCATTTTTTTGGGCTGGATCAAACCACCAACGCTGGCTCTGGCAGTGGGCTATGGAATTACCTTGTTTTTTGCACTCCTGGTGGCGTTCGGCTTACGCCAGTACACAATGTCTCAAATTTCTACGATTTATTTGCCGGAAAAGCAGATAACGGCAATTTCTATTCTCCCGCGTTCCGATCAAACTATTAAGGATACTTTGGATGTTGCATATCAAGACAGCCTTATTTCATCCATTCTTTCTAATTACCGACAGCAAGGCCATAAAGGTTTTCTGGTTCATTTGATGCCTGTCCATTACATGATGAAAGGACTTTTTGTAATGCCTTTTAACTCGGAAAAGAAACCTGTCAGAAGATCCTCATGGAGAAATGTGGTAGGTTTTGTTTTTCCATTTCTCAGTCACCACAATCATAAAGAGATGATGGGGAGGATGAATAGCGACGGTGTGCGTTTGATCTTTTCACAACTCACATGGCCTGATGGAAAATACGCAACTGCAGATGAAGCCTTGAACTTTTCAGTAAAACATCTACCGTTGCTAAAAGTCGATGTTGATGTTAAAAATCGTTCCGTGCTGGAGGTGGAAAAGACTCTCAAGCGAAATCTTTGGGGGCGAATGCCGATGCCGGCGTTTTGACCAATGCAAAGAAACGCAGGCTTATTAAATCGAGAAAATTTCTTTAAAAATGGTCTTCGTTGCCATATGCTCCGCGTCCATCTTTTGAAGGCTGAGTTTGAAACCAAAAAAAGGAACCTGCAATGAGAAAAGCATTGATTGGTGCATTCAGCTACCTGTTGATTGTTACTTGTTCAGCCTGGGGTCAGGATGCCATGTACTTCTATAATCTTGGTTTAAAAAGCTCCATAACTCCAACAAAAATTAAATACTTTACCGAGGCTTTGGAATTGGACCCCGGACTGTCTGCAGCCTATAAAAAGCGAGGCATACTTTACTTTTTTCAGGAGGAATACACCGAAGCGATTAACGATTTGCATAGGGTTATCGAACTGAAACCTTTTGAATCGGAAGCACACCTGATGCTCGGCTTAGCCTATATGGAAAAGGGAGACGTTGATGAAGCCGTTGCCAATTTAAATCGTGCAATAGAGTTGGATCCGAAACTTGCCGACGCATACAGCTATCGGTCGGAGCTTTATCGTTTAAAAGGAATGATCGAGGATGCCATCGAAGACGCTACCAGGGCTATTGAACTTGGCGGCATCGAGCCGATCATCGGTAGGGCCTATGCGGTTCGAGCCAAGGCCAATAGGGAACTGGGCCGGAGCGAACAGGCCGAAGCAGATTTCAAGAAAGCATCAAAGTTAGACCCCGAATACTATATGTACAGCATGCTGACATCCACTGAATTGCTTTCAGGCTGGGCAAGTGAATCCAGCAGCCTAAAAAATGTCGGCTGGATGGGCGCTGCCCTGATTGTCACCCTTTTGTTCGTAGTCATCTTCAAACTGACCATATCAGCCCCTAAAAAAGACGACGACAATTGAAAGGCAAAGAACTTTTAAGGGAGGTATAGAGGATCGTTACAGGTGGAGTCCTAAATGCCGCCTTCATCTTTAAATGAAAGAAAGGAATAATAAAATCGACTTCAGAGAAAAAAAAGACCAGCTTATTGCTAAATTGCTTTCAAAATATCCGTCGTTGTTTAGAAAATGGGTTCATCACTCAAAATTCATAGAATTCTCCGATTCTCCATGGACTCAATTTGACAGTGATATATCAAAATGCCGCCTGGCATTGGTTACCACAGGTGGTGTTCATCTTATGTCACAAAAACCCTTTAATATGAAGGACCCTGCAGGCGACCCAACATTTAGGGAAATTCCGGTAGACACACTACCCGCAGATTTAACAATTACTCATAATTATTATGACCATGCCGATGCCGATAAAGATGTCAATATTGTCTTCCCGATAGAGCGCGTTAAGGAACTAAAGCAATCCGGTGAGATCGGTGACGTAAATTATCGACACTTTTCTTTCATGGGGCACATCATGCATCATCACACTAAAACTCTTGTGAAAGAAACGGCGCCACAAGTTGCAGCAGCTTTAAAATCGGACAAAGTAGATATCGTGATTTTAACCCCTGCCTGAGGTATCTGCAATCAGTCCGTGGGGCTGATCCAGCGAGCTGTGGAGGCTGCAGGGATTGCAACCATTTCCATAAGCCTTTCCAGAGAAATCAGCCAAAAGGTTTTACCCCCGCGAGCCGTTTACCCCGGCTTTCCTCTCGGCCATCCCATCGCTTTTCCCGGGGAAACCTTTCGTCAAAAACAGGTTCTACGATTATTGTTAAAATATCTGAAAAAAATTGATTCACCAGGTACCATTGCAGAACTTGATTTGACCGAAAGCGACGATCACTCTGTTATCCGCGACATCAGTGCGTTTAATTAATGGAAAATAATTTCTGCTGATCATATCCGGATATTTATTATCCACGTATATCTTCTTTGATAAAAAAACGTATACAAATACTCATCCCTATGCATCTCTACTTGAAATCAGAATCATTGATAAATGAGATAGAAGAAAAAAGGAATGAGCTCTCATCTTTGCTTCGTTCCAATAACGCCGATAAGGCCTTGATAGACATGAAAGTCGAGGAGCTGAACAACCTCGAAAGGTATCTGGACGAGAGGATACAATAACAATTTATTCAGACAGACAATGATAAGGATGATACTTCGAAGATTTCTACAGGATCTTTTATGTTTTTTAAAGGAACTCTTCCGAGGCAACGCATGGGAAAAGAGTCCTCAACCCTCTTGGCGGTTTCTCCTCCGATCAAAACCTGACCATTTTGGGCATAATCTGATAGGCGGGCAGCCATAATGGTGACCGACCCTGATGCCGTAAACGTCCAACGTTCCCCTTCACTTCCTCTCATCTTGGTCGACCCCAGATAAACCTTGCCGGAATTTATACCGGAGTTTACCTTGATGCTGATTTTATCCGGATCGTTATCGGTAGATAATTGCCGACATTGTTCTTGAATATTTAGAGCGGTCTTCACAGCATTTTGAGCATGTTTGATAGGGTCGGAATCCAGGAAAATAACCATCATTCCATCTCCGGCGGTTTCGTTAATGTCCCCTCCCTTGTTCTGAATGAGTTTAAAAAACAATGAAAAATAGAATTCGATCGTCCGATTGATCGTTTCCTGCGAGTACTGCCCTTGTAAAAGGGTAAAGCCCTCGATATCGAGAAACAGAACCGAGGCATCTTGGATGTATTTATCCAGCAAGCCCTTTTTCTCCGGATCTTTTTCAATGACATTTTTCGCAGTTTGTGGAACGAAGCGGCTCAGCACCCGTTTGATCTTAAGGAGCCTTTCAATGGAAAGATTGGCCAATTCATAGCGTTGTATCATTCCAAGAAATACGATAATCAGTATACCAATGAACAAAAACACTGCGCCGGTCCCGACAGTCTGAATCACCATGTCGCGATAGTGCATAGTAAACAACGACCCATCCATACCGACTAAAAACCAACCGGGTTTAGGTGCATCTTTGTGTTGACCCATCATTGCGGGTTTACTCTTCGTGAAAGTGGCATGATGCGTCATGTGTTCTTCGGTGGACACCAGCTCCCGCTTGGCTTTATAGGAAATCAAATTAATGCTTTTTGTTTTCTCAAGGATTTTTCCATCCTTGAGCTCGAGAACATCATACGTTTTTAAGAGACGAAGTCCACCAGGTGGATCACTTTGAGCGATGATATTCCCATCTTCGTCCAGAATTGCCAGAAATAGAATGAATTTGCTTTTGAGGGCCAGATCGATCAGGCTGTCATAGGTTTCCGAACCCATATGGGCCATGACACCGTGGCCGAAACGCACGGTATTGACCACGAACGTCTTGTTTTCTTCTTGGATCACCTCGGTAAAGCTCTTGCCGCCACGGATGATTTTTATTGATGTAATGGTGAGCGTAACGGATAGGGTAACACTCGCCAAGATTACCAGCCAAAGATAAAGCCTGGGACGAGATTTCTTTTTCATCACTTTTTTAATCTCCATTTTTTCCACAATTCATGGATCACCGACACTACCAGAAATCTGCTATCCATGAGGATACCAGAACTTAAAAAGATGTTTTTCACCATCGATTTTCACCAGGCAAATGATCCCGTATTTACCCTTTGTGCTGAAGGTGAAATTGGCGGCGAAGATTCCGTTGTAATTTTTCAGGCCGTTGGTCTGTTCGCTCTTATCCGGTCCCATCACTTTAATCTTTCCGACAACATCTTTAACCAGCTGGTTACCGCTGTTGTCATACAGCTTTACCATAACGTGATGGGTGGCACCGTCGGAATCTTTCATGTTCATGCTGGCCAGGCTCATGATCTGAAACTCTGCCCGGACCTGTTTGTCAACCATTTGGTGTTCAAATTTGTCGGTCATGGCCGCATGATCCATTTTGCTGGATGGTTGCGCATGGCTTTTTTCACCATCTTTATGAGATGTGTCTGCAGTGGCCATGCCGGATGCAAACCAGATGATTGCTATAAACATTATAAAAAGTGCAGATAATTTTTTCATGATAATTTCTCCTTCTTATCTTTTATTCATTGTCCTGCTGAACGGAAGGATCCTTTGGTAAACTCCATTCCTTCCAAAGCCCATAGATAGCCGGAACTACCAAAAGGGTGAGGATGGTTGCGCTGACCATACCGCCGACCATGGGTGTGGCGATGCGCTTCATGACCTCCGATCCGGTGCCGTGACCCCACATAATGGGCATCAACCCAGCCATAATGGCCACTGCCGTCATCATGATCGGTCGCACCCGTAGCGCAGCGCCTTCCTCGATGGCCTGGTACAGAAGTTCTCGGTTAAAGTTTTCTTTATACTGGGATGTAAACTTTTTGTAGGACAGGTCCAAATAAACCAACAAAATCACCCCGATCTCGGTGGCAACGCCCGCCAGAGCGATAAACCCCACCCCAACGGCGACGCTCATGTTGTAACCCAGCATATACATGAGCCACAGGCCGCCGGTAAGAGAGAACGGTACACTCAGCATCACGATGAGGCTCTCGGTGACATTTTTAAAATTAAAATACAGCAGCAAGAAGATAATGACCAGGGTCATGGGTACCACAATCATGAGACGTTTCTGGGCTCGCACCATATATTCGTACTGGCCGCTCCAGATCATGCTGTAGCCGGGAGGCATTTCAATTTTATCATGAACGATCTGCTGGGCTTTTTTGACATAGGTCCCTACATCGATGCCGGTAATATCTATATAAATCCAGGCGGTGTTTCGAGCGTTCTCGCTTTTAATCACCGGCGGTCCCTTGATGATGCGGATATCGGCCAGTTGGGTAATCGGCACCTGGGCCCCTGTGGGCGCAGGCACCAGGATGCGCCGCAATTTTTCCGGTGAATCTCTGAGCTCGGCTCCGTAACGAAGGTTCACCGGATAGCGCTCCGGCCCTTCTACGGTCTGGGTAATATTCATTCCCCCGATAGCGCTCATGATGATATCCTGGACATCGCCCACGGTCAGACCGTAACGAGCGGCTTCTGTGCGTTTGATCCGAAAATCTAAAAAATTTCCACCGGTGACCCGTTCCGAATAGACGCTGAGGGTGCCGGGAACCTCCCGCATCACTGCTTCGATGTTTTCTCCCAAGTCGCTTAGCACCTGCAGGTCTTCACCCATCAGTTTGATGCCTACCGGCGTCTTTATTCCGGTGGAAAGCATGTCGATACGGGTTTTTATCGGCATGGTCCAGGCATTGGTCAAACCTGGAAACTGGATGGCTTTATCCAGTTCCCTCACTAACTTTTCAATTGTCACCCCCTCGCGCCATTCCGATTCGGGCTTGAGCGTAATGGTGGTCTCTATCATGGAAAGGGGAGCGGGGTCGGTGGCTGTCTCGGCCCTACCGATTTTACCGAATACATGTTTAACTTCCGGAAAAGTGGCGATAATCCGGTCGGTCTGTTGCAAAAGTTCCTTGGCTTTGGTGATGGAAATGCCGGGCAGAGTGGTCGGCATGTAAAGCAAATCACCCTCGTTTAACGGCGGCATAAACTCGGACCCCATGTGCTTCCAAGGGATATAACTGACGGCCAGGACCCCCATGGCTATCAGGATCACCAGGATTTTGGCTTTCAGCACCAGCTTAATAACAGGATGATATATCCAGACAAGAAATCGGTTAACGGGGTTTTTATGCTCGGGCCGGATCTTGCCGCGGATCAGATAGCCCATCATTACCGGCACAATGGTCACTGCCAGCAGCGCAGAGCCCATCATGGCGTAGGTCTTGGTAAAGGCCAGCGGACGGAACAACCTACCTTCCTGGGCTTCCAGGGTGAACACCGGCAGAAAACTGACAGCGATGATCAAAAGGGAAAAGAACAAAGAGGGTCCCACTTCCTTGGCGGCATCAGTGATCAACTCCCAGTGGGGTTTTTTGCCGCCGTCGTGCTCGATGTGTTTGTGGGCGTTTTCGATCATAACAATGGCTGCGTCCACCATGGCACCCACGGCTATGGCAATGCCGCCCAGGCTCATGATGTTGGCATTGATCCCCTGCCGTTCCATAATGATAACACTGATCAGCACGCCCACCGGCAGGGTAAAAATACCCACAAAAGCACTGCGGAAGTGAAGCAGGAAAACGATGCAAACCAGCGCCACAATAACACTTTCCTCAATGAGCGTCTTTTTCAAATTATCCACGGCCCGCAGAATCAGGCCCGACCGGTCGTAGACGCTTTTAATCCGAACGCCTTCGGGCAATCCCGATTTGAGCTGTTCCAGCCGTTTTTTGACATTTTCGATAACCTGCAGGGCATTTTCTCCGAACCGCATAATCACAACACCGCCGACAACCTCGCCGGTACCGTTATAGTCAGCGATCCCTCGCCGTAACTCCGGGCCGATCTTAATGGTGGCAACATTTCTCAGCAGGATCGGCGTACCTCGCTTTTCCACCCTTAAGGGGATGTTGTTAAGATCTTCAACACCTTTGATATAGCCCAATCCCCGAACCATAAACTCGGTTTCGCCCATCTCGACGAGTTTGCCGCCCACGTCTTTATTGCTTCGCTGAACGGCCATTTTGATCTTTTGAAGGGGGATGTTGTATGCCCGCAGCTTGTTGGGATCAACGATAACCTGATATTGCTTGACATAACCGCCGATGGAGGCCACTTCGGAAACGCCGGGGACACTGGCAAGTTCGTAACGCAAAAACCAGTCCTGGATCGAGCGCAGTTGAGACAGATCATGCCGGTCACTTTCCAGCGTATATTCATAAACCCAGCCCACACCGGTGGCATCAGGTCCCAGAGACGGCGTCACTCCTTGCGGCAGGCGCCCGGCAACAAAGTTCAGATATTCCAACACCCGGCTGCGGGCCCAGTACAAATCGGTACCATCCTCAAAAATGATATAGACAAAGGAAAGGCCAAAAAACGAATAGCCACGAACCACTTTGGCAAATGGCACCGAAAGCATGGCGGTTGTCAATGGATAGGTAACCTGGTCTTCCACCACCTGGGGCGCCTGACCGGGATATTTGGTAAAAATGATGACCTGAACGTCGGAGAGATCCGGGATGGCGTCCAGTGGCATCCGCAACATGGCGTAAATTCCGGCCGCAATGACAAACAAGGTCATCAAAATAACCAAAAATTTATTTTTTACGGAAAGTTCTATGATTTTCTCTATCATTTCAGAGTCCTGTTTCCAATATCGAGTTTTAACAGACTTATTAAAGGCTTATATTCTGAAACTGACAAACGGTTAAGGGTTCTGCTTTTTTGAAGTTGCGGGCACATCATCCATGTTCAAACCCGACATGTCGAGATCGTCTTCCTCCATTTGCATGTCCGACATATCGAGATCGTTGTCTTCCATTTGCATGGGTTGGGTGTCGGTTGTTGGCGAGTTCTGCTGCCGAACTTCCAGCATTTTTTGAATGGCCTCGCTCAAACGGCTTTCCGAATCCAGCAAGAACTGACCAGATATCACAATCTGTTCGTTTTCATCCAAACCCTCAAGCACCTCAAATTCATCGTCATTCCCCTCCATGCCGAGCTTGACCTCGCGCGGCTGAAATTTGCCTTTACCAAGGGATATGAAGACCAGCTTGCGAACGCCGCTGTCAATCACCGCTTCTTGTGGGATAACCAAACTGTTTCCGGATATGCGAGGGTTGAGATAGATATTTGCGTACATGCCCGGCTTGAGTCGATATCTCAAGTTTTCAAACTCCAACCGCAACTTGGCCGTCCGGGTCTTTTCATCCATGTACGGGTATACATACAGAACCTTACCCTTAAAGCGCATACCTGGTATGTACGAAAGCTCCATCTCCGCAGGCATGCCGTTGCGAACCCAAGGTAGCTCATACTCATAGACATCTGCCAGTACCCAAACCGAGGAAAGATCGGCAATGGTATAAAGCCTTTCGCCCTCTTTAACATATTGCCCTTCAAAGGCCTTTTTATCGATCACTGTGCCGCCTATGGGCGCGTGAATGGTCATATGGGCCTTGACTTTTCTATTCCTTTCTATTTCATCGATCTGATTTTTGGTAATACCCCAGAGAAGCAGCCGCATCTTGGTCGCCTCTACAAGATGACTCGCGGATTTAAGGGCCTCCTGGTTACCCAGTGCCCATAGCCTTCCTCTAGTTTCAAGGGCGAGGATGAGTTCTTGCTGAGTGGAAACCAGTGCCGGGCTGTATAACTCAGCCAGGGGATCCCCTTTTCTGACCTCCACCCCAGTGAAATCCACATAGAGCTTGTCAATCCGACCACCGACCCATGCGGAAACCACCTTCATGTGCCTCTCGTCATAGGCAACCGTACCATACGCTCGAATGTTACGGACAAGTGCTTTGCGTTTCACTCGAGCCAGACGTACGCCCATATTCTGAATGGTCACCGGATCGATACGGATAACGGATGAAGGGACCTTCTCCTCCCCTTCCTCCCCATAAACAGGAACCAAGTCCATACCCATGGGAGATTTTCCCGGTTCGTTCCGGATGTAAGTCGGGTCCATGGGTGCCGTCCAGTATTTGATTTTTTTACCGGTCTTTGGATGGATCATTCCGGTCTTATAACCTTTCTCGGCTGCGAAAACCTCTTTTATTGCAAGGGAAGACCTGTGTAATCCGATATGTTCGTTGCCAACATGGAGGCCCAACTCTCCCAGGGCTGCGATGAGTATGGATATAAACACTGTCATAATAAAACGATTCATCTTATTTCCTCCTAAAAAGCTCTATCGAAGCTTTTTTCATAATCATTCCTCCTTGACTTCAGGGGGTAATTCTGCGGGGAGAACCTCAGCCAATTCAATACCCACAGCCCTCTCCATATCGGCAATGCGCTTGAGGTAATCGGTGTAGGCCTTCCAAGACCCAAATTGAATCTTCAATAGAACCCTATCAGCGTCCAGAAGGTCGAGAAAATTCACAACGCCGGTAATATAGCCTATTTCGGCCGACTTCAATGACTGTTCGGCTTGAGGTATTAGAACATTCTGGTAAAGGTTAGATGTTTCAAGTGCTGTCTGAATTTTGAAAAGATTGTCTTCGATTTCAAACAAGGTCCGATTTAGGATGCTCTTGTAAGCGCTTTTTTGGGCCGTGACCATTTTGGTGGCACTACTGACCTGGGAAGAAAGCCTTTTCCGCCAAAGCGGAACATTGATACTGAGCACAACGTTAAAGGCATCTTGACCATTATCGCTAAACATTAAGGGCCCGTCATCTATTTCGATATAGTTGGCCCCAATGGTCAGATCAGGATAGTAATCCTTTTTGGCTAAATTTAGTGCTCGATCACTCTTTTCGATCCAAGCGTCCCCGATTTTGAGTTCCGGACGATTATCTCGTGCAATTCTAACCAGTTGAGCTTTGATATAGAAAAAATCTCTAAATTCTGGTTGTACGGGCTTTTTCAGCGGATGGTCAGACGGTCTGTCCACCAACACATTAAGTCGCGCTTCCGCCGTTTTTTTCCTGTTTAACAAAGTTAGGCGACGATCTTCCAACCTGTTTATTTCCACCTGGATCTTTAATATATTCTGCTGACTCCCCTTGCCGGTTTCATATTTGGTCATGGCAATCTGTTCGAACCGTTTTAGAATTTCCTTTTCGTTGTCAATAATATCTATAATTTTTGATAGATAGAAAAGATCATAATAAGCTATTTTGACACGACGGACAACCTCCTGTCGAACGGTTTCATAGGATGCCTCCAATGCTTCAGCTTCTTTTGTTGCTATTTCTGCCTTAAGATCTCTTTTCCCGTAAAAGGGAAGCTTTTGTTTCAAGCCGTAAGCCCTTTTTATAGGACCGACCCTCGTTTCCACACTCTCGACATATTGCTTAAATGAAAGCTGTGGATCCGGAAGTGCTCCGCGAGCACCTATGATGTCTTGTGCGCTTTTCCATTTTTTTTTGGCAGTAATTATTTCGGGATTGCTTTCTGTGGCCTTTTTGATAAGTTCCTGCAAATCGAACATTCCCGGAGCATCCATAGGAACCTTATCATCTGCTTTTACAAAAGGAATTTTGAGAAATAGAAGCAGTGAACATTGTATTAAAAAAAGCGCCGTGAGTCTTTTCATCTTATCCTCCATTTAATGTAGAAAAGGGCTATCTATAAACAGAACCTTCATTTACTCTTGCTATTGGCAAACCTTAACACCGTTCATTTTGGTCTTATTTGGCAGAATGACCACATGTTGCCGATTCCTCCAAGCCTTTCTACCCATCCCCTGAATCTTTCTTTGCGAACGCCCTCAATCATTTTTGGATTGTAGAGCGGAAAATAGGGAACATCCTTCATAATGATATTTTGCATTTTCCAAATCAATTTTCTTCTGGTTTCCGGTTGCATGGCCCTGGCCGATTCATCTGCAATTCTGTCGTAAACAGGATTTTTGTAACCGCTTATATTCCAACTCCCGATCTTATCATTTCTGGAATGAAAAAAACTTCTCAAATAATCCGGATCAAGGGAAAGGTTGCCATAACCGAGTACGAAAAGATCAAATTGATGACGGTCTTTGATCCGATGAATCAGAGCTCCGAACTCCATGGCTCTAGCGTTTGCGGGAATTCCTATCCCGCGGAGCCATTTTTCCGTCATCATGCCGACTTTGAAACGTTGAGGATCATAGCCAGCCGTCGGGGTCAAAATGGTAATTTCTTCCATAGGCCTCCCATCGGGCATAATGATTCCTTCCCCTTCAACCAAGTTTCCGTTGTTGTCAACTGGCGGCACTTCCCACGTGTATCCGGCTTTTTTAAGGATCTCATAGGCTCTGAGAAGGCGCTCTTCGCGGTGAAGTCCTTCCCCGTACTTGGGCACATCCGCGTTATACCAGAAGGTATTTCCAGGAGGCACAATGGAGTACATTTTGACGGCATTATACTTGAGAAGCTTTGTAACGAAATAATCCCTGTCTATCAAAGTGGCGACCGCGCGTCTGAAATTGATATCGCTGAAAGGTCTTTTTCTGACGTTGAATCCTAAAAAATATAGAGCACTTCTTTCATTGAGATAGAATTCTATACTTTGATTCTCCAGTAGTTCCTCAAGATACTCCGGTGGTATACCCCACCAAAACATATCAATCCCACCGCTTTTAAGGGTGGAAACAGCAGCCTCGGAGTTAGGGAATATCTTAAACAAAATACCGTCGATATGGGGCCCCAGAACCTGGCCGCCGATGGTTTGGCCCTTGCCGAAAAAGTGTATATTTCTTTCAAGAAAAAGAGAGCCCCCCTCTTTCCAATGATTCAAAACAAAAGGACCGCTGCTAACGGGTCTTTCCACAGGATACGCCAGCACTTTGTCACGAGAATTTTTTTTTCTTCTTACATTCGCGGCCACTTGGAGCCACTCTCTTTTTTGGACAACGGGAGTGGCAAGAGTTCTGGTCATAAAAATGGCTTTAGGCTCTTTTAAATAAAATTTAACGGTTCGTTTATCCAGTGTTTCAATTTTTTGTATAAAGCTCCAATTCGAATAGAAAAGAGGCACCTTAAACTCTTTGATAAATCTTCCGGTAAATGCCACATCCTCGGAAGTCAACTCGGATCCGTCCGACCATTTTGCCGGCCTGAGATGGACAGTATAAGACCGGTCGGCAGGATTATAAACTGGATCACCCTTGGCCAGCCAGGGGACCAGTTTCAAATTATTGGGCTCGCGAATATACAACGGTTGATAGAACTGATCCAAAACTTTGCGAGACCAGAGATCACTTGCCGACCATATGTTTAATATCTTGGGTTCCTGCAAAAGACCGATTCTGAGTATATCGCCCCCACGAACATCGGAGATTCCGAGAGCGACAAATATGAGCATTGGCAAAACGATTCCCCTGAAAAATATGTTTATGATTTTAAAGTTATCATTCGTCGTTTGCATGACATTTCTCCCTGATGAAAGACCCTGATTTTACGCCTAAAAAACAATGGATGTTATCTTCTGCCCGCTTCTTTATGCCACATTGTGGCAATTTTCGTGCCACTGGAAATCTTAAGGCAGATAACCATTTAATATTTCAATTAATATATTATTCTCGCTGGTTTTATAGGAATATACACTTCATGTATCTTCAAAAAATATGGATACAAAGTATCCACTCAATAATAAAACAATCGCCCATTGGATACAAAGTACCCATGTGTGGAAAAAGTAAGCATATCTGCCGGCAGATCATTTATTTTTGATGCGAACCAAAAAGAATTATATCTGGGTAAAGCCTTGCCGTATCAGTAAGATATTAAATCGATCTGTTGTTAGAAAGATTTGGTATCGATTTTGCTCTTGTGATATATTTGATAGGATTTTGAAATCTATATTTCGATTAAAATAAGAATAAAATATCTAAACACCGAACACGGATAAAACCCAAATTCATAAAGAACTCTTAATCCTGATCCAAATCGTGATACCGATAAAGAAGTTAAGTAATGAACAGCGCAGATCGGGTCGGTTATTGAAATGAAAGATTTTTTCTTGACGGCGCTTAACAATATGTAACAATGTAGTTATAAATTGTCAAAAGAATTTGGCTATCAATCCATTGAATCTTAATGGAAATTATCATGGATAACCTTACCTCAAAATCCACCCGAATTTTTAAGATCGGCCTTGACAAGCGACTAAAAAGTACCACATTGTAACAAGATAATCATCAAAAGCATGTTTAATGTAGCATCCTTATAATTTAGACGAAGGCTCTTGATTGCCTTTGCTTTAGAGAAAGATGAAGGTGGTATCATGAAAAAATTATTAACGGCCATTATTGTTTTCGTGTGTTATATCGCCGGGCCGGCCTGGGGGTATGATGCCGCATATTTTTATAATCTCGGTCTGGACAGCTCCCAGTCAAACACAAAGATCAATTATTTCACCAGGGCCATTGAATTGAATCCCTCGCTGTCCGCCGCCTATGAAGAGCGGGGGATGCTTTATTATTTTCAGGAACATTACACTGAAATGGTTAATGATTTTCTGAATGTTACCGAGCTGAATCCCGACGATGCAAAAGGTTACTCCATGCTTGGTTTGGCATATTTAAAAAAGAACGACTATGATTCGGCGGTGTCCAACTTGACTCGAGCCATTGAATTAAAAACCGAACTCGCTGAAGTTTATGGCTATCGGGCGGAAGCGTATCGTTTAAAAGGGATGTTGGATCTTGCGGTTCAAGATGCCGACCGAGTGCTCGATATCGGCGGCAACAAACAGACCATCGGCATGGCTTATTCCACCCGGGCAAAGGCTTTCAGAGACATAGGGGAGATTGAACGGGCCGATGCCGATTTCAAAAAGGCGGTGAATTTGGATCCCGCTTATGATATCTATAAGTATTTCACCTTTACCGAGTATCTTGCTGATTCTGCCGGCCGGTCAGGTAGTGTGAAAGGCATTGGATGGATGGGGGCCGCTGGCATGATTGCAATATTTTTTGTGATGATTTTTAAACTGACGTTGCCGCCGCCCAGAAAGGATGATGAAGAAAAAGATTCCTGATAACTCCTTTTATCGGTGAAAAAATGAAAGTATTACCGATTCAGTTACAGTAAAGAATCCTGGCCCAAAGGACCAGGCTTTGGTTTACCCCTAAAAGGGGCTGTTTCCCTGAAAGCCAGACAAGTTAAAAGTGCCTAAAGTGATCTAAAGTGCCTAAAGTTATGGAGTCGCTTCGCTCCGCTGGTTTTATATAATTGATAGAATTCCTTAACTTTAGCTCACTTTAAACTTTAGTTCACTTCAAACT
>Ga0316193_10000841_pt1 | contig 19835 bp, 19 predicted proteins | sample MerIslsedime2_MG_FD_207735 | JGI IMG/M metagenome (GOLD analysis project Ga0316193, IMG submission 207735) | Coastal sediment microbial communities from Maine, United States - Merrow Island sediment 2 | ecosystem: Environmental > Aquatic > Marine > Coastal > Sediment | place: USA: Maine... | reverse complement strand
ACAACGTGCTCAGGTCTTTCTCAAACTTTCGCCGCGGTCAGCCCCATAGAGTATGATTCGGCTCCTGGTTTCCAAGATTCGAGATCCCTGATGTACAGGTTTCATCACACACTCGTTCTGGTCGGTCTCGTAATGGTGTATGGCTGGCTCGGTACCCCGCAGGCTGCGTCCGGCCCGCAGTATGTCAGCACCGAGCGCTGCGCAGCCTGTCACGCGCAGGAAACCGAACGCTGGCGTGGCTCCCACCATGACATGGCCATGGCCGAGGCGACGGGACAGACAGTCCTCGGTGATTTCAGTGATACCAAGTTCACCGCACACGGTGTTACCTCGCGTTTCTACAGGAAAGACGAGCGCTTCTTCGTGCGCACCGATGGCCCGGAGGGCAAGCTGCACGACTACGCGATCCGCTATACCTTCGGCTGGTACCCGCTGCAGCAGTACCTCATCGAATTCCCGGACGGTCGCCTGCAGAGCCTGGGCATCGCCTGGGATACGCGCCCGGCTGACCAGGGCGGTCAGCGCTGGTTTCACCTCTATCCCGACGATGCGATGGACCACAATCACCCACTGCACTGGACCGGGCGCGAGCAGACCTGGAACTACCAGTGTGCGGAGTGCCACTCGACCAATCTGCACAAAGACTATGATCTGGCCAGCGACAGTTACAAGACCAGCTGGAGCGAGATCAATGTAGCTTGCGAGGCCTGCCACGGGCCCGGGTCAAAGCACGTTGCCTGGGCCGAGACGGTAACCAGGGGCACGGCAGCTGAGGGCGACGCCAGCAAAGGACTGGTGGTCGATCTCGCCGACCGCGACGGCGCCACCTGGAGCACCGACCCGCAGACCGGCAAGCCGCGGCGCAGCAAGGCGCGCGCAAACCATACTGAAATCGAGTTGTGCGCACGTTGCCATTCGCGGCGCGGTCAGATCTGGGACAACTACGAATACGGCGAGCCGCTGCACAACACCCACCGTCTGGCGCTGCTGAGCCAGCAACTGTATTTTCCCGACGGCCAGATCAAGGATGAAGTCTATGTCTACGGCTCATTTATCCAGAGCCGCATGTACGCCGCCGGTGTGACTTGCCACGACTGTCACGATCCACACAGCCTTAAACTGCGCACCGCGGGCAACCCGCTGTGCACGCGCTGTCACCTCCCGGCACAGTACGATGCCCAGCGTCACCATCACCATCCGCAGGGCTCGCCCGGCAGCGCCTGCACAGCCTGCCACATGCCGCAACGCACCTACATGGTGGTCGACGAACGGGCCGACCACAGCCTGCGGGTACCCCGCCCGGACCTGAGCGATAAGCTGGGCACCCCGAACGCCTGCAACGGTTGCCACGCGGACAAACCGGCGGCCTGGGCGGCCAAGGCGGTGCAAGGCTGGTACCCGGACAGCCGGTACCGCGGACCACACTTCGGCGAAGTACTGCAGGCCGCGCGCCGCAACAGCCCGCGGGCGTCGGAGCGTTTGCTGGCGCTGGCCAGTGACCGCAAACAACCGGGTATCGCACGCGCTACCGCAGTTGATGCACTGCGCGAGCAGGCAAGGCCAGTCCCGCTGGATTCGGTGCAGCGCCTGTTAGCGGACGACGATGCGCTGGTGAGGGCGGCGGCGGTGCGCTGGCTGGAGCTTACCGACCTGCATACGCAGGTGGACCAGGGCTGGACACTGCTCGAAGACCCGGCGCGCAGGGTGCGGCTGGAAACCGCGCGCGTATTGGCACCGGTATCACGCCAACAACTGCCGGACAAATTCCGCACCCAGCTCGACGCAGCGTTACAGGAATACGCCACGGCGCAGAACGTCAACGCAGAACGGCCTGAGGCGCACCTCAACCTCGGCTCGGTTGCCGCCGCAGAGGACAAACCGCTGCAGGCCGAGCAGGAGTACCAGGCAGCCATTCGCCTCGACAAGACATTTACTCCCGCCTACGCCAACCTGGCCGACCTTTACCGCCAGTATGATCGTGACGCCGATGGAGAACAGGTGTTGCGGCAAGGCATCGCCGCTGTACCCGACGACGCGTCGCTTTACTATGCGCTGGGCCTGTTGCAGGTGCGCCGGCAACAAATGTCCGGGGCAGCCAAATCCTTGCATCGGGCCGTCGAGCTGGCGCCCGAGTCGACGCGCTATCAGTATGTGTACGCCCTGGCGTTGCAGCGGGAAGGTCAGGTCACCGAGGCTGTCAGCGAGCTGGAAGCCGTGTTGAAGCGCGATGCGGCGGACCGAGATGCCCGGCTGGCCCTGATCGGCGTGTACCGGGAGCAGGGGAATACCAATATGGCACGTTTGCATCTAAACCAGCTGCACACGCAGTATCCGGATGACGCGGCGGTCGATGCGCTGTGGCAGGAGATGAATCCTTAGCTATGTGGTGGGCTTCGCCTTTGGGTATACGCATTCGTCATTCAGGCCGCCGAGGTCGACTTCATCGATTATCCCCTCGGCGGCCGTGTTCACTGTCTTCCTGGGGGTCGCGCTGACCGGCAACCTGCGCCATCCCTGAACCACATATCACCAGACCCGTCGCCATCGCCATGGCGCAGGGTGTTGATCAGCAGTTCCTCGATTTCATCAATGCCTGGCTTGGCCTGAAGAAAACCGAAGGTACCCTTGACCAGCTGTACGATAAATGGATCCTGGGCAAGGTTGGCAAGCAGAAGGAACCGCGCTGGTCAGTGATTCGAAACCTGCTGCACTGGGGTGACTGAGATTCAACTTTCAGCGCTCGCCGGCAGCGTTCCGATGCGGCTGTTCTGAATGATGTCGATGGCCTCGCTGGCCGAATCGGCCGGGTGTATGAATTCAGCATCTTGCGGACTGATCACGCCTTCGGCGAGCATCGTCTGGCGCACAAAATCACCCAGGTGCCCCCAGAATTCCCTGCCACCCATGGAGACAACGGGAAAGCGGTCAAGTTTGTTGGTCTGGAGCAGGGTAATCACTTCAAAGGCCTCGTCGAGCGTACCAAAACCGCCCGGCATGACGACAAACGCCGAGGAATATTTCACCAGCATCACCTTGCGGATGAAAAAGTGCTCGAACTCGATAAATTTATCGAGGTAGGGATTGGGCTTTTGCTCGAACGGCAGCTCGATATTGCAAGCGAGACTCAGGCCGCCTGCTTCCCTTGCGCCGCGATTGGCTGCCTCCATGATACCGGGCCCACCGCCTGTCATGACCGCATAACCGGCACCGGCGAGTGCCTGACCCAGTTCACGGGCCAGTTGATAGTATCGATGGTCTTCCCCAAAACGCGCCGACCCAAACACCGTCACACAGGGTTGATCGAAATCAAAGCTCTCGAAGCCACGCAGAAATTCCAGAAAGTAAGATACCGCGCTCTCCAGATCTGCTTCCCGGTTACGGCGGCCTTTCAGGAACGCTTTTTCGGCACCCTCGACCTTACCCAGTAGCGAGTATTTGGCTTTGAGTTCAGTCTCATTGTTTTCCATGCCTCTTCCCCTTTGGGTTCTTCCCCTGATTGAGTGGGTAATACTATCATTTTAGACAAAGCGCATTCCCCGCTGATCCCCCAGGGGACCCTCTCCCCCAAGGGACCTTCTCTTGCCTGGCGGCAATTCACCTTGAAGTCGGTCAACGTCCTGGGGGATTATCTGGTGCTGGTCGATGAGCCGGATTGAACGGCCATTCGAGCGTCTAAATCCAACAACAGCTGCATGCTATTTATGTTAATTATTACATGGATTTATATTATTTATCTAAGTAATTACTATAAGTTACGGTGCAGGTATCGATACGTCGTTGCAGCGGCCTGTCTCTATAGCCTGCAGAGCATCCTGAATCTGAACAGAACAGCGGTCTAATTAGTGTGTTAGTATATTCTGGTTTTATGTTCGCGGCGGAGCCTGTTAACCGGTAAACTGCCGATCCCTGGAAACCCTGATTTGGAGAACCTTATATGAAAACGACTGCAAGTCTGGCCATCGCCGCCGCCCTGTTCGCTGCTGCTGGTATCGCCAGCGCCGACGGTAAGAAAATCTACGACACCAAGTGTTTCGTCTGTCACAACGCGGGGGTCGCCAACGCACCAAAATTTGGTGACAAGGCTGCCTGGGAACCCCGTATTGCCACCGGCATGGATGCAATGCTGGCTGTAGCGATAAAGGGCAAGGGTGCGATGCCACCGAAAGGCACCTGTATGGAGTGCTCTGATGATGACCTGATGGCTGCCATCCAGTACATGGTTGACGCCGTAAAATAAGCGATCTGTTGTGTGGCAGTTTTTACTGCCTTAAAAAGGGCGCCCTTGTGGTGCCCTTTTTTATAAACGTATCGTGGCGCCAAAACAGATTACGTCGATGTCATACCGAAATACAAGGGTAGCGCTGCTCGCGCTGTTAATTGTTATGCCATGGGTCGCCATAGCCGGCAGCCCGGATATCACCTTGCATGGGCTGGATGGCAAAGACCACCACCTGGGCGAATACATCGGCAAGGGTCAATGGGTCCTGCTGAGTATCTGGGGCCCGGGATGCCCGCCGTGCATCGAGGAGATGCCGGAGCTGCAACACTTTCATGACGCACACCGTGGAAAGGATGCTATCGTGGTCGGTATGGCGCTCGACTACCCCAGTTTCGGTTACGCCAATGCTGTTGACGTGAAAGAGTTTGTCGACAGGCATGCCATCAGTTTCCCCATTCTTCTGGGAGACGCCGCGATTGTCGAAAAATTCGGAGGTGGTCCCCTGCAAGCTACGCCGACGTTGCTGGCTTTTCGTCCCGATGGAACCCTGGTCGGCTTTCAGGTCGGGCAGATGACCGGCGAGCTGATTGAAAAATTCATCCGTGACTACGAAGCGAGTCATGGCGCTTTCAAGGGGTCAGAGTAATTTTCAAGGGGTCAGAGTACTTGAAATCATCTGGAATCTATTTATAGGGAGATTTCAAGTACTCTGACCCCTTGAAAATTACTCTGACCCCTTGAAAACTGGCTAAAAACGCTGAATCGACTTGCCGATCAGTTTGTCCCTCACCTTCCAGTAGATGCTGCCTGGATTTACGACGACGATGAATATCATGCGCATTCTGCCTTCCGGACAAGTGATCTCCTTCACGCCGTGCCAGCCGTGCTCGCCGCGCGCCAGGATCGAACTCACGTTGCCCATGGAAGGGCAAGCGATTATACGGTCAAAATCCTCAAAAGCCGGTGACGAGTCGGGTTTCATCCGACCGCCATCATCGAGCACCAGGGTTTGTCCTCCCCAGGCCGGATCCCAGTCCTCTTCGGTGTTGAAGTAGAACAGCTGCGAGCCGTGCTCCCGCCTGGAGTCACAGTGCGGCGAAACCGAGCACCCGCTGGGCGCATAGTGCCAGTGGAAGCGAAACTCCGGATTGTTGGCATCGAAGAGGCGGGCGATTTCGTCACGGTAGCGGTCGCTGCGTAACTCGGCAATAAACGCCTGCCAGGGTTCAGGCACCTGCACATCTTCACGGTATTCCAGCGAGTAACGATCGTGCGGGGCCTGCCCTGCCACGCGCCGGTAACCGATGCTCTGCTCGAAGAGTGATATGTCGGGCATGTTCCGCCGCAAGGCCTGGTAGCCTTCCTCGGTGAATATGTTGTCCCGACTTATCCATGGATAGGGCTGTTGAGCACGGTACTGGCCGGTATCGATGGATTCCAAAACGTCAAAGTTGAGGTACTGGGTCATTTCCTTTCCACTGCCATTGATTGGCGGGTATGAATACGCACTGCCACGCGCGCTTCAGGCCCCGGAGGCGACTTTACCGGGAACCTCGTTGCCGCTCGGCCCGGGCGCCTCGGCGTAACCGAAAATGTCAGAAAGTTCAGAACTGACCAGGGCATCTATGCGGGCGACCTGGTCGTCATCAAAGTAATCCCGGTAGCCACCCACCTTTGCCCGCCGTACCTTGTAGGAATTCGGGTTACTCGGGTCACGAGCTTTCACCCGGCTGCCGCTGCGCCAGAAGTAATTCTCCTTTTCCAGCTTGCGCAGGTTATCAACAGACGAAAACTCGACGGTGTCCTTGAGAAACTTTTCATCAGGCTGCATGCCGAGGAACTCGACAATACGCTCGAGCTGCTTTTCGGGTTCCGCGCGCATGTCCTCATAACGCACCATCAGCAGATTCTTGATCTTTGGCAACTCACTGGCCCACAGGTTCAAAAATTCTATGATACGCGGCACGCCGCAATTCGGGTCCATGACGAAATCGTATATGGATACATCAGCCCCTGCAGCAGGGTAGCGGTTCATCGCCATTTTATTGGGACGCATCCGATACTTCCACTGGAAAAACTGTGACACGGCGACATCCTGGGGACGGCGCACCAGTAGAACGACCTTTCTGTCGTAGAAATCCTTTTTCGAGTCAATGTTGCCGGTATAGGTCCTCAGGTAATTGTCGTGGGTAAAAAAGATGCGCGGCACCGCAGAGTTGATCTTGTGAAAGTTGTCAAAACCCATCAGGATTCGCTCGGGCAATGCGTAGGCAAGCTGGTAGTAGCGCGACAACATAACCCGAAACCAGGTACGGCCACTCTTGCCGTAAGAGGCAAAAACATAGTCACATAACAAGTACTTGCGATACTCTTCCTGACCGCGCCGCCAGCGGTCCAGGGCGATGGCCTTTTCCTGGGGCAGAAATACCGAGACCGCCCGCACGAGCCAGCGCTTGAGTCGCTTGATGATGATGTGCATCCGATGACCTCATGGGAATGATGCTGCGATTAACAACCCGGTAAAGTAAACCATGGCACCCGAAGAAACAAGCCGAACAGCGCTTTTACCGGCACTCGACCAGTGGTGCGTAACATTTATAAACCTGTTAGGTTTACAGCCCATGTACATGCACATTTATCGAGCGCAAGGTGCTACCACGGTGAACTCGTGGTAAACCTGAGCATCAAATCCAGGCTGCTGGTGATGCTGCTCGGCGTCAGTGCCATCTCCATCGCCATCGTGGCGTCGCTGAGCTATTACGCCAGTTACAACGCACTGCGTGACAGTGTCTTCAAACAGCTGACGAGTTTGAGGGCCATTAAAGCCCAAGGCATCGAGACCTATTTCAATGCTCTCGAACTCGAGGCTGCAGGAATCGCCGAGGGGCCCTTCGCACAACAGGCGGCGGACGAACTCATCCAAGCCTATCGCGAGCTGAACGATATCGGCGAGAATCCGGAATGGGATACACAGCTGAAAACTTATTACACAGAGGAATTCATTCCCAAGCTGGCCAATCGGGTGGAAGGCACACCCACTGTCGCGGCACACCTGCCGGGTTCGCCAGTCGCACGCTATCTGCAATACCAGTACATTGCGGCCAACCGCTTTCCGGTCCATGCCAAGCAACAACTCACACAAATCCCCGACGATAACGCCTATGCACGCGCCCATGCCAAACACCATCCGCAGTTTCGCAGAGTGGCAGAAAAACTAGGTTACTACGATCTGTTTATTATCGATATCGAAACCGGCGATATTGTCTACAGTGTAGCCAAAGAGGTGGATTTCGCCACTAACCTTATCGACGGCCCCTACGACACCAGCAATCTTGCCGAACTGTTCCGTCGCATCCAGCGCACCCCCGACCAGGGCGTGGTGCACATGATTGACTACGCCCGCTACCGACCCTCCAATTCCCGCTCCCAGGCCTTTGTTGCCACCCCCATTTTCGTCGAGGGGAAAGCGATCGGCGTACTGGCATTGCAGATTTCCAACAAAGAAGTCAACCACGTGATGGCCGGCGGTGGTCATTGGGAACGTGATGGTCTCGGCAAGACCGGCGAAACCATCCTGGTCGGCGATGATGAATTGATGCGTTCGGACTCCCGCTTCCTGATCGAAGATCCCGAGGCCTACGCCAGGGACATGCGTGCCTTCCACATGGATGAAGCAGCGATTGCACGCATGCTGGAGTTTGGATCCTCCATCCTGATCCAGCCTGTGCCGACACTGGCAACCGATGAAGCCCTGCAGGGCCGTACCGGCACCGGTGTCATCGAGGATTATCGTGGCGAGGATATTCTGGCTTCCTGGGCACCCTTGAACTTGCCCGACTTCCGCTGGGCTATTATCGGCAAGATGGATCTCGATGAAGCTTTTGCCCCCATGCGCAGGCTGGCCCGCGACACGCTGATACAGTCGGCGCTCATCATGCTGGCGATCACCCTGATCGTGATGCTGCTGGCGAGTTCATTCGTGCGGCCGGTGAACGAACTCATCAGCCGGGTACGCCAGGCGGGTCTCGGCGACGAGGACGTGCAGATTGACACGACGGCCAAGGACGAGATCGGCGACCTCGCCCGTTCATTCAAGGACATGGTCGAAAGTGTGCGTGATCAGACCCGGCTGGTAAAGGAAACCAACCGGGAAAACGAAAGACTGTTAACGAGCGTGTTGCCGGCGAGCATTGCGCGGCGCCTGAAAAGCGGCGAGAAAGATATTGCCGACAGCGTGTCAGATGTGAGCGTGCTGTTTGCCGACCTGGGTGGCTTTACCAAATTCTGCGACAGCGTCCCGGCCCATGAATCGGTGGCCTTACTCAACGAACTGGTGTCCGAATTCGACGATGCCACCGGACGTTTCGGCATCGAGAAAATCAAGACCTTCGGTGATACTTACATGGCAGCCTGCGGTCTTTGCACACCGCTGCTGGACCACACCCGCCGGGCTGTCGACTTCGCCCGGGAAATACAACGTGCTGCGAAACGCTTCAACGCTGAACACAGCCTTGATCTGCGCCTGACAGTGGGCATCAGCGCAGGGCCCGTGGTGGCCGGTATTGTGGGACGCGACAAGTTCATCTATGACGTCTGGGGTGAGACCGTACTGCAGGCGGATCTGGCCCGCAAGCTGGGTTCAGCGGGAAGTATCGTCGTCACCGCAGCGGTGCGTGACAAGGTCGAGGATCTGTTCGATTTCCAGGAACTGGTAAGCGCAGACATCCGCAGCCCGCTCTGGTGCCTCAGCGAGGTAGAGGCTAAACCCGCCTGATGGCAGACCTGCTGCACACCGACTGGTTTATCTGGGGCATCGGCCTGATTCTTGGTTTTCAGATCCTGGTCGTGGTCCTCGGTGAAGCCATCTATCGCGCCGATCGCGAAGGCCGTCCGCTTGCCAGTATATTCCGCGCCGTTCGCAACGGTGTTCTCCCCTTTCTGGTCTTCTATGTTTTCCTGAGCAAGATTGTCGGGCTGGAAGCCGACACCGCCATCATGCGCAGCGTCGCAACGCTGTTCTGGATCAGCGTCATCTACGCCGTACTGCTGTTTGTCAACCTGCTGCTTTTTGAACAGGCCGCTGCCGGCACCTGGCGCGCCCGCGCACCCAAGCTGTTCCAGGACCTGCTACGTGTGTCGCTGGTGGTGATCGGCGCGGCTATTGTACTCTCCGTCGTCTGGCGTCGCGACCTGGGCGGCCTGATAGCGGCACTGGGTGTCGGCTCCATTGTACTCGGCCTGGCCCTGCAGGAAACGCTGGGCAACCTGATGTCCGGTATCGCCATGCTGTTCGAGCGGCCGTTTTCAATCGGCGACTGGATCGAGGTCGGAGCCAAGCGTGGCGAAGTGGTGCAGATCAACTGGCGCTCCGTTCACCTGCGTACCATCGACAGGAACCTGCTGGTCATCCCCAACTCGGCGCTTGGCCGCGAAACGATCATCAACTTCTCGGCTCCAACGCGCCTGCAGACCATTCGAGTGAGCTTCAGCTTCGCCCTGGATGATCCCCCCAACCGGGTCAAGAACATGCTGCGCGACACCGCCCTGAAAACACCTTATGTGGCAGCCGAGCCGGCACCCAGAGCCCATGCCGTAGAGTTTCAGAACGACCGTATCCGCTACCAGGCGGTGCTGTGTCTCGACAACCCCAAAATGTACCGCAAGCTCATCGATACCTACACCACCCGGGTGTGGTACGCCGCACAGCGTGCCGGCCTGCGCCTGCCCCTACCGACGACGTTTGAGTATCAGGTAAAAGAACCAGCGCATACGGCGCCGGACATCGAGCCGGCAATGCCCCGTCTGGCCGGCGTTGCGGCACTGGACGGCCTGGAGCAATCCCAGCTGCGGCAACTTGCCGAGAGCGCCGACAGACTCAGCTTCGGCGCCGGCGAAACCGTTATCACGCAGGGAGACATGAACGAGGCTGTCTATGTCATAGAAGCTGGCCGGGCAAGCACCCTGCACCAGGGAGATGCGGCTGAGGCCAGCGAAATCCTGCAACTGGGTAAAGGCGAGCTGTTCGGCGAAACCGCATTGACCCATGGCGAGCCCAATCCGGTGTCGATTGTCGCGGACACAGACCTCCAGGTGTTGCGGATTCCACTCGAATCGCTGGAATCCCTGCTCGAAATGCACCCTCAGACCGCCCATCAATTCGCCAACCTGATCGATTTGCGCAACAAAGTCTTACAGCGCATCATTGCCGCAAAAGCCTGATCCCTGCCATACGCCATTGGTACCTCGCCATGCTCAACACACGTCTTGCCATTGCTTCGATACTCGGTCTCCTGCTTGCTACAGTGGTGGCTATAGCGTCGCTGCGCGCCGCTGCTGCGCCGCCGGAAGAACAGCCTCAACTGGCCTCCGGCCCCATGCCCGGTCACAGCACGATGCGCGCCGTCACCATCTGGTTGCAGGGCAGCAGCTCTGCTGAAGTGGTGCTGGATTACTGGCCTGACGGGCATCCCGAGCAGGTCCGCTCGAGCAAGGCATTGCCACTCAAGTCGGAACAACAGTTTACCGCACACATCGAAATCGACGGACTTGATCCGGGAACCGACTATAGCTACGGCGTTAAGCTGAATGGAAAGCCGGTCAGAATCCCCGGCAAGCTGATGTTCCATACCCAACCATTATGGAAATGGCGATCCGAACCGCCGGCGTTCCGTGTTGTCACCGGCTCCTGTGCCTACATCAACGACGCCGCCTACGATCGACCCGGAAAGCCCTACGGCGACAGCTACGATATTTTTACACGCATCGCCGAACAATCACCCGACATGATGCTGTGGCTGGGCGACAACGCATACACGCGCGAGGCCGACTTCGACAGCCGCTGGGGAATGGCGGAACGCTATCGTCACACCCGCGCCCTGCCCGAACTTCAGCCGCTGCTGCACAGTACCCACCATTACGCTATCTGGGACGATCACGATTACGGACCCGACGAGGCCAATCGCAGCTTCATTCTGAAAGACCAGAGCCTCGCCCTTTTCAAACGCTATTGGTCAAACCCGGCCTACGGTCTGCCGGGTGAGCCGGGAATCTTTACCCGCTTCACCTTCAGGGACGTCGACTTCTTCCTGCTGGACAACCGCTACAACCGCAACAGTGACAAGGCCCCGGACACGCCGCATAAAAGCATGCTGGGCAGGAAACAGCTTGCTTGGCTCAAGGATGCGCTGCTTCAGTCGAAAGCGCCGTTCAAGATCATCGCCAGTGGCGGCCAGATGCTGAATCAGCGCAAGAACCGGGCAAGCTGGCACAACTTTCCCGCGGAACGTTCGGATTTTCTCGGCTGGCTGAACGAAACCGGCATTAGCGGCGTGCTGTTTCTCAGTGGCGATGTACACTTCACCGCGCTGACAAAGCTGAATCGCGAGAACAATTACCCGCTCTACGAGTTGAGCTGTTCACCACTCACCTCCGGTCCACGGCACAAGGCCTACTCATCGATCAGCATCCCACCGCTGCCGGACACCTTCGTCGGCGAACGGAATTTCTGTCAGCTCGACTTCTCCGGCCCCGCCAAGGCACGGCGCCTGACCATCAGTGTGTTTGATGCCAGCGGCAGGCAGAAATGGCAGCGTGCAATCGCCGCCAGCGAACTGCGCCCCGGCAACTGATTATCGTGTAAGCGATCTGTTTCTTGTATCATGAACCCATAATCACATGCGTGAGGCGAAACAGGATGAATTTAAACGGAATCTGGAGCAGCGAATTGGGCGGCCCCTATGGCTGGGAACCGGTTGGCACGATGTTTCTTAAAGAAGGCCATATGACGGGCAGTGGCAGAAACCATTATACGATCGGCACTTACAGGGCCAAGGGTGATAGTGTTGTATTCCACTTCGAGTACAACCAGTTCGGAAAAAAGCGGGCTTTGTTTGGTCGAAAGAGCGAACAGATCAGCGTGGTCGTGAAAGCCAAGCGGGATGGTGACACGATGATCGGTGAGGCAACGCTGCCCGGGCACACAGAGTACGGTATCTGTGTACGTTTCAAACGACGTGCGGACCTGCCGGAAGAGAAAACCCACTAACCCACGTGAGGTAGAGGCATGTCTTTAAACGGAATCTGGAGCTGCGAATTGGGCGGTGCTTATGGCTGGGAACCGATTGGCACCCTGTTTCTTAAACAAGGCCATCTTCAGGGCTGTGGCAGAAACCATTATTCGTTCGGCACTTACAAAACAAAGGGAGATGGTGCTGTATTCCACATAGAGCTCAACCATTTTGGAAAAAAGCGGACTTTGTTTGGTCAAAAGAGCGAACAGATCAGAGTGGTCGTGAAAACCAGGCGGGATGGTGACACGATGATCGGTGAGATAACGCTGCCCGGGCACACGGAATACAGTATCGCGGTGCGTTTCAAACGACGCGCTGACCTGCCGGAAAAGAAAACCCACTAACGCCAGGGGCATTCAGAGTTTGTGCCGTTGCAGGCGTGCGCGGATGGCGTCCTCAAGATCCACTTCTTCCAGATAACTCATCATCTCGTTAAGGGATTGCTCGATTTCGGGAAGAATGACGTTTTCAAGCGCACGAGCACGACGTTCAGTCAGACGGTATTCTTCCAGCAAGCGGTGCAGGTTGCCTGAAAGCCCTGCCAGCACAGCGCTGTGCTGGATCATGTCGGCAAACACCTTGCGGCATGCCTCGGCTTCAGTGGAAGGGTTGCTTGCCAGCCGCGGGGTACTCCTCTGCGACTCGGGCGCCAGCAGCTCTGTCTCCACCAGGGTCACAGCCATGAAGTTGCGTCGCTGCTCGTGCAGACGCATCCCCTCCAGCTGCACCGCCGGATAAACACTCAGTCCCTGCAAGCCATGCCGTTCGACAGCCGCTATCAGGCGCCGCCTTGCCTGCCCGGCCAGTGATTCAAGCTTTGCCTGCAGGCGTTGGTAGGCGCCGAGTTGGCGTAACAATTCAGCGGCCAGCAACAGGCGTTTCTCATCCAGAAAGTCATAGGCTTCCGAGACGACGCTGCGTTCCTGGCGGAGTTCCAGCACAGCGGTTCGCGTCGGTGCATGTTCCGGGCCGATCATGAATCGGCCTCAGCTTCGATATAACGTGCAATCTGGCTATCATTAAGGCGATGCAGCTCCGACGCCGGCAGGTCGCGCAGCAGATTCCAACCCGTCTCCATGCTCTGCTCCAGTGTTCTGCTACTCGTCTGGTGGACCAGCTGTTGTTCGAAACGCTCACCAAAGTCGAGAAACTGTTGATCGATATCGGCCAGACCTTCGCGCCCCACGACACTGGCCAGCACACGCACATGCACTGCACGCGCATAAGCGGCGTAGAGCTGATTGGCCAGATCAGGGTGGTCGGCGTGCGTATATCCCTCCCCGGTTCCGTCTTTCATGAGACGCGACAAGGATGGCAATACACGCACCGGCGGGTAGATATCGGCACGGTCCAGACCCCGGTCCAGGACGATCTGACCCTCGGTAATATAGCCGGTGAGATCAGGGATGGGGTGGGTGATATCGTCCGAAGGCATGGTCAGGATCGGCAGCTGGGTCAGCGAACCCGGCACCCCCTGCATGCTGCCGGCGCGTTCATAGAGTGTGGCCAGGTCTGAATACATATAGCCGGGAAAACCTTTGCGGCTCGGCACCTCGCCGTGACTCGCCGAGACTTCCCGTATCGCTTCACAGTAATTCGTCATATCCGTCATCACCACGAGCACATGTTTACCTTGCTCGAAGGCCAGGTACTCTGCGGCGGTGAGTGCGTAGCGCGGGCTCAGCAGGCGCTGGGTGCTGGAATCCGACGCCAGGTTCAGAAACAGTGCGGTGTGCTCGAGCGCACCGCTGTCTTCCATGGCCGAGCGGAAACGCTCAGCGGCATCGTATGGCACACCCACCGCCACGAAGACCACGGCAAATTCACCCATACGGGCATCACGCAAGCGCGCCTGATGCGTTATCTGAATGGCTAGCTGGTCATGCGGCAGACCGGCACCGGAAAAAATAGGCAGCTTCTGACCGCGCACCAGACTGTTCATGAGATCAATGGTTGAAATGCCGGTCTCGATGAAGTCGGTCGGCATGGCGCGCGCTGAGGGGTTGATCATCATGCCATCGATACGCAGCTTGCGGGCCGCCGAAACTGGCGGACCGCCGTCAATCACGCGCCCCACGCCGTCGAATATGCGCCCCATGATATCCGGGCCAACGGCGAAGTGAAGCGGTTCACCCAGAAAGCGGATGCGTGTGTCTGACAAGGACAGTCCTGCTGTAGATTCCAGTACTTCGACGGTCATCAGCTCATGGTCCAGTGCCGCAATCCGGCCCAGGCGCCGGCGCCCGGCTTTGTCTTCGATTTCAACCGCGTCATTCAAACCGGCATCAACGGTGCGTCTGAGAAACAGCAGAGGCCCCTCGATGCGGGTTACGGCGCCTAGCGTATAAACATCAGCTCGCACCGCCTGCCGCCTCCCGGGTCAATCCTGTAAACACGGCATCAAGGGCGCGCCGCAGTTCATCGAATTGCTCCTGCTGCCCGTCTTCACTGATATCTTCCCCCATGCGCCGAATCTGGCGCATCAGGGGTAGCGCATTGATATCCTCGACACGGATCCCTTGCGCAACCGCGGCCGCCGACAAATCGATAAAACGGGTGATAACCTGCATCATGGCAATCTGTTTGCCTACCGAACAGAAACGGTCCGCTTCCGAAAATGCCGACTGGCGGAGAAAAGCCTCGTTGATCAGCTCCGCACACAACAGGACATGCTGTTGTCGTGGCGGCAAGGAGTCCTTACCCACAATACGCGCCATGCGCTCCAGGTGTGCCTGTTCTTCCAGCAGACCCAGGAAACGCCGTCTCTTTTCAGCCCATTGCGGGTTGCCGTGCTGACTCCAGAACTGATCGAGCACCTCGACGTCCTCGGAGTAGGATTGCAGGGGGTGAATGGCCGGGTAGAAGCGTGCCTGGGCACGACCCGCATCCAGTGCCCAGAAACAACGTACGTAGCGCTTGGTGTGGCTGGTGACCGGCTCCGAGAAATCGGCCGACGGCGGACTGATCGCGCCGATGATAGTGAGCGAGGCGAGTTCACCGCTGAGGGTGCGCACATGGGCCGCGCGCTCATAAAAATCCGCCTGGCGGCTGCTCAGGTAGGCGGGATAACCGGCCTCACCGGGTAACTCGCCCAGGCGGCCGGACACCTCGCGCAAGGCCTCCGCCCAGCGGCTGGTGGAATCGGCCATCAAGGCGACGCGCATGCCCTGGTCGCGAAAATACTCGCCCACAGTCACCGCAGTATAGATACTGGCTTCCCGGGCTGCCACTGGCATGTTCGAGGTGTTGGCGATAATCACGGTCCGTTCCAGCAGCGGACGGCCGGTGCGCGGATCCACCAGCGTCGGAAACTCGTGCAGCACACCCGCCATTTCATTGCCACGCTCACCACAGCCGACATAGACAATCACATCCGCGTCGCACCACTTTGCCAGTGTCTGCTGTAACACCGTCTTGCCGGTTCCAAAACCACCCGGCATGGCGGCTCGTCCACCGCAGGCGAGAGGAAATATACTGTCCAGGATACGCTGACCCGTGAACAGCGGACCCTCGACCGGCATGCGCGCCGCTACCGGCCTGGGCCGGCGCACCGGCCAGCGGTGACTCATGCTGATTTCCCTGCTGTCACCAGCATCACAGCGCAGCACACACACCGGATGGTCATCCTCATACTCACCTGCCGGTTCAACGGAAATGACCTCACCCTCACCCCCCGGGGGCACCAGGCAGCGCTGTGCCCTGGCATCGCTGCGCTGCACGGCAGCAAAGGGTTTTCCTGCTGCCAGGCGGTCCCCGGGCCTGACCAGTGGCTTGAAGGGATAAAGCGTCTTGGCGTTCGGCCGGTCCACACCCGGTGTAACATAGCGGCCCTGCCCACTAAGCGGACGCAACAAGCCATCAAAGATGTTACCCAGAAGGCCTGGGCCCAGCGACACCGACAGCGAGGCGCCGGTAGCGCTGACAGGATCGCCCGGTCTCAGGCCAGTGGTGTCTTCGTAGACCTGAATCACCGCTTCCTGCCCGTTGATGCGAATGACTTCGCCGAGCAGCCGCTGTTCACCCACCAGAGCGGCCTCGTTAATGCTGAATGCCGCCTGTGTACGGGCACGCAGTACAGGACCGCTGATCCAGGTTATGCTTGCATCTGCCATAAGGTCGTTGAGAAAGTCATGATCAATGAGCCGTCAGTCCTGTCTGCTGCGATGCTCGTTGATTCTGGCCAGCAGCACCGCTTCGATGGCAAGACGTTCGCGCAACAGGGCGTCTGCACTGCCGTCCACGCAGGCTCCGCCTGCACAGATACACAAACCGGCAGCAATTGTCGACCTGCCTTCAAAATGAGGCGCGTGGGCAAGCTGCTTCTCCAGCCTGAGCTGCAGCGCCGAACGCTCCTGCACAGGCCAGTCAAACGGATGTTCAATCACCCAGCGGCTGTCTACCAGCACTGAAGCTGCCTGATTCACCAGGTCTTCGACCCATGTCTGGCGCATCGCCGAATCTCTCCAGCGATACAACAAGGCCTCGTGCAGATTCAGCCAGCTTGTTGTCAGTAATTCCTCATCTGCCTGCTGTCGACGCTGACGTTTCCTGGTCTGACGCCGCGCAACCACAGATACCATCTGCTGGCGCAGCTTTTGACGTATATCATCAAGTTCCCGCTGCATGCGCTGGCGCGCGTCACGATAGGCCTGTTTAACCATTTCCCCGGCCTGCGCATGCGCCTTGTCCATGACTCCCCGGCAACGCTCGCTGCGACGCTGTTCGACCACGTCCAGCAGATGTTTCAGCTGGGCGCTGACGACAGGGCCGGTTTCACTCATTCCAGGACCCCCAGCTGCCGCCGTAGGCGTGTTGCCAGATCCGGCATCGGATTTGCGTTGTGCACATCCGGCACAATCACCACGGGCGGTGTAACCCCGGCCAGTAGCCGATCAAGTACAGCCCCAGGAAGGTGCTGAGCGATATCAGCACTGATCAGCACCAGCGGTGCATTATCACGGGCCCATTGAACCACCTCCAGGAGTTTGTCGGCGGAAGGCGTTCGAACCCGCAACCCCGCGAGATGGAAACCTGCGGCATTCACTTCATCACCGATGAATACAGGCAGAGACATTAGGCCTACATTATCCTGTTCAGAATCAGGATCGATATGATCAGGCCGTAGATGGCAATCCCTTCGGCAAGACCCACCATAATCAGTGCACGCCCCAGCAACTCAGGCTTTTCCGCCAGGGCACCGATCGCCGCGCTACCGACGGCTGCGACCGCAATACCGGCACCCAGCGATGACAGACCAGTTGCCAGTGCCGCTGCCACGAAGCCCCAGTTGACGGCAGCGGGTGACAATGGCGTCGTTGATGCACTTGCTTCAGCAGCAGTAACCGGCGACCACCAGAACAACATGGTCGCCGCCACGCTGAGAATGCCGGCGGCGGCCAACCACACTGCGAGACCTCTGATTCTAACTGTCACGTCTTTCTCCTTATGCCGGCATCGTCGGCCGGTGCGGCCAGAGGACGGAATATGCGGCCCGTACCCTGCAAAAAGCGAATAAAAAACTCGAACAAGATTAAACGTGTCGTCTGAATGGTCACCACCAGGCCTTCCAGCATAATAACGATCAGGTTGCCCAATAACAGAATCAGCATACCGCCAATCGTGCTGTCTGTCGCTGCGGCCAGACTGATAAATGCCAGCGACAACCCGCCATGGGCCAGCGCAAAAGCGCCGACGCGGACAAATGACACGGTATTGACCAGTAACTGAAAAACGTTTTCGAGCAGAATTCCGCCCGCACTGACCAGAGCCATCCACCATTTACCCTGCCCCTGCAGCAGGCTGCCTGCAAAAAACCACACCATAGCCGCTGCACTGACCAGCACAAGGCTCGGCATGAAAAAAGCTGCAATCACTGACAGGTACAGAACGACGACCGCCGCTTCGACCTGAACCCAGCGCCGCCATTCGCCACGCCAGTAGAGTTCCACGGCATTGAGCACCAACCCCAGCAGCAGCACCAGCACGCCTCCGCCGAGTGGAACGAACAACACCGGCAGGGGGTCATCCATCGGGTGTAACCACAGCGCCGGGATGATGTCCTCGCGGCCGAACACGCTGCCGAAGACAAAGCCGAAAATCATGGCCGCCAGACCATTGGCGATAAGTATACGCAGGACAGGCCAGCGTTTCTGGTACAGGAGTCCGACCACCACCAGCACCAGGCCGTGGCCAACATCACCGAACATATAGCCAAACAACAGTGGCGCCAGCACAGCCAGCAGCCGGCTGGGGTCCGCCTCGTCCATGGCAGGTGTACCGAGCATGCGCGCAAACAATTCGAAAGGCTGCGCCCACCAGGGATTTTGCATGACCATCGGTGCCTTCGCCTCAGCCGGCGCTTGCGGAAAATCGAGTATCGCGTTGACACCTACTTCGGCCAGCGCTTTTTTGAGCCGTTCTCCACTAAGATCATCGGTCCAGCCCGTGACCCAGGCAAAATTCTCGGACACCGGCAGGCTGGTCACGTGTGTCATAAACCATTCCAGGCGGGCGATATCACTGAGGGCTGCCGGGACCTTGCACCGCTCTGACCAGGTATCAATCTGCTCGCGTGTTCTGCGCACTTGCAGATTCAGTTCCTGCAGCCGGCGTTTTACCTGCACCAGCGCCTTGATCCGGTTGCCCTGCAGGCGCGGCGGTATCGTCACGGCACGTGCTTTGTGGGCAGCCAGCTCGACAGCGAGCGCTTCGATGTCAGCGGGCAAGCCTACCGCCCGCAGGAAATCATGCCGGGTGGAACTGCTGCGTTTTACCAGCAGCGCGGCGGGAAAATGTTCAATTCGGCTGCCCGGCGGCAGCACAAACAGCCGTACTGCCAGCTCAGGTCCCGCCTTGGCCAACAGGCTGAAGTCCAGCGTGTCATCCTGCACCTGCAACAGCATGGTTTCGAGTAGCTGCAAGTCCGACTGTTCGCCGGTTAAAGATTCGAGGTGATGAACCCGTGGCGCGGCCTCATCCTCCCAGGTCCGTAAACGTTGCAGAGCGCGATCCATAAGCCTGATGGGACTGGCCGGGACGAAAGATGAACGCATTTCCGGTTGCGGCCAGTAGGGTTGGTAACGCCGCGCCAGACGGTTATATTCATCCATACGATCGCGAAGATCCGGGAGATTGAGTCTGGCGCGCGAGTCGCTGTGGGTTTCCAGCTCGATACTGCCGGTAGCGGCCAGGGTTTCCACGGCCAGCGTCAAATCGGCCCGGGCGGTGAGCATCTCGAACCAGCGGGCGGCTTCGGGACGCAATCCCATCATGCCACCCCGGCGAACAATTTCCTGCTCAGCAGATCTCCCCTCAACTGTTCCAGATCCAGTGCGACCAGCGCCAGATGAGCGAAAGCCGCCGCCGGTTGAAAACTGAACCTGCGGAATACCCCATTAAGCCTGCTCACAAGCACTTGCCTCCGCTGTCGGGTAGAGGTGCCGGCTGAGTCCTGGGACCGAATGTGCTGCAACAGCAGCCGGCCCAGCTGTTCCATGGCCACCTCAAGCCGGGCCGGACCCGGCCACTGATGCTGCCAGTGGTCAGAC
>Ga0316193_10000838_pt1 | contig 19859 bp, 19 predicted proteins | sample MerIslsedime2_MG_FD_207735 | JGI IMG/M metagenome (GOLD analysis project Ga0316193, IMG submission 207735) | Coastal sediment microbial communities from Maine, United States - Merrow Island sediment 2 | ecosystem: Environmental > Aquatic > Marine > Coastal > Sediment | place: USA: Maine... | reverse complement strand
CGTCACTGATCTTATTCACCGCCCACATGAGGCTCGGCTGGCCTGAGGGGCCTATATTCGAATCAGGCGTATTTCCATATTCGTAACGCTGTCCCGATTTGGTAAAGGCCTCGAACCATGCGGAGTCCGTTCCAATACTCCCATGGCCGATAATTTTGTAGAAAGAATCCTCGGCAGTGCGATATTCGGTATTATTCGCACCATAGACCCCGCCATTTATCGCTATCAGGCGCATACCACCAAGACATAAGCGGTCATCACCATCCAGCTTCACACTACGAACTTCGCCATCCTCTGCATAATTTTGGGAGCAACGGGTAATCCCGGATAGACCATTGAGGTTCCAGCCCTCGCCAAGCATGCCGTTCCCGCCCTGGCTGCTGTAACTTAATGATAATTCGGGATTCATTTCGGCCATACCGGGAGGAAGTGTAATCGGCACCGAATATGAGGCCGCACCTGATGCCCCTACGCTGAAGCCGCCACTTACTTTCGCGACCGCATAGTTTTGGATGCCCTGGGGCGTATCATCATCAACACTGCTTACCCTTGTATCCTCTAAGATCTGACCCTGAGAGTTAATTTCTATATATGTAATTTTAGTCTGGGGAATCCCTGTGGCTAATGTAACGTTATTGGTTGATTTAAACTCGAGGATGCCATCATTATTAAAATCACCAACCTCAAGCGTTACCTTGTCCGCAGTCCAGTCAAGCCCCAGATAACCATTGCCCCATTCCTGTGTTACGTCGGTAAAGTTGTTACTGGTCGCGGACAGGAACAAATAGATTTTTCCTGATGAGGATTTAGATTGCAGTAAAATATCGTCAATTTGGTCACCATCGAAATCGGCAATAATGACATTTGAATAGTTTTGTAGCCAGGCTTTACCTGGATAATCTGTTTTGAGTATGGACCGAACAACCGTGGCAACACCACCTGCATCCACATGCTGAATCTCGCCAACAATATTAGGTGTGAATGTTATCGGTGCAAAAATGTCATCAACGGGTATTAATACATAACCCAATCGACCTTGATACAAAGTATCAGGGATCGTGTCTCCATTGAAATCACCGCTATGCGCTATTGCTTGGGTGGTGTTAATCGCAGCTGTAGCGGTTGAGGTAGCGAGTAAGGCGAGTGAGATAAGCAGGCTATGGATTATTTTTTTCATATTTGACACACCGATTCGTTTTTATTCAGGGCAGGTGAGACGGGCCAGGCTTGTGTGGGGACAAGCCAATTATTCTTATTGCCGGGTAATACTTGATAGAGTTTTAGTTTTGCACGACAAGTGCGAGTGGATGTGTCTATCTCGAGAAAGATACGCAGAGACAAACACCATGGATAAGGCGCTATCAGATAATGTTTTATTGCTTTTGCCAGACGGGATTGAAACAGCGCCCCCTCCTTTTTTTGAAGACGAGCGCCCCTATGTAATTCACGCATTACACACTCCCTGGTCTGTCTGCAATAACGTGGGGGGATACGCTACGGCAACAGGTTGATTTTATTTTTTTATGAACTGTTTATTATTATTGTTGTTCATTCAAACATCGTTTTATGTGGGTGTATTTCTAACACAGCAAAAATGAATTAGCAAATATTATTTCTTTGCTTAAAAAGTTAGAACATAATGATATTGGAATGTTGTTTATAATTTAATCGTTTTGTCTTTTTTTAAAAAAATTTTATTAAAGTAATATTACATTTATTTACACAACATCGATGCATTGTGAGACTGCGGCATTGCTTCTGCAATGACAACGGTTATTTTATAGCAGGTTATCGCGGCCACAGGCCGCTCCTACAAAACGCATGACTGGTGACTGGTGACTGGTGACTGGTGACTGGTGACTGGTGACTGGTGACTGGTGACTGGTGACTGGTGACGGGTGACTGGTGACTGGTGACTGGTGACTGGTGACTGGTGACTAGTGACTAGTGACTATAAACTAATCTTTTCGATCCAGAATGACAAAGCTGTGGGCGTGGGGATTTCTTTCATCGGCCTCATGATCGATGTGTTCCACTTCCCGCCATTCGTCTTCATTCCATTCCGGGAACCAGGCGTCGCCGCTGACCTGCATGTGTACAAAGGTCAGATAGAGCCGCTCGGTCTTGGGGAGCATTTGTTCGTAGAAGGAGGCGCCGCCGATGATCATGATCTCTTCAACCTCACCTGCTGCGTTGATGGCATCTTCAATCGAATGGACAACAATGCAATCGGCGGCCTTATAAGTTTTATCATGGGTGATAATGATGTTGGTGCGGCCCGGTAAAGGTTTGGCGCCAAAGGATTCGAAAGTTTTGCGCCCCATGACGATGGGTTTGCCCATGGTTTGTTGGCGAAACCATTTCATATCATTGGGGAGTTTCCACGGCAGGCGGTTTTCAATACCGATAACGCGGTCATCGGCCATGGCGGCGATTATGGAAATTTTCATTATTACAAACCCCGTTTCAACGTAAAGTCACAATGGCGCAAAGAAATATAATTTTTGACTCAGAAATAATGTTCATCTTTGGTTTTAATTTTCGTAAAACTCTCCGCGCCTTGGCGTCTTTGCGTTAATGATTTTCTCACTATCCGTTATCGCGGCCACAGGGCCGCTCCTACCAAACTAGTCGCTAGACAGCGACGGGTGCCTTGATGTGCGGATGACATTGGTAGTTCTGCAGCTCGAAGTCATCGAAGCTGAAGTCAAACAGGTTGTCGATGGCCGGATTGAGTTTTATGGTTGGTAGCGGATAGGGCGTACGTGACAACTGCTCCTCCACTTGTTCCATATGATTACTATATAAGTGTGCATCACCGAGGGTATGGATAAACTCACCTGGCTTTAGGCCGGTGACTTGCGCCATCATCATGCTTAATAAGGCATAGGAGGCGACGTTGAACGGCACACCCAGGAAGATGTCGGCACTGCGTTGATAGAGCTGGCATGAGAGCCTGCCATCGGCGACATAAAACTGGAAAAAGGCATGGCAGGGCGGCAGGGCCATCTGTTCCAATTCACTCACGTTCCAGGCGCTGACGATGATGCGGCGCGAATCGGGATTGTGTTTGATCTGCTCGATCACCTGGCTGATCTGATCGATATGGCGGCCATCGGCGCTGGGCCAGGAGCGCCACTGGTAGCCATAGACATGGCCCAGGTCACCGTTCTCATCGGCCCATTCATCCCAGATGGAGACGCCGTTGTCCTTCAGGTATTTGATATTGGTGTCACCCTTGAGGAACCACAACAACTCGTGGATGATGGAGCGCAGGTGGCATTTTTTTGTGGTGACCAGGGGAAAACCCTGTTGCAGATCGAAGCGCATTTGATGGCCAAACACACTCACGGTACCGGTGCCGGTGCGATCCTCCTTGCGAATGCCCTTATCCCGCACATGGCGCATGAGATCCAGATACTGCTGCATAAACTACCCTTTATTGCCGAAATCAAAAGTTCCGGAATTCTACCATGCCGGGGGGGAATGAACGACTGCCTATATAAGTAAGAATAGCCCGGGTGGAGTGAAACGGAATCCGGGATTATTTCAATCCCCGGATTTCACTTCGTTGCATCCGGGCTACGTTAACTATTTCATGTATAAGTGAATTTTTAGCTTAGAACGATTCCCACGGATAACCAACGATGGCGGTCACCTCCGGCCCCTCATCGCCGGTGGCGTAGTCGATGCGGATCACCAGGCCCGAGGCGGTGACCAGACGCGCACCGATGCCGTAGGTATCCCGGTAGATATCACCCAGCTGACTCTTCTCATCGGCCACGGTGGCGGTCTCATAGAACAAGGCGAGCTGGATACCGGTACGGACATCCTTGGCGATGCCGATATCGAAGGGTTTGAATTCCTCGGTGATGTTCCAGCGAAACTCGGTACCATAAAAGCGGGCATGCGCCCCCTTGTAACGATCATTGGGATAGGAACGCAGGCGGGAATGGCCGCCAAAGGCACCCACCGTACCATAGCGGTTATTGGCGATGCTGTTGTCCACAATCGCCACGCAATACTGCTGCTGTTCCGTCGACAGGCTACTGTCACTGCAGTCCAGGCCGGCGTTGGACTCCACCCTGGCAAAATCGGTTGATCCCTGGCGTGTGACATGGGCGTCGGCCTGGAAGTAGTTAAAGGCCCAGGTGCTGCGTTTGCCAAACGGGATGTAGGCGGTGAGGTTCTGCTCCACGATATAATAATCCGAGGAAATGGGATCATCCTGATCACGCTGCCAGCGCGACAGGTCGTAACGCAGCCCTTCACGTGGGTCCACATAGTCATCGGTCCAGTCCAGCCGCAGACCCAGGACATAGAGCAGGGAGGCATCACTCTTGGCACCGCTGGTCTCCTGGATCAGCGTGCCGTCCTGATCGCGGATGCGCACCAGGCGCCCGCGGCTGTCCAGCGCACCGGTATAGACCTCCAGCATACGCTCATAAAAGGTGCCGGTGAAACGCACGGCATAATAGTCATTATCTTCCACATCGAGAATGGAATAGTCGTTTTCACCACTGGACATGCCACGGCTGTTAAAACTGAACACCGAGGCCTTGGTGACACGTTGGAAACTAAAATCGGCAATCAGACGTTCATCGATGAGATGCACATCGCTGGCAATCAGGCCAATCCCCTCCAGATCACCGGTGAGAACAAAACCGATATAATCGGTATGACTGTCGTGCGCATTGTTATAGAGACCACCGAGCAACAGACCCTCCCCCACCCCGGCCAGGCTATAGGGCATGGGTACGAGGTAATGACCGGGGACCTTGGTAAATTGATCGCGGCGGCGTTCCATGGCCTGGGCCTCCACCACAAAGGCCAGCAGCAGAAAACAAATCATGCCGGTGATCACCGCTTGTTGTGATTTAACTTGCATCAATTTTCCCTAAGCTGAAGGCACTCATCATTGAACATGGTTGCAAACGCATCTTCACCTTTTCATTTTCATCGATAATGGCCGATAGGCAAACCATAACAAAATAAGGCCGGCGATGATAAGCGGCAAGGTCAAAACCTGTCCCATGGTAAGCCAGCCAAAGGCGAGATAACCGATATGGGCATCGGGCAGGCGCACAAACTCAACGGCGAAGCGGGCCACGCCATAGCCGATGGCAAACACCGCGGACAGGGTCATGGTCGGCTTGGGTTTGGCCGACACAATCCACAGCACGATGAACAACACCACCCCTTCGAGAAAGGCCTCATATAAGGGGCTGGGATGGCGCGGCAGATTGGAGCCGGAAGCGGGAAAGACCATGGCCCAGGGCACATCGCTCACCTTGCCCCACAATTCACCATTGATAAAGTTACCGATACGCACCGACAAAATCGAAAGCGGCACATAGAGGGCAAGGAAATCGACGATATTAAAGTAACCCTTTTTGAAGCGGCGATTGAAAAACCACATACCGGCCAACACACCGAGCAGGCCGCCGTGAAACGACATGCCGCCTTCCCATACCTTGAAAAAGCTGATGGGATCATGGGCCAAGACGGGGAAGTTATAAAAAAACATATACCCAATACGTCCGCCGAGAATGGCGCCCAGGCCGGCATAAAACAGCAGGTCGTCCACCTCGATTGGTTTCCAGTCGACCATCCCTTTCGCCACACGATAGCGGGCCAGGCCCCAACTGGCCGAAAAGCCGATGAGATAGGTCAGACCATACCAGTGGATGGGCCAGCCGAAGATGCGAAAGGCGACTGGATCAAAATCAACAATCATGCTTTATTCCTTATGTAATTTTTTCATCTGTCGAGGCAGTGCATTATCTCTAAGCCATATGACATTAGGGACGGTCCTTTAAAAACCAGTCGGCGAGCTGTTGCAACTGTTCATCCATGCTCACCACCGGCGTCCAATCGAGCATGGTCTTGGCTGCACTATTGTCCACCTCAAGCGAGCCGGCAAGACGATGCCAGATGGCCTCTTTATGCACCAGCTTGGCGATGAGCGCCATCACTACAGGCGGAAAATAAAATACGCGTGACGGACGGCCCAGGGCACGGCTGATGCGCCCCACCAGTTCGCCGGTGGAGACCGTCTCATCGTCCGCGGCAAGAAACACCTGACCCGCTGCCGCCGGGTGTTCACAACAAGTCTTGATCAGGTCCACCAGATTTTCCAGGGCCACCATGGTACGGCGGTTTTTTATGCCGCCCAGCGGCAACGGCACACCCTTATTTGCCAGCTTCACCAGGCTGAGAAAGTTGGCCTTCACCCCCGGTCCATACACCAGGGGCGGACGAATAATGACGACCTCCATGCCCGATTCTTCACCGAGCGCCTGCAGCGCCTGCTCCGCCTCCCACTTTGACAGGGCATACGGCTCATGCGGGTCCACCGCCTGCTGAGGGCCAAAGGCCTGGCCATAGGTCGCCTCCCCGTTCACCTTGATGGAACTGATATAGACAAAGCGTTTCACTCCCGCCTTCACTGCGGCATTGGCCAGGGCGATGCTGCCTTGCAGATTGACACGGCGAAAGGCCACCAGGGGATCCTGTTCGGTTTCATGCATGACATGCACACGTGCGGCGAGATGGACCACCACATCACAGCCCTCAACTGCGGCCTGCCAGTCGGTATCGGCATCGATGGCACCCACGACCATCGAGTCACCCGGCACATCCACGGTGACACTGGGCCGACGCACCACGGCGCGGGTCTTGTGACCGGCTACATCGAGGTAGGTCAGCAGGCGTCGGCCAACAAAGCCGTTGGCGCCGGTTATCATTATTTTCAACATCAGGTTCCGGGTTTTGGTTTTTATTGCATTCGTCAAATGAGGATAGGAAAAGGATAGTACATTGAACCCTGGCGCGGTGCATCCTCTGTCACGCTGGGTGACACAGGTTGGGGAGATGACACAGGCTGCAGAGCTGGCGTATAGTTGATTATTCTATTAAGGCAATAAGGCATGCAACAAAATCGACTCGCCCGGGAGACCAGTCCCTATCTGCTGCAACACGCCCATAACCCCGTAGACTGGTGGCCATGGGGTGAGGAAGCACTCACTCGGGCACGCCGGGAAAACAAGCTCATTTTACTGTCGATTGGTTATTCCGCCTGTCACTGGTGCCATGTCATGGCGCATGAATCTTTTGAAGATGCCGCCACCGCCGAGGTGATGAACCGACACTATATTAATATCAAGGTGGACCGGGAGGAACGCCCGGACCTGGACAAGATTTATCAAACCGCCCACCACCTGCTGAATCAGCGCGCCGGGGGCTGGCCCCTCACCGCCATCCTCACCCCGGACGATCTGAACCCCTTCTTTATCGGAACCTATTTCCCCAAAACGCCGCGCCATGGCATGCCGGCCTTTACCGAGATTCTGCAGAGTGTCGTCCGCTTTTACCATGAGCACGAAGATGATATTCGCCAACAGAACCATTCCCTCATCAGCAGCCTGCAACAGAGTATTCACAGTGACTCCGTTGAGCCGGAGCAATTAAGTCCTCCCCCACTGGATCAGGCCCGCCGTGAACTGGCCAATAGTTTTGATCATACCCATGCCGGTTTTGGCGCCGCGCCCAAGTTTCCCCACCCCACCAGTCTCGAGCGCCTGCTACGTCACTGGGCCGCCACCTGCACACAGCAGCAGGCCGATGCACAGGCCCTGAAGATGGCCCGTTTCACCCTGCACGCCATGGCCTCAGGCGGGATCTATGATCAACTCGGTGGTGGTTTTTATCGTTACTCGGTGGATGAGCGGTGGATGATCCCCCACTTTGAAAAGATGCTGTATGACAACGGTCCGCTGCTGGCACTCTACGCCGATGCCTGGGCGGCCACGGATGATGCCGACTTCAAACGCATTTGCGAGGAGACCGCCGCCTGGGTCATGCGTGAGATGCAATCGCCCGAAGGGGCTTACTACGCCACCCTGGATGCCGACAGTGAGGGTGAAGAAGGCAAGTTTTATGTCTGGAAACCCGCCGAGGTAAAACAACTTCTCACTGCTACCGAATACAACATCGCGGCCGCCCACTACGGTCTGCAGCAGACACCCAACTTTGAAGGCCAGTGGCACCTGCATGTCTATCAAGGCCTGCCGGAGATTGCCGACAAGTTGGGGCTTGCCGTTGACGAAGCAGCGCAACAACTGACTAGCGCACGCAATAAACTCCTGCATGCGCGTGAAACGCGCCCTCGTCCCGGACGCGATGAAAAGATCCTCACCAGCTGGAACGGCCTCATGATCAAGGGCATGGCCGTGGCCGGTCGCCGCTTAAATGATCCCAGCTTGATTCAATCCGCCCAAACGGCTCTCGATTTTATTCGTGATAAGCTCTTTCAGGACGGCCGCCTGCTGGCCAGTTATAAAGATGGCCAGGCGCGGCTCATGGCCTATCTCGATGACTATGTGTTTCTCATCGACGCTGTCATGGAATGTCTGCAGAGCCAATGGCGCACACAAGACCTGCACTTTGCCATACAACTGGCCGATGTGGTGCTGGAGCAATTTGAAGATCCACAACACGGTGGCTTTTACTTCACCGCCAATGACCATGAACAACTCTACCACCGGCCCAAACCCTTTAGTGATGAATCCATGCCGGCCGGCAACGGCATTGCCGCCTATGCCCTGCAACGGCTTGGACATTTGCTCGGTGAACATCGTTATATCGAAGCGGCGGAACGGGCACTGCGCGCCGCCTGGCCCGCCATGCAGCAGATCCCCTATGCCCACTGCGCCATGTTGTTGGCACTGGAAGAGTACCTCTACCCCACAGAAACCTTCGTCATTCGTGGGCAGGGTGGCTCACTCCTGGAATGGCAAGGGCATTGTCAAACCCGCTACCGACCACGCATGCAGTGTTATGCCATTCCCGCCGATGAAGACGCCCTCCCCGGCCTCCTGGCAGAACGCAAGGCCGAGGCGCAAACCGTGGCCTATCACTGTAGTGGTACCAGCTGCAAACCGGTCATCCGCAGACTGGAGGCATTAAACCTTTCCGATACGCCTGCGATGACCGGATGATCCCCTTCCGGAGCAGGTATGGCGCCGGACCGGCACCCATTGGCCCGCACTGATCGAATCCATATCACGACGACCCACTGCTATTCCCCTCCTCCAAAAATCACACCATCGTTATGGTTTTTGTGATAATGATTCACAAAGTCAAGTCGCCGGCATTCAAGAGCATACATCAAGTGCCGATATAAAGGTGTTCCACACCGTCTGACTTTCATAGTGAAAACACCATGTATGATACCTATATTGGCTGTCAGCCTATCTACAGCAAGGAGCTGAACCTTTTGGCCTATCAACTCCTGTTCCGTAATAATAATGATAACGCGGCCCATTTCACTGATGGAGACCGGGCCACAACGGAAGTCATCCTGAATACGCTCACCGAAATTGGCCTGGATAAACTGATCGGCACCCACAAGGCCTACATCAACTTCACGCGCAATTTTCTGCTTGGCAAATACCCCATCCCCAACATCACAAAACGCATTATTATCGAACTGTCTGATGACATGGAGTACGATTCAGCAATACATACTGCATTGCAAAGCCTTGTGATCAAGGGCTACGCCATCGCCATGTCAGACAAGGTCTATCTAGAACACTTCAAGGACAAACACAACATTCCCTGTATCGTAAAGATTGACATACAAAAGCACGACAAGGAGCAACTGGAAGAATATATTTCAAGTCTACGCAGTGATGATATAAAAGTACTTGCAGAGAAGGTCGAAACCCAGGATGAGTTTAGCTATCACAGCCTGCTTGACTTTGATTACTATCGAGGTTTTTTCTTTTGCCAACCCAAGATCATCAAAGGCAAAAGCATCCCTGCAAACAAGCTGCAACTTGTCAAGGTACTCAGCAAACTGCAGGACCCCAAAACCGATGTCAATGAACTTGAGGAACTTGTTTCGTCGAACATCAGCCTCTCCTACCGCCTGCTGCGTTATGCAAATTCCAGCCATCTGGGTTTGAATACCCGCGTCGATTCGATTAACAACGCCATCTCGCTGCTGGGATGGGACACGGTACTCATGTTGACCACCTTACTCACCCTTGCCAGTGTTGAAGACAAGCCACCAGAGCTTTTTCATTTCGCACTGATCCGGGCTAAAATGTGTGAACTGATTTGTGAGTCAATTAGCGATATCGATAAACGCTCCGCCTTCACTGTGGGCCTGCTTTCCATCATCGATGCCCTGTTTGATGCGGATATGGAGGAACTGCTGGCACAACTCCCGCTAAACGTCAGTTTAACCAGTGCCCTAATGGAACACGAAGGCATGCTGGGTTATATCCTGCACGATGTGATCAGTTACATCCATAACAAACCCGATGAGGCAAGCCGTCTGGGTCTCGAGACAGCCCAATTAAAAGACTACTACCTCAGGGCCCTGATATGGGCCAATGCCACTGCGCCAATGTTGAAGGGATGACATTGATCTATAAAAACCGATCTTTTATCCAGCCGTCAGATCTTTCATGCCCGCAACAGGGTCCACACCCCAATCCCAACAAAGCCAATACCTGCAACATAGTTCAAATGCCTTTCACTGATATACTGCGAGATAATACCACCGGCCAGGACACCCATTGCTGAAGCCACGATAAGCGCCAGGGAGGCACCTATAAATATACTGAGTTTGCTTGCCTCTTTATCTGCGGCAAACAGCATGGTGGCCAATTGCGTTTTATCCCCCAGTTCAGCGATGAATACGGCAGCAAAAACCGTAAGCAATATTTTGTAATCCATTCCTTACCCCATTTATCTCATTTGTGAAATCTTATACCTGCCGCTAATCCGCCCTGCTCAGGCGGATTTCAGCGAATAAAAGCACAAGTCCTGAACCCCGTCTGCTATGATCCCGCCCCAGTTTTTCTCGTCATACGCAGGCCTATGCACACAGTCGACGTCATTATCATCGGTGCCAGCGCCTCGGGGCTGATGTGTGCCATCGAGGCGGGCAAGCGTGGGCGCTCGGTGCTCGTGCTGGACCATGCCAATAAGGCGGGCAAGAAGATCCTCATGTCCGGTGGCGGGCGCTGCAATTTTACCAATTATGATGTCAGTGCCGAGCATTATATTTCACACAATCCACATTTTTGTAAATCGGCCCTGAGCCGTTTTACACAGTGGGATTTTATTGCCCTGGTGGAGCAATACCGGATCCCCTATCACGAACGCGAGCACGGCCAGTTGTTTTGCGATAATAGTGCAAAGGATATTTTAAACCTGTTGTTGACCGAGTGCCGGCAGGCCAAGGTACAGGTGCGCCTGAAAACCGATATCGAACACATTGTCAAACAGGTGGATGGCGGATTTACGCTCGAGACATTGCCTGAAACTTATTCCTGCGAATCCCTGGTGATTGCCACGGGTGGCCTGTCGATCCCGAAGATGGGGGCCACACCATTCGGTTATCAGGTCGCGAAACAGTTTGGCCTCAAGGTCTGGCCGACGCGGGCCGGGCTGGCGCCCTTCACCTTGCAGGAGGGGGACAGGCAACGCTTTTCCACTCTAACCGGCATTGCGGTGGATTGCCTGGTGAGTTACAAAAATACCCATTTTCGTGAAAACCTGCTGTTTACCCATCGCGGTCTGAGCGGACCGGCAATCCTGCAGATCTCCTCCTATTGGCAAGCAGGCGAGGCGATTACGGTCAATCTGCTGCCTGAGCTCGACCTGCTCGATGAACTCAAGGCGGCGCAACAAGGGCACCCCCGGCAACAGCTCAAGACCATGCTGTGCCATTTTTTACCGAAACGCCTTGTTTTGGCCATACTCGACCCCAATCTCGCTGAGTATCCCTTGCAGCAATTATCCCGCCGGCAATTTGAGGCCATCGCGGCCACGATACACCAATGGACCCTCATCCCGAATGGTACCGAAGGCTACCGTACCGCCGAGGTGACCCTGGGTGGGGTGGACTGCGACGAGCTCTCCTCCCGCACCATGGAGAGCAAAAAGGTGGCGGGACTCTATTTTATCGGTGAGGTGGTGGATGTGACCGGCTGGTTGGGGGGCTACAATTTCCAATGGGCCTGGTCATCGGGCTGGAGTGCTGGACAAGCGGTATAATCTGCTTATAATCGGCAAAAAAATTAAACCGGTTTTTTTTAGGAGAATAGAAGTGAAATGGGTAATTAGGCTGTTTTTTCGGACCCTGCGTCGAATCATCGGGCCATTCATGCTGCTGGGCGAGAAGCTGACCACGCCGAAGGGTATTCAACGCGCGCCGGAGGAACAACAACGGGTGGATGCCGATACCAAGGGCATGACCCTGTATCAGTACAAGACCTGTCCGTTCTGTATCAAGGTACGTCGCCAGACCAGACGCCTGTCATTGAATATCGAGACCCGCGATACACAACACGATGCATACTCGCAAAAAGAGCTGCTGAAATATGGCGGGCAACTCCAGGTACCCTGTCTGAAGATCGAAAACCGCGGTAGTAAAACCATCTGGTTATACGAGTCTGACAAGATCGTCCATTATCTGCACCAGCAATTTAGCCCGGAACACGGTGAAGCCGTTAGACACTGAAACGCCCACCCCGGCAGCGGAAACCCTGCTGCGCTTGGCACAGTATCGCATGCCCTTTGGCAAATATAAAAACCGGCTCCTCATCGACCTGCCCGAACCCTATGTCGTCTGGTTTGCCAAACAGGGGCTTCCCAAGGGAGAGTTGGGCAACATGCTGCGCATGGTGTATGAGATCAAGCTGAATGGTCTGGAATATCTGTTTGAGCCTTTGCGCGGAAAGTTTCAACAAAACAACTAAACCGCAGCCAGGCCCTGAGGCACAACACCAGCCTCCGGCACAACATAATTTTGTTGCACCATCAAATCCACACCGCAACGGAGTTGTTCAAACCAATCAAGAAAACGATTGATCATGGCCTGGCCACTAAAGGGGCGACCGTGTTGCGGTACGATCATGTCGACATCCAGGGTGCGCATCATATTCACCCACAGACGGCAGGCCTGGTTAGAGACCATATAGCGCTGATGAAAGCCAAGCATCTTTTTTACATGGCGATCAAAGTCCTGTACCGGCCGGCCATGTTCATCTTCGGTGAGTGAGGCACCGACATCGCCGGAAAATAAAATCTTGCTCACTGGATCATAAAAATGAAAATTACCCACCGAGTGTAAAAAATGGGCCGGCAAGGCGATGATCTCGCTATCACCGAAGGGCAGACGTAGACCCTGATCCGGAATCGATAATATTCTCCCTTCACTTTTATTGCCCATATAGGCCGGCACCAGATGGGGCAGGAAACGATGCCACAGTTTGGAGATGACAATCCTGGCATCGGTATACATGAGCCACTTATCCAGGGAGGTAATAATATCGGGGTCCTGGTGTGAGGCAATGACATAATCCAGCTCACGGATGGAGGTATGTTTGGAAATCTCAGAGTACAGGGGCCGATAGGTCAGGTTGCCACCGGGATCAAACAGGGCTGCATGCTGTTCGTGTGTGACAAAAAACTGGTTTGACTGGATCCCTTCTCCCTTCACCAAATCGGTAAACAATCTGACGATGTGATCACCCGATTCGTATAAAACCACGGCCATACATCCCCCAAGCTATGCAGTATTTACGAATATATTAAGGGTAAGAATACCGAAGTGAATTCGGTTTAAAGCTGATCCAGATCAAGCACAGGACTCTTTCTGCACTTGCCCCGGACAGAAAATATTAATCAATCAAAACGAATAAGCAAAGCTGTCCTTAAAGCGCGCATGAAATTCAGCGCGGGTGAAGCCATGGTTTTGTGTGCCATGGGACTCAATCTTGATGGCACCCAACAAGGAGGCAATGCGTCCAGTGGTCTCCCAATCCATATCATTCATGATGCCGTAGAGTAGGCCGGCGCGGTAGGCATCACCACAACCGGTGGGATCATTCACGCCCCTGGTCTTGGCCAGGGGAATTTCATGACGCTTTTCCTTGGTATAGATGATCGAGCCTTCACCACCTCGGGTCACGATCAGGGCATCCACCATTTCGGCCAGTTCATGGACCGACTTGCCGGTGCGCTCCTCCACCAGTTGTGCCTCATAATCATTCAAGGCCACCCACGTGGCCTTGTCGATGAAGCTTAATAGATCACTGCCATCAAACATGGGCAGCCCCTGTCCCGGGTCAAAGATAAAGGGGATATTCGCCTCGGCAAACTCCTCGGCATGTTGCAACATACCGTCGCGGCCATCGGGTGAAACAATCCCCAGCTTCACACCCTTGGCATGGGTGATATGATTCTCGTGGGCAAAGTTCATGGCGCCGGGATGGAACGCGGTGATCTGGTTATCATCCTGATCCGTGGTAATGAATGCCTGGGCGGTATAGGTGCTGTCGATCGTCGTTACGTGCGCGCGACTGATCCCGCACTTGTCCATCCACTCGGCATAGGGGCCAAAGTCCGAACCCACGGTACCCATGGGCAAGGGCTTACCACCGAGCAGTTTCAGATTATAGGCAATATTGCCGGAGCAACCGCCAAACTCACGCCGCATATCGGGTACCAGGAAGGAGACATTCAGGATATGCACCTTGTCGGGCAAAATATGATTCTTGAATTTATCATGAAAGACCATGATGGTGTCATAGGCGAATGAACCACAGATTAATGCCGACATTGATTACCCCTTTGTTTAAATAAAACGGAACCAGGCGATGATGCCCCAGATAATAAATACGTTGAGTAAAGATATTAACACGGCCGCCGATCCCATATCCTTGGCCCGGCCGGATAACTCATGATAATCATCGCCGGTCCGATCGACCACGGCCTCAACGGCCGAATTGAGCAACTCAACCATCAGCACGATAAACAGGCTGCCGATCAACAAACTATACTCAATGGCGTTCTGCCCCAGCCACAAGCCCAGCGGCATTAAGGCCAGACAGAAAAACAACTCCTGCCGAAAGGCCGACTCGTGCCGCAATGCGGCCTTTAGACCTTTATAGGAATAACCTGTGGCATCAAAAATACGTTTCAAACCTGTGGCGCCGGGCTTACCCATTTAATTGCTTAACTCCAATTTTGATTGTTTAACTGCAGGGTGGTTTATGCTTTCCAGACCAGATCCAGCTCACGCGCCGCCTTCACATCATCCAGACGTCGCACCGGCATGGTGTGTGGGGCCTGCCTTACCAGCTCCGGGGTCGTTTCGGCTTCGTGCTGAATCTTGCCGAGGGCCTCGACAAAATAATCCAGGGTCTGTTTGTCTTCCGTTTCAGTCGGTTCGATCAACAGGCACTCGGGCACCAGCAGAGGAAAATAGGTGGTGGGGGCATGCACGCCATAGTCGAGCAGCCGTTTGGCAAAATCCATGGTATTCACACCCAGCTCTTTCGCCTGTTTTTTCAAGGTGACAATAAACTCATGCGTCGCCTTGCGCCTTGGATAGGCCAGTTCAAAACCGGCCTTGGCCAGGCTGACCTGCATGTAGTTGGCATTCAAGGTGGCATACTCCGCCACCCGCTCCATACCTTCATGCCCCAATAGCCGGGCATAGATATAGGCACGTAACAGGATGCCGGCATTACCGCCGAAGGCCGACAGCCGACCCATGCTCTGCGGACAGGCCTCTTCCCATAACAACCGATAGGCATCGCCCTCCTGCGCCACGATGGGCACAGGCAGATAGGGCAGCAGGCGTTCACTGACCCCGACCGGCCCGGCACCGGGACCACCACCACCGTGAGGCGTCGAGAAGGTCTTGTGCAGATTCATGTGGATGACATCAAACCCCATATCACCCGGTTTCACCTTGCCGAGGATGGCATTCAGATTGGCGCCATCGTAATACAACAGACCACCGGCATCGTGCACGATCTTGGCGATCTCCTTGATACGTCGCTCGAACACACCGAGGGTTGAGGGATTGGTCAACATGATCCCCGCCGTGTGCGGACCTACCGCCTGTTGCAAGGCCTCGATATCCACATCACCATCGGCATCGGTGGGGATCTCCTTCACCTTATAGTTACACATGGTGGCCGTGGCGGGGTTGGTGCCATGGGCGGCATCGGGCACGAGGATCTCGCTGCGGCCGGTATCATTATTTGCATCATGATAGGCGCGGATCATGGCGACCCCGGCAAACTCACCCTGTGCCCCCGCCATGGGCGCCAATGACACCCCCTTCATCCCCGTCACATCCTTGAGTATCTCCTGCAACTCATACATGCAGCTTAAAAAACCCTGACTGAGATTATCCGGGCTCAGGGGATGACGCTGTGAAAAGCCCGATAACATGGCGATTGAATTACAGGCCCGCGGGTTGTATTTCATGGTGCAGGAACCCAGTGGATAGAAATGGGTATCGATGGAGAAGTTCTTCTGTGACAGCCGCGTGTAATGACGCACCGCCTGCATCTCCGATACCTCGGGCAACAAGGGCTTTTGCTTGCGCCGAAACTGCGCCGGGATTTCACTGGTCACGGCAGGGGACTGCACCTGCTGCGCGCCATTAACACGGCCTGCTTGTGAACGTTCAAAGATCAACATAACTTCATCCGCTTAATATATTTAAATACTTAACGCAAAGACGCCACGGCGCAAAGTTTAAAAAATAAAAAAAGATTTCTTTGCGTCATTGCGTTGTAATGATTTACGCCGTGACGCCTTCACCGGCCAAGGCCGCCAGCGCCGCATCATAGTCAGGCTCTTGTCCAATCTCGGGCACCATCTCCGTATAGATCACCTTGTCGTTTCCATCCAGCACCACCACGCCCCTTGCGGTAATCCCCGCCAGCGGACCGTCCTGAATCAGGATACCGTAGTCCTTGGCAAAGTTTTTGTCGCGCATCATGGAGAGGCTCACCACTTTATCGGTAGCTTCGGCACTGCAAAAACGGCCCATGGCAAACGGCAGATCGGCCGAGATGATAAGCATGACGGTATCATCCCGCGCCGCTTCATTAAATCTCTTTGTTGAAGTGGCACACACCGGGGTATCCAGGCTGGGCACGATATTCAGCAGCTTCTTCTTGCCCTTGAAGTCGGCCAGTGATTTGTCATTCAATTTACCATCGGTGAGCTTAAAGTCCGGTGCCTGACTGCCTACAGCCGGTAAGTCACCACTGGTATTGATTTGATTTCCGTGCAATGTAATTTGTGCCATCTGTTCCTCCAGTTCAATAAGTTATTATCGTAAGATCTGTGTTATCTCTATGAGCAAAGACAATAACACCAAGTTTGCAGCGCCCCCTGCCTTATCCACTTCGGCCTTAAAATTTCCTCAAGCCATCTTCGGTTCCACCGGACACCGTGCCGCCTGCAGGCGTGTACTGATACGTTGCAGATTGTCCACATAGCTATCGAGATCGGCTTCGGTCTTGGTCTCGGTGGCACAGATGAGCAGGGCATTGCCGAGTTCCGGGTAATCTTCTTGTAAGGCAACGCCACCGACGATGCCCTGCGCCGAGAGGGCCCGCAGTACATCACCCACCGGTAGATCAAACTGCAATACCGCTTCATGAAAACCGGGGCGCTTAAAGACCTTGCTGATACCAGGTACGGCCTTGAGTTTTGCCAGCAATTGCAGCGTGTTGGCATGGCAGGACTCCGCCACCCTTTGCAAACCGGCGGGACCCAGCAAGGCCATGTGAATCGTGGCGGCCGTCACCAACAGGCCCTGGTTGGTACAAATGTTTGAGGTCGCCTTGGAACGACGAATGTGTTGCTCGCGTGCCTGCAAGGTCAGGGCAAAGCCCTCCTTGCCATCGAGATCGGTGGTGCGGCCGATGATACGGCCGGGCATTTGTCGCACATAGGCCTGGCGGCAACACATAAAACCAAAATAGGGGCCACCCGAGGCCAAGGGTACGCCAAGGGATTGACCATCACCACAGGCGATATCGGCACCAATCTCACCCCACTCACCCGGTGGCGTCAGTAGCGCCAGTGATACCGGGTTCACCACCGCAATCACCAGTGCCTTGTGTTGATGCGCCCAATCGGTGAGGCTATCCACCTCTTCGATGACGCCAAAAAAGTTGGGTTGCGGGATCACCAGGGCGACGAAGTCACCCGGCTCTGTCGGCAATGAGGCGGGGTCGATATGACCGCCCGCCATGTCATAATCTAGTTCTTCAAGGATGATGCCCTGGTGCCTGACGATGGTCTGCGCCACTTTACGATAGGCTGGGTGTACGGTTCTTGGGATCAGGACGCGTTTGGATTTTGCCTTGCGGTTGGCCCGCACCGCCATGAGGATCGCCTCGGCCAGGGCCGAGGCACCATCGTATAAGGAGGCATTGGAGACATCCATGGCGGTGAGACTGGCCATCATGGTCTGATACTCATACAGGAGCTGCAAGGTACCCTGACTCGCCTCCGCCTGATACGGCGTGTAGGCAGAATAATATTCACCCCGTGTGGCGACCTCCCACACGGCAGCAGGGATGTGATGTTCATAGGCCCCAGCCCCGGCAAAACACAAGCCCCGTTCATCTTCAGCGGCACGCTCGCGCAGCAGTCGCGCCACGGCCATCTCTGATTCACCTTGCGGTACCTCAGTCAGCCCTTTTGAGCGCAATTCGGCCGGGATCTCATCGAACAAGGCCTCGATGCTATCCACGCCGATAGCGGATAACATGGCACGAACATCTTCTTCTGTATGTGGAACAAACGGCATGATGACACCCGATTAATTGTTTTATTATTTAAATCTACCTTGCATGAATGAAATCGAGGCCGGCGAGGCAAACCAGCGGCATGATTTCACTCGGCTAATCAGTGCGCCTCGGCAGCAACGTGGGCGGAATATTCATCCGCACTCATGAGGCCATCAAACTCACTCTCATCGGCGGGTTTGATCTTGAAGACCCAGCCATCGCCAAACGCATCCTGATTGATCAACTCCGGGCTATCGGTCAGGTTTTCATTCGCCTCGATCACTTCACCGCTCACGGGGCTGTAGACATCCGAGGCCGCCTTGACCGATTCAACCACGGCACAGTCCTCACCCTTGCCAAAACTGCTGCCGCTCTCCGGGACATCGACAAACACCAGATCGCCCAACAGCTCCTGGGCATGCTCGGTGACACCAACGGTCAGGCTACCATCATCGTTCTTGCGCACCCATTCATGGGTTTTGGTATAACGTAATTCACTCGGCACCTTACTCATTTTTCTTTTCCTTCAATAAAGTTTTATTAATTTGTTTCTATATACAGGCCTTGCCTTCTCTTACAAACGGCGGTTTGACCACCCGCGCATCCAGTAGCTTGCCGCGGATATCGACCTTGCAGTTCTGTCCCACCAGGGCCGTGACCCGCGCAAAGGCAATGGCCTTACCCAGTGTTGGTGAAAAGCTGCCACTGGTAATCTCACCCGATTCCAGACCATCGACCAGGACCTTTTGGTGGTTGCGTAACACACCCTTACCTTCCAGCAATAGACCCACCAGTTTCTGTTTCTGCCCGGCCTCTTTTTGTTGTTCCAGTGCCCCACGCCCGATAAAGTCACGCCCCTGCGGTTCCCAGGCGATGGTCCAGCCAAGCGCCGATTCGAGCGGTGAGGTGGTTTCATCCATATCGGTACCATACAGGTTCATGCCGGCCTCAAGGCGCAAGGTATCGCGTGCACCGAGGCCACAGGGGCTGACCCCGGCCTTGACCAGACTGTCCCAAAACGATTTTACCTCATTGGCGGGTAACATGATTTCGTAACCGTCTTCCCCGGTATAACCGGTACGCGCCACGGCCATGTTACCGATCTCACGCATGAAAAAGACACCGATATCGTACAGTGCCTCTGCCTTGTCACCCAGGACCTGATGCACCTTGTCACGCGCATTTGGGCCTTGTACCGCAATCATGGCCAGGTCGGTACATTCCTGCACC
>Ga0316193_10000837_pt1 | contig 19864 bp, 16 predicted proteins | sample MerIslsedime2_MG_FD_207735 | JGI IMG/M metagenome (GOLD analysis project Ga0316193, IMG submission 207735) | Coastal sediment microbial communities from Maine, United States - Merrow Island sediment 2 | ecosystem: Environmental > Aquatic > Marine > Coastal > Sediment | place: USA: Maine... | reverse complement strand
TGTAGTAGTTTTACGATTTATAAGTACTTGAAATTATGCACAAGTTGGCGGAAGTGCATGGGAATCGAACCCACCTAGGACAGCCTTCACTGCCCCACACCGGATTTGAAGTGTGAAACAGTACTTTATGGGGTATTTCGGGGTGTTCTGGGATGTTCGATGATCTTATTGAAATCACAAGAGAAAGCGGGGGATCAACTTCTCCCGTTTTCTTTTTTGTTATGGGGTGTTTGTGCTACCCATGGTAGCAATCATGGTAGCAGTTGGTAGCAGAAAGAAGATGAAACTTATCTGCAAATTCCCATCCAGACAACAGCATATGGTGACGGAGTCTAAAATGAAAAAGTGTGAATTAAAGTATGAAATCCACAGTCCAGGGGACCAGTTTGGACTTCAGATCAGCAAGCCTAAGTTTTCACTCGGATCATTCAAGTATGTTGAGCATATGTTAACTATTTATAACTAATGGAGAATCAACATACATAGCAGGTATCGAAAGTCCCGTGTTGATCTGAGGATATACAAGGTCTAGTAATCACCATCATCGTCTTTGAGTACGAGATACCGACTAAAATCTTCTAGGTAAGGATAAAACGTGAACAATGCCTAGCATGAACTCGCAGTTGGCAAAGGCCTATTGTAGCAACGATGAACATTTGACTCATAATGGTTTGCCGATGCCAACGGCCTTAAGGTCTTCCTTAGTGACACGTCCGCGTTTGTAACGCTCCAGAAATTGGCAATTTGCCACCACCGACGGCAAAGCACTCTTTCGCCTCATCAACACCTGCATTTTTGTTCAGGTTGTAAATAGCCACGTCACAGTGAGGGCAGGCTAGCTCATTTACCATGTCCACCACTCCCTGGCAAACTGGGCACTTTGATGTGAGAACTTCCACTTTTCTTTTCCCATGGTTCTGAAATCGTACTAGTGCGATTACCCCCACCACCATCCCTTCACCATTCGCTTCTGCAATTTCTCGCACCTTGAAAGTGAGGACACCTGCCCGTCTGCAAGAGATCCCTATGGTCCATGCGGGTTTGCAAAACAAATATGAGATGCAACTCACCACTTTCGCTCACAAGGCTGCTAGCCAATCAGGAGATGATAGGGTCACGCAGTTCAGTTGTGTCCTGGTGGTAAGGTTTATTTGGTATGTTAAAAGGCTTATCTCTAAGTTGACATAGTGTTTCAGCTGTAACGCTATGTTACACACTCGAACTGAGCGGCGAAACAAGTCGTTGCGTGTGAAAAGATTAACAAGACTTAACAACAAAACAGGAGCAAATAGAGTTAGTGCAAGCTTACATGTAACTGGTTGAATTGAAAGCGTAATATGCTCAAGCAGTGAACCCAGGCCGTGAGGAAATGTCTAGTGTTAGACGCGAGGTATGTCTCTTGCAGAACTTTACAAATAATCAGCTTGTGTGGACTGAAGGCTTTACCCTACTAAAGGTTCTTGTTTTAGAATCCTCTTCATTTAACTCTCCGCTCAGAACGCGGGCGAGTAACAACCGAGGCTGGACTCAAGCGGATTGCCTTTATGCGTTGGCCCTCTAGGTTCGAAAACAATCAAGATAGATTTGGCCGGCTTGTTCAAGAACAATTTGTCGGAGAGGTCTAAATACTGCGTGATTTTAAGGCCTTGAGGTTTATGTGGCGTGTACGGGATAACTAATCTATGCCTAGAATATTTGTGAGGGGAAAAAGTAAGTAGTGAAAGGCAAGCTTCTATTACCTCACCACACAAGGTTGCCGGCAAGGCTTAACGTGAACTGCAAGAAAAGGAGGGCAGGATGAACAAGATAGAAAGATTTCAGGCGATGCGCGAGAAGCGGGCACCGGATAGTATGCCAGTTTGGTCATGTGCCTTATCTCAGACGATTTTTAGCCACGGTCTCCTGTTACCTCAGGTCACCGGTCAGGATTGGTATGATTCTGACAAGATCACTGACGTGATATTGAAAAGCATCAAGAATGTTGACTACGACTTGGCTATTCCTTTTTACGTGGATTTTGCTTTCGGGGTTCCCCCACTCGGCGGTGTATTCAATATCCCCGACAAGTCTGGGGTCGCTGTTACTACCAGTGATGATCAACCTGTGAAGACCAAAGAGGACTGGCCGAAAGTCCAAGAGAAATTAGCAACATTTGACGTTAAAACCACCGACCCGCGCATGAAGAGTGCTCTCGATGTGATCAGAAAAGTTTCCAGTGAAGTTGGTGATTCGATGCCACTTCTTCCCTTCGGTTTCGTCGGGACGACTGCTGCCATGTTTCTGTTTCGACCCAGCGCGGCTTTCGTAGAAGACATGATGGAAGATCCTGATTGGGTTGATGAGATGGCTAAGGTGGCGACAGATTGGTCCATGGACTGGATTCGGGCCCAGTATGAGGCCGGGGCTAATAGCGTTACCTTCATCGTGGATGTTGTTGGGACTTTAATGATAAGCCCAGAGATGGCAGAGCGATTCAACCTTTCCAACATTAAGAGGGTGGTTGAAATGGTCAAAAATGAATTTGACCAGGGTGTCTGGATACACCTCCACGGGGACATGAAAGAACCGAAAGCCTATGAGTATCTAACAAAGCTAGTGAAAGAAGCTGGTGTTGAGGGTTTTCATTTGGACGAGAATCACCCTCCAGAATGGGTTAAGGAAAAAGTGGTAAATGAGCTAGGGGCATTAGCTTGTATAATGACCGACAATGCCCTTATTTCGTCAGGACCGGCTGAAAAGATATCCGCGGAGGTGAAGGATCAGATATCGAAGGTTGGTGATGGATTGGGAATCATGATGGCACCGAGTTGCCAGGTTCTCCCCCCCACTCCTAACGAGAATTTCAAAGCGTGGGTGGATGCAACTAAGGAATACGGGAAATATCCCCTTGGTTCATAGAAAGACATATACATTCAATCATGTGAAACATCATCGCTCCAATCCATTACCACTTTAATCTCAGGAGGTTCCAACAGAGCAGCAAAGGTTTGATCAAGAAAGAGTTGCAGTACTGATGTTGCCGTTGAGAGTATGCTCAATTCTGTAACGAGTTTTTCGTGCGACACGGCGCTCGAATCTTATTGGCGTTGATATACGGAAAACGACCATCACTATAGGTGGTGCTGTCACGGCTGAAAGATGGGACGAACTCAAGTTTCTCAAGTCCAGAAAACAAAGGGCAGAGGTTTCAGTAAGCTGCTTCTTTTCGCTGGCATTCTGGTTGTTGTAATCTCGGTTGTTAGATTAACGGGCTTGCACGCCTATCTTGACCAGCAGAAGTTGCAGACGTGGATCCATGGCTATGGTGCATGGGGGCCTGTCATCTACATGTTCATTTACCTCATCGCTCCCGCACTTTTTCTGCCTGGCCTGCCCATTACCTTAGCCGGAGGAGTGCTTTTCGGTCCTATCTGGGGAGTCGTCTATACTATCATTGGGGCGACGGGCGGTTGCTGTGTGGCTTTTTTGGTTGCTCGATATTTAGGTAGAAAATGGGTAGGGAGCAAGGTTAAGGGTACTAAATTAGAAAAACTGGATCAGGAAGTAGAAAGACAGGGCTGGAAGATCGTAGCTTTCACTCGTCTGATCCCTCTGTTTCCCTTTAATCTACTAAATTACGCCTTTGGCCTGACGCGAATACGATTTTTTCATTACACCGTTGCATCCTTCATCTTCATGCTGCCAGGATGCATTGCCTATATCGTCTTCGGCAGTTCTCTACTTGATCTTTTTAAAGGAGAATTCTCGTTTCAGTTAATCGTGGGAATTTTCCTTGTTATCCTCGTCAGCCTGATTCCGATTTACTATAAAAAGCAAAAGGTCAAAAAGGGAGAGACTGGTTATTTATAAGGCTGAGGCCTCAGATAAAATTGCCCTACTCGAAATCATGGACCTAGAAGCTTTGTTAGACGAATTCATCGAAAAATGTCGCGCAAAAGCCCCACCTCACTGTGAAGCTACCTGTCCAATTCATTTGGATGTCAGGGGTTACATAAATCTCATCGCGGAGGGGAAGTGGTCCGAATCACTCGCATTGATCAGAGAAAAACTTCCCTTTCCAGGTATCCTCGGGAGAGTCTGCTACCATTCTTGCGAAACAAAATGCCAGCGGAATAAGGTGGACCAGCCAGTCGCCATCTGCGCACTAAAAAAATTCGTGGCAGACCGGGAAGAGACATCGAGTTGGGATTTGACCATTGAGGAAGAAAAGAAAGAAAAGGTCGCGGTTGTCGGGTCGGGCCCAGCAGGTTTAATGGCGGCCTATGAGCTAAGAAAGAAAGGGTACCAGGTAACTATCATTGAAGCCCTCTCTCAGTTGGGGGGGATGCTAAGATGCGGAATCCCTGAGTACCGACTGCCTAGGGATGTATTAGACAATGAACTAAGTATTGTTGAGAGACTGGGGGTGGAGGTTAGACTGAACACGCGCTTTGGAAAGGACCTCAACCTGAACCAACTTTTTGCACAAGGCTACGACGCGGTATTTTTGGGCCTGGGAGCACATCAGGGAATCCCTCTGGGAATCCCTGGCGAGGATGCTAAGGGCGTTGTGCAGGGAGTGAACTTTTTGCGCAAACTCAATCTCGAGAGGCAGACACAGGTGGGCCAGAAAATGACCGTTATCGGTGGAGGCAATGTGGCCATAGACGTGTCTCGGTCTGCCTGTCGAATGGGCGCAGAAGTAACAATTATCTATCGTCGCAGCCGGGCCGAGATGCCGGCATGGGAAAAGGAGGTGGAGCACGCGTTGGAGGAGGGCATTCGTATCCAATGCTTGGCCGCACCCCTTGAGGTCCTAGTCGAGGACAACCGAGTAAGAGGTCTGCGCTGCGTTCGCACGGAGCTTGTTGAGCCGGACAGGTCTGGCCGACGACGGCCAAAGCCCGTTGTGGGTTCGGAGTTCGACATCGAGTGCGACATGGTGATCGTTGCCATTGGTCAGCAGACGGAATCATCAGCCCTTGGGGCGGAACAAGGGCTGAAGTTGACCGAACGGGGAACACTGGATGCGGATCCATTGACGCTTGCCACCGATCAGAACGGGGTCTTTGCCGGCGGCGACGCCCGCATCGGGCCCAGCTCTGTGGTTGAGGCCTTGGCGGATGGACGGAAAGCTGCCATTTCCATTGACAGGTTTCTGCGAGGCGTTGATTTTTACCAGTACCGTGAGGATGATGGAGTCTATGGAAGGCCGTTGGAAATGGAAATTCCTCCATGGATCCAAGAACTGCCCAGAACAGCTATACCCGTTTTATCGGCGGGACAGAGAAAAAACAGCTTCAAAGAGGTGGAACTGCGATTCTCAGAAGATGACGCCATACGAGAAGCCAAAAGGTGCCTTTCTTGTGAATGCTTGATATGTCAGAAAAATTGTGAGTTTATTCGTCACACAATGACCCCGAGGGATCTTGCCGAAAGACTAAAAAAAGATGATCGTTTTGATCTCACTGTTCCCTTTTCATGCAATGTCTGCAATCTTTGTGGCGAACTTTGCCCTGAGGGCTTAGATACTGGAAATCTTTGTCAAGAAATAAGAAAACAGTTGTTCTATGATGGTCTGCTTCCCCTTAGCCAACACAAATCGATCATCAGCCATCAGAAGTGGGGGAGTTCGTGGGTGTTCAAGTTGGTAAAGACTGATACCGAGAATAACAAGGAGTCTCGCAGAGTTTTTTTTCCGGGCTGTACCCTCCCCGCTTATTCACCTGATCTGGTAATGAAGACCTATAGATACCTACGCAGCAAATTGCCTGGTACCGATATTATCCTCAACTGCTGTGGTGGCCCCAGTTATCTCATCGGTGAAATGACTCTATTTACAAAGATCTTAGACGGACTCGAAAAACAGATGGAGTATCTCGGGGAGTGTGAAATTATTACGGCGTGTGCGAAATGTTACCATATTTTTAAAGATCATAGACCACAATGGAAGATCCGATCACTTTACGAGACTATGGTTGAAGTCGGCCTCCCTCATCGTTTGTCTGAAGCATCAAACAAAGTCTTCTCTATCCACGATTCCTGCCCAGCCCGTTATGAGGAGAGGTTTCGGCAGGCGGTAAGGGAAGTGATGCGACTTCTGGGCTGCGATATAGAAGAGATGGAGTTCAGTGGCGAAAAAACACGTTGCTGTGGGGGAGGAGGCATGATGGCGCCAGTGGACCCCGAGCTATTTGAAAAAATAGTGGCCCTGAGGGTGAATGAGACTCCCCACGACCTCGTCACCTATTGTGCAGGATGCCGCGAGAATTTTGCATCTCAGAAAAAGCCGACAGTACACGTATTGGACTTAGTGTTCAACAGGACTTGGAACCATGATCGATTGAAGCCGACACGAAACGGCGCACAAAGATGGAAAAATAGATGGGACCTGAAAAGACAGTTAAAAAGACTCTAATCTTTCGGCACAGGAAGGGAAAGCATAACTATTTGGCTGGGGGGCGCGGGCACAAGTAACTTAAACCGATTCAAATACAGGATATCAAAAATGGCAATCACAAGAAGTGTCAAACCAACACAACAAAAGGAGGAGTCAAATGACGAAACTGACGACGTACGAAACTGATGTGGCAAGTAGGCGAGGCTTCATCAAGACGGTCGGTGGAGGATGTGCAGCGTTGCTTCTGTACGGTGGTAACGCTTGGGCGTACAAGGACAAAAACATTTGGGGCGTGGGCAGACCAGAGAAAGACAGCCAGTTAGCGGAATATGCCAAGGAGCGTTTTTTGTTGCACTGGAACTGCGCGCAGGCTGTGATGGAAACCCTCGCCCCCAAGTATGCCCGTGGTCGCGAGTGGACCGTGGCAGTTGACGCAGCCTGTCCATTTGCGGCAGGTATGTGGAAAGGTGGGACCTGTGGCTCGTTTTCAGCCGCCTACATGGCAATCGGCTTGGCCCACAGCGCTTGGCCTGAAAAGGACGCACACTACGCTGTCAGTGACGCGATAAATAGGGTGTTGGAATTTGACAAGGTCGCACTTGCCGAATTCAAGACTCTCAACTGCAGTGATTTGCATGGACAGGATATGTCTACTCCAGAGGGCCGTAGTAGGGCTGCCAAAGCGGGGCAGTTCCAATCAATATGTCCTAGAACAGTAATACTCGCCGTGAATGAAACGTTGAAGATCAACTAGCCTGGAATACTTGGGACTCATGAGAAGAAGACATGGACTTGGAGTTTGAAGAAGTGAGTCCTTAACTCTATCAGTTCACTATCACAGCGGTGACGGCCTTCCCACCCGACTCCGAAGTTTGACTTTGGTTACATTGATGAAGCGAGCAAGGCCGTTTAGGTGGTGTTTTCAAAGCCGAAAGGTGTGGAAGATTTAAGTTTCTAAAAGGTATGAGGGACGGGGCAGGGTTTTCAGCGAACTGTTCTCTCCGGAAGCGTTCGCGGAGGCGTCGTCGCCAGCTTTAATGTGCCTTACTGCCCCTACCCTTTCTTTTCAACGAGACCGCCAATCGGTGAACGAATTTTAGAAATTGAGATGGATGGATATAGCCTGGATCGAATATCACTTTCCCTCCCGCGATGGTAAAGTACTGCCATCATTATAGATACCGACAACACCATGGTGCGGGCTAGAGACGTATCTCCAAAACCAACAAGAATAAGGAGGCAAAAATGTCGGAATTTTACTATGCAAAGAAAGACTTGGCGGATTTTCCTAACATAGGAGAGTTTGCCCCGGATGAAGGCAAGGCATTCTTTGACTACTATGGGAAAGCTACATCTGAAGGCAAATTAGATTTGAAAACAAAAGCATTGATTGCCCTAACCGTGGCTACTACCCAGAACTGCCCTTACTGTATCGATGCAACCACGAACAAGTGTTTGTCCCTTGGCATTACAAAAGAGGAGATGATGGAAGCGCTGCACGTTGGTGCTGTATTCATGGCTGGAGCTACACTGGCGCATACTACTCAGATGAGGAAGATAATAAAGGAAAAAGAGTAGCGCCTCAGGCTTTGCCGGAAATGTTCCTGCTCCTGAAGGCTTTCACTTTAGCGGGTCAAGAAATGGCATTAATCGTTTGCTAGGCGCGCTTGAAATGTTGCTCGCGAGGTTGAGAGAAGTCGCAAGGAGTGAAGCATCAACGGGCTGTTGCACTAGGGGTCGGAATTGGTAACCAGTTATGGCTTTGGCGGAAAAGGGCAGATTCTCAGGGATGGGGGTAAAGTGGCAGGGTTATTTACCTAATGCAACAGCAGCACCGCAGCTCGCCCTGTCCTCCCCCTCGATAAAAAATAAAGAATATAAAATATAGCCGTCTGATAAAAGGGTACGTTGTTAAGAAGATAGTCTTTTCCAATAAAAGTATTGTCCCTGACGAGCATGGCTGGAGTATCCAGGCTCTTACCTTTTCCAAGTGGTACACCCACCTAAAGCCCAAACGCCAGATACTTATATTTCCACATCTGAAAATCTTGGGCCGGTTCCCTGTGTGCACCCCTATGGCTGTCAGTCAAGGTCACTTCGGCAAGGCCTGCTGGTGCGAGATGACTTCTCGTAAGCTTCTTGGTTGTAAGTCTCAGGAGTTTGACTCCAACTTTACTGGGTGTTTCAACTGTTACATTATGTTGCACGGCAAAAAGGCCGCGAAACAGGTTGTTCAACTTCGTTTAGCAACCAATTCTTTTCGACGAAACGGGGCAGAATGGGAATTTCATCATAGCTTCCTTAACTTGTTAATAATACAAGATATAATCTTTTTAGTTTGCAGGTATAGAGGTGATCCTTCGGGGAAATGCGGCATGGTTTATTTGGTATGTCTCTTGCGTAAGCTGAACCCCAGCGAGTTTAGAGGCAGTATTGTTGGCAGGTCTCTCAGAAAAGCTAGCCGTAAGCCGACGCAGGTCTCGGGAGAGTCATACGTGTAGTTATTATGTGAGAAACGCATCAACAGAATGAGTACTCAGGGAAACCTGTAGAAAATGAAGGGGATTTGGCAACGACGACGGAGGGGAGAGGAATGAGAATCACCTTTTTGGGCACAGCCGGGCTTGTTCCTGGGATGGGACTGAAGGTTACGGGGAAGCGCGGTATGCTTTCGATGATGATTGATGATGATATTCTGCTGGAACTGGGAGACGGTGCCTTAAGAAACATTAACGCCTACGGAGTGGATCTTAATGCCGTCAAGAAGATTCTGATCTCCCATCTGCACTCGGATCATTTTATAGGAATCGTCCATGTGCTGTTCGATATGATGAACGTGAGAAACCGGACAGAACCTCTGGAGATCATCGGGCCAACGGGCATTGAGAAAGCCACCCGAGGTTTGATGAGTCTCTGTGAACTACCTGTTGCCGATGATGAGAGAAGGGGCTTTGAGTTGAAGTTCAAAGAACTCGGCGCGGCTGAGGACCTGGGTGACATCCAGACGCAGAGAGGTGAGCATCCATCTGAGGCGCATGCCTATCGCATACAGCGAAATGGCAGGGCGCTTTTCTACAACGGTGAGTCTAGCTTCACCAAAGAGGTTATGCAACTGGCCAGTGGATCTGATCTGTTCATCAGTACAGTAGTTGTTCTAGAACCGCATTCGTTTCACATTTCCCCCAAGGACGCAGGGCGAGCTGCATCTGAGGCTGGGGCAAAGCGGCTTGCAGTAATACACTGGCCCACCGAATTTGAGGAGAATAGAGACGAATTCGGACGACTGATTCGCAAGTACTTTGAGGGAGACGTCCTTGTTCCGGATGATTTCACCTCCATTGAGGTGTAGAAGGCGTATGCTAATTTGGCCTTTTTTGTCAGAAGATTCTTCCAGAAAGGGAGAGGATGGAGAGATAAACATGAATGCGAGAATGAGGGAAATTAGTGAAGGTATTTTTGAGGGTCAGGTAGTTGAGGTCAAAATATCACTGAATCAGGCCCTGATAGAACAGTTAGACCCCGGGCAGCTATTAAATGAGGCAATATTTCCTGCCATAAGGAATGTGGGAGAATCCATGGAAGAAGGCGACTTTTTTATGCCCGAAATAAAAATATCCACAAAAGCCCTATTGGAGGCCGCAGAGATCCTAAGGCCTCACATCATTTGTGAGGAGGATAAGTGTCATTACACGTTGCCTCCTTGGACGTGCGAAGGGGACACTGATGACGTGGGGGTTTATCTGAAGAGTAAAATTGACGATAGCTTGAATCTGCCGGCGCAACAGCAGATGGGCATTCTGGATATGATTGCCAAGGGCCTGGATACTCACGAATTCACTCCGTGCAAAATCCAAGCCACAGAAGCTGAGGATAGCTGAGGGTCATAAATAGAAAAAGGGAGAATGAAGATGAACAAAAAGGAGCGGATGAAAGCGGTATTCAACATGGAGGAACCTGATGTAATACCTGTGTTTCCCCGGGTTATGGCGCAGGCCATTTATGATATGGGTTGGAGTCTGCCGGATGTATCCACCCAGACCGAGATGGATGCGGATAAGGTGGCGGAGGCGTTTATCAGCAACATAAAGAAATATGACTACGATCTTTGTTTCGGCACCTACATGGACCACGGATTTGGGGTTCCAACACTGGGCGGCGTGCTCAGCATACCGGAAAAATTCGGGACAAGCGTTTCCATCAAGGTTCCCCCCATCAGGCAGAGGGATGACTGGGCAGAGGTGGAAAAGAGACTGCCTCTGAACCCTCTAAAACACGACAGGATGCCTGATGCTCTTAAGGCGCTCAGGATTGTCTGCAAGGAACTCGGTAATGAGTACCCCATTTCGGCAGCCTATTATACGGGAATTTGTGCGGCTAACATCATGTTCCGGGACGTGGCTGATTTAACTCTGGACTGTGTGGAGGACCCCGACTGGGTGGACAATATATGCCAGGCCGCCACGGATTTCAGTATTGACTGGGTCCGGGCACAATACGAGGCGGGCTGTAACAGTGTCTTCTATCTTGGTGACCACTTTGGAACCGAATTGATCTCTCCTAAGATGGGTGCCAGGTTCATACTTCCATATGTAGCCCAGATTGTTGAGGTGGTGCAAAAGGAATTTGGAAAGAAGACCTTTATGCATATCCATGGAAACATGAAGAGACCAAAATCCTACGAGTTGATGGAGAGACTTGTGAAAGAGGCCGGGGTGGCAGGTCTGCATCTGGACGAAAACCACGACGCTGCTTGGATCAGGGAAAACGTGGTAGAAAAACTGGGTGTGCCTGCGGCGCTGATAGTCCATGGTCCCGACCCCATCGACAGTGGTCCAGTGGACAAGATATATGCTGTCGTAAAGGAGACCGTCGAGGAGGGCGGTGCTGGTGGTGGGGTGTTGATGGGACCAAGCTGCCAGGTACTTCCGTCGACGCCTGGAGAGCACTTCAAGGCCTGGGTTGACGCCACACACGAATATGGAAAATACCCAATGTGATCATGAGCAAGAGCTCTGGATATTGATAGTATTCAAACGGATTAGCGACTTAGTGTAAGTTATTGCGGTAAGCTGTAAAAGATTTCGCACTAGAAAAGTAAAACTAGGTACACTTGAATTGATCAACCCTTGAGGTGCTAATTTCAGAAAAGGAACAGCCCAAGAGTCAGATCTAATAAGCAAGTCACCCAACCTCCCTTGGTTTACTTAACATCTAATTAACTCTCCGGTATCTAAGGGAGAGGGACCTACTAGGGTTTCTAGTATCCCTCTTCTTTCGTTGGGAAGCTATTGAAGGTCAAAGAGCCACCAATTAGCGGAAGAGGAGATTCATTGTAGTTGATAGACTTAGAAAGCCTCTTTTCAAGATTCGCTTAGCTTACTACAGCCACCTGGAAGGGAGAACCCAATGAGTGCGACCCTGGTAATGACGATTGGTCTGGCGGTACTGGCCACCATATCTGGCATGTTAGGACTTGGCGTGGCTTTCTCAGCTGTGCCTTTCTTATCGCTGTACCTACCTGACCTGGTCAACCAAGTCCAGCCGCTGACCCTCTTGCTGAATGGCTTGACAGCAATGTTTGCTACATTCGGATTTGCTCGCAGCGGATTGGTGGAGTGGAGAAGGGCGATAATCCTGTCTATCATAACGACCGCGTCAGCGCCCGTCGGCGCTTTCTTGACAAGATTTATTCAGCAAAATTACATCTTGTACGTGTATCTAGCTATCGTCATATATCTTGCCTACAGCCTGTTCAGACCGGTCAAAGAAAGAGGCGATTCGCAAGAGAATTTTATGTTAGCTCTAGTCCTCGCTGTTCCCATTTCCGTTCTTGCGGGCTTTCTCGGGATCGGCCCTGGATTTTTGTTAATGCCTACACTTATCCTTCTTGGATTTGACGCGAAAAAAGCCGCTGGTATCAATGCTTTTGCTGTCACACCACCTTCATTCTCAGCACTCCTCCCTCATCTGCACTCCGCTGTGTGGGACACTTCGTTAACGGTTACCTTGCTAATCGTAGGAGCTGTTGGGGCCTTTCTGGGTGCAAGGATCACCAGTCTCTACATGCCAAGTGCGAGGTTGAAGCAGCTATTCGGGATATTGATCGTCATAATGACAGTATACAAAATTTATACACTCTTTTGATAGGGCTGAGAAGGGCGATTATAAATGCTTGCTTAAATCATGGATGGATAACCTACGGATAACTTAATCCTAGGATTGTGGTAAGACAGCGGAGTAGCTTGACAACGTGGAAGGTACCTTTAAGCAAGTTTGTATTTTTTCATCAGTCTCCATAAAGTTGTACGGCTGACATTGAGATGTTTTGCGGTTTGCGTCCTGTTCCAACGGCACTGACTGAGAGCTTTTAGGAGCATCTCATATTCAGCTTCCATAGGCCCATCTAACTTGGGAACTACAATCTGGATGGGTCCTGTTGAAGTCTCTGGCGCACTCAGAAAGACATCTGTGATGTTCTGGCTCATCACCCTGAAATAGGGAGGAAGGCATCCGGTGTCCAGGTGATTCCCGTCGCACTGGATAAGAGCATATTCCAGTGTACTTTCCAGTTCTCTAACATTTCCCGGCCACGAATATTGCATAAAGATATCCAAAACCTCGTGAGCAACATCCCTCACATTCTTTTCCATTTTATAGTTAAATTTATCTATAAAATGTTCCACCAGCAGGGGAATATCCTCTGACCGTTCTAGTAAGGGCGGTAGATTGATGGGAATTGTGTTCAATCGATAAAATAAGTCCTGGCGACATTTCTCTCTCCTAATGCCTTCCTCCAGATTGCAGTTGGTCGCGCTTATGATCCGTACATCAATTTTGTGTGTCTTGGATCCCCCCACCCTCTCAAATTGCTTCTCCTCCACAACCCGCAACAGCTTGGCCTGTAAGGCCGAACTGAGTTCGCAAATCTCGTCCAGAAAAATAGTTCCCCTATGCGCCTGTTCGAACTTGCCTATTTTATCATTGATCGCCCCGGTAAACGCCCCTTTGACGTGGCCGAAAAGCTCGCTTTCAATAAGGGTATCAGGAATTGCCGCACAGTTAACATGGACAAAAGGGCCCTTGTGTCTACTACTGTGATAGTGAACGGTTCTAGCAATTATCCCTTTACCCGTTCCAGTCTCGCCCCGGATAAAGACGTTGGCGAGAGTGTCAGATATGGACTCGATGAGTTCGTAAATCTCTGTCATTTGGGGGCTCTTTCCAACTATTTCTCCAAGATTGTATTTTTTTCCCTGCCATTTCTCTTTCAATTGTTCGAAGGCCGTAATATCGGCGAAGACTTCCACTCCACCTATCGGTTGATTATTAAAGTCGAGCAAAAGATTCGTTGTCGCAGAGACAATGAGAATTTCGCCGTTCTTGTTATTAATCCTCCTTTTCTTTGTTATGGGAGTTCTGAATTTGATACTTTTTTTCATAGGACAATGTTCAAAGCACTCTTTGCGAGCACCTCCGACATCACAAAACACCTCCATGCAGTATTTGCCAATGGCTTCTTCAGCAGAATAGCCAGTGATCTTTTCGGCAGCACGGTTAAAAGAGGTTATCTTCATGTTGAAATCAATGGTGAATACCCCATCGTTTATACTGTCGAGAATTGCCATCATCAATTTTTCTTTTTGGAGCCATACCTCTTCTGTTACTGTTTCCGCTTCCGGCTGCAGAGAAATAGTCGCCCCCTGGATTGTGAAAAACGGGATTGCCTCTTTACCTAGATTTTCTTGGCTCATTTATTTTCCCCCTTAAGAAGCCCCACAAACGGCAAGTGCTCAATCTACTTTCTTCTCTCGACTTATGAACTTAAGCCAGTAGGACGGGTGACTCCCCGCGTGACAAGCCGAACAACTGCATGGCAGCATGAACAAGTCGGCAACAAAGGGTTCCTCAGCAAGGCAGTGGTTAAATCGAGAAAAGTTTCAGACTAAGTTAGAGTTGGCGTAAGCAAGCAGAGCCAGCAAATCTATGAACAGCGTGCTCCGCGAACAGTCAAGATAAAGCTATTTAATAAATATACTATTTAACATATTGTTTCAAGTGAAAAACCTCAGTGAAACTGTTTGTTTCTTCGCTTGACCATTCTCCCCAACAAAAAGGCAAAGCGTTCATACAGAAAAAAAATTGCCAAAAAACATTATCGGCTCCACACTGTATAATAGGCTGAACTAAATAATGAAATTAACTTGGAATGCGACCCAGATTTGCCCCTAGAGAGGTCTCGTCTGCGAGATTGGAATGACTCTTGCTCAACAATTTTTGGTTACAGCCGTTGTATGGAGGCGGTAAAAACTATACAAGACCTAAGCATAACAACCAGGGGCACCTCAAGGCTCGGGTAAAAGTAACGAATGCGTATGCACGATACCCGCTCACACAAGAGTACTAGATCTGTGGTGGTGGCTATAATAAGCGATGATGAATCAAACTCAAGACCGACAAGAGGAATATGGTTGTGTCCCCGAAGTCACTCAATTTGAGAACATGAGAGAAAAGAGCAAGCGGAAATTAAGGCTTATTAACCCCTATGGATTACTAATACTATCGCTTCCGCCCGCCCGCTTTGCTGCACCGGCTGCAGATAGCGCGATTCAATGCTTCAAAAGGGAGTGTCCAACTTGAACGAAATCCAAGCTGCATGTAGTAATAACAAAACAAAAATACTGCTCATCACTGGATTCTTGGGCTCTGGGAAAACTACCCTGCTAAAAAACATTCTTTCCTGGGAAACTGATTTATCGGGCACTGTAGTAATTGTAAATGAGCTCGGTAAGGTTGGAATTGACGGTGCTTTGCTGCAAAACTCAGGCTCCGATGTCATTGAACTTACGAGCGGTTGTATTTGCTGCACCATGAAGTTGGGGTTGATAGAGACCCTTAAAGATGTACGGCAACGATTTCATCCACAAAGAATTCTCCTGGAGGCCACGGGAGTTGCTGAACCAAACTCTGTGGCTTCAGTACTAGAAGATGAGGATTTGAAGCGGGTGATGGAGGTCCAGAACATCATCACGGTTTTGGACATCAGATTCTGGATGGCCAGAGACCGTTTGGGCTCCTTTTTCATGAATCAGCTGGAGCAGGCAAATCTGATCCTCCTGAACAAAGTGGATACAGCAGAAAAGGCCACTGTGCCAAAGGCCTTGAAAGAGATACATCAAGCCATTCCAGGGAGCAGAACCGTGCCAACAACCTTCTGCGAAGTAGACCCTGAAATCCTCTGGGTGGGAGACCATGGTAAGACAACAGGTGAGGAACTTTTTGAATTCTACCGGCCAATTCTCGTTTCCAGGGCAGCACAAGAAAAGGACAGCACCCATGATGAACTTCCTCTCTCCCATAATGAGGCCAATGGCTTCGTAACTTTCAGCTTCCGTGAATCCAAGCCTTTTGATGAGAGGTGTTTCGAGAGGTTTCTTGAACAAGTTGACTGGGAACTCTTCCGCATAAAAGGCCTGGTGCGATTTCCTGACCGTACCGTCTTGCTCAACTTTGCTGGTGGAAGGGGTGAATCGGAGCCCTGGGATGGTGACCAAGGGACCAGTTTGGCCTTTGTGGGCTGGAGAGTGGTAGAAGTAGAAGTAATCGAACAACTCAAAAGGTGTCTAATACCAGAATGACTGAATCACATCTGACGGCTTTTGGCACGCTTTATATGCGATCTCTTTCTACCACCAGGAAATGACCTGGTCGCTAATAAATATATCCTTGAGCAATTGCTCGTAGTCTACGTCTCCCTGGTAAAGGGGGACCTCCATGCTCTCCTCACTTTTACAGGACTCCCGGATAAACATCCGGACCATTTCATCCGGCTCCGAACGCAGAATATGTAGAATTCTCATTCCCTCACCTCTCTGGCATTTCCATCTGGCACCAAGGCAGGATATCTTGTTTGCCTAGTGCAATCATTATATATTTCCGTTTCATAGACTTGCCCGAAGAAATCTCCTCAACCCATGCAAATTTCTTTCCAAGGTCACAGCACCTGTGTTGAAGACACAGAAAAGCGACCGGCCCAGTGCTCCAAGAGACTAAAACGGGATCACCACATCATTTTTCCCGAGCTCGCGTGCGACATCCTCCAGAGTCACTGACTTAAATCGGTACTTCTCTATGTTAGCGGCAACATTACTATAGCGGCTACCTTCCATCTCATCGATGAATCCCATATTATCCTGGTACTCTTCGGTCATGTCGATTTCGTGGTCCAGGACAAACATGCTGACGATATGTTGATGAAGAAGCAGTCCTAAACTGGAGCGAAGCCCCTCGTATTGCCTCTCCTTGTCTTTGATCAAGACTGCCACTTTCTTGGACATTAATTAATCCTCCTACATAACAAGGTAGCGGTCACATTCGTCCACCATCTCGGCGTTGCGGGCCTGAGTAACAAAGTCCTTGTCCACCATCCCTTGAGTCTCCTCTTGCTTGTAGCCGAAGGCGATAAAACTCACTTCGCATACACCTACCTTGGCAGCATCAAGCAGTTTTGAAAAACGGGAACGCTGGGTCAGATGCACCCCCTCGCCCGTAAGAAAGACATTCGTTTCCACCCCTGCTGCCTTAGCCGCTTTGGCCAAACCGAGGACGTGAGTCATGAAGTCTTGAGTGGTAACGCAAATTCCCAGTTTCTTTGACACCAGTCACCTCCTTCACCATGCTTATGACTTCTTCAGGTAGAAGCGATAGAAGCCCTCCTCATCTAGAAAGCCCAGCCACTCGTCGCCCGATTTCTGGGCGACCTTGGGCATATCCTTCTTGCTACCGGGGTCGGTGCCTAGTACCTCGAGAATCTGGCCAGAATCCATGTCCTTCATAGCCTTGACCGTTTTCAGTACTGGCATGGGGCAGCTGAGCCCCCTTACGTCAAGGGTCTCATCGGGTTTAATCTTGTTTAGATCCATTCTAGTTTCCTCCTTTGGTGCATTTATACAAACTCCATTCACTCTCGGAATTTTTGCTTGCTTGCCAAAAAATTCTTAACCAATTTCCCTTGATCCCCAATTCCCACTGTTATCCCAAAGAAGCAGTAAAAACCGCTCCCCCTATATTTTTTCTAAAGTTGGGAAGGTCATTGCCAAGGGAAACTCTTTGGCGAAATCAGGCTCTTTTGCGAGGTCGACAGGCCGGACCCGGCGGGATAATTCTTGCGCCACTACCCTGTACTTTTTGTCAAGCAGCGCCATGACCGCCCCCACACCTGCAGCGTTTTCCACAATACTCACTTGGCCTGTCACCGCCTCACGCGGCAGCATGCCAATGGTCACAGCATTCTGCCAGTCAAATCGAGCGCCGAAAGCCCCCGTAAGGACCAGCTTATCAATACGCTCCACTCCAGCGCGACGCATGAGTAGGGTAATCCCAGCTGACAGAGCTGCCTTCGCCAGCTGAATGTGTCTTATGTCCTCCAAAGAGAGGGAAATTTGCTGGTTGGTGGCAGAATCTTCAGGTGGCGCCAGAAGAAACTCTCGTCCTATTCCGCGCTCATCCGAAAGCACACCAGGCATTGACTCCTTCAACCGGCCGTTGGGCAGTAGCAAACCGGCGCGACGCATAGCGGCCGTTGCATCGACAGTTCCCGAGCCGCATATCCCTCTGGGCCTCACTGACTTAGAATCACCTAGGACGTTGTAGGTGACTCCATGGCTGAAAGGATCTATGGCCACCTCGTTGATAGCGCCAGCGGAGGCGCGCATGCCGCAGGAGATGTGAGCTCCCTCGAAGGCCGGCCCCGTTGCACAACTGCTGGCCCAAAGACTGTGTTGATTACCCAAAACCAGTTCACCATTTGTTCCGATGTCAACGATCAGAGTAATCTCACCTCTTTCGTGAGGGCGTTCAGCCAATATGGCACCCACGGTGTCGGCACCCACAAATCCGGAGATCATTGGCAAAAAGTGCACATTGGTTCCGGGATTCAGCTCGAGTCCAAGGTCAGTGGCTCTCATGTCCTCAATAATACAACTCACGGGCAGGTAGGGGGCGTAGCCCAGAGTGCGAGGACTGAGACCCGCAAAAATATGCTGCATGGTAGTATTGCCTACCACCGTAACTTCATCAATATCTGGGTTCTGAGCTGCCACAACTTCCAGACAGCGGCGGATGAGTCGATTTACTGTTGCGACTATGAGCTCATTGAGGGTCGCAGTACCTAACTGCTGCTCCTTGACAAAGGCTATCCTGCTCATCACATCCTCACCATAACGGTTCTGCGGATTGGTTGTGGCGGCAGTACTAAGCACATTTCCCTTCCGCAAATCACAGAGATAGGCCGCAACAGTGGTTGTACCCAGGTCAACAGCAAGCCCAAGAGATTTGCTCATGTCGCCATGAAGAACAGCGGTAACCCCCCTTTCCACGTGACAGACCAAAGTAATGGGGCCAGTCCCATGACAACAATGGCTGAGTTCGCGCAGGGCAGCTCCTTCCAAAAGGGGTATGCTTTTCCCGGTACGCGAGCGCACCTTCTCAGCGGCCAGAGACACGAGATCCCGATAAAGGTCTTCGTGCTCTCGGCAGATTGCAGAAGCATCAACCACTAATCGCTCCACGGCTGGGTCGACAGAGTAATCGCCCTGTATGTGGTTCTTATAATTGACCTCCTGGCATTCCAGATCCTCTGCAGCTATGCTGACGGTTACTGGGCCATTTATCTCTGTCTGACAGGCAAGGCGTTGGCCTGACAAGAGTTGCTCGGAGGTAAGTAGCCTGGATTCTGTGTCTGAAATCGAACTGAGACAATCAGCAGGATAAGCGAAAACCAGACATTTGCCGCAACGCCCTTTGCCTCCACAGTCGGATTGGATGGATATGCCATGTTCAGTGGCCCCTGCAAAAATGGTATCCTCGTGGTCAACCAAGCAAGATATTCCAACTGGTTCAAAGAGGAGACGGTGCCGTTTTGTTGGATCAGTTTTTTTTGTCAAACCTTTTGATGATGACATAGAATTGCTCACTACCAACACGGCTCATTATCGGCTAAGTTCTGGACTTGTCGTTTCGGGCACCGTAGACGTTTTTTTCCTCAGTCTTCGCTGCCACATTTTTTCCCAGAAACATGCTTTGCTCGATAGTCTCCCCGGCCTCTAGCAAAATGAAATTGTCCCTAGTGCGGGGACCCCATAGTAGCCTCCTAAAGTAATCCAGACTGGATTTTATCTCCTCATACTCCTTGTTGAAAAAGTTGGCATTTTCCATGGCTCGGTGACGAAGAGCTCCCAGCTCCATTATTCCGGTGTCGACCAGAACGATGCGGCTGTAGTGCTTTAGTTCTTCCTTCATGCTCCATATGGCCAACTCACGACCCACCCGTGGCGTATACTTGTCTTCAATGATGCTCAGTGGGTCCATCCTTGTACTGATCCAACCGGGGGGCAGATAATAAGTGCCTATATGGGCTTTGACGGCATGCTCATGGGCGGCAGGAGATCCCAGAAAGAACGCCATACAGTCATGACAACGGGGTACAAT
>Ga0316193_10000835_pt1 | contig 19887 bp, 25 predicted proteins | sample MerIslsedime2_MG_FD_207735 | JGI IMG/M metagenome (GOLD analysis project Ga0316193, IMG submission 207735) | Coastal sediment microbial communities from Maine, United States - Merrow Island sediment 2 | ecosystem: Environmental > Aquatic > Marine > Coastal > Sediment | place: USA: Maine... | reverse complement strand
TCTGAGGCAGGGAGTTCGAACCTATGGCCGGTTGCATGAGTTGCCACTCACACGAATGGAGGAAATGATGAACCTTCTCCAAAAATGGTTGGACGATAAACTGGAGGAATTATGCGAAACGTAAGGACCGGAATGATCCGGATGATATTGAACCGGTGATTTGGATACCGAAAGAAGCATGGAAGGTAATATGAAACGAAGACAATTTCTTAAATTAACAGGTCAGGCAGCAGTGTGCCTGGCAGTTGGTGTGCCGGCGATTGTTGCTGCAGTTCCGAAAAAGGATGGCATCAAGGCTGTCCGGATGGCAGACCTTAAACACTATCAGAGTCCTGATACTGACTATGTTGGTTTCGTGCATCCGGATACTTACGGTAAATTAATGACAGGCGAGATCGGCCACTACGAAGGTATTCGGTTTATTGAACAGACTCACTTGTCACTCTGATGTCGCATCCAAGAGTAAAAAGTGCTCAAAAATTTCGTGACCTGATTCAGAGTCGTGATGATTGGCGCAAACGTTGTCTTGAGGCCGAAGGCCGGCAACGCATGCTCTACACGAGTCAGGCCAGAATGATGAACTTCATCAAAAGGAACTGTAAAATTCTTGAAGTGCCAAAGGAAGTGGCAATAAAGAACACAAATTATATGCAAATCGATGATGTCTTCTACCTGATCGAGCCTGAAATCAGCGAGACAATCAATTGATTGTGGTAGTATTACTAAAAAGCCGAAAGGCAAGGAGCTTTAAATGATTCGATTCATTCTCTCTCTGGTACTTATTTTCTTTTCAGCAAACGCATTCTCTCAAGACCTCTGCATGTCCGGTTCATGGTATGACACTGAACGTGATGGGGAGGGTATCCATCTGCAAATCGCGGATACTTTCCTGTATGGCTACATCTTCGAACATCGGCCAGGCGGAATGGAATGGTTTACATTTTTAGCAGATCGTACTGAAGATACCATCGCAGACGATTATATGATCGCAACACTTTACCGAACGGTTAAGCTATCGGAATCTCCTTACAGTTCCTATAGCTATCCGGTTGGTACTGTCGATATGGATTTCATTGATTCCGGCCATATTACTTTTGTGAAGGACATTAAATATGACCTGATGAAACTGCATGATCCAAATGTTTCAATTCCTTGGTGCTTGGCCGGTTGCACGAAAACCTACGAGTATGTGAGATTGACAACCGTCCATAACAACGAGTGTGTGGAATAATGCCTGATGTTCCCTTCTGACGAACCAACGAGCGTCAGTGTCCCCATTGGGCATTTAGGATGCTTACTCCCTATCCCCCTTCTGGATAAGGCATCCGAGTTGAGGAGTCTGTCGCAGGACTCCTCATTTTTTTATGAATGAGTCCGTAAAGTCATACGAGACTCTTGGTAGTTGCCGGTTGGTTGCGAAGATGAATAAATCTCGCACTGATCGGTCGATAGGTTTAATTGCTAAAAAGAAAAAGAATAGGCGCGCGAAGAAGTTGAAAAGGGCAAGACGATGAATGACATTATTAGAGCAGTCAAACCAAGGACAACCGTCACCACTATGAAAGCTGTAGCGGATCAGGGAAATCTTGGACTTCCGCCAGAATCAGAATTGCGTGTCTATGAATTTGGAAATGGCACTGTTAGCAAAAAAGCAAAAGAGTACGATGGTACATGGAATCCAATAACTGAAGAGTGGGAATAATGGCCGTAAAAGATATGATCGATTGGGGTAGTGCGGAAATGGACTCGCACATCAAAGAGAAGTTGGAACGCGCATTGATTGATCCCGAACGTGCCGAGGCCGGCAAAGTACAGATTGACCGTCCTGCCGGTGTATATGATGAAGGAGCAGAACCCGAAGGTGTGATTCAGGACATCAATAACTTTCACCCTGGCTATCACGCTTCAAGCATTATCATCGTCAAGGAAATTGGCGATTACCTGAACAAGCACTACAACGGTTGGGCATGGATGGTTCAGGTAAATGAATTCGGTCACATGATAGAACTATTCAATAAGCATTTGCACCCTTCATATGGCTACCGGATACGGATGGAAGACATCATGTACGATCCGGCCAGAAAAGCTGTAAAACAGGGTGCGGGTGAGATACTCGAAAGATTTGGAATGGAACGGCACGGACTATCTGGTGAAAATATTTCACGATTAGCAAGTGCTCCCCGCGATAGTGCGGGAAACTGCATTCCGGAAATATCCGATCTGAACGACAAAAAGGCCACAACGCAAGCGGATATAGCAAGAAAAATAGCAAAAGGAGATATTCGCATATTTGAAGTCAATGGTCAGAAAATGGTGAGGATCAAAAAATGACACGCGAAGCACCACTCGAAAATGCAGGTATGGAAGATGGCAATGATGTTTACGATGAAACCCAAGGATATGAGTCTGAACCCTTAGAGGGTTTCGAACTACAAGGAACAGATGATTGGTGGTTGGCCCGAGCAAGTTCAGCATTTCGTGCATCGGAGCAATGGTTTGATTCGTCCGTAAGGCGAAAGGTCGAGGACAACATGAGGATGTTCAACTCCAAACATCCAAGAGGATCAAAATATCACCATTCAGCATATTCGAAACGCTCCAAACTCTTCCGGCCAAAAATCCGTACCGCAACACGAAAACTTGAAGCAGCAGCATCGGCAGCATTTTTTGCTACGCAAGATGCCGTTTCGTGTGTTGCGCCGAACCCTGGCAATCCGCGACAAAATCTTTCGGCCACAGTTCAGACAGAATTGCTCAACTATCGGTTAACCACAGATATCCCATGGTATTTGACGGTCTTGGGTGGATTACAGGATTCATCCAAACAGGGTGTAGTCATTTCGAAGCAGTCATGGAAGTTTCGTGAGATCGATCAGGTTTTTGAGGAATCATTCATTTCTAATTCTGGAGAGGACTTAGGTGTAGAAAGAACCATTGATAAAAAGGTGCTTTCAGATCATCCGGATATTACCCTTGTACCGATTGAAAATCTCCGCATATCTCCTGCTTCCGATTGGCGCGATCCCGCAAACTCCTCTCCATACTTAATAGACCGTGAACCGTTTTTTGTTCATGAGATTCTTGAGCGTGGAGGAAAAGGTTCTCAGCGTGGGCATACCGCATGGCGCGAAATGGGAATGGATCAAATTCGCTCCAGTTTGCGCAATGACTTTGACTCGATCAGAGAGGCGCGTGAAGGTAGTCGTGAGGATCGTTATGATGATGTCAGAACAGATGTCGAGCAATATGACGTTGTTTGGGTTCATCACAACTTTATGCGAGTGGACGGAGAAGATTGGTACTTTGATACTTTGGGAGAAGAATTCATGCTCTCCGAAGAACCAGTGCCGGCCTCAGAAATTTTTCCGACAACGTTACGCCCATATGTAATTGGTTACTCAACGATAGAGACTCATAAGCCTTATCCGGCAGGAGCAGTTGAACTTGCCTCGCCGTTAACTGAAGAATCGAATGATGTAACCAACCTGCGTCTTGACGCTATCAGGCATGTACTATCACCTAGATACTTTATCCGCCGAGGACAATCGGTGGACATCCAATCACTAATGAAGAACGTGCCTGGTGGCGTTACGACAATGGACGATCCGAATACGGACGTAAATATTCGAACTGTCAAAGATCCGACTTCCGGATCGTACCAAGAACAGGATCGACTCGATCTTGCCACGGATGATTTGCTTGGTAATTTCTCCGGATCATCGGTTGCCAATAATCGAAACGTGAATGAAACGGTTGGTGGCATGAACCTTCTCAGTGAAGGCGCAAACGAAATCACTGAAATGACCATTCGTATCCTGACTGAAACATGGATCGAAAAGGTTCTGCAACAGGTCATGGAATTTGAAATGGCTTACGAATCTGATGAGGTAGTGCTCTCAATCGTAGGCATGAGGTCAGGAGTCCATCCAAGAGCAGCATTCGACATGCTGAAAGAACCAACACGGACAACGGTCAATGTTGGTTTTGGCGCAACTGATCCAATGAAAAAACTGGAGAAGTTGAAAGTTGCGTTTACAACACTGGTGGAATTAAAGCCAGAAATGGCAAGCAAGATCGATGGCAAAGAAATCGTCACCGAAATATTTGGCTCATTGGGTTACAAGTCTGCCGAGAGATTTTTCCCCGAACTATTTTCCAAAGAGGCAAATCCGGAAGTTCAGGAATTGCAGCAACGCATTCAGGAATTGGAGCAGCAGATTGCCACGGATCAACCCAAGATCGATGGCACTATCAAGGTTGCCGAGATTCAATCCAAGGGCAAACAGACTATCGAGCAAATGCGTATTGCTTCTTCTGACAAGCGTAATCAGCGTGAAGTAGCACTCAAACATAAGATTGCCGGCAACAAGTTGAAAGTCGATATGCTGAACTACGGAATGAAACAGGCAACCAATGACCTTGACAAGCAACGCATGGTTAACGAGAAATTGGCACTTGAGCATCAAATCATGATGGATGAGATTCAGCTTGAAGCCGATATGCGTCAAAATATTGAGTCACCGACAGATGGTGGCAGCAAGCAGAAAGAAGCACCTGATCTGGCAGGTAACGACAAAGCCGGTGTAATCGCCAGAAACGATTATGGCAATCAACCAAACGCAGCAGGATAAAAAATGGTAGCTAAAGGTAAAGGCCCAACTCAGAAAAAAAGAACCCTTGGTCCACAACCGCATGGTACGTCATGCAGTTTTTGCGGGAAAGATCAAAAGAAAACTCCATTAATGGTTCGATCCCCAAGAACGAATGCCACGATTTGTGGCTATTGCGCAATGAATATCGTTGAGCAAACAATGGCACATATGGTAAATGTCTCTTCTGCCTTTAGCCAGGTTGTTGAGAATAAGCCGGAATGGTTCGATCAGAATCAGGAAACGGGTGCAATCAGCTTTGTTGATCCTGAAAAGGAAATGGACAGTCTATTGGTAGATGCAAATGGCAACTGATAATCTTAAGGGATTCAGAGCAAGAACGGATCAGGATGATGAGAATGAGAGATTAGTCAGATCGATACGTGGTTTGTCAGAACAAGGGATTGACCATTACGCCATATCAGATGTTATAGCATCGCAGGATGTGATCGATGCGCTTCAAGGAGACACGATCCTTGCGAAACTTGCTACGCATTGCGCGGAAATATTGAAAGTTAATATGTATCGGTGGTCAATCTCTAATGAACCACTAAAAATGCACAAAGAGCATTTGGACTCTAGGGCAGCACGATTAGTAATTGATTGGATCGAGAGTATTAAACAGACCGGTGAGGTCGCACAGCAGATAATTGAACAACAGGACGAAACAGATCATGAAAACTGAAAAGACCGCAGAATTACATCCAGACCTTGAGCCACCTGAAGGAACAATCGTTCAGACCGGTGATGAAGACATTCCAACATCCGAAGGCGGAAAGCAAGAGGACAGTCTCAAGGCTATCTATAAGAAAAGCCGGAAAGACCGGAGTCTTGTTACCCGTGCAGACGAAGAAAATAATCCTGATGCAGAAATGGTTGCGAAGATGGTTGAGGAATCTCAGGATGAAGGTGAGTTTGAACATACGGCCACTGACGCAATTAATCTCGATGAAAGAAAAGAGCATGGTGTTGTCGAGGGAGAAGAGGAAATCAAAGACGATGAGTTTGTCAAACAGATTGACCACGACACACTCAAAGCAGAACAAGAATTGGACGATGATCCTAAAGTCGAAGTCATTAAAGAGGTCGCAAAGGTCGAGAAGATTGACCAGAAACCAGTTAAGGATTTGGACTATGAGGTAAATGATGGTACAGTAAAAGCAGTAATAGAGGGTATTGAATACATAGTTCCCGCAGCAGATATAGAATCAGCCGGTGGACTTATTCAATACCAAATGAATCGAGCAGCGAATATTCGATTTCAGAAAGCAGCCACCTTTGGTAAGGCGTTGCAGAAAGAGAGAGAGGAACTCGCGCAACAGCAGCACGGTTCAACAGCCAAAGGGGATCTACCCGATAAGGATGATCTGAGTGAAAAGGCTGAGTTAGTCAAGACTCTCCGAGAGAAGGTTCTTGACGCAGCGTTAGACGGTACGGAATCTGATGTGGATTCAGTGATTGAAGAATTACTGGCAAGCAAAAAGAAACTCCCCGCTCAAACGCAGGACTCGCCCGTTGGAAGTGATCCATTAGCATCGGATCAAGTCGTAACGGAGTACGAGACAGTATATAAGCTTGGTCGTGCAGAAGCGAACCGAATGTTGTCTACCGATTATTCGGATATAATGGACAACAAGGATTTGCGGAAAATCGCCCATAGCAAATATGTTGAATTGGAGTCTGATCCGCGAAGTGTTGGCAGAACAGCGGTTGAAATGGCACGAGAAGCAGGAGATTTTGTAAGAAGACTCTCCGGTGGAACGAAAGTCAAAACAACAGAGCATGATGCCGAATTAGCTGCCAGGCGCGTTAAAAAGCGCGTTCTGCCACAAGGATCGGAAGCCCGTACCCGCCACGTTCCAACGGAAACTAAAAAGCCTAGAAGTAACAAGGCGTATATTCAGGACATTCGGCGCAGACAAGGAAACGCCAGTTAACCCCTGAAGCCTGTTTCTTCTAACTCAGAGGAACAAGATCATGGCAGGACAATTATGGCAAGTTGATGTCATCGGTGGTTTCATGTACTCCGATGAATTATCAGACAAACTCCGTGTTGACGTTCTCCCATCCGTAAAATTCAGGCAGCTTTGTGATGCGCGTGACGCAACAGAAAAAGGTCTGAACAAGGGTGAGAATTACAACTGGAACGTATATTCCCGTGTTCAAACTGGTGGCGGTGCTCTTGATGAGAATCAGGAAATGCCCCAAACGAACTTCAAGATCGTTCAGAATTCACTTACCATTACTGAGTACGGTAACTCCGTGCCTTATACCGGTAAGCTGAACAATCTTTCAAAGCATCCTGTAGAAGAAATCATCAAAAAGGTATTGAAGATTGATACCAAAGAAACGCTTGATGGTGCTGCATGGGCGCAATTTAACATGACCGGTCTGACCGTGACTGCTGAAGCATCGGCAAGTGCTCTCACTTTCGAAGAAGGTGGATGCACCCTTACCAATAACATTGCAATGGGTAAGGAGCATGTGAAGCTGATTATCGATGAAATGAAGGAACGTAACATTCCTCCATACATGGCAGATGATTACTATTGCATTGGTTGGCCTTCAACCTTCCGTCCGTTCAAGAATGAGTTGGAAGCAATCTCGTTCTACGTTGAAACTGGTTTCGGCCATATCATGAACGGTGAGATTGGACGTTATGAAGGTGCGCGATTTATCGAACAGACTCACGTTGAAAAGGGTGGCGCGGTAGACTCTACTACGCATAACTTCCGGACTCGTGATTTGTGGAATAACAACAAATCTGATTGGGCGTTCTTCCTCGGTGAAGATACGGTTGCTGAAGCAATTGTGATTCCTGAAGAGATTCGTGGTCGCATCCCAACTGACTTTGGTCGCTCTCGCGGTATCGCATGGTACGCTCTCTTGGGTTATGGAATCGTTCACCCTGGCAGCGCAACCGATGGATACATCAATAACCGCATCGTCAAGTGGGAATCCGCAGCGTGATGCAAAATTTTGAGAGTGGTCGGTCACTGTGCTCTGCGGCCTTTGTGCAACTGGCCGGTCATTCTCAATTCAATCAAGAGGTATAAGTAATGACTACTGCATATGACAATTCAAAATTGCGGTCCTACTACTTCGCTGCTGTAGATTTTGGTGGTTCTAATGTTACTCATGTGATTGCTGCTCCCTTAGTTGGGCGTAACGATTTGATGGGTACTCCACCTACAGCGCGTGGTCGTGTTAAGGGCTACACCGTGTTCAATGCCACTGAAGTCTTTGCCGGATCTACTTCCGGTGCGGGTGTGAAGGTTGGTGATGGCACTACGCCAGGCTTGTATTTTGCTGATAATCTCGGCTTGAATGGTACAGCCGTAGGTGCATCCGTATACGTTATTGACAACGGCGCGGGTGCTGTAGATATTCCTGCTGATGCAACCGGTGATATTACTGTCACCATCGTTGCTTCTGTAGGCACACCAACCGGTATCGCTGATGTCCTTCTGGACATTGAGTGGTTTGACCTTTAAGGAGAAAACTATGAAAGGTTCAAAAACTGAAAAGTTTATGGGCGGATCAGGCGGAAGCTTGGCAAACGGCCTGAACTTCAAAGAAAAGATCGGTGCAACTCCGGAGTCTCTTGGAATGGGTACTAAGTCCAAGAAGAAAAACCAAGTTCCTGTCGGTCCTGTAGTTGGAATTTCACCACGCAAGTAGTGAAGTAAGCAATAATGGAGGCGTAGCCATTTGGTTGCGCCTTCACCTTGGGAGATTGAAATGGCACGAGGTCAATCAGGTTTAATGCGTTCACGCACTCGCGGTCCTTATGACTGCAAAGAGACATGTGAAGCAGCAATGGATTCCAGATACACTCAGGAATCTACCAGTTCAGAATATGTCCGAAGCAAGGATCAACTTGCCGAAGACTCCATACGCAAGCCTCGCCTCGGTGAAGGTCTTGCATTCCGCGAGAAAATTTAGGAGAAGGCCGTTATGAGTGCTACTAAAAAACCAATTATGTTGGATGAATCAAAACCTTTTGGACGTACATTGGGTGACGAACTTGTGTTCTTTAAACAGGGTGGATTCGATTTTAATTCCCGCATGGAATTGATACCAGGCTCTAAGAATTCAGCACCGGCACAGATTTCACAGATAATCGAAACGATTGTCGAAGAAACAAAACCAGTTTATGAGGACATGCATATCCATGCTTTGAAGCGTCATGCAAGTTTGAAATATGCTGAAATGGAAGCAGCCGATGTTGACTTTGAACCGGTAGAGGCCGGCAAAGGTATGCAGGAACGTCTGATTGCATTCTTGAACGCAAATTAACAATGAGGCGATTCCATGAGCGATTATCTGTCACTTGTTACAGACTTTATAATGGAGACTTCTCTTAGCGGAGGTTCGCCACCAGATAACGTAGCTACTGCCACTGGAGATCAGCGCAAGGCATGCTATTGGATTCAACAAGCAGACCTTCAAATCCAGAGAGAATGGATCAATTGGGACTTCATGTGGGGTCGCGCCACGGTTTCGCTTTCAGCAAATAGCAGCATCATTCCCACCGTCACCGAAAGTCAGAATGGGAGTGATGTTGGCATTGTTAACATGGTGAAAAGGAAGTCACTGGCAGTTATGCAAGCAGATGGAAGTCCTCATTTCCCTGCTTGGAATGATTGGAACAACTCCGAATTTTCCAGACTTTATACATACCAACTTCAGCCGGACAGTGATACAGCAAGTGCATGGAGCATGCGTCCGGATCGGGTAATATTGCTCTCCTCTCCAATCGAATCCGCAGCAACGGCAATCTACGACTACTACAGAAAATCCCGAAGAATGTTTCAAAACAGTGATATTTCTTTAGTGCCGGATGATTTCACTCGATTGATAGTTGTCCTTGGAAAGATCATGTATGCCGAGCATGAGGATGCTCCGGAAGTCTCAGCAGGGGCGCATGAGGAGTACGACACTCTCATAAGTATGATGGAATCTGTTCATCTGCCAGATCAAGGCTTTAACAGAGAATCACACTCTGACGATGATCTGGTAGTCGTATCAGAATGAGGAGATCAGAGGCATACCGTAAGAATATTCGGAGAGGGCGCAGTTCTCGCGTAAATACACGGGATAAAGTTGTTCTCACTGGCGGATTAAACCTCGTTCACTCTGCATTAAAGATTAAGCCTGGCGAATTACTTGTTACCAAAAACTACGAACCCTACTTTGTGGATGGTGCGTATCAACGCACCGGTGGTTTTGAGAGATATGATGGTAGACCCGCACCACATCTTGCCGAATACTGGAAAGTAACCTTTACAGCAATTAACAACGGACCATTCGTGCTTGGTGATCCAATCACGGCAGCTACCGGAGAAACGGCAACAGTTTCCAGATACGAATTGACCGATTCTGAGGGAAATGGTTACATCATTGTCACAGACCTTTCAGATGAAGTAATTAATGGGGTTGTCTGGACTCAGGCCGGCACAACCGCAACCGCAACTTCAGGATCAAATTATGAGGGTGAAGAGGATGAGGGAGAGCATGATACATCAAGACTCTCAGCAGAAACGGTTAGACGAAACAGAATTGGCACAGTTGGTGGCGCAACTTCTACCGGACCAGTAAGGGGATCGAATACTTACAATGGAGTCAATTACGCTTTCAGAGATAATGTAAGCGGTTTGGAAGCGAATCTCTGGAAAGAGAGCACTGCCGGTTGGGTCATGGTGCCTACTGGATTCAAGGTAAGGTTTGAAGCCGGTATCATACAAATTCTTGAAGGCGATACATTGGTTGGTGCTACTTCCGGCGCAACATGTGTTGTCGGGCGCGTTGTGCAGACTGATGGTTATTGGACAGGTACGGATGCAGAGGGATATATCGTTACGAATGAAATAACTTCAGGACCATTCACCGTTGGAGAGAATCTACAGGTAAGTTCGATAACCGTAGCAGTCGCGCATGCATCCAATCCTCAAGAGACTCAAACCATATTGCCAGGCGGAGACTATAAGTTCCGGAATTACAACTTTGGCGGTCATACGAAAACAACAAGAATGTACGGAAGCAATGAGGTTGATAATGCTTTTGAGTTTGATGGTGAATATTTTGTTCAGATAGAAACTGGCATGACTGAAGACGCTCCAATAAACATTGCAGTGCATCGAGGTCATTTGCTACTCGCATTTCGTGGTGGTTCTTTGCAATTGTCCGGAAAGAATATGGGGCTATCCTTTACACCGGTCACTGGCGCGAATGAATTATTGACCGGTGATGAGATTACCGGATTTATTGAAGAAGTCAGTGATGTGACTTTCGTCTTTACCAGAAATCAGACTTATCGAATGGAAGGTTTCGTGCAGGAAAACATCCAACTCAAACTGCATAACTATGAAACTGGAGCACTGGCGAATACCGTGCAAAGGATCGGCAGGTCAATCTATCTCGATGATCGTGGGTTCTCAACACTTCCGACAACAGATGTGTTTGGTGATTTCGCATCAAATCAGATCAGCTTAAAAATAGATCCTTTGATTCAGCAGTTCCTTAGACTTTCCAGTGTTCAGCATTCAGTTGTACATCGAGGAAAGAGTTTATACCGGTGCTTCTTTGCCAATAATGAAGCAGTGGTGATTGGGTTCTCTGGAAATAAGGTGAACGGAATCACTACCATTGATTATGGGAAAAACATTACCTGTACCAACAATGCTGAAATCAATGGTGAGGAAAGAGTGTTTTTCGGATCGGATGATGGCTATTTATACGAATCAGATGTTGGCCGGAACTTTGACGGAAACTCTATTGAAGCGTATTGCGTAACCGCATACCACTTTGCCGGTGATCCTGAATCGAATAAGCGTTGGCGCGACATGGTTCTTTACATGGAAGGTCAAGGCAGAGCAACAATCAAGGTATCTGCCGATTATGACTACAACGAAATTCCGCAGAATTTTGAAGCGGTTATGGAAGATGCTGTTTTCTTAGGTGGTGGCAGGTACGGTATCTCACGACATGGTGACTTTATTTATTCCGCAGCAAGTAAATCAGATGTCCGAGTACCAATGAACTCTCACGCGCGTAACGCGAGTTTCATCATGTATCACAATGAGGCAGCAGAACTACCGCATATTCTATATAGCATGCAATTTCACATCAGCAAGCGGAAGATGATCAGACAATGAGTTTAGTTCCCTACACAAATACTTACACTGATACAGACGGAACAATTGCTGATGCCGATGATATTATTGCGGAATTCGATAGAGTTTCTGCTTTCATAAATGCTTGGGCAGATAGTTATGACAGCATTGGCCTTACTTCCGTGAGAAATGAAACTATCAATGAGGATGGAAACTTCGACATAGAACCGGCGATTGGTCTTGTCCAGGCTATTAGAATAAATTCAAATATTGAAACAGTAAACTTCAACATAAAGGCAAGAGAGAAAGGTGATCCATTCCGCATTTACATGACTTTACGTTTTGGTTCACCGGCAACAAGATTCACTGTCAGTGCTCCATCAGGTAGTAGTCATATTTTCAGTGTTAATCAAGCAGACTTTATTCCATCACCGACAAGTGCCGGTGGATTCTTTCCGGCCACAGTGATTGTCACATATGGAACGGATGCAGTTCATGTTCAGGTATTTGCTCATAATGATGAGGCAACGGCAGTTGGAGTTGATGATATTCTTCAGGGAGTATCCATATGACTTGCCGATACACAAACACATTGAAGGCAGAGTTTGGCCGGAAAATATCTTCTGAAGAAGCAAATGAGCAATTCAATGCGATAGAAAAGGCAATGGCATGTCTTGAAGCTTTGGCAGACGATACTGCAACTGACAATACGGTACATGTTTACGAGAATACGGACGGTACATCTATACTCGACCCCTCATTTGGAAACATGCAGAAAATCACTATTGAAGGAACTGTTGAACTTTCCTTTGCAGAGCCAGAAGATGATGATCCAAAGGTCATTTATCTTCTAATTGCTGATGGTGGAAATGGATTATTTAAGTTTCCGGCAGGTACATCATGGACAAGCAGCAGCCAGGGTACGGACGTTACCGGTAAACCATATGATTCTGAGGGTCTTGGTGGCAAGTATGGTGCAGTAATTATCTGCATACATGATGGAATCGGTTGGCTACACATTTGTTTTTCACGGAATGACATTGACTTCACCGGAGCAATGGAAACCGCTGATATTTATGGTTGGAGATAGTTCGTGGCGGTATATACAAATGCTTATAAAGGCAGAGCGAACAGGCAAGAAAGCGCGACTCATCTTAGCGATGAATTTGATCGTATAGAAGCAGCATTTGTATCACTTACTGCGCTAAATGCATCATATTCCCAAATATTTACGCACATTGTTACGGGTGGAACTACTCTAATTGACCCTTCAAATGGTCAAATGCAGGAATTAACCCTTACGCAAGACACTCTGATCGAAGTGAGAGATCCGATTACCGGTGCAGACGCAACCGCGAGTCGTGTGACTGTCATTATTCATGGTGAAAACTTTAAGATCATCAACGGATGGGGTCCGCAAACATGGAAAGAAAACGGAAATAATGATTGGTTATGGCTCTATACCGGTGCAGGAAACAAAGCCGGTGCAGTTTTAGAGTTTGCTCATGACGGTTCGGCTTGGACATGCGTTGCTCTCACCAGAAATGATGCTTTTGGCTTTGTTCCAGTGCCAGGCTTATCGCAAGCATTGTTTCCATTTATTAGTGATTTAACGGATACAACTAATTCTGAAACACTCGTATGGACTCGGAATTCATATGCCGGTGGCCTCGATGCCGATGCAACATGGGTAATACTCCCACCAGATCAAGCAAGATTTACTGGTAATAGGTATGCAAAGAACTGGATTTCAACTCCAAAAGATTTGCAAGCAGCAGGTTGGAATGAAGATGGAGCACTCGTCACCACGGAAGCAGGAGAAGGTCAGGACGGTGGCAGTGTAGACAAAATAACCTTCACTGCAACGAATGGTGAACTTGCTCACTGGATGCTTTTGCATTTCGGAAGATCATCAGAGCAATCTGATCCAATAAAGTTTGCTATTTCATTCGATGCGAAGATGGCCGGAGTTGTAACGAGTGGAACGTGTAGGGCTGTTATTGCCGTTATGGGTGTAGATTCCGGATCATCCCTAAAGTGGGATAGAGAAACGTTCAATTTGACCGGTCAGTGGAGATCGTATGGTGCAATACTTGATCCAGTAACAGGAAAGAATCTAAAGAATTTCGATTTAACGGCAACTGCCGGTGCTCGTACTCTCGTGAAATTTGCGATTGAAAGTCCTCCGGACGGTCTTGGCAATCCGGTTCTGATCGAAAATGTAAATGTAGTTGTCTTGAAAGAAGGTGATGCAGAAAAAGTAGCTAATCCAATCGTTTCAACAATTGGCGCATCGATGTCATTGGCAAAAACGGCAGGAAGTACAGGAACATGGTCAGACGGACCAAAAACAATGACTCTCCTTAATAATGAGTTTATTGATTTTCAGGACTCATTAGAGATAGGGCATTCATATTTGATCAGTCTTGTACGCACTTCTGGAAATACTTGTGATGTTCGTCTGGATGATAATCGTATCTTCTGGAAAGGAAACAGTCTGAATGCCTCAGATACCTCTTTTGTAAAGGATGCTACTTTCACTATTCAGTATGAAGGTGGTGTTGTTTCTTTTCATCAAGCACTCGGCAGCAGTATTTACACTGTTAACATTTATAAAATATCAGGCGATATTGGAATTTATGGTGACTTGAATGCAAATACCATTTCAAATGGTGTGATTAATTATACTCAGGGCGCGCAGATTTCTTCAAATATTGCAGTAGGTGTAGTGCATGCTGATGATACCGTAATAAATCTACTTGGCACGGATGAGCACCGGACATTCAGTAAGTGGGAGCCAGATCGTCTTGCTCCAATGCTTGTAAGAAGAAGTGAGTATGGTGTTGATGCTCGTCCTTCACACGGTACAATCATTGAAGACAATTCAACTTCAGTTGTCCGATACATAGCAAAAGTAATTTCAATTCCTCTTGATACTAAGATGTATGTTTTTAGTATCTATGTTAGAAAAACATTCAATGGAAATACTCAGATCGTCTTTCCGGAGTCTGACGGAATCGTAACCACTGCATCAAAATATGTGGATATTGCCTTAACTATGTTGGGGGGAACGCCACAGTTCGGATATGGGGTAAGGGTAAATTTAAGAGAGGCCACTATTACTGCGCCTTCTGCAAATGATTACGACATATTGAGTGGCACAAACTTTCAAAAATGGATACATGTTTTTGTTGGGTATAGAAACAATGGAACAAACAATCAAGCGGTTATGCAGGTATTTCCTGCTGCCGGAACGTCCACGAGTAGTCAGCTATTAACGACAACAAAGGGTTGGGCAATCGTTGATTGGGCGCAACTTGAGGATGCGAGTTTAAGGCTTGTTGCTTCTGACATTACGATACCAGGTCATACGCGAGGAGCAGAATCAGTAGCAACGGCACTTGCTGATGGAATACTGTATGACTCAAATCCTGTTCAGGTTGGTAATGTGACCGGTGGCGTATTCAGCTTTAATGACATTGAGATTTATAAAAATATTACTTGGATAAAATCTTAATGGCTATTCTTCCCCTCAATCCGAATAACCTACACGAGTTTGGAGTGAAGAATCCTGCTTGCTCGGGTTCTCCATGGGATGAAGCAGACGATCCTATTCTTGATGAGGGATCGAACCTTATTTGTGAAGAATCAATAGTTCCGGCAGAACCATTTGCAATGGAGATTACGCTTACCAGTACCTTCCCGCCATTCGAAATTGTGCTAAGAGACACATACCTCACTGACACATACGCTTACAACTTTGTTGTGGATTGGGGTGATGGAAGCAGCGACACTATTACATCGGCATATCAGGCCGAACTGGAACATCCTTACGCATCAAGTGGAACATACATCGTCACTATCACGGGTCAGTGTGAGTCAATAAAATTCCCAAGTGGAAGTAATCCAGAGATAAGAAAGATATTATCTTGGGGAAGAACTGGATTCAGGTATTTACGGGCAGCATTTGCAGACTGTTATTTAATGACGATCAATGAGGCCACAGACACTCCTGACTTTTCAAACTGCACAACTATTCAGCAGATGTTTTTTGAGTGCCGTGCAATCACTACTGGTGCAGAAAATTGGGATTTCAGTGGAAAGCTTACATCATTGAGCTTGCTGTTCGATCATTGCGATTACTTCAATTCTGACTGTTCGGGATGGAACACAACCGGCATTACAGATATGTACGGTCTATTTAATTACTGTCAGAGATTCAATAATGATATTAGTGGTTGGGATACCAGTGCTGTTACGAACATGGGCAACATGTTCTTTTTCAATGCGCAAATGAACCATATAAGCCTGGCAAGCCTTGACACAAGCGCGTGTACAAATTTTGTTCGTATGCTTGCGTACTGTACTGCATTGAATGTTGATATAGGGGGTTGGACGATTCCAACACTGGCCGGTCCAGTGAACATGACTCAGATGTTCAATAGTTCAGACAATTTCAACAAGAGCGTTGATGCTTGGGATGTCAGTGCTGTAACCAATATGAGTGAAATGTTCCAAGACGCATTCGATTTTAATCAGGATTTTCTGACATGGGATACCAGTGCTGTAACTGATATGAGTTATATGTTTAATGCTAGTTTCGGTACGTCATGGGGAGTGTTCAACGGGGATATTTCCAATTTCGATACATCTAGCGTTATAACCATGAGGAGAATGCTTGCCAACTGCAACGAATTCAATCAGGACATAGGCGGTTGGGATGTTTCAGAGGTTACAGATTTCGAATTATTTATGTCGAACTGCTACATCTTTAACCAGAACCTCAACTTATGGAACGTAAGCAAGGCGGTTGATATGCGCTCAATGTTTGCAAATTGCTTTGCGTTCAATGGAAACGTTACGACATGGACTCCCATTGCTGCAACGGACATGGACGATCTTTTCAATGGATGCAGCAACTTCAATCAGGACATAAGCGGTTGGGATATTACCGGAACAACTACTCTTGATCGAATATTGTCGGGAGCAATCTCTTTCTCAACTACAAATTACGATCTACTGCTTAATGCATGGTCATTGTTAACGGTTGTTGCCGGTCAGTCTCAGACATTCACTCCTGCCTATACTATTGCTACTTCGCAAGCAGCAAGAGACATATTAACAACTGCTCCGAATAACTGGACAATTTCAGATGGTGGTGGAGTCTAATGGCTACAACTCCCCTCAACATTAATAACCTTCACGAGTTTGGGGTGCAGAATCTACCCTGTACATCAACCGTTGCTGATGAAGATGTAGATCCATTGCTCGATGAGAATGAAGTTGGACAGCAGTTATGTGAAGAGGACGATAAAGGTGTATTCCTCGGTAGTCCGGAAGACCTTTCAGACTTGGTATCTTGGCAGGATCATTCTGATGCAACTTCATTATTCAAGGATGCAGCAAGCAATACTTACGTTACAAATGTAACTACGCCTGGCGATTTAATCTATGGAGCTTACAATAAAGTCTCGGTAGGAAACGTTCTTACATACAATCAAACCGGTGGCAATAATACGATGCATTATGCATCTGAAGTTAAAAACGGATTAACCGCATCTGGATGTCAACTCGATTTTGGTCTGACAGATTTTCTGCAAGGAGTGAATAATCCTCTTGGTCAATTGAGAGGAACATTGACACAACAAGATCAAATCACGGTTGTCTATGTTGCGCGTTCAGTAAATGCAAATAGACTTAATGCGGTGCTTAGCATCACTTCAAACGATTTTTTCCCCGCTTCTAATACTCCGTGTTTCAACGTGTACTTAGATACAAGAACATCACGATATGGTGCTTCAATTATGGACAATTCCGGCACTGAAGTATATTCAGTGCTGCCATCAAATCCGGCTACAGGATGGGTGGTTGGTGTAGCTACAAAGAATGGTTCGGCAATAAGGTCACGAATTAATGGGGTTTGGGGAACAACCGTGAATGCTGTAGGTAATGGAATCGTTAATATTACCGGAGAATGGTATTGGAATAGATACAAAGGAGGATACCAAGGTTTTCACGGCAATGCCGGAATCCAACTAATTTATGATAGAGTTTTAACTGAATCCGAACTAATCGCGCTAGAAAGACTTCTGGCCGGAGAATGGGGAATCACCTTTTAAGGAATAATTATGGCAAAAGTAACTTCATATGCAGGTGTCACTACTCCCAATGATGCGGGTGTCCTTTACATTGCGATTGACACTGATGCAAATGGTGTCTTTGAGTCGAGGAAAATAACCTTACAGGTTTTAAGAGATACCCTTTACACGACCAGTTCCAAGATATTCAAGGAATCAAAAGGCACTGACATTGCTTCAGCTACAATTCTGCCCATGGGAATTGATGGTAACTATTTTGATGTCACCGGAATCGTTGCGATAACCGGTATCAGCGCAGTGAGTGTTGGAGTAAGTGTAACTCTTCACTTTGATTCTGCACTCGTGCTCACAAATCACGCGACCAATCTCATCCTGCCAGGTGGAGCGAATATCACGACTGCTGCCGGCGATCATGCTGAATTCAGAGAATACGATGTTGGGTTATGGCGTTGCGTCAATTATCAGAGAGGAGCACTTGCGCCTGGCTCAACGAGTGAGGTTGTCGCAAGATATATCGATGCTGCACCGCAAGCACTGTCCGGAGCAGGAGCAGTTGACATTGTTTCACCAGTAACGAATTTCACTTCCGTTGGAGCGACTGATGCACTTACCTTGGTGGATTCAACTTTGGTTGGTCAGGTAAAAGTCATTAACCATGAGGTTGATGCGGGTGGATACGTTCTTACTCCAACGACCTTATCAGGTGGTACGACCATTACTGTCACGGACGTAGGAGTAAGTATTACGCTGATGTGGACTGCTTCTGGTTGGCGTTTGGTTGGTCAGAGTGGAGTAGCGACAATTGCCTAGAATTAATGCAACAAAGGTATCGACTCTGCTATTCAATGGGAAGGCAAGTGATTTTGGTGGATTTTCCAAATTGCTTTCAGATCATCGTGATTTGCTCAATCATCAAGTCGTTCTTGTCTCAAGTGGAGTTCTTGCTGCCGGTAAATACAAAGTCCGGTTCGTTCCGGATGATGATGCAGCACTTGAAGCAACGGTTGATACGACCAAATTGCTTGACATGACATCAGCTAATTCTGCAATGGCTGTCTTTACAGGCGTGATTAGAGGAATACATCTTGAAGTTGATACTGGATTTACGACAGGAGAAACGATAAGTGCGGTTATTTCATCATATACGACAGGTCTTTAGGAGAAAATTTATGGGTGGTAGAAAATTAGGTGGATTCTCTCATACTGATGCATTGGCAAGCGTTCCAGACGAGGCACAGATTTGGTTCGATCATCCAGATTTCCAAGCACCGCAGCATGCACCGATAAGCATACTTCAGCATCTTTATGGAGAAGTAGAGGTTAGAAATGGCGATGGTGCATTAAGCTTGACTTCCTACTCTACACAGCATTCAGACAATGGATGGAATACTGTCACTCTTGCTGATGGTTTGTTTATAGGGCATCTTAAGCATTTTAATTTGATAGGTCAGATAGGAACTACCACATTAACACCAGATAACCTTTTCAATGGAACATCACTTAATTTTGAGGGAGTAGGTGATTATGCTCTACTTCAGTGGAATGGAAGCAATTGGGTCGTTATCCAAAAGGGATCATATGTTAACAGTGATATAGGACCATCAATTACATGAAACAATTATGGAATAAGCTTGGCACAGCAGGTAAAAGAGCAGCATCCGTTACTGCGATTATTGCTATGAGTACGACTATTTCAGGACTTACTTATGCAACCTATTCACATTTTCAGACGGATTTAGAAGCAGAAACAGCACGGATGGAGATTATTGAAAAGCATGCAGCGGATAAAGTGTCTGATCGAGTGGCGAGAAATAATGACCGCATCGATCGGTTAGAGAGGGAAAATGCAAGATACGAGAAAGACAATCTCGATCCCAAACTTCCGCAAGTAGAACGAGACTTCAATAATCGCCAAATCGAAAAGAACGATGAAAAGATCAGGTGCATTAGAGAATTCAAATGTTAGGAGAATATTATGGGTGGTAGAAAATTAGGCGGATTCTCGCATACAGAAAGTTTGATCAA
>Ga0316193_10000834_pt1 | contig 19891 bp, 16 predicted proteins | sample MerIslsedime2_MG_FD_207735 | JGI IMG/M metagenome (GOLD analysis project Ga0316193, IMG submission 207735) | Coastal sediment microbial communities from Maine, United States - Merrow Island sediment 2 | ecosystem: Environmental > Aquatic > Marine > Coastal > Sediment | place: USA: Maine... | reverse complement strand
AAGGCAATACCAATAGGCTCGCTCCAACTGTCGTGTTTCGTCGGGGTTGAGAATGAAGTGGCGGCGCGTGGTGCGACGGGACAGGGCCCAGACCATGCCAGGCTCAATGATGCGTCGTCGGGTCATGACGTGGACAGAAGCGAAAAGCGTGCCCACGGCAGCGCGCAATCTCTTCCATGAATTGCAACGCGTGGAGTCGCAAAGTCGTGGCGGTTCGTCAGGCGCCGCCGGCGGCCGCCAGCTCATGACAACACAAAGGAATCCACCGACAGCTCCCTTCGTTTCGGGCAATGTCGGTCGGATCTTCGTTCTGGGCAATGTCGGTCGGATCTTCCCTTTTCGGCGCTAAATCGGAGGCGTTGCGCGCGACGACCGCCCATGCGTCGTTCGCTACGTGGCACGCACCGTTAGCGTCCATCCCAGGGTGCCGGAACACGTGACAGCGGTGGTGAAAGCGTCGACAATGCCAGCCGTCATGCCGCTCCGACGTCGGCCATTGGACGCCTTCCTGGTGTTCTGGTTCTGCTTGTTCGCTGTGTCGTCGCTCGTTTTCGAGCAGTTCATCGTGTTTGGTGTCGATCTCTCGACGACCACCGACATCTTCGGACGCACTTGGTACTGGTACGCCCGTTCGTTCGATCCGGTTTTTCTGGAGACACCGTCGTGGCTGCGGATCATGTGCACGATCGATGCGTACGTGTTTGGTCCGTTCTACTTGGTGCTCGTCTATGCGCTCACGCGGGAGAAGAACTGGATCCGCATTCCGGCCCTTCTGTACGGTGCCACGATCGTCTATTCGACGGCAGTATACTTCGGCTACGAGCTCTTCGACGAGGCGAACCGGGGGGAAGCCAACCTTCTTGCCGTGTTCCTCGTCAACATCCCCTTCACGGTCGTCCCCCTGCTTCTCATGTGGCGGATGCGCCAGCCGGACCCGTTCCGCACTTCTTCATAAGTGGCCCGACCCCCTTCTCAGGAAGGGCCACGAGTCGCCGGATCTGCATCCGCGAGCTCGGCTACTTCTTCGTCCGTGAAGACGCGCGAACGTGTGAGAAATCGGTAGCCCTCGGGTGCCTCGAGCGAAAACCCCGCGCCGCGCCCGGGCACCGCATCGATGACGAGCTGGGTATGCTTCCACAGCTCGAACTGCTTCCCACCGATGTAGACCGGCGTGCCTTCGACCTCCCCGAGTCGCACGTCGTTCTGCCCGATCCGAAACTCGCCCGCCGGGTAACACATCGGAGAGCTCCCATCGCAGCAGCCGCCCGACTGATGAAACAACAAAGGCCCGTGGGCCGCGCGGAGCTTTCGAATCAGCTCCACGGCGGCCTCGGTGACTTTGACGCGCTCGACGGTCACGCTGACTCCCAGAAAAACCTAGAAGAAGCCCATCGGGTTCGGGTCGTAGCTCACCAGCAAGTTCTTGGTCTGCTGATACTGCGAGAGCATCATCTTGTGCGTCTCGCGGCCGATGCCCGACTGCTTGTAGCCTCCGAACGCGGCGTGAGCAGGATACAGGTGATAGCAGTTCGTCCACACTCGCCCCGCCTGAATGGCGCGGCCGGCGCGATACGCGGTGTTGGTGTCGCGAGACCAGACCCCAGCGCCCAATCCATAGAGCGTGTCGTTCGCAATCTCGATCGCCTCTTCGAAGCCTTCGAAGGAAGTCACCGACACGACCGGCCCGAAGATCTCCTCCTGGAACACGCGCATCTTGTTGTGACCGGCCAAGATGGTGGGCTCGACGTAGTAGCCCCCCTCCGCTTCGCCGCCGATCTCGGCGCGCTTGCCGCCCGTTAGAACCTCGGCGCCTTCCTGTTTGCCAATGTCGATGTAGGCCATGATTTTCTCGAGCTGGTCGGTCGAGGCCTGAGCTCCGAGCATGGTCTCGGTATCGAGCGGGTTGCCCAACTTGATCCTGTTCACGCGCTCGACGGCCTCCTCGAGGAAGGTTCCGTAGATCTCCTTGGCGACCAGCGCACGGGAGGGACAGGTGCAGACCTCACCCTGGTTGAGGGCGAACATCGCAAAGCCCTCCATCACCTTTTGGCGGAACTCATCGTCCTTATCGAGCACGTCCTTGAAGAAGACGTTCGGGGATTTGCCGCCTAGCTCGAGGCTCACCGGCACGATGTTCTCCGAGGCGTATTGCATGATCAATCGCCCGGTCGTGGTTTCCCCCGTGAACGCCACCTTGGAAATCCGCGGGCTCGAGGCCAGCGGCTTGCCGGCTTCGACCCCGAACCCATTGACGACGTTGAGAACGCCCGCGGGCAGAAGATCTCCGACGAGCTTCATCACCTCGAGGATCCCTACGGGCGTCTGCTCCGCCGGCTTCAAAACGACTGCGTTACCCGCGGCGAGGGCGGGCGCGACCTTCCAAGCCGCCATCAGGATGGGGAAGTTCCAGGGGATGATCTGACCCACCACGCCCAGCGGCTCGGGGAAGTGATAGGCCACCGTGTCATGATCGAGCTCCGCGACCGAACCCTCCTGGGCCCGAATGCAGCCGGCGAAGTAGCGAAAGTGGTCGATGGCCAATGGGAGGTCAGCCGCCAAGGACTCGCGGACCGGTTTCCCGTTGTCCCAGGTTTCGATGACCGCAAGCTTCTCGAGGTTTTCCTCCATGCGGTCGGCGATCTTGTTGAGGATGTTGGCTCTCTCGGCCGCCGCGGTGCGTCCCCATGCAGGTGCAGCTTTGTGCGCAGCGTCGAGCGCGAGCTCGATGTCATCGGCTCCGGACCGAGCCACCTCGCAAAACGTTTGACCGTTTACAGGACTGGGATTCTCGAAGTAGTTCCCGCTTCGCGGTTCTGTCCACTCTCCGCCGATGAAGTTCTGATAACGGCTATCGAGTTTCGGTGCATCGTGTTTCATGGCTGGCCTCACTGCTCATGGGGTGGGAGACCTGCGAGGATACACCAACTTGCCGCGCGCGCGCTCCTAGGCATTTACGGCGGGGGCGTTCTTCAGCACGAAGCTGACGAAACGCGACTTCACCTGCTCGGACGCTAGGGCCCGCTCGGCGGGAGGCAGGTGCGTGATCGCCTGCACGGCATGGTTGAGGAACGCCGCCCCACGGCTGTCGCTCTCGTCGAAGAGCAGATCGGCCAGGCGGCCGCGCTCGAGCATCTGGCGCACGACGCGCTCGATGGCGTTCGCGGGCACATGGCTGGGCTCCGCTCGGCGCTCCATGCTGATGGCCTCCTGTTTGCAGGCCGTGGCACAGACTCCACAGCCGATGCAGAGCTCGGAATCGAACACCGGGTGCAGCTCGTTCTTGCGCTTGCCCCCGGCTCGCTCGGGCGCCATCGCGATGGCCGCGACGGGGCAGGCCCTGGAGCAACGGGAGCAGCCCTTGCAGTCGTCCGGGTGGTGTTGCGGCTCGAACCCGCTGGGGTTGACCGCCTTGAGCCCGAACTCGTTGATGGCGGAGAGTTGTCCGCAGCAACAGGCACAGCAGTTGCACACATAGGCCGGTTCGTTCTGTACGTTGTCTGCGATTTGGACCAGGCCGAGCTTGCGGGCGTCGGTCACGATGGACAGGGCCTGCTCCTTGTCGATCTGGCGGCCGAAGCCACGCCGGATGACGAAGTCCGCCCCGCCGTTGAGCGACAGACAGATCTCCTGAGGGACGTCGCAGGCCTTACCCACGTGCTCCGCTTTGTGGCGGCAGTAGCAGTGCGAGACTGCGAGCTGCTCTGCTTCCCGGATGAGGCTGGTCGTACGCTCCCAGTCGAGCACCTCGGGCATGTTCGCGGCCAGTACATCTTCGTGGACCATCGCCCGTCCAACGACCGTGTCGTTGCCGAATACCTCGCGCGCGAAGGTGTCGTCCCCGTGCACGTAGGCGTCCATGGCCTTTGCGACGGCCAGCTTATCGAACATGTCGTGCGCCCGCATCATCGAGAACTCGAAGAAGCCGACGACGGGCGGGGCCAGGAGGTACTTGGTCTTGCCGGTAGTCGGGCTGACGAGGTCCATGACAAGGCCCTTGTCGCAAAGCGGCTCGAGCTTCTCCCGCAGCTCGTGCTCCGGCATGTCGAAGCGACGGGCCAGCCGGCTGAGCGAGGTGGGCATCATCGGCATCCGAGACGCCACCGCGGCCTCCTCGGGCGTGTACATCACCTCGAGAAGCTCGCGCCAGCCTTGCAGCGCCCGTTCGTCCTCGGGCCTGGGCATCGCGACGACGTGGTGGTCGAGGCGCTCCATCAGCCCCCGATACTCCTGCTTGAGTTGACCCATGTGTCCCACGGTCCACCTCCTTGCGGTGAACGCATGCGAGCTTCGTGCCAGCTCTCGGGAGCCTCTGAGGCTGCGATTTTGGCAATTGCGTATGCGCGTGGGGCGCAATCTCTGCGCCCATTCGGCCCCAAAATGCAAAACCTTCATCCGGAACGCGCCGGTCAGCAGCGCCGGAACCGAAAGGGGACGTCGCTCGCGGGTGGATAGGTGCCGAAGCCGGTGCGCGACAAGTCGAACGACGGCACTTCGTCGGACAGGAGCTCGAGGTCGAACCATGCGAATAGGGTGGCGACGGTGATCTTGAACTCGTTGATCGCGAAGTAGCGCCCAGGGCACATGCTCTTCCCGCCGCCAAACGGGAGCATGAAGAAGTGAACCCGTTCTCCGTCCTTCGTCCACTGCAGGGGTCGGCCGTCCTCTGAGAGGAACCGATCGAAACGAAACTCTCCGGGTGCATCGTAAATGTCGGCGTCGAGCTGAACGGTCGGAGGGAACAGGACGAGGTCCTCGCCTTTTGTCACCTGAATTCGACGTCCGTCGTGGAGTGTCAGAACCGCGTCACGTTCAGCTCGTCGGGGAACCATCGGGGCGGTCGTGAGTCGGTTCATCTCGGTGATCGCGCTGTCGAGCTTGACCATGTTCCTGAGGTCCGCCTTGCTGAACAGCCGCTCGCCTGGTGAAGCGGGCGGCGAGTCGCCCGCAATCTCACGAACCTCCTCGAGCAGCTCGGTACGCGCGCGTGGGTCGCGCATGATGAAGAGCAGCGTCCAGAACGCCGCAGACACCGTGTTGGCTTGTGCAGCCCACATGATGCTCGCGTCGATGTGGCCGCGGGCGACGGGGCTCAGTCCCTTTTCATCGAACCAGGCTCTCCGCTCTCTCATGAGCTGGGCACTGTGCGGACCGAGCTCCTGCACGCATTCGGCGAGCGTGCGCTGTGCAGACGCGCATCCGGGAATCATCCATGCGGGGATCCCCATCGCAAGAAGACCAAAGTGTTTATCGACGGTGGTGTACGCGCCCTTGACCGTCTCCCCGTACGCGCCGTCTCCGAAAATCGCATCCGTGCCTGCCGCAAACACATGCTCGTTCGCCCACTCGAATAGGCCGTGTTTGTACCATCGTCCCGGCGGAAGCGAGATGAGCCGCTCTTCGAGCTTCGTCTGCATGCGTTCACTCATCGCTTGCAAAGGATCCCCGCGCATGAACGTGGAGAGCTGCGCGTACACATGGTCCGGCTCGACCTGTCGGACGTGATCCGAGTTGTACCCGAACACGCGACACCCCACCTCGATGCCGAACTCGTCAAAAGCCAGGTCGCGATGCTTGAAATACGCCGGGTAGTCGAACGGGTTCATCAGGAACGTTCGGCGTGCCCCGGGGAAACGGACCGTGAAGATGTCGCCGTACTGCGCTTGGCAACGCCTCAGAAAGTCGAGCGGACCTTTGCCGAACTCCAATGCATGCCCGAGGATCGGCAGGCCCCCACGAACAAGCGGCGCCCTCTCGACCTTGCGCTCCCCAGTGCCTCCATCGGGCATGAACGCACCTTAGCACGCCCCCAAACTTCGTCCGTCGCCCATGAAGCCGCTCGTGTTCGAGCCAGGCCCTTGCTACGCTCGCGCCTCCGATGACCATGAACCGACGCATCCTTTTGGCGAAGCGCCCCGTGGGGCTTGCGGCCCAAGATGATTTCACCGCCGACGAGCAACCGGTCCCGGAGATCCGGGACGGCGAGGCGCTTCTCAAGACACTCTACATCGGAATCGACCCTACGATTCGCACCTGGCTCTCGATCGCGAAGAGCTACCTGCCGCCTATCGAGATAGGTGAGGTCGTGCGTTCGGCAGGGGCAGGTCGTGTGGTCGAGTCGAAGAACGACCGGTTCAAGGTCGGTGACGTGGTGACGCATTTACTGGGTTGGCAGGAGTACTCAGTGCTCAACCACGATTCGTTCGCCACCGTGTTTCCCGGCTCGACGAATCCGCGGCACTCACTCGGGATTCTCGGGTCGACTGGGGTCGCCGCCTACGCGGGGCTTGTCTATGTGGGGCGGCCCAAAGAGGGCGAAACGGTGGTCGTTTCGGCAGCAGCGGGCGCAACCGGATCCGTGGTCGGTCAGCTTGCCAAGATCAAGGGCTGCCGCGTGGTGGGGATCGCGGGCAGCGACGAGAAGTGCCGGCACGTCGTCGAGAACCTCGGCTTCGATGCGTGCATCAACTACAAGAACGACGGCTTTCGCGAAGCGCTCAAGGAAGCCTGCCCAAAGCGGGTCGACATCTATTTCGACAACGTCGGTGGCTGGATCCTCAACGAGGTGCTCGGGCGCTTGAACATGGGCGCGCGCATCGTCCTCTGCGGGGCCATCTCGGTGTACAACGCCGCGAAGAAACCCCCCGGTCCCTCCAACTACCTCAACCTGATCACCGTGCGTGGCCGGATGGAAGGCTTCAACGGCATGGACCACTGGGGTAAGCACCCCGAGATCTCGGCCGAGCTACAGAGCTACATGGTCGACGGCACGCTGAAGAACTACGAAACCGTCGTCGATGGCCTCGATGACGCCTGGCGCACGGTCAACATGCTTTTCACTGGAGACAACCTCGGCAAACTGCTCGTAAAGGTCGCCGACGACTGACGATGGTCGCGTACCGGCTCAGGCCATCATGTCGCCCATCTCTCGGAGTTGCGCGACCACATCGTCGGGCAGCACCGGGGGCTCCTTCCCGACGGCGTAGCAACCCAGGATGATCTCGGCGCTACGTTCGACCACCTCGGTCATGTCCGCAGCCTTGCGCAGGCTCATCCCCGCGACCAACAGGCCGTGGTTCTTGAGAAGCACTGCGTGGGAATCCTGTGCCGCCTTGCCCACTGCGTCTGCCAGCTCGGTCGTGCCCGGCATGATGAAGGGCAAGCGCGGAATCTCTCCCAAGAAGGCGGCCTCCGTCGAGATGGGCAGGAAGGGCAGGTCCGTGTTGGCCAGGATCGTCGCGTTCGGCGCGTGGCAATGGATCACGGCCTTCGCCCGCGGTCGTGCTCGGTAGATCGCCAGGTGCACCAGACTCTCGCTCGACGGGTTTCCTCCCTCGCCGACCTTCTTTCCGTCCATGCCCAGCTTGACCATGATCTCCGGATCGAGGTTGCCTTTGAACATGGCGCTTGGCGTGATCCACATGGCTTCCTCTCCGGGAACGCGCACGCTGACGTTTCCCCCCGTCGCCGTGATGAGCTGGATCCGGTAGAGTTCGTCGACCACATCGCAAAGCTCGTCGCGCTCATCGCCGACGCGCGGGCGTCCAGCCGGCACCACGGTCGCCGCACCTGCCTTGCCACGCTTTGCTTTCTGCGCGGATGCTTTCGAGAGCTGTTCGAGGTCTCCGGGGTCGCCGACCCTGTCTCGGGCCTCCTGGTAGAGCCGGCCCAGGTCCGGCTGCATGTCCTGAAGGGTCATTGCCTTGGCTGCGTCGCCCATGAAGCTCAGCTCGCCCTCCATGGCCTTCTCCATCGCGTTGATCGTGCCCGTGAACATGCCGTCGAGGATGTAGGCCTTCATCTTGAGCTGGACGTCGGCGTCGCGAGGCGGAGGGCCCATCCCACCGCTGGTGCTTCCGTCGGCGAAGCCAAACCAGAGCTCTTCGCCGAGATCGCTGATGGTGAAGTGCAGCGCTACGTCCTGGGGGGCCTCGCTCGCCAGCTTCGCATCGGTGATGATGCCTCGTACGAACTCTCGACAGATGCGCGCCATGATGCGGCGATTCTCTTCGGGGATTCCTGCGGCCATGTGATCTTCCTCCTTACGGCTCTCGTCGCGCGCGGGCTTGCGGGCCGGCTCGACCCTCTTCTGTAGATCCGAAACGGCCGGCCGCGCGCGATCGGTCAAGGCCTCCAATGCCTCCGGGCTCACCTCGTGGCGGGGTTGGCTCAGGTCGAAATCGCGGAGGCATTCAGGATTGAGGGTGTGCAGCGGCATCTCGCCGCGCAAGATCCGCTTCAGATCCTCGGCGATGATGCGACCCTGATGGGTGGCGACCTCATGGGTGTTGCCGCCGATGTGCGGCGTGGCGATCACGTGGTCGAGCTCGAGCAAGGGATGATCCCAGCCCGGCGGCTCGACGGAGAACACATCGAGAGCGGCCGCCGCGATGTGTTCTTCCTCGAGCGCTTCGGCTAGCGCCTCTTCGTCGATCAGAGCGGCGCGCGCAGTGTTGATAAAGAAGGAGCCCTTCTTCATGGCGCGGAACTGCTCCGCGCCCATCATCCCCTTGGTGCTCTCCGTCGCCGGAGCATGGAGGCTCACGAAGTCACTCTCCTGCAATAACGCCAAGAAGCTCAGCTTCGTGGCGCCGCAGAGTGCTGCCTGCTCCGCGCTGACGAAGGGATCGGACACGACCACCCGCACACCGAAGGGTATCAGTCGCTCGGCGACTTTCCGGCCGACCGCCCCGAAGCCCACCAGGCCGAAGGTCTTGCGCCAAAGCTCGTGGCCCTGCAGCTTGCCGAACGCCGCGCCCATCTTGCCGAGGTCTCCTGCCTCCACCTCCTCGTCGCGCAGGAACTCGTTGGCCTCCAGGAGCTTGCGCGCAAGGCTGATCGCGAAGCCCACGGTGATGTCGGCCACGGCATTGGAGTTGCGTCCCGGCGCGTTGATCACCGGGATGCCGAGCGCGGTCATGCCCGGGATGTCGATGTTGACCGGATCGCTTCGACAGGTGGCGATCGCGCGTAGGTCTTTGCACTTCTGGATCGACTCCCCGTCGACCGGGTCCACTTCGCAGATGAAGACCTCCTGGCCCCGGAGCGCCTCGACCAGGGAAGGGCCAGTGAGCAGGGTGTGGCTGTCTCGAAAGCACGAGTAGGTCACGTCGCCGAGCTCGTTCAAGAGTTCGAGAGACTCGTCGTCCATGGTTGCGGTGACCAGGATCTTCGTGCGGCGCAGCTCCCTGGCCTCTTCGCCCGAATCGCTCGCCGGGCTGAGCAAATGGGTCATCCGAATCCGCCGCCCCACGGCGTCCGCGTCGGCCTGGGCCTCGCGGAGCCGATCCCAGTCCGCGTACTGCGCCTGATAGATCGAGCTGGCCTCCGAGTCCGGCGAGAAGCAACGGCTGCGCCGGGTCAGGGCCGCTGCACCGGCCTCGAGGCTTTCGAAGACCCCCGCACCCACGCCCGCGCAAAGAGCCGCCCCGAGCGCCGCGGATTCGTGACAGTCCGCTGCCTCGACCTGGATACCAAGCACGTCGCTCAAGAGTTGGGCGAAGAAGTCGCTGCGCGACATGCCCCCCGTGAAAACGACACGCTCCGCCACGCCATCGACTTCTGCTTCGAGCAGCTCGAGATTCTTCCTGAGGCCGAAGGCGAGACCCTCGACGATGGCGCGTGCGAGCTCGGGACGCTGCGGATCACCCGGAGTGAAGAGGTGACTCAAGGTGACGCTTCCGATCGGAAGTTGGATGGCCGTACCGTCGTGCACGGCGGCTCCGAAGGTCGATAGGATTCCGCCAGCACCGCGCGCCGCCGAAGCCGCGCTACCGAGCAACGCGGCGGCGGGGGAAGGCGAGGTCGGGTGGAGCACCCTTCCGGCCCAATTGAGTGCCTCACCCACCGGTCCAGGGTTGGCTTCGAGCAAATAGCGTCCGAGCACGACGTGCTGGCCGGACCAGATTCGGTGTTCGGGATCGATGACGACCTCGTCGAGAACCCACTGCATCGGTGCGGTCGTTCCCCCGACGATTCCCACCGCGCCCGCGTCCGTGGCGCCCGCGCCCAGCATCGCGCACTGGGTGTCGCCGCCACCCACGGAGACGACGATGCCCGGCTCGAGCCCGAGCTGCGCCGCTGCCTCGGCACCGAGCTCACCGAGCTTGCTGCCCGCCTGCCGAACTTTGGGGAAGGGCCGCATCGTCAGCCCGATGCGTTCGATCAGATCCTCGGCCCAGTTTCCGGCGCGAAGATCGAAGATCCCCGTCTCGGCGGCCTGGGAAGCGTCGGTCCCGAGCTCGCCGCAGAGCTTGAAGGCCATCCAGTCGTTCAAGCTGACCATCGCCTGTGCCCGCCCGAAGGCGTCGGGATCGCTTTGTTTCAGCCAAAGGAGGCGCGCGATGGGGAAACCAGGATTGGGAAAGCGTCCGCTTCGCCCCGCGATCTCGGCGCCGTGCTGACCGGCGAGGGTGATGCCCTGGATCGCGGCGCGGCCATCGCGGTTGGGGCCCGCGTACAGGACTTCACCGTTTTCGCCCAGGATGACGGTTCCAAAGCGCATGGCGGTGACGGCCACGGCCGCTACATCGTCGCCCCGGGTGCCGCTCTTTTCGAGTGCCCGCCGCGTCGCGAGGCAGAGCGCGGCAAAGATCGCGTCGAGATCGGCGTCGACGCCGATCCCTCGAGACCCCGCCGCGACCGGGAAGCTCCAGGGCTCGAGCACCGAGGTGGTATCGCCCGAGGCACTATCGATCAGCAGGGCGCGACCACCGCCGCCTCCAATATCCAGGCCGAGAAGTGTGCTCATAGGCTTGCTTGCATTGTGAGACCTGAGACCGGCGCAGGTCCAACGCAATTCCTGCGCTTCCGCCGACGCGTCGTCCAAACACTTCGCACCATCAGGATGGGTGGACAATTACGTATAGACGCGGCTCCAACTCGGATGCACCTGTAGGGTATGAGGCCTTCGTACGTCGAAGCCGCTTGGGTGTTCGCGTTGGCCCAGGTGTTTTCGAGTACGGCCCTGGCCAACACGGAGCCGAATGCCTACGACACACGGAGCGTCGCGCTCGCTCAGTCGGGGGTGGCGTTCCTCGAGAGGCCTGCGGCGATCGCGATCAACCCTGCTCTACTGACCGGCGTCGAGAAGTTCTCGTTCTCGGTCATGTTCAACCCGATCATCGTCAACACCTGCGCGCCGGTGCAGGGTCCTGGGAGCCAGGCCTGTACCGGGAAGAGCTTGGGACCCCTGGGCTCAGTGTTCTTTGCTTGGCGACTCACGGACCGCATGGTCTGGGGGGCCGGTGCATACGTCGAGGTAGGCTACGGCGCGACCTATGACGCCATCCGTAACCTCGACGGCGAGCCCGACGAAGTCGTCGGCACCGAGCCGCAGGACCTGACGGTCGGGTTCTTCATCGGTGAGTTTGCCATGGGTCCGGCCATCAAGATCACCGAGCAAGTGAGCGTCGGTGTCATGCTGCGTCTTCCGGTTTCGTTCCAGGGTGCAGATACCTACCAAAACGTCGGCGCGTTGAGCATCCTCCCGAACCCTACGTACACCCGCGTTCGTAGTGGGCTTGGCGGGGTTGGCTTCCCGAGTGTGCGCATTGGCTTATCTTACAAGCCGAACGACATGTGGACGCTTGGTGCAGCGTGGCGCGCATATACGCGGATCAATCTCAGCGGAACCACCGAGTCCGATCTGAGCGCGCCGGGGTTGGAAACCCTCAACGCGCGCTCGGCCTGGGATGTCCCTAACGCGCTTCAGTTCGGGGCCAGCGTCAAGCTCGTCGACAAGAAGCTTCTCCTGGTCGCGGAGTTTCGAATCCAGTTCCACGAAGCCAAGAAGCAGGGCAACCAGAACCAGACCGTGGTTGTCTCCTTGCCTCCCGGCGTGCCACCGGATCTCGCAGACCTCGTTCCGGGCGCCACCGTGGCTCCGTTCTACTGGAAAAATGTCTACGCCCTGAAGACGGGCGTGGAATACCAGCTGATCGAGCTGCTGGCCCTTCGGTTGGGCTTTGGCATCGGCAACTCGAACACCCGCGACGAGTTCGCCCAGATCTTCACGAACCCGCCAGGAATCACCATGGGAGTCACCGGCGGCATCGGATTTAGCTGGGACAAGGTCGATTTCGACCTCGCGACGCTGTTCTTTCGAACCAAGTACACGATCGGGCCGGAGGTCGCCGAGGATCCGGTGATGGTCGACGGGGAGCTCATCCAACTGTGCTCTGCAGACCAGGTGATCCGCACCGGATGCGCCGGCGACTACACCCAGACCTCGTACTGGCTCTCTGCCCAAATGACGTACCATTACTGACCCACCACCTGGGGGAGCACCATGACTCATACCGCAAGCCTTTTTGACCCCTTTCGAGCTCTGCCCACCGCCGAGCGGAATCGACAACTCGACGCCTATCTCGCGTTCCTCCGCGAGCGCGATGGCGAACCCGACATGCAGGCGCGCACCTTGTCGGAGCGAGAACGGTTCTTCGATGCGCTCGACCAGGCGCCGTATCGCTCGTCGATCGAAATCGATGCCAAAGCGTTTGCCGATGGCCTTGCAGGCTCGGCCGTCACCGATCCGCGCTTGGTGTGGCTGCTGGTCGCTGCGAAAGCCAACCGGGGGGAGCGCTATGGCGTCGATTTGGCTCTCGACAAGGGCGATCCGCCAAGTTTGCCACACGACGTCTTCGTCCCTCTCGAGGAGGTCTATCACACACGAATCTTGCTGGACGCCTGTGCGATCTTCGGCCTCGAGCTCAGCTTCGAGCCGCCTCCGGTGCGCACCCGGCGCTTGATCGCGGTGATGGAGCGTAGCCCCGAGTGGATGCGCCTTCCCGTCGTCTTGTGTGGCGAGCTGACGGGCTCTGCGCTCTTTCAGCTTCTGCTCGATGAGCTCGACGTATTCAAAGACGACCCCGAAGCGGTCGAACGCCTGCGGATGCTACTCGAAGCAATCCTGGTCGACGAGCTCGGACACGTCGCCTATTGCCGCGCCCGCATCGGGCGCACAGGGCTGATGGCGGCACGCGGGCTTCTCCCCACAGTCGCTTCGGGCATCATGACCGACATTCCCGAGGTCGCGCAGTTGGCCGGCGGCGCTGATCGCTTCATCGAACGCGTGAAGCGCTTCGAAGCCGCGCGCGACGAACGCGTCCAAGCAACAGCATTCCGGCCCGATTGACGGACAGGACAGTTAAACCAAGGGAGGGAACCATGTTGAATTTCGAACACGGAGCATTTGATCCCTTCCAACCCATGTCCCCCGACGTTAAGTCCAGTTTTACCACAAACTACCTCGAATTTCTCAGGGCCAAGGACGGCTCGCTGAACTACGGCGATGAAACGCTTTCGCTCCGAGAAGATGTGGTGAGACAGCGAGCCCAGTGCCCAGTGCGTTGGAAAGGCGTTCCCGTCGACAAGGAAGCTTTCAAGGAGTTTCTGGACGCCAAGATTACGGAGGAATCCGGACTCGACCCGAGGCTCCTGTGGTTGATCGCAGCCGCGAAAGCCAACAGGTACGAGCGGTACGCAGTCAACATCCACCTAGACCAATATCGGCTCAGCAATTACCAGAATGTGCCAGAAGAGAAAGCGTACGTGCTGCTCGAGGAAGAGTACCACACGCGCATCCTCAAGGACGCGTGCGCTGTGTGCGGTTTGGACTTCACTTTGGAAGACCCGCCAGCGCTAATGGCGTTTTTCATCCGCCGCATCGTGAACCTGCCGGACGCGATCAATCTGATGCTGCTCATTGGGGAGGTGTTGGGAACCCACGTTTTTCTCATGATGTATGACCAGTGCTCGCTCTTTTCCGAAGACCCCGAGACCGAGACGCGGATGCGCCAGCTCTGCTTGGAAATCCTCGCCGACGAAATTGCGCACGTCGCCCTGAGCCGTTACCTCGTGCACCCGGTGATTCTTAGAATTGCAGACGCGGTCATTCCCGGGTTGGCGCGAGTCATGTTGAGCAACGCCCCCGAGGTCGGCTTGTTGGCTGGGGGCTACGGCCAAATCACGAAAAACCTCCGCAACCAGATTCCGCTGCCACCACGCCTCGAGTGGCTAGACGAAACCGGAACGGCGGAAGTCAGACGCGCCTCAGTACCTCGCGCCTGAACGCCTGGATCACCGGAATCGGGTCGAGCCAAGCGGATGCATCGGCCCGATCGTTGTCGTGCTCGCACAACTCTCCGGCGAACCCTTCCGGGATTTGACTGAAGTGCTCTGATGCATCCGCGTCTTCGTCGAAGTAGTGATATTCGTAGCCGGGAACGAAAAGGTCTTCATCGGCGACGACGTCGATGGTACGAACCCCGAACGTCGACAGCTCTGTCGTCGTCGCCTGCGGAGGAATGATCCACACGTGCTTGGCGCCTGCCATGAACAGGTACTGCACCTGACGATTTCGCGAGAGGATTCGGAACTTTTGGAGCTTTCCGCCGTACATCGCACTGCGCATCTCACTGACCTCGATGATGCCCTCCGCGAAGTCCGGCTCGAAGCCAGTCACGATTCGAAGTGACCTGGGATCGTTCTTGCGCGTGAACCGGGCGATGCTGCGGCCGCCGTTGATCAGATTCCGGCGATCGGCTGCAGCTCGTTGCCGCGGCTCGGCGAAGTCCCGGTACGGCGCGGTGCGCGAGCTTGGCGCGCTTCGCAGCAGAAGGTAGAGCGCCTCCTCGTCGGTGAGGGCGTGTCGAGTCTTACGATTGAGCGTTTCCAGTGCGGTTTGTATTTCGAACGGCAGATCAGTGGTCGACTCCACGCACTCAGTGACTTCGAATCCGCCACGGGCGAGAACCCTGACGTCCCCTTTGCCAATCCAGAAATCACCATCCGTCGCGATCACGTGAGACGCCGATCGCCAGACCAAGGACAGGTCCTTGTAGAAGATGCGCGGAAAGATCTCAGTCCGCCCGGTCGTTCGGTGCTGCTGTACGACGTAAGCGACGAAGAACCGCAAGGCCGGATTCTGGCGAACGTTCGTCAGGTAGAATCGAGTGTCGAAAAGAGAGACCTCGTACTTCGGCGTATACCCCGAAGACAAGAGCCCCATCGGGTCGTCTCGCGCTTCGCCGGCAGGTCGAATCTTCGCGCCCGACTCGACGAGCTTGCGGAACTTCTGCGCGACCTGCCGAGTCGTCAGCTCGGAGGGAACAACACTGGGTACGATGCGAGTGGGGATGAGCAAGGTCATGGTCAGAGCAGCGGGAGTCTACACGATGTGGCCGCAGTGGGGGTGGAGGCGGAGCCCTGACTACCCAAACCCCTCTTGACCCTGTCGTGCGGCCGAAATAGAACCGGTTTCACGCGGTGATGAGCCCCCGAGGCGCTACGTTTCGCGCAAGAGGGTGCCAAGGTCGTGCTTGCATGCCGCAGGGTCGAGAAAGCCGAGGCGATCGCCAACGAGGTGCGCGAGCTCGGACGCGACATGCTCGTCAACAACGCCTTTGCCACGGGCAAGATCAAGCCACTGATGAAAGCAGATGTCGCCGCGAGCTGGCGCACGCCGTTCGAGGTCGTGGACCGCGCGACTCTTGGACCCACCGTGCTCGAGTACCTCGCGCGTTCGCTCGAAGCCGGACTCACGGCGACGATGGTTCGCGATCGACTCGCCACGTATATCGAGCGCTTTGGGCTGGCCGCGTGCTAGCGTGCGGCGTGACGCGCTATTCGTGGCAGCGGGCTTATACCCAGCTCATGTTCGGCCTCGTAGGTCGATTGTTGCAGGCATCCAGCCAGCGGGACGAGGTCGTCCGACGCGAAGTGGCCGACTTCCCCGATGAGTTCGTGTTCAGCATGGGGCTTTGGCCTGCCGCCGATGCCTTCGAGCTCGAAAAGCGTGAAGGTCGGTTCTGGTGGCTTCGCCAGAAGGAGCGTCGGGACCCAACGCTTGCGGTCCGATTCAAGCACATCTCGCTCGCGTTTTCCGTCATGTCCTTCCAGCAAAGCACGGCCGATTCGTTCACGTCGGACCGAATCATTGCCGACGGCGATGTCACCCAGGCGATGCGCATCGTGCGCTGTCTCGATCGGATGATGGCTGTGGTCCTTCCGAGCTTCATCGCCAAGCGCATGGTCAAACGCATGCCACCGCTCAAGCTTGGCGAGAAGCTGTCCATCGCAGTCCGCGTCTACGCCCAATTGGTGGCGAACTTGCTCATAGGTCGTTGAGAGGAGTCACAGCCATGCCTGGATACTTCGAGTTCTTCGCCCCCGTGAAAATCGTTGCTGGCGAGAAGGCGCTCGAGCACATCCCTTTCGAGCTCGCGTCTCTCGGCTCCAAGAGGCCCATGATCGTCACGGACAAGGGCGTGCACGATGCGGGTCTGGTACGCTGGGTCGAAGCCGCTCTGGCCGAGGCCGGTGTCCCGATCGCGGCGGTTTACGATGGGGTTCCGCCCGACTCCTCCACCACCGTCGTCACCGAGATCGCAAAAGTCTACCGAGACAGCGGAGCCGACGCCCTGGTCGCCGTCGGAGGAGGTTCGGTCATCGACACCGCCAAGGGCGTGAACATCCTCGTCTCCGAAGGCGGCGATGATCTGGAAGCGTACTCGGGCTCCGGGGCGCTCGTGCGCAAGTTGAAGCCTTGTTTCGTAGTCCCAACGACCTCTGGCACGGGGTCGGAGGTGACCTTGGTCGCCGTGATCCAAGATGTGGAGCGAGGCTTGAAGCTGCCGTTCTCCTCGTCGTTCCTACTTCCAGATGTCGCGATCTTGGACCCGCGCATGACCTTGAAGCTGCCGCCTCAGCTCACCGCCGCCACCGCCATGGACGCCCTGACCCACGCCGTCGAGTCCTTCATCTCCCTAGCCAAGAACCCCGTAAGCGATGCGTATGCCATCGGTGCCATCCGAAAGGTCTCCGAGAACTTGGTGCCCACCCTCGAGAATCTCGGTAACGCCAGCCTGCGGCTCGAGCTTGCGGTCGCAGCCACGATGGCAGGGATCGCATTCTCGAATTCGATGGTAGGGATGGTGCATTCGCTCGGACACTCGGTCGGAGCCTGTTGCCACATCCACCACGGGACCTGCATGAGCATCCTGCTGCCACACGTGCTCCGCTACAACTTGGACGCCCGCCGCGACGAGATCGGTGAGCTGCTCCTCCCGCTCGCCGGCGCCGAGGTCTACGCAGCGACGCCGAAAGCCCAACGCGCCGAAGCAGCGATTGCGACAATCGACTCTCTCAAGGACGAGCTTCGAACACTGACCGGCCTGCCGCGCAGCCTCTCCGAAACCGAAAAGGTCAAGCGCGAAGACCTCGAACGCATAGCCAAGATGTCCCTGGACGACGGCTCGCTGATCTACAACGCGGCGGAGGCCAACTTCGATGACGCGCTCCGGGTCCTAGAGAACGCCTGGTAGTGTGCCGCCGCTGATCCGCAAGAACGTCTTCATCACGGGGCCGACCGAGGGGATCGGCAAAGCCACGGCGCTTGCTCTCGCCAGCGAGGGGGCGAGCCTCCATTTGCTTTGTCGCAACCCAAGCAAAGCAGAGGCTCTGCGCGAGGAGCTGCGCTCTCTCCACAAGGACGTTCGGGTCGAGCTGTACATCGCTGATCTCGGGGATTTTCAGCAGGTGCGCGATGCCGCCCAGTCCTTCGTTCGGCGGAACGAGCCACTCGATGTGTTGATCAACAACGCTGGCCTGATCAACACACGGCGGATCCTGCTAGACAACGGCCAAGAGCAGATGTTCGCCGTCAACCACCTGGGCCATTTCCTCCTCACGCAGTTGTTGCTCGGGCGGCTCGAGGAAGCAGAGCAAGGACGGATCGTCGTCGTTTCGTCGGACGCATACAAGTTGTGCCGCGGCATTCGATTCGAGGACCTGCGGTGGAGCTCCGGTTTCAAGACGTTTCGAACCTACGGGCATTCCAAGCTTGCAAACATCCTGTTCGTCCGCGAGCTGGCGAAGCGTCTGCAGGGTACCCGGGTGACCGCCAACGCGCTGCATCCGGGTGCCGTCCGAAGCCGCTTGGGCGCGCAGAACAATTGGTACGCCGGTCACCTGCTGATCCTGGTCACGCCTTTTCTCCGTTCTGCGGAGCGAGGCGCAGCCACCAGCTTGTATCTCGCGACATCCGACGAGGTCAGAAACATCAGCGGTGAGTACTTCGTGGACTGCAGGGTCAAAGAGACCAAGCCCCGGGGCCAAAGCGCATCAGAAGCCCAAAAACTCTGGCAGCTCAGCGAGCGGCTGGTGTCTCTCTAGACACGTTTGTCAGGGGCCGCCCGTGGCGGGCAACACCAGGGAATCAGCGAAAACTCGACTCGTTTCGGGCCATGTCGCTCTGATCGGACCTGTTTCTTGCCGGCTTCTGCTGTATGGCCAGGTAGGTTGCCAAACACCCCTGCATCGAAGATACTGGCTCGAATTCCCAGGGGAGTACGAGTTTCGGGAGCCGGCCAATGGGTCTCCCTAGATGTCTGGGCATGTGGTGATGATGCTGCGTGCGCGACTGATTCGTACCGTCAAGCGACGTATCAAGGAGAGTTAAACATGCGTAGTCCTTATTTGATTTTTGTAGCGGCATTCTGCCTCGTGTTCGCGGCGGCGTGTAGCGACGACAGCGGCAGCGGCGGCGCTGCAGGCAGTGGTGGCACAGGTGGCACAGCTGGCGGCGGCGGCGCAGGCGGCGCAGGCGGCGGCGAAGGCGGCGCAGGCGGTGCGCCGCCCTCAGGCGACCTTGGCGGAGAGTTTAGGGCATTCAGCGGCCTGCTCGGCGTGGACGCCGCATGTGCGATGCCACTTCTGACCGCGGTCCCGGGCGCGGATATCGATGACGTATCATCGAACTGCATCATCGCGGTACCACCCGACGTGGGCGGGTCCATGACGATCACTGACATGGGTGGTGGAAACTACGAGATCAGCGCCGTTCAGGACTTGAAGTTCACGATTAGCGCGGAGGTCTCGGTTGGCGCGCTCACGCTGACGGCAACGATCACAAGCGAGTCGAGCACGCTCCTTACCGGTACCGGAACGGGATCGGCGGCAGACGGAGGTTCGATCACCCTCGACGCGCTCGCCGGCGACTTGTCCGCCTTCAACATGAACTCGGCGGCAACCGGCAACGTCAATTGCTCGGCCATAGCCTCAACAGGCGCAGATGCCTCGGCGCTGGTCTGCCCGATGGCCAACCTGATGGCTGGCGACAACCCAATCCCTCTGCCAGGGGACCCGGGCGCAAAGCTCTTGCCGGTCCTCAACTTCGACGAGACGGTCCAGGGCGAATTGCTCATGGAGATGGGCGATGGTCCCGAAGACGCCACCGGCTGGTACATCTCGAATCCTGCGCCGATGCCCGGCAACGGCACGCAGTTCGTCACGCTGACGGGCCCGGTTGTGGTTAACTAGCCTCTCTAGGCGACCCCAGGCTTAAGCAGCCAAACGAATGGAACCCGCGGGCTTCGGCTCGCGGGTTTTGTTTTAAGAGCGTAGGTCGAAACGCTCCCGGTATGACGCCAGGCGCTCATTCACCTCGTCTGGGCTGAGGTGAAACATCTCCAGCGTATATCGATGCGTGCCGTGCTTACCGCGTGGGTTCTCCTCGAGAAAGGCTCTCATTCGGTCACGGATGCGGTCGTCGATCGGCCATCCAAATTGCTCGTAGATCCTCTCCACGGCAGCCAGGGGGTCCTGCATGAAGTCATCGAACTTCAGGTCCGCGATTTGCGGCACCTTGTCCGGCATCTCGTCTCGCGCCGCCAAACAACGATCGAGCGCCCAGCCCCAGCGGTCGAGTTGTTCACGCCCGACTCTCGCCGGGTTCGCCGAGCGCTGTGTCAGAAACCGCATTTGGTAGATCAGGCTGGACATCGACGGCATGACCGCCGTCGGAGCCCGGTGCATGAAGATGACTTCGGCATTCGGGTAGACGCGAAACAGGTCAGCGATGAACGGCAGATGCTGGGGCGCCTTGAGCAACCAG
>Ga0316193_10000833_pt1 | contig 19904 bp, 20 predicted proteins | sample MerIslsedime2_MG_FD_207735 | JGI IMG/M metagenome (GOLD analysis project Ga0316193, IMG submission 207735) | Coastal sediment microbial communities from Maine, United States - Merrow Island sediment 2 | ecosystem: Environmental > Aquatic > Marine > Coastal > Sediment | place: USA: Maine... | reverse complement strand
AGGGCCGCCGACTCGGTGGGTGATCCATCTTCATGTAGACGCCACCCTTCTCGAGCTCGTCGAGCATCTGCTCGATGCGATTGCGCCGAGTGTCGAGCCGAGCAGCGCGACCGATCCAGGCGAGGTAGTCGTTCCGCTGATAGAACGGGCGCTCCTGGTAGAGCTCCATCACGCCGCGCTCCTCGAGTTCCGTGCGGACGTTGTCCGGCATTTGTTGTTCAGGTCGCCCCGCCACAATCCGATCATACGTTGTGCCAACGGGCCCCGTTAGCCGAATCCTCGGCCGGGTTCCCGAAACTCGGTGCCGGAACCATCCTCGAACTCCACGACTCTGCCTTCTCCGGCGGGGTGAACGTCTCGCTCTGATTCGTGATGCCGGCGGGGGCCGGACGCGATTGCTCCGCGCGCTCGTGGCGCACCCAGCGGAGGAATGATGTACCTGGAAGGCACGCCGCCAGATGCGCCAGCATCAATCCTACGCGGAGGGGCGACGGTGGGGCGGTGCAGTCGTGCCCCGGCCCCGACCCAGAGCTCGGTCGCCCTCAGACCACCTCCCAACGGCATTCCAGTCACTTGCCACCACCAACAAGGATGGCGCACCCAACGGAAAGGAAGCGTCAGGAAGCTTGTGAGGAATCCTGAAGCTTTCGCCGGGTGCGCCGACTCCGATCCTAACGAGCCGGGCCGCTACCGTCAGAGTCCGGATCGGAGGGTGAAGTGCGGTTTCCGGGGATGAAGAAGAAACCACTGCTCGTCGAATGGGACCTTACCGGCAGTGAGGAGAGCGGCTTCGGGGCCATCTTGTATCTCGCGTCCGCGCCGGTTCGTATCGTCAAAGAGATCGAGCCGGGCTTTCGAACTGACGAGGAAGTGTCCGCAGCGGTCGACCGCTGGCTCGCGACGGTCCCCGGCGAGTACCGCCTCAACGCCGAGTTCCAAGCGTTCAAGGCCACTGCCCGGCGCTTCTCCGACGATGAGAAGCCGGAACGCCAGGCTGGTCAGTGGTGGCGTGCACTCGATTCGTAGAAGGACCTGCGACGCTGTACAGAATGATGGTGGCGTCGCCGGAAAGCGATTCGGTGGGCCAGCTGCATCGAAGCCGTCAAATAGCCGTCGGGCGGCGGACTACGTCGGTTCTTCGCCGTGAGGTCGGTCGGCCTGCGTCGACGGCCGCTTTTCCCGAGGTGTGGCCTCCGCCAACAGGTGGGCAGCGGCCCGCTGCGTCTCGCTCGAAACGTCGTCGCTGAGCAGGAGGTCGACCGCTCGTTCTCGAGCGGTGGCGAGCAGCACTCGTTGCCTGGCTGCCTGGTCGTGTCGCCACCGGCGCACAGCTGTGACGTGAGGTGCCAGCCACACGGCGAAAGAAGCCAGGCCGAGGAGCCACACAAGGGCCCACAGGAACACACCGGCAAAGCCGCCAACGGCGACGAGTGCGACGGATGAGGCGATCATCAGAGCCCCTCCGAAGACGAGGGTGTTGAGCGCCGCGGTTCCGTCTCGATCGGCGGCGGAAGCCGCTAGGCGGATCTCGGTTGAGAGCTCGCGGCTGAGCATTGCTGACATATGTCGAGCGTATCGCGACTCAGCGGAAAACGGAGGAGCTGTTCAGCCGAAGCCTGGCATGGCCGCGTCGTGACCGCAGGCCACAACTCCCCACGCACGGAAACGCTGTCCTGCATAATGGCCGCAGATATGGAAGTAGCGTTGTTCGTCGCCGCATTCTTGTTCGGGTTCGCTGCCAAAGCGGTGGGCCTGCCTCCGCTCGTCGGATATCTGGTTGCGGGTTTCGTCCTTCACGCGTTCGGGTACGAGGTGACCGAGGGAATCGACGTGGTGGCGGATGTCGGCATTCTCCTGCTGTTGTTCGGGATCGGGCTGAAGCTGCGGCCGCGCACGCTCGCCCGTCCTTCGGTCTGGGCAACGGCCACCGTGTTCGCTGCCGTATCCACAGGAATCGTGGGAGCGCTTCTCCTCGTGATCGGCGCTCTTGGTGTGCCGCTCGCACGTGATCTCGATCCCCCTACGGCTGCATTGGTGGGGTTTGCGCTCTCGTTTTCGAGCACCGTCTTCGCGGTACAGGCGCTCGAGCGCACGAACGAATCTGACTCACTCGCTGGGCGGCTGGCCGTTGGAGTGTTGATCCTCCAAGATGTATTTGCCGTTGCGTTCCTGGTAGTTGCCGACGGTGAGTGGCCGTCTCCGTGGGCGATTCTCGTCATTCCAGCGTTCATCATCCTGCGGCCGATCGCAGGCTGGCTTCTCGACCACAGCGGCCACGGCGAGATCCTTGTGCTTCTCGGAGTCACCCTCGCGGTCGGAGTTGGAGCAGGTGTGTTCGATCTGGTTGGCCTCAAGCCCGATCTAGGAGCACTCGTGGCCGGACTGCTGCTGTCGGGTCATCCTCGCGCCGGCGAGCTTTCGGACCGCTTGTTGAGCTTCAAGGACCTGTTCCTGGTCGGATTCTTCCTCTCGATCGGGCTCGGCGGAACGCCATCGGCCGCGGCGTGGGGAATCGGGATCCTGATCATTCTTCTGCTGCCCGGCAAGACGTTCGGCTTCTTCTGGCTGTTCACGCGTTTCCGGTTGAGGGCGCGCACCTCGCTCCACGCTTCCCTGACGCTGTCCACATTCAGCGAATTCGGACTGATCGTGGGTGCAGCGGCACTCGCCGAGGGGTTCGTCGATCAGGCATGGGTGTCGACGGTGGCCGTTGCGGTCGCCGGGTCATTCGTCGTAGCGTCGATCGCCGATTCCCGTCGCTACCAGTTCTACGACCGTTGGCCTCACCGATTGAGCGCCTTCGAGCGCCAACCGCCGATCGAGGAGGACTCCTTCGTCGACTGCGGTGATGCCAGGGTCATCGTCTTCGGCATGGGCAGGGTTGGTACGGGTGCATTCGACGAGATCGTCGAGCGACGGGGTCCGGTTGCCGTGGGGGTGGATCGGGACGCCGAGCGGGTGGCACTCCATCAGCAAGAGGGGAGGAATGTGGTGCGAGGTGACGCTCTCGACCGCGACTACTGGGAACAGGTTCGCTTCCATCCCGAGGTTGAGTTGGTTATCGCCTCGATGAGCAGCCACGGAGCGAATCTGGAGTGTGTTCGTCGCATCCGGGAGTTCCTCCCGTCGACACACATTGCTGCGATCGCTCGGTTCCCCGACCAAATCGACGAGCTGTGCGCAGCGGGCGTTGACGTGGCTCGCAACCTCTACGAAGAGGCCGGCCAGGCATTGGCCGATGACGCAACGGCCGCGACGTTCGACCCCGACGAATAGGATCGCCCCAATGCAGCGGCGCGACCGTTCCGACGGGCCAACACTGCCTCCAGGTCGGGTGCGTCGCTAGCCTCGCTGTCGGACCCCAAGGGTGAGAAGGAGGCATCGGATGAGTGATTCGCCAGCCGGCACGGGCGCTCGAAGGATTCGCCGCGAGCCACCCGCATTCCGGGACGTGACCGTGGTCGGCACGGGACATCCGACACCACACGTTGTCCGGGTCGTGTTCGACGGACCCGACCTCCACAACCTGATCGTTGACGAACCCGCCGCCAGTGTCCGGCTGTTGTTGCCCTCGCCCGGAACGTCCGATCTCGTGATCCCGACGTGGAATGGCAACGAGTTCCTGCTTGCGAGTGGGCAGCGCCCGACGATCCGGACATTCACACCGATCCGTGCGTCAGGAGCCACGAGCGAGCTCCTGCTCGACATCGTTGTTCATGGATCCGGCGTGGCGTCGGACTGGGCGACCGTAGCGACCGTCGGCGATCGTGCCGCAATCTCCGGTCCGGGCCGAGGTTATGTCGCCGATCCCGACGCGTCGTCGTTCGTGCTGGTTGGCGACGAGAGCGCCGTGCCGGCGGTCGGCCAGCTGCTCGCATCACTGCCTCCCGAGTGTCCCGTGTATGCCGGGATCGAGGTGACGTCGCCCGAAGCGATCCGGGACCTCCCCGGGCGCCCCACCACCCACGTCGATTGGCGTGTTCTGCCCGAAGGAGCACCCCCGGGAACGGAGCAGTTCGAGTATGTGCGCTCCGCGACTATCGAACCCGATGCCCGTATTTGGGCCGCCGGCGAAGCGGCAGCGATGCAACGAATCCGACGTCATCTCTTCGACGATCGCGGCGTGGACCGCTCCCGCACCATGATTCGCGGCTACTGGAAGCGCAGCGCCTGATCACCGAATCGCCGGCCGAACACGTCCGCACCGCACGGACCCGTAGAGTGGAAAGTAGATCGGTCTCGAGAGAAGGGCGGCGCAAATGCTCGAAACGATGGACGAGAGTTCGGGCAACATTCTCGGCTTCAAAATGATCGGGGACGTGACGAAGGTGGACTACAAGACGCTCGATCCCGCCGTCGAGGCGGCCGTCAAGCAGTACGGCTCCGTCAACTTGCTGTTCGACTTGACCGACTTCCACTGGGAGAAGGCGACCGCGTGGGGGTCGGATCTCGATTTCGGTCACACCTACAAAGACAAGATCGACAAGATGGCGATGGTCTCCCACGCCAAGTGGGTCAAACACCTCGCGAAGCTCGCGGAACCCTTCTACGCCAAGGAGATCAAGACGTTCGAGACCGACGACGACGCGTGGGACTGGCTCAAGGAGTAGCGGTTCGCGGGGATCGCCGGCGCCCTGCCGCCTACTCGGCCGGCGTGCCCGGTTGCGTGACCGGGACCGGCAGTGGTTGATGGAACCGGCCTTCCGGAATTGGTGCCCCGCACCTGATAAGACTGAGATTCCACGTCGGTGACGAGCCGAGCGACCACCGAAGGAAGCCGGTCACCGCCCGCCCAGCCGCAATCGAACCGGGCGGCGAGTGCAACCCAAGCCGTCTGTTCATGTCGGCCGGGATCGTTGCAGTTGCGGCCCGCACCATCGTCTGATACGCAGGGAGGACGATGTACGGGAGTGGGGGAGAGCGCAGAAAACTGATCGCCTCGTGCATGCCCGGAGAGTCGGCGAGCGCGGGGTGTTCGTTGATCCAGTCACGAAGACTGCTCGCCGTCGTCGGGATCGGATCGGCGCCGAGGAGCCGTCCGATACGTGCCTGCTCGGACACGAAGCGATCCTGCTCCGTTTCCGAGAGCGTCTCCGGACCAAACGATAGGTAGGCCTGCAGGAACGAGTCGGTCAAGGCGTTGTGGACCCACGCTGCGAACCCCGGAGCGTCTGCCGTATATCGGACGCCGCGATGGGACTCACCTTGGACCGGCCGATGGGCGCGGCTCACGATTGCGATCGCCTGCTCCACCTCGGGAATCGCTCCAAACGTGGTTGCGGTGACGTATGCCGACGTCCGCGAAAGCCGCCCCAGAGGGTCCTCCCGGTAGCGCGAATGGTCGGACACCCCGGCGGCAACCTCCGGGTGCGCAGCTTGCACCAGCAACGCACGAACGCCGCCGATGAACGCTGAGGTGTCGCCGATGACGCGCCAACTCACGGAATCTGGTCCGCAGAGTCCCGGGTCGCCGGGATAGTCCAGCGTGTTGGCCAGCGGATAACTTGCGTGTTTGAACAGACCTGATGTGGTTTGGGCAACGCGAGCCCGAAAGAAATCGATGGGTTGATGCAGCATGGGTTTGAGTTCTCGGAGAGCGTTCTGTTGCCTCGAACCTACTGCCGTACGGATCGCCGGGAGTGCGATCGGCGGTCGTGTGTTCGGGTCAGCCCGTTGCCGAGCTGTCGGATGGCGGTCCCCGCGAGCGCTGCCGTTGCTGTCGCAGCGAGGGCGGCGATGCCGGTCCCGCCGACGAGAACGAACCCGGTGACCACGGCCAGACCGGCCACGGCACGTGCCGCGGTGACCCGCCAGCGCAGGAGAATCCCGGTCTGACGATCCGTGGAGGATGTCGGCGACGGAGCAGGAATCACCAAGAGCACCGAAATGATGGTCGCCACAAGAACGATCCAGCCTGCGGTGCCCGGTGCGGCCCACGTTCGCTCGATATCAGAGACGATTCCGACAAAGGTGAAAGCGGCGGCGGCCGCTATCGCAATTCCAACTCCTCGAGCGCTTCGTCGCTCGCCGACAAGAACGCCGATGACCATCGCGGCGACACCGATGGCGCCGATCGGGTTCGTTCCGAGGAGCCCCGAGACAACGATGATCCCACCGATATCGAGCGGGCGAAGCGGCGTACCGACCGTGCCGGCCGCCATGCGCGTGCCGAGCAACACTCCTGTGGAGACGAGAAGGGAAGCAGGGCCCATCACAAGCAAGAGCACGAACGACAGCGTAATCGCGATCGCTGCCGACGCCGGATGGTCGGGATCCAACTCGCGGGCGATCGCCCACGCGAGGAACACCCCAACCGCCGCCATGAGAGGTCCACTTCCCATGTCGAGGCCTGCAAAGCCCGAAATGCCCACGATCAAGGCGGTGGCGCCCGCTCCTACGATCGCGAGCCGGTTTGAGGGGTAGCGAGGATCAACGACACGAGACAGTGACGACAGCAGCTCGGGGTTCACTTCGACCAACTCCAGTGATTCAGGGATCGCTGTGTACTTCGTTGCAGAGTCTCATCTGGATGAGGCAGCGGCTCGCCGCGAGATTCAATCCCCGTGAGCTTCGCGCTATCCAACCGGTGGAATCAGTAGACGAGATCACCGCGTAGGAACGCCGCCGTCTCGGGATGTTGAGGGTCCGAGAAGAATCGCTTGGTTGTTGCGATCTCCCCCATCCGGCCATTGATCATCAGGGCTGTTCGGTCCGCAATCCGCCGAGCCTGGAACGGGTCATGGGTCACGATGACGATGGTGGTGCCACGGCTGCGATTCTCAGAGCGCACGATCTCCTCGATCAGGCCGACGTTGTAGGGATCGAGGTTCCCACTGGGCTCGTCGAGAAGGAGCACCGAAGGGTTCACGACGAGCGCCCGGGCCAGGGCTACGCGCTGCGCCTCTCCCGCGGACAGCGTGCGTACTGGGGCGTCGGCAAGATCGGCGAGGCCGAGGCGGGAAAGCCACTCGTCCACGGCGCCGTCCTTCGGAACGGAACCCCGGATCCTCTGTCCGATTCGGACGTTTGCGGCGACGCTGCGACGCAACAGCATCGGGCGCTGAAACACCGTCGTGATCCCGCGCCGGATCACCAGGGAGACGTCCGAAGTCATGAGATTCCCGCGGTACCGGATCTGCCCCTCGGTCGGCACTTCGAGGAAGTTCAGGAGCCGGAGCAGTGTGCTCTTACCGGCACCGCTCGGCCCGACGATCCCGAAGATCTCACCGGTTTCGATTGCCAGGTCTGGGATGTCGACGACAGATCGTTCGCCGTAGCAATGGCGGACGCCGGTGAGTTCGTACGCGGGACTCATGGACCACCCTGTCGAACCTGGAGGCGATGGAAGACCAGATTGGTGAGGAACGCGAGTCCGAGGAGGATGATGCCGAGAGCCAGGGCCAGCGCGAAGTTGCCCTTCCGCGTCTCGAGCACGATGGCGGTCGTGAGGACGCGGGTCTCTCCTTCGATGTTGCCGCCGACGAGCATTACCGCTCCAACCTCGGAGATGATGCTGCCGTAGGCTGCGACAACCGCTGCTGTGACCCCGATCCGTGATTCGACCAGGGTGGTCAGCGCCACTTGGCGTCGTGTGGCACCGAGCGCTCGCATCTGGATCGGAAGATCGGGGTCGACGCTCTGAACAGCTGCCATCGTAAGTCCCAAGACGAGCGGGAAGGCGATGATCGTCTGCGCCATGATCATGCCGGCAGGTGTGAAGAGCCACCCGAGGCCACCGATCGGCCCTCGGTTGGACAGCAGTAGGTAGGTGAAGAGTCCAACAACAACCGGCGGCAGTCCCATCCCGGTGTAGATGAGAGGGACCAGGAACGCCCGCCCCGGCAGATGGCGTGCTAGGCCGATCGCCGCTCCGATCGGGATGCCGAGGAATAGGGCAATGGCCAGCGCCACAAGAGTGACCTGCAGCGTCAAGCCGACGATCTCGAGCAGCGTGGAGTCCATGCCCCACAGGAGTCCGAGCGCATCGCCGAAGGCTCGTCCGAGGGTCTCCATCCCCTAGGCCGGTGTCCGGTCGCCGTCGGTCGGTCGGTGGCCGGTCAACGGGATCTCCACGCTTCGGAGTCCGGGTAGAACAGGGGCTGGCCGAATGTGTCGACTCCGTAGTCGCCGATCTTCTCTTGGGCCTCGACAGAGGTGATCCACGCGACGAACTGGTCGGCAAGTCCGCTGCTGATACTGCCCTTGTCCGGATTCACCGGGATGACGCCGTACGGGTTCAAGAGCGACGGATCAACGTTCTCGTCAATGGACGCGCCGCCGACCATCACCCGAAGCTCCGGCAGGCTCTCCTTCTGCGAGAGGAACGTCCCGCGATCCGTCAGCGTGTATGACCCGGTCTCGTTGCTGTAGTTGAGTGTTGCTCCCATTCCCTGACCGAGTGACTTGTACCAACTCGAATTCGGATCCGGGACGATCTCGGCGGACTCCCAGATCGACATCTCCTTCGAATGGGTTCCGCTGTCATCACCGCGCGACGCAAACGTCGACTCGGTCTCAGCGACGGCGGTGAACGCTTCCGAAGCGAGGGGGGTGCCTTCCATGGCCGCAGGGTCGCCAACCGGCCCAACGGTCACGAAGTCGTTGTACATGACGTCGTATCGAGCGGTGCCGTGACCCTCCGCCACGAAGGCATCCTCTCTGGCTCGGGAATGGACGAGGATGACGTCGGCGTCTCCTGCCGTGCCCAACTCGATCGCTTGGCCGGTCCCGACGGCCACAACATCGACCCGTGCGTTGAACTCGTTCTCGAAACTCGGAAGGATGGCATCGAGCAGACCTGAGTCATTCGTGCTGGTTGTTGTAGCAAGTCTCAAGACCTCGACCTCGGAGCCGTCGTTGCTCGAGCATGCGGCGGCGAGCGCTGCCACAACAACGACAACCAGGATCAACGGTCGCATTCGGGGACCTTTCAGCGTGATGACAAGCCATCATAACGGGCCGTCTTTGCACCGCTGTGCCTGCGGCTACGTACGCGGTGTCTCGCCGAACACGTCCCTGTAGATCTCATTCATCGCCGCATCGGCTCGTTCACAGAATGCCTGCATACGTTGAACATGGGCCTCGCCGGCCGCTGTCAGGTGCGCCCCGCCGCCCTCGGAACCTCCGGTCTGTGTGTCGAGCAGTGTTTCACCGAGGCGGTCCTCCATCTCGTGGATCTTCTGCCATGCGACGCGGTATGGGACACCCGTGGCCTCGGCTCCTGCCGTGATCGACCCCTCCCGGCCAACGGCTGCAAGCAGATCCATGCGCCATCGTGATGCCGCGACCTCACCGTCAATCTCGAACCAAATGTTGAACTTTGGGTCCATACAGATCTCGCTTGTGTGCTCGAGCCGCAGCGTACCCGACGCCGCGGCTCGCGATCCGGCGGCCGCGCACTCAGCCCGTTGCGAATCGAACCTGCAGGGTGACGGCGACCTGCTGCTGTCCGGCCTCGATCGGGGTGTCGAAGGCCGCCTCGTCCGCGGCTGCGAAGTCACGGTAGACGGGGAGCGGTGCTGCGCTCGAGAACGATTCGCTGATCATCACGGCTTCGCCGAGTTCGATTCCTGCAAGCGTTGCGAGCTGCTGGGCCTTGGCAAGGGCGTCGTCCCATGCCGCCGTTCGCGCGGCCGCGACGAGCTCCGTGTCGTCCTCGATCGAGAACGAAACACCGGAGACCTGGATCTCGTTGCCAACGCTGGCGACCGTCGCGTCGATCACGGAACCAGCCGAATCGAGATCGCGGATCTTCGCAACGACGGTGTTGTCGACCCGATAGCCGACGAGGCGGCGCTGTTCGCTCGAGTAGTCGTACTCGGGGTTGATCGAATAGTTGGCGGTCTGGATGTCGTCCGCCTCCACGCCGGCTGATCCGAGTGAGCTGATCAATCCGTCGGCGAGGGCAGCGGCATCCCCGACGGCCTCTTCAACGGTGGGTCGCAACACCGACACGCCGAATCGCATCTGAAGGGTGTCGGGTGTTCCGTAGACCTCACCTGTTCCGGATACCGCGATGCCGCTCGCGCTTGCACCATCGGCTCCGGTGTTTTCGACCGTCACATCCGGTGCGCAGGCTGCGAAGAGCATCGACGCCGCAGCGATCGCGACAACTGCAAATCGTCTCACGGTTACCTCCGTTCGAGTGTCTCCGATAGGACGATCGTAGGGCGGTGATCGGTTCCCGCCGCGGCAGGACGAACCTCGAGCCGGTAGATCCTCACAGAACGCTCATCCAGCGTTTGGTCGGCTCTCACATTGGTGAGCTTGACTTCCGGTCGGAATCGAGATCAGGAGAGATGTGATGAATACAAAGTCCCTTTCTGTACCGGGGCTGTTCCTCGCTGCGGCCGTGATGATTGCGATGATCGGCGTGGTGGCGACTACCGCCGGCGCCTCGTCAGTAGATGAGTCCGAATCGGGTCCCGTCTCGGTCACGGCGGACCAGGCTCCACGTGCGGCCGGCGCATCCGAGGTCGCCGGCGAAGCCGATGCAGACGGTTTGGTCTTCATGCGGGAGGAGGAGAAGCTCGCCCGCGACGTCTACCGATCGCTCGGGGAAATCTGGGATACGCCGATCTTTTCGAACATTGCCGCGTCAGAGCAACAACACCTGGATGCGATCCTCGGTCTGATCACCACCTACGGGCTTGACGATCCGATGTACGCCGAAACGGTTGGTCTCTTCGAGAACCAGGAGTTGCAGGCTATGTACGACGATCTCGTGGACATGGGTTCGGAGTCGGTCGAGGCGGCGCTCGAGGTTGGCGCCATCATCGAAGAGGTCGACATCGCTGATCTCGAGGAGTATCTCGCAGAGACAACGTCGGAGGACATCACACGCGTGTACGAGAATCTCCTGCGCGGCTCCCGCAATCATCTGCGCGCCTTCGTCTCACAGCTCGAGGCGGCCGGTGTCGATCGTGCACCGTACCTGCTGGAAGCAGGGGACTACGAATCGATCCTCGCGTCGGGCACGGAGCGGGGTGCCGGCAGCCGCGGGGCGGGTGATTCGGTGTCCGATGTGCAGCAAGGATCAGGCGGGCGAGGTCGAGGCCCTCAGGGCGAAGGCCGCGGCCCCGGCGGTGCCGGATGGAATGGCGGCGGTCGGGGCGGCCACGGCTGACGTTCCGCATTCCGTTGCCCCGACGCCGGTGTCGTTCTGCGGCACCGGCGTTGACGCGTCAGAATGCGAGAGCCACGATGGCTCCCACGGCGAACCCGACACCGACGGTCTGGACTCTGGACGGGCGCTCATGGAGAATGATGATCGCCGCCAGCGCCGTGAACACGGGGTAGAGCGACGACAGGACCGAGTTGACGGCGAGGGAGCCCTGCTGCAGAGCGAGGGCGATCGCTATGTTGGCCGACATGTCGAGGCTTCCCAACAGCACCAGGAGGCCGAGGTCGCGTCTGCGGGGAGGCGCCACCGATTTCGTGGCGAATGCAACCAGGAAGGCCAGTGGTACCGCGACCACGCGCGCACCCACGAGTGGCCACAGACCGGAGTCGGTCGAGGTTTGGCTCAGCGCGATGAAGAAGAATCCGAATGTCGCCCCGGCCAGCATGGCCCTCGCAACAATCCGAGGGTCAGCACGTTGCGCCCCACGCTCCGCCCCGACGAGGAGCACGGCAGCGACCGCGAGCGCTATGCCGAACCACTGGCGTGAGGTGAGGGTTGTGCCTTGTGCAAGGTCGAACAGCACAGGGATCACAGCGGCGCTTGCACCGGAAATGGGAGCGACGATCGTCATCGTTCCTGCGGCCAATGTCGAATACAGGATCGCGAGTCCAAAGAGGCCGGCTACTCCCGCGGCGGAGCCCCACAGGATGTCCGCGGCGGTCACCTCTTCCGCTGGTACGACAAACAGTCCAATGATCAGCACAGCGACGCCGATGAACATCGACCAAGCCGTCACCCTCCATAGGGCCATCCGTCGCGTGGCGAACCCGCCGACGAAGTCGCCGAAGCCGTAGAACGCCGCAGAGGTGAGCGCGAGGAGTTGACTCATGGAGCCACGGAGCGTACCGGGGCCGCGCGGGGAGGCTTGCGGCTGGCCGGGCGGGCGCCATCAAGGAGCTTCCCTAGGTGGCCGGCACGGGTACTGTCGCCTCATGTCCAATCGACTCGCACACGCAACCTCGCCGTATCTGCTCCAACACCGGGACAATCCGGTGGCGTGGTGGGAGTGGGGGAGTGACGCGTTCGTTGAGGCCGCCGAACGGGACGTGCCGGTGCTGCTCTCCGTCGGCTACTCGGCATGTCACTGGTGTCACGTGATGGCACACGAATCGTTCGAGGACGATGAGACGGCGCAGTTCTTGAATGAGCGGTTCGTGAGCATCAAGGTCGATCGCGAGGAACGCCCCGATGTCGATCGGATCTACATGGACGCTGTGACCGCGACCACGGGACACGGCGGATGGCCGATGACCGTCTTCTTGACGCCCGATGCGAAGCCGTTCTATGCCGGCACCTACTTCCCGAAGGAGCCCCGCCAGGGGATGCCATCGTTCATGGAGCTTCTGCACGCGATTGATGATGCGTGGCGCTCCAACCGCGATGACTTGGTCGGCCGCTCGGAAGACATCACCCGGCTTCTTGCCACTCAGACAACCGCCTCCGCGATCCTGCCGTCGGAGGGGGCCATGGGGCTGGCGGTGGACGCGATCGCCGCGACGTTCGACGGAACCCATGGGGGTTTTGGCCGCGCACCAAAGTTCCCTCAGCCTTCGACGCTCGAATACCTCCTCCGCTTCTCGGTGCTCCGGCCCGACAGCAACAGGGCAGGAACCGCACGCACCATGGTTGTCGCGACCCTCGACCATCTCTCGCGCGGCGGCATCTACGACCACCTCGACGGAGGTTTTGCTCGCTATTCGGTGGACGAGCGCTGGCTCGTTCCGCACTTCGAGAAGATGCTCTACGACAATGCCCTCCTGGCCCGCTTGTTCCTCCACGCCTGGCAGGCCACGGGAGAGCCCTGGATGGAGGTAACCGCCCGGGGAACCCTCGATTATCTCGCACGGGACATGCTGGACCCATCGGGAGGGATCCACTCCGCAGAGGATGCCGACGCCGAGGGGGTCGAGGGTGCGTTCGCGGTGTGGGAGTGGCGCGAACTCGAAGACATCCTCGGGGAGGATATGGATCTCGCGGCAGCGATCTACGGCGCAGCACCAACCGGCAACTTCGAGGGAGCGAACATCCTCAACCTGCCTGAACGGCTTGCTGATGTCGCACGGACCCTCGACGTCAGTGAGGACGAGCTGCGGCGCGCGAAGTCTCGGATCGACGATCAGCTTCGGCGCCACCGGTCGAAAAGGGTGCGACCGGACCGCGATGACAAAGTGGTCAGCGCGTGGAACGGGCTTGCGCTGAGCGCCTTCGCAGAGGCAGGCGCCGTGCTGCGCGACGACAACTACGTATCCGTTGCCCGCGGGATCGCTGGCTTCCTCACCGAAACAGCCATGGTTGATGGCCGCCTCCTGCGCTCCTGGCGCCGGGGTCGCAACGGACCAGATGGCTTCTGCGATGACTACGCAGCGGCAGCACTCGGGCTCTTCGCTCTCTACCAAGCCACCGGTGAAGAGCAGTGGTACCGCAGCGCGGAGCAGCTCACCCGAACGATGGTGGAGTTGTTCGCCGACGAAGACGGTGGGTTCTTCGCCACAGCCGCCGACGCCGAGGAGCTCATCGCTCGGCCGAAGAACACACACGACAACCCGACACCATCCGATAACGCGCTCGCCGCCGAGGCGCTCGCCACACTGGCCGCGTACACCGGAGAAACGGACCTACTCGCGCTTCTCGAACGGACCATCCAGTCCGTCGGGCCGAGCCTATCGACCCACCCGGGGGCCCACGGGAGTTTGCTCGGTGTATGGCTCGCATCCCCGATGCGTGAGGTTGCAATCGTCGGAACTCCCGAGCATCGCCTTCCCCTTGTTGATGTTGTGCGGGAACAGTTCCGGCCCGACACCGTGGTGGCGCACGGTTCCGGATCTGCATCGGGCGTTCCGCTCCTGGACGGCCGGGGGCCGGGAGAACGAGCGATGGCATATGTGTGTCGCGGGTTCGTCTGCGACCTTCCGACCGACTCGGCTGACGAACTACGCGTTCAGCTCGACGGAGGCTGATCGACCAGAACCGCCTCGACGGACCTCACCCGCTGGGGGGCTGCATCACGGATCGTCAGCGTGAGACCGTCGAATTCGAACACTTCGCCGACACCGGGGATCCGACCTGCAACCCCGATCACGAGGCCTCCCACGGTGTGCCAGTCTCCGTCCGGCAGTGCGACACCGGTTTCCGATTCGAGATCGTCGACGTCGGTGGCGGCATCAACATGCCACCGGTCTCGACCCATGGGTCGAATCATCGGATTGAGGATCTCACCCTCGTCCGAAACCCGCCCGACAAGCTCCGCGACGACGTCTTCGATCGTGACGATCCCGGCCGTCCCTCCGTGCTCGTCGATGGCGAGTGCCAGATAGATACCCGCCGCCTGCATCTCGGAGAGGAGTTCGATCACTCGTTTTGTCTCGGGAACGACGAGTTGTTTGGTGGTTACCGTCGATACGGCGGCGTCCGGGGAATCGGTGATCGCGGCGGCGAGATCTTGGAGGCGTACAACGCCGCGGACGTGGTCGAGATCACCTTCGTAGACGGGGAGCCTGCGATGTCCGCTGTGGATGGCAACTTCGAGCGCCTCGGCGATGGTTGCCTCCGCGCCGACGGCGACCATGTCGGTTCGCGGTGTGAGAATCTCGTCGACCTTGCGATCTCCCATCTCAAACGCGCGCTCCATCAATTCATGATCGGTCGGTTCGATCGACCCCTCAACGACCGCATGGGATGCCAGTCGTCGCAGCTCGTCCTCCGTGACGGTTGTGGTGGCTGCAATCCCTGATCCGGGCGCCTGGAGATCCGCGAACCACACCAGCACGGAGACGACTGGACGCAGCACCCAGGTCAGCGCCGAGAGAATCGGCTGTGTTGCCCGTGCCACCTGATATGGATGCCGAACGGCATACGTCTTGGGAATCGCTTCCGCGTACACGAACAACACCACGGTGAGGGCTACCGATGCGATCGTGACGCCGAGGTTGCCGAAATGGCGGCCCGAGAGCATGCCCATCACCGTCGCTGCGCCGATCTGAACGAGGAGAACTACGAGCAGCACGGTGTTCAGAACCTGAGGGAGATCGTCGAGGAGATGCATCAGCTGGGTTGAACGTCGATCACCCTGCGTCGCCGCAACCTCCACCCGAACACGTTGAACGCGGAGCAACGCCGCTTCGGACGCTCCAAGCACGAACGCTGCGAGCAGCAGCCCAAGGAGCACTACTACGAGCGCTAGATCTGTCGTGTCCATGGCCCAAGTCTCGCGCAATCGGTACCGTGAGGGGATGAGGCTCGCGATTGTCGTTGGTGTTGGTGTCATCGTGGGAGTGCTCGTCATCGGAGGTGTCTGGATGTGGCAGGAGCGCCTGATCTACTTTCCGGCCGGTGATCCAGGGTCGCCGCCCGATCCGTGGGAGGAGTTGGAGGTCATGTCGACGGACGGGATCGACCTCACGGTCTGGGCTCGGGTGGACGACGCAGCCACCGGCCGGCCGGTCGTGGTTGTGTTCCCCGGGAACGCCGGCAATCGCGCAGGGCGGATTCCGCTCGGGAATGCGCTCGCCGACGAGGGGTATGCCGTGGTGCTTGCGGAATACCGCGGCTATGGCGGGAATCCGGGCTCGCCGAGCGAAGACGGGATTGTCAGCGACGCACTAGCGACCGTTGCAGCGATTCGGCGGCGGCTGCCGTCGAACGAGGGTCTCGTCTATTTCGGAGAGTCGCTCGGCGCAGCCGTGGCGATTGCCGCCGCAGAGCAGACTCGACCGGATGCACTGATCCTCGGTTCCCCATTCACATCGATGACGGACGTCGGCCGCTTCCACTATCCGTGGCTTCCGGTTGCCGCCTTGCTGCGGGACAGCTACCCGTCGCTCGCCCGTGTCAGCGGAGGTGCACTCCATGGCATCCCAGCTCTTGTTATTGCCGGCACGGGGGACCGAACCGTCCCGATCGAACAAAGCCGTCAGATCGGCGCGGCGCTTGAGGCATCGATGTACGAGGTTGAACACGTCGATCACAACGACTCCGCGATCCGATCCGCACCGTCGATGGTGGGTGTTGTCTCCGACTTCATCACTGAAGCACTCGGATCATGATCGCAGCCGAATAGCGCTCGATCTCGCCGACATGAGCAACAGCATCATCCACTGCCGCCCTAGCATTCCACCGCAACCTCCGGAGCTCTCCCAATGACCAACCTCAAGGTGCGTTCGTTGACGAGCGCGATCAGACCCATCGGGCTCGTTGCGGCGCTCGTTGCGCTGCTCTTGCCATGGTTCGTCGACTTTCCCGGTCTCAGCGATGTCGGTTCGCGCATGTTCGGCATCTTCCTGATGGCCATCGTGTTGTGGGTGACGGAAGCAATTCCGCTCCACGCCACCGCGACGCTGATCGTGCTGCTCGAGATCTTGCTCATCAGCGACAAGGCCTTCGGCGTCGATTCGATCGGGGATCCGCCCGCGTTCTCGACCTTCTTCGCTGCGTTCGCCCACCCCGTGATCATGCTCTTCCTCGGCGGGTTCTTCCTTGCGGAGAGCGCGGCAAAGTTCGGCTTCGACCGCTACCTCGCCAAGGTGATGCTTCGGCCGTTCGGGACGTCGACCCGGTTCATCATGCTGGGACTCATGGTGATCACGGCTGCGCTTTCGATGTTCATGTCGAACACCGCAACCACGGCGACGCTGATGGCCGTGATCATTCCGGTGATTGCCGGTCTTCCCGAAGGCGACCGTCTCAAGACAGGACTGGCGCTTTCGATCCCGATCGCAGCAAACATCGGCGGGATGGGGACGCCGGTCGGCACCCCGCCAAACGCCATTGCCGTCGGTTCACTTGGCGATTCCGGGTACTCGGTGAGCTTCCTGCAGTGGATGATCGTGTCGGTCCCGATCATGCTGCTACTCCTGTTCGGTGCATGGTGGCTCCTCGGCCGTTTCTACCGTTCGAGTTCCGATCGCATCGACATCAACATCGAGGCATCGTTCGATCGGACCATGCCGGCGATGATCTTCTATGTGACCTTCGCTCTCACGGTTGCGCTGTGGCTCACTGAGCCGATCCACGGCATCAGTTCGAGCATCGTCGGTTTCCTCGCGGTCGTGATCCTGCTCTCGACTCGAGTGTTCACGACGCGAGATATGCAATCGATTCAGTGGAATGTCCTGTGGCTCGTCGCCGGGGGTATTGCGCTCGGCATCGGTGTCGGCACGTCCGGTCTGGATGACTGGCTCGTGAGTCGAATCAACTGGACGTCGATTGAGCCGGGCATGATCATCATCGTTCTTGCCCTGATTGCCGTCGCGCTCAGCACCGTGATTTCCAACAGCGCAGCGACCAACCTCCTCATGCCGATCGGCCTGAGCCTCGCGATCTCCGGGGGGCTGGGCCTCAGCCCGGTTCTCGTGGCGTTCTTCATCGCAATCGCGGCGTCGTCGGCCATGGCTCTCCCGGTGAGCACGCCGCCGAACGCCATCGCGTACAGCACGGGCGCGGTCAAGACCAAGGACATGTCGATGATCGGCCTGGCGGTCGGGGCGGTCTCGTTGGTTCTCTTCTTCCTGATCGCACCGCCGATCTGGAGTCTTCTGGGGGTGACATGACCGACGACGCGGCAGCAACCTTCATTTCGGATCGTTCCCTCTCGGACGAGGCGGTCGAACAGGCGCTCATCGAAGAGATCGATCTGGTGCTCGATCAACCCCAGCGACGTATCTTCGCTCCCGGTGAGTTGATCGTGCAGGCCGACCGGAAGCTCGACGAGATTCTCATCCTCACCGAGGGCAAAGTGCGCTTGTCCCGGACTGAGGACGGCGTGCGGAAGACCTTCCACATCCGAACCGCCGGCCGGATCCTGGGGCTCATCGCTCTCACGCTCGGCACTTCGGCGTTCTTCGATGTGGAGGCTGAGACTGAAGTCACCACCATCCCCGTGCCGTATGCGGAATTGAATCGTGCCCTCACAACCAGCCCTCCACTTGCCGGCCACTTCACCACGGTGCTGCTTCGATCGTTCGCACGCCGTGCTGTTCGCGCGGTCGAGCAACACAACGAGATCGATGAGTTGAATTCGACGCTGGCGTCGGAGCGAGATCGTCTCCGGGCGACGCTCGACGAGCTCGCCGCGACACAGACGCACCTGGTCGAGTCCGAGAAGCTCGCCACGCTGGGGGAGCTCGCTGCGGGCATCGGTCACGAGCTGAACAACCCGATCGCTGCGATCGTCCGCGGCGTGGACTTCGTTCAGCAGGACGTCGAGAGTCTGCTTGCTGAGCAGCACGCCGACGATGCCGCGTCGGAGTACCTCCATGCAGGAATAGGGAGTCGGCCACTACCGACGAGTGAGCAGCGGCGGCGCCGGGCTGAGCTCGAGGCGCTCGGTCTCGATTCGGCCGTCGCGCGCCGTCTCGTCAAGGTCGGGATCGATTCGGCTGGGGCATACGAGCGCCAGTTCGGAGCTCTCGACTCCGACACCCTGGGCTCACAGCTCGACGAGGTCGAGCGCTTCTACGACCTCGGGCTCGCACTTCGCAACATTGGAGCGTCGGCCGACCGGATCGCGGGCCTCGTCGGGAGCCTTCGAACGTACGCCCGTTCTGAGCAAGAACTCCAGACCGATATCGACTTGAACGAAGGGCTCGAGGACACGCTGGTGCTCGTCGGTCACCGTTCCCACGGGGTGATCATCGAACGCGACTACGGCTCGCTCCCGCCCATCGAGGGTTACCCCGGCAAGCTGAATCAGGTGTGGACGAACCTCATTGTCAACGCACTCCAGGCGCTCGATGGGAGTGGCGGCTTGACGGTTCACACGGATACCCCGGGACCGGGAATCGTGCGAGCCCAGATCGTCGATACGGGACCCGGAATCCCAGCGGAGCATCTCGCACGAGTCTTCGATCTCCGGTTTACAACCAGACAGGGTCGCGTCGAGTTCGGCCTCGGCCTCGGTCTCCGCATTTGCCAGGACATCGTGACCCAACACAACGGGACCATCGATGTCGAGTCGGAGCCGGGGCGCACGTGCTTCACCGTGACACTTCCCACTACCCAACCCGAACACTCAGGAGAATTGACATGAACGACCTTGCCATCCTCATTGTTGAGGACGAACCGGAGGTGCGCGACGCGTTGATCCGCGACGTCGCCCCGTTTGAGGGCCAGTTCGTGATCGAGGCCGCGGAGGATGTCGACGACGCACATGCGGCATTGGCGAGCCTCGAAGCGGCGGGACAGTCGGTTGCCCTCGTCCTGTGTGATCACCTCCTCCCCGGTGTGCACGGCGTGGACTTTCTCGTTGAACTCAACGAAGACCCGAAGACGAATCCGGCGCGCAAGGTGCTCGTCACCGGCCAGGCCGGTCTCGAAGACACGATCCGGGCCGTCAACGAGGCCGATCTCGATCACTACATCGCCAAGCCGTGGGACGATGAGGCGCTCCAGGACATCGTGCGCGAGCAGCTCACCGAGTATGTATCTCGTTGGGTCGACAACCTGCTGCCGTACGTGCCGATACTCAACGGCCCGCGTCTCATGTCGATCGTTGCCGCGAGAGGCTACGACCGCTAAAGAGAGGCCTCCCCCACGCAGCGGCGGAGGCGCGAGCACCGGCCGGATAGGCCGGAGCGGAGCGGAGGGGGCTGTTTTGAACCGGCAGCGGCCCTCATCTTCGCGATGCGTGCTCCCAGGCTGCCCCCTCCCGCCCTCGCTGCGCTCGGGCACCCTCCCCCACTTCGCCTCAATCCACGGCGTCGTGGATCCGAATCTGCCCGGAGCCCCT
>Ga0316193_10000832_pt1 | contig 19918 bp, 13 predicted proteins | sample MerIslsedime2_MG_FD_207735 | JGI IMG/M metagenome (GOLD analysis project Ga0316193, IMG submission 207735) | Coastal sediment microbial communities from Maine, United States - Merrow Island sediment 2 | ecosystem: Environmental > Aquatic > Marine > Coastal > Sediment | place: USA: Maine... | reverse complement strand
GACGAGCGCCAGGGCGTCGGCCTCGTTGCCGACCTCCTGGGCATCCCCGAGCGGCAGGAAGCGGATGACGTCTCCCTGCGAGAGCTCCCGAATGGTCTGCGAGGGGACCGCCGTGAGGATGAACGCCGCGTCGATCTCATCGCCGAGAAAACCACCCGCCAACCCCGCCGGCGGAATCGCCAGATCCTTGCCGACCTCGATCCTGAAGTGGGCGAGTACTCGCCGAGCTACCTGGCGCGTACCGCTCCCGACGCCGCCGAGCGAGACCCGGCGGCCACGCAGGTCGTGGATCGTCGGGATCTCGGAGGCCAGTTCCTTCGCCACCAGCACATGGAGGTGTTCCTCGTAGAGCGAGGCTACGAGACGGGCGCGGGGGTTGGCTTGAGTGTCGCTCTGAACCAGGGCGAAGTCGGCCCTGCCTCCCTTTCCCCCGACCAGGTCCATGTTCTCGGCGCTGCCTTCGGTCATGACCACCTGCGCCGATCCGACGATGCCGTTGGTCTCGAGCAGACGGCCGAAGGCGGTTCCGAGGGCGTGGTAGGTTCCCGTTTCCGGGCCGGTGGCAATCACGATCTCGCGTCTGCCGGCCTCGCCCGCCAGGGAGAGGTACCAGAAAACACCGATCACCACCACCACGCACCCGACGACGGCAGCCGCGATCGCCGTCACCGGGAGCGACGACCCGACGTCTTCATGTCGCTTCGATTCGATCATGTGAACCTCGGTCTGCAGTTCTCATCCGGAGCGTAGCATGATGTCCGCCGGGTCGATGCCGCCAGCTTGCAATTCGGAGGAGTCCGGGTCAAAGTGATGGGCCTTCAAGGAGCGGTCCATGAATGATGACAACACGGCGGAGTTGGTCGAAACTTATTGGAACCAGGCAAACGAGACCCTGACCGGTCTGAGCGGCGATCACCACGCGCTCCTCAACACCGCGGTCGGCGCCATCGACACGGTTTGGGACCGGCACGTTTTTGGCCAGGCCGAGACCTTCGGTGGACCCGAGATCGGTTTCGCTCGCGTGCTCTCCGGCTCGATACTGGCCCGGCTTGTGGGCCTCGATCTCGCGGTCCTGGTTTCGGCCGCCGGCGGCGAGATCCCGCCCACCGGGAACCACATCCTCGACGAGGGTCTCGCGAGCGCTCGACAAGAGGCGCTCGACACCTTCTCCGACGGGCTTCTCGGTCCGGTGGAGTTGGAGGGTCACCAGATCTACGCTCTGCCCATGTTGCTCGACAATCCGATCCCCATCGGCGCGGCGGTTCTGGTCGGCCGGGGTGTCCTGACCCTCGAGCAGGAGCGGCTTCTCCGGGGCTATCTCGCCCACTTCGACACCCGCCTCAACCTCGCCGAGCAGCTTCTCAAGCTGCGGCGGGACAAGATCGAGCTCGACCACGAGCTCCGCAGGCTGCGAGGAGACACCGGTGTATCAGAGGCTCCGAAAACGCGGCACCGCGCGCCGCTGTCGGGCGACCTCGGGAAGTCGCTGGGGGCACTCATCGAGGCGGTTCCCACCTTCGAGTTCTTCGGGATACCGCTGACGTCCCGGCACTTTGAACACTTCTGCGGAGAGATCAAATCTCTCACGGGCGACTATCTCGATATTCTCGAGCAGGCCCCGAGTCTCTTCCTGGACGTGCCGAGTGGGGTCGATGCAAAAAGTGGGAGCAAGCACGCTGCGCCCTACCACCGGTTGCTCGGCATCATGGGGTCGCTGAGGAGGGCGATGGCCGCGTTGATCCACACCACCGCCGACGACCTGGTTTCCGTCAGTGTCGGTGGTCGAATGCCGACGTTCGCCGATATCACCCGGATCGCCAAGGGCCGGGTGGGCGACGAGACCACCGAGCGGATCCTGGAGATCATGAACGACCAGGGTGAGGAGCGCGAGCTCGATGCGGTCGCGTCGCGCCACCACCCCTTCGAGTTCAGAACCGCCAACATCGGCGAGGTCTTTGCTCTGCTTGCCCTCTTCCGTACCTTGAAGGCGAATGAACCCGAGCTTCTCGATCGCCACATCGACCGGATCTTCCGATCTCTGCGCGAGTATCAGGCGGCGAAGGCCTACCTCTTCTCGTTCGATCGCCTCGAAGACGTCCCGCTCAAGGGCGCGGACCGCAGGCAGCTGCCGGCTGCCGAGAACCTCCTCCTGCTGCGGGAGAAGGCGCCTTCATTCGGCGTTCTCCTCCGGGCCTACCAGAAGTAGGGCCGAGTGCCCCGAACTGGGGGTGTCAGGGATAATGGTTGGTATGAGCGGAGCGGACGATGTACCGATCACCGAGTTGCTCGCCCAGGCGAGGGCCGGGGATTCGAGCGCCTTCGACCAGGTCTACTCAGCGATCTATGACGAGCTGCGCCGGTTGGCGCGGGCGCGCAGGCGCAAGCAGCTCGCAGCCGGAGAGACATTGAACACCACCGCGCTCGTGCACGAGACCTATCTCAAACTCTGCAAGATTCAGCATCCGTCGTTCAGCGATCGTGAACACTTCCTCGCCGTGGCGGCCACCGCCATGCGGCAGATCCTGGTGGATGAGGCGCGGCGCCGACTGCGTGCCAAGCGGGGAGGCGGCGCCCATCATGAACCCATCGACGAGGGGTTGGCGAACGCGGTGGAGGTAAGGCGGGACGCCACCGTCGTCCTCGCGGTTCACGACGCACTGAAAGAGCTTGGGAGGACGAATCCACGGCTCGAAAAGGTCATCGAGTATCGGTTTTTCGGGGGGATGACCGAGCAGGAGGCGGCCATCGCCCTCGAGCTCACCGAACGGACCATCCGGCGGGATTGGGTCAAGGCGAGGGCATGGTTGCGGTTGCACCTGGAGGCGACGGCGTCGGAACCATGACCCGCGTGCGCTCGAGTTCGCCGTAACGTTGGGTGATGAGATCGAGTTCTGTCGCGGTCCGTCGACCGTCGATCGTCGTCACCAGGTGGTGTGCGCGAGCGAGCGCGTCCTCGGCCTCATCGAGGGCGCCGCGTGCGGTGAGCGTGGCGCCGAGATCGCTGAACGCCGGGATCCACCACTCGTGCTCGTCGTCCAATCCGAGCTCGTATTGGGCGAGTGCGTCGCGCAGCTCTCGCTCCGCCTCATCAAGCCTTCCCCGTGCCAGCAACACCCGACCGAGGAGTGCCCGGGTGTGGCCCAAGAGCGGGTCATCAGCGGCCCGAACGGACTGTCGCCGTTGAAGGTGTTCGCGGAGAAACTCTTCGGCGGCCAAGAGGTCGCCCTTCCTGATGTAGAGGCCGACCAGATAGCGTTCCTCTCCAGCGTAGTGAAGACCATCGGGCAGTGACACGGCCTGTCGTTCGGCTTCGATGGCCCGATCGAGATCGCCAAGCTGAAAGTACGCCTCGGAGAGGGTGACCAACGGGTAGTACCAACGGCCGCGAGACAGGTCGACGGCGCGTTCGGCCAGGACCAGCGCCGTGTCGAAGTCCCGCGCCTCCTCGAGATCGGTGGTGCAGAGGAAGAACGAGACCTTGGCGAGATACATGGGATCCGGGCGCTCACCGTCAGACGCGGCGAGACCGAGTTCCTTGACCGCCAGCGCGAGCCGGGCACTCTCCTCCCGCTCGTCAAGCCGCGCGAGGTGATTGCTGAAATTTCGGCGGATCATCATCGTCCTGTCGTGGCCGGCGCCGAGGCCCCGTTCCGCACCGTCCAGGGCCGCCCTGTAGTGCGCCGTTGCAGATTCGCGATCGCCGCGTCGGTTCGCCAGGTACGCGAGCAGGTTCTCGAGGATCACGACCTCCGTGTGATCATCACCGAGGACGGGCGCGACCGCTTCGAGGGTGGACGCCGCCAGCTGCGACGCCTCCTCCTGGCGGTTGGCGTCGCTGAGGACCTTCGCGAGGACGTAGGCGGCGTGCGGGGACCGCCAGTGGGTCGAACCGTAGACATCACGGACGATTTCCAGTGACTCTTGAGCTGCCTCCACCGCCTCGTCGTGCCACCCCAGATAGGTCAGGATCTCCGCCATCTCCTCGAGGGTCCGCGCGATATCAGGGTGATCGCCGCCGAGAAATCGCCGCTGGAGCGCCAGGGTCTCGCGGAGGTGGTCGAGTCCTTCGATGCGGCGACCCTGATTGTGGAGAACCGAGGCGAGCTCGAGACGTGCATTCGCAGTTGTCGCGACCTCCTCGGGATGGTGGATTTCCAGGAGCGACACCGCGTTTCGAAGAACCTTCTCGGCTTCGATCGGATCGGCGTCTCCGTCGATGACCCGCCCCATGCGAACCATGGCCTGGATGGTGTCGAGGCTGTTCCTCCCCACCGTTGCCTCGAGTTCGGTCACGGCTTTGGTCGCCTCTGCCCGCGCCTCCGGGAAACGACCCTCGGCGTAGAGCAGCTCTGCATAGGCCGTTGACAGCCGTGCCGCTGTCGTCCGGTCTCCGGCTGCCAGATCCCGCGCGGCGTTGAGTTCCTTCCGCGCCTCCTCGAAGGCGCCGAGACGGATCCAGACCTCACCAAGGGTCTGCCGAATCGAGGCCTCGACCTCAGGTTCGCCGCCCACCGCCGCTGCGAGATCCCGACTCGTGCGATTGACGACTTCGCGTACCGTGAGTTCCTGGCCCCGCGAGATCCGCGGATCGGCGGATCCGAGCAACTCTTCGGTGAGAAACCGGTTGATCGCGGCAGCCTGGCGTTGCGCGGTCCTCGCGGCGCGCGCCTGGGCGAGAGCGATCCCCAAACCGACCGAAAGCGACAAGAGGACGAGAATGAGGGCGGTTGCCGAAACCCGGTGACGAGCCCAGTGTTTCCGCATTCTGTATGGCCACGAGCCACGGTGGGCCTCCACCGGCTCGGAGTTCCTCGCGCGCCGTAGATCTTCGGCAAGGGCGGCCACCGTCGGGTAGCGGTCAGTGGGATCGGGTCTGAGCGCCTTGGCCACTATCTCGTCGAGATCACCTCGGAGTTCACGCGCGAGAGCGCGACGCGTCGTCCCACGTTGGCCGGCGATGGATGCCGCCTCGTCCGGGTCGAGCCGGCCGACGGCGGTGCTCATCTTTGGTGGATCGGGCACCTGGGAGCCGACGAGAAGCGCCCGCTGCAATTCTTCGTCGGTCAACGATCGGCAGCCGCTGAGGAGTTCGAAGAGCACGACGCCGAGGCCGTAGACATCGGTGGCGGTGGTGATCTCGCCTCCGAGGAGTTGCTCGGGTGCTGCGTAGCGCGGCGTGAGCACCCGTTCATGGCTGGCGGTCACGGTCGCATCGGTCGAGTCGTCGAGAAGCTTGGCGATGCCGAAGTCGACGAGTTTGGTGTTGCCGTCGTTCGCCACGAGGATATTGGGCGGCTTCAGGTCGCGGTGGACCACCAGCTGTCGGTGGGCGGCGGCCACGGCTTCGGTTACCTGGTCGAAGACCATCAGCCGGTCATGAATCGAGAGAGCGGAGCCGTCACAGTGATCGGTGATGGGCCGGCCGTCGACATACTCCATGACGAAGTAGGGCACTCCCTGGGTGTCGACACCGCCGTCGAGCAGATTTGCGATGTGCGGGTGGCGGAGATCCGAGAGGACCTGCCGTTCCTGCCGAAATCGATCGTGCGCGGTGGCGGAAGTGACGTGAATCCGGAGCCTTTTGAGCGCCGCCGTCGCTTCGTACTCGCCGTCGATCCGTTGGGCCTTGTAGACGTCGCCCATGCCGCCGCTCGCGATGAGTTCGATGGGTCGCCACGGTCCGATGGTTTCGGGTTTGGGGTCGAGGGTCGCGGTTCGTTGGTCCTCGCTCTCGTCGCCGACGGATTCGAGGAGCGCGCCGATGTGGTCGATGCCGGGTGTCTCGGTGTCGAGATCCAGGGCGTCTCGAATGGCCCGCGCGTCATCCGGGCTGTCGCGTACCAACTCGGTGAGCCTCGCCGAGCGCACCCCTTCCGGCAGATCCAGAAATTCGTCGAGTAGGCTCTCGAGGCGGTCCCAATGGGTTGGATGAGTCATGGCTTCCCCAGGAATAACTGTATCTGTTGGGAATTCATGCCCGCAGCACCGGCCGCCGACAGTGCGGGTTGCCCCATTGGCGGTGGGTTCGTCGCGAACGACCGCACCATCGAGTGACCCGCGCGGTCGTCATGACGCGGCGTCGATCATCGTTGTTTCGGACGGTTTTTCATCAATCGCGCCTCCACAATCAGCCACGACGTCTGCACGGGATTCCGGACATCCGAACCACGGCGGTCGTGGGTCGCCGCGGGGAGAAACCGGAACGGCGGGATCGGACCGGTGAGCTTTCCTTCATTCCACCGTCTGTACTCTCGAGGCAGATCACTCAGTGAAACTCCGTCCGGTACGGGGCTTTCAGAGTCGTTGATGACTCGTGTCCGGTTTTCCTCCCCTTTGTCGAGGGTGAGGGTGTCACCGGTCATGGGTGAACATCGCAACTGGAGGCCCACTGATGAGCCGTTCGATCAACCGCATTGACTGCAGAGCTTTTTCAACACGTCCAATCCTCGGATTTCTGAGACATCTCCTGGTGGTGGTGATTCTCATCATGCTCACTGTTCCAGCGGTCGCAGATGAACCGGAGCTCAAGGCGGTGGACGGTGCTCCCGCTCCCGGGTTCCTCCCTCACCAGGAGATTTCAACCGGATCCGGAAGAGCCCCGTCGGGCATCGTGCTCGAGGATCTCAGCGGTGATGGCGTGCCCGACCTGGCGGTCGCCGTGGACACCTCCAGCAACTTTGATTTTGTCGATGTGGCACTTGGTGTCGGTGACGGGACCTTCGGGCCCTTTGCCTCGTATTCAGTTGGAGGCGTGCCGAGCGACCTGGCTGCCGGCGATTTGAACCGTGACGGCCACCTCGATCTTGTCAGCGCAAACTCCGACTCCGACGACGTCTCGGTGCTGATCAACAACGGCGACGGCACCTTTGCCCCGGAGGTTTTCTTCGCCACCGGGGCCCTCCCGAGGAGGTGCGGAATCGCCGATGTCGACAGCGACGGATTCCCCGACATCGTCTCGGTCAACGGTACCGCTCAGACGGTCACGGTGCTGACGAACGACGGCACCGGGGCGAGTTTCACCGCGACCCAATACGGAACCACCTTTGACGGGCTCCACGGTCGGGTGCCCCTTGGAATCACCATGGCGGACTTCAACAAGGACGGCTCCCCCGATATCGCGGTCACATCCGCCGATGACGAGATCGTCCTGATGTACAACACCGGGACCGGTGGCTTCTTCAGTGGGGAGTTCGCCTACTACATCCCGACGGGTGTCGGCCCTGTGGCCATCAAAGCCCATGACTTCAACGGCGACGGGTGGCTCGATGTCGTCACCACCAACAGTGGCAGCAGCAACCTCATGGTCCACTTCAACGACGCTGCGTCAGCGTTCCCGTCCTTCGGCCCGGGCGCGCCGGTCGCCACGGCAGCCTGGCCGGCCGACATCGGTCTCGGCGATCACGATCTCGATGGCAACATCGATCTTGCGGTCGGGCTTCCATCCGTCGATCTGCTGCAGATCTTCCTCGGTGACGGTTCCGGCGGCTTTGCCGCGTCGGCATCGTTCCCGGTGGGCGATTTGCCGGCCTTTGTCGCGGTGGCCGATGTCGATCGTGACGGCGATCAGGATGTCGCAACGTCGAACAACAGCGGCGATTCGGTGTCCATCCTGCTCAATCGTTTCAACATCGTCTTCGGCCCGCCGCCCGTGGCCCGCATCGACGCACCATCGGCCCTCGAGTGTCTTTGCGGCTCCGACGCCGTCACCGGGGTCGCCCACGTCGATCTCGGTCTCCTCGACCGCTGGACCCTGGAATACCGCTCGGTGGCGGTCGACGATTGGACGCTTCTGGTTGAATCCGGTGTCGATGTCGACGAACCGGGTGGGGCGCTGACCACCTGGGACAGCTCGGGGCTGGCCGAGGGCCGCTATCTGCTCAAACTCACCGTCTACAGCCTCAGCGGGCTGAGCGCTACCGATGAGGTCGTGGTGTGGGTCTCGCGAAACTTCGATGCCGTAGGGTTCAACTTCCTGTGGGGCAACGTGGGGATGCCGTCGGTGGCCGATTTTGTCGCCGGGAACGCGTGCCCCATCGGCTCCGTCGGTGACAACGGATGCGGCGGGGTGAGCTACACGGTTGATTTCATGCCCTCGGGCGGTGGCCCGTTCACCCCCATCGATCCGGGCATGCCGACCTACGCCGGTGGGAAGAGCAACAGCCTCCTCGGGACCTGGGACACCATCGCCACCTCGGTGCCCGACGGGAGCTACAACGTTCGTGTGGTGGGCACCAACGCCTGCGGCCAGCAGCGGACCGAGGTCCGTTCGGTGAACGTGGACAACACCCCGCCGGTGGCCGAGTTGGTGGCGCCTGTCGGCTGCACGGTCTTCCATCCGGATGACCTCGTCGAGATCCGCGGCACCGCCTCAGACGCCAATCTCGTGGGGTGGAGTCTCTCCATCATCGGCGGTCCGCACACCAACTGGCACACCTTGGCGTCGGGCACAAGCTCGGTGGTTAACAACCTTCTGGCCTCCTGGGATACCGCCGGCCTGCCCGAGTGCGGGTATGTTCTCCGGCTCCGGGTGACCGACGCGGCGATCCCGAACTGCGGCGACGGCCGACGCACCGTGACCGTCTACCGCGCCCTCGGCCTCGGGGTCAACGGCTGCATGTTCGCTGATGGCGTCGAAATCGGCGCAACCGCTCACTGGGACACGACCGTTTCTGATTGATTCTCCGACCCTCGGCGGGAACATGACAGCGCCCACCCGGCCACGAGCCGGGTGGGCGCCTTTCTTCTGATGGCCGCGCTGGACGGTTTCGCGGTCAGGGAACCCGCAAGGCTTCGATCCGATCGAGAAGGGCCTGAAGCGCCTTCTCGGGAATTCTTTTGGTGGTGGTGTTGACGAAGCCCCGCGGGACGGTGCCGCCGCCATCGCCGATGTACTGGAAGGAGACCTCGGTGATGTCGGCGTCGATCCGCCTGACTTCCCAGATCCCGCGTGCATTGAGGATCCGAACCAGCCCCGGTTCGCCTTCGAACTCTTCTTCGGAGGCGGTGAAGTGCATCAGAAAGTGATTGTTCGTGTTCACTATGTAGTGCCGCTTCCAGACGCAGTCGCGGTCTTTGACGGGCCAGGGCGCGCGGCTGACGATGTAGACGAGGATCTCGGTCTCGCTCAGCTCTCGAATCAACTCGGATCGCCGGCACGAGGGGAGCCAGTGGATGTTCCCGGGGATGTCCTTGATGACGTCTCGGGCCTCTTCGAAGGTCGCGGCCATTTGAGTCACGCCCCTGAACTCCTTGAAGCCGTTGTGGGTTTGGTTGTTCTCGAAGGTGTCGATCGCGTCGCTGCTCCGGACGAGGGTCCAGCCGTCATCGGAGGCACCGCCAACCGGGGTCAGCAGGAGAGCCGCGAAGAAAGTGAGAAGTCGTCTCATCGGTACTTGTATTTGTACCACGGTTGGCAAGAGACCCGAGGGCGTGGCCTGTTATCAGGTCTCGAGAGCGAGCAGGCTGTCGATGACGTCCTTTGCCGAATACGACGTTTGCCCGTCGGGGACGAAACGGGCGATCTCGGCCAGGTCGTCGCCGGAGGTGAGCAACGCCCCCTCGATCTCTCCGTCCTTTCGGACCTGTGGGTGACCTGCGTTGGCCACCAGCGCGTTGCAGATGCACTTTCGGCCGGCCGTGTCCGGCTCGGTGCCGCCCTTGGCGATATAGGTCGCGACAGGTTCGGAGGAGCACCGGTAACCCAGGCTTCCGTCTTCCGTACGATAGACCTCCCGCAGATATCCGAGATCGCAGACCCGAGTGCGCGCGAGATAGACAGCCTCTTGGGACAGGGTCCCGTCGAGTTGGGCCACTTTGAAGGGGAAGCCGGTCGGCGACGCAAGGCGGTCAGTGATCACCCGGGCCGTTCCTGCGATGGCTTCCTGCAAAAGGGCCAGCCGGAAATCTCTCGCCATGCCCGATTCGTCACAGAGCGCAAACGCGGTTCCCACCTGGATGCCGTTGCCGCCGGCAGCGAGGACCTCGCGCAACCCTTCGGCGGACGCGGTGCCGCCGGCGACCCAGAACGGGAGCCCCAGCTTCCGAATCTTCTCGAGATCGACCACGTCCCGGTCGCCGTAGATCGGTTCGTCGCGCTCGTTGACCTGGAGCTCGCCGCGGGGTGGTGCGTTGTGGCCGCCGGCCGTCGGGCCCTCGATGACAAAGCCGTCGACTCTCCCGTTGGATCTCCGCAGCATGGTGGTCGCCAGGACGTTGGAGGCGATGATAGGGAGGAACAACGGACGCTCGAGGGGTGCGTGATCGCCTTCCATGAAATCTCGCGGGTCAAACCGTGTGAATGTGTCGTCGCCGGTCCGTGATCCGGTGACGTTGAGACCGTAGGACACGGGCTCATGTTCGGCCAGACCGTCGAGGACCCCGGGAATCAGGGTCGGGATGCCCGCGCCCATGATCACGTAGGCGACCCCGGCCAACATGGCACCGTAGATCGACGGGAGATGGGGCAGTTGGATCTTCTCCAGATAGTTGATTCCGACGGGTCGATCGTGGCCATCTCGGGCGAGAAAGACCTCGACGAAATTTCCGAGGATGCAGAGCTCGTGAAGTGTCTTTGATCCGACCTGCTTGTGGAGAGGAATGGCCGCGTAGGGCTTGTCCCCGGCCCTGCCGCCGTGGATGTAGAACCTGTCCAGGGTCCGCTCGGCCATGTCACGAAACGGGAAGGCCTCGAGCGCTCGGCGAATGTGGCCGCCGATGTCCCCGTCCTGGAGACGCCTGATCATCACCACCTCGAGTGCGACCCCGGACACGACCCCGAGCTGCCCCAACTTCGAGACGGTCTGCGCCAGGCGCCAATCCGAGATCGCAACGCCCATCCCACCCTGGATGATCTTCGGGTATCTCATCACCTTAGACCGCGAAGCGTACCAGCCGGTAGGATGACCCGAAAGTCGGCCTGCGGCAACTCAGAAATCGTTGTCGACCACGATCCGGTAGCGCGCCTTGCCCGCCCGCAGGTGGTCGAATGCTTCATTGACCCGGCTGAGGGGGAAGTGTTCGGTCTGGGTCTCGATGCCGTGGCGGGCGCAGAACTCGAGCATGGTGGCGGTGGTCGCCGGGGATCCGAGAGGTGATCCCGATACGCTTTTCTGCCCGGCGAGCAGGGTGAAGGCGGGGATCGGGAGAGGTGACGGCACGGCCCCGACGGAATGGAGCCGGCCGCGCGGGCCCAGCGCCGCCAGGTAGGCGTTCCAGTCGAGGTCGACGTTGACGGTGGAGAGAATGAAATCGAGGCTGCCGGCAACGGCTTCGAGTTCGGAGGCGTCACGCGAGTTGACCACGTTGTGGGCGCCCAGTTTCCGCGCTTCATCCGCCTTGGCTCCGGTGGAGGTGAAGGCCGTCACCTCGCAGCCCCACTTGTTGAGGAACTGCAGGGCGAGGTGGCCTAGACCTCCGATGCCGATGACGCCGACGCGGTCGGTGGGTTGGACACCGAACTGGACGATGGGATTGAAGACCGTGATGCCGCCGCAAAAGAGGGGGCCGGCTTCTGCGGCGTCGACGCCCGCCGGAAGGGCAATCGCCCACTCCGAGCTGCAGCGAATCTTGTCCGCGAAACCGCCGAAGCGACCGACAATGGTCCCCTCGCTGTCGGCGCAGAGATTGTGGTCGCCGCTCATACAGCGGTGGCAGACCATACAGCTCGAGGAGTTCCAACCGAGACCGACCGTGTCACCCACGGCAATGTTCTTCACACCATCACCGATGGCGGCCACGGTACCCACGACCTCGTGACCGGGCACGATGGGGTAGCTCGACATGCCCCACTGGTTTTCGAGCATGGAGAGATCGGAGTGGCAGATTCCACAGGTCACGACGTCGATTTCGACCTCACCGGGTTGCAGATCACCGGGTTCAAAGTCGAAGCGTTCGAGGCGGCCTCCTGGTTTGTGGGCGGCGTATGCACGGATCATGGGGAACTCCTTGGACGAGGGAAATGAATCAACCAGTCGTTGGGGAGACGGTTTGACGGGCCGGTTTATTCCCGATGCGCGTGAGGGCAGCACGCCACATTTCGATACCGCTCCCGATCCCGTTCCCGATCCCGGATGGCCGATTTCGGGAACGGGATCGGGAACGGGATCGGGAGCGGCCAGAACCTCACCGACGAAGCAGCGCCAAGCACTCAATCTGTCGGGTCTGGGGCATCATGTCGATGGCCTGGACCGTGAGGAGCTTGTACCCGCCGTCGATGAGAATGGCGAGATCGCGGGCGAGGGTTTCGGGATCGCACGAGAGGTAGGCCACGGAGCGCGCTGTCGAAGTCGTCACCGCCTCGAGTGCCGGCGAATCGGCGCCGACCGCGGACGGGTTGAGGATGAACGCCTCGGCCTTCTCCGACTTGAGGCGGCGTAGGGTGCGGTGGATCGGGTTGGCCAGGATCTCGACATTCGTGACCCGACCGCTTTTGATGGAAGATCGGGCGTCCGCGACGGAACTCCTGACGCCCTCGACACAGAGGACTTGGCGGAAGAGCCGTCGCAGGGCGAGACCGTGGGTCCCGACACCGGCGTAGAGATCGATCAGAAGGTCGCCGGCGCCGAAGAACTCACCCATCCGTGAGTGGATCTCGGGAAGGAGACCGAGATTGACCTGGAAGAACGAGCCGGGGGAGACCCGCAGCGACAGCCCCGCCGATTCCACGAAAACCTCGCGCGCCCCGAAAACCGGCTCGATCCGGCCCTTGATGACCTGGGCGCCGCCCTTGGGGTTGAGGTTGACTCCGATGCCGGCGACGTGCGGGCAGCCATCGGCGATCTCCTCGATGGGGAGGCGGGGCATGGTCGCCGCCTTGACCACCAGAGTCAGATGTTGCTTCGTCGGATCGCTGCCACAGCGCAGGTCGATGTGGCGCAGGTTGAACGGGAAACGTCTGGACGCATTGATCAGCCGACGTAGATGGCGGGTGGTTTCGAGCAGCTCAGGAACCAGCACTCCACAGTCAGGTGCGTCGACGACGTTGCGGGTCCGCCGCTGGAAGTAGCCGAGCGAGGATTGGCGATCCCGATTGGTGGAGATCGTCATCTTGGCCCGGTTTCGGTAGCCCTCGATTTTCGGCGACCGCAGGGTCGGCAGGATCTGTCGGTTTTGGAAGCTCAACGTCCTCTTCAGAACATCCAGGAGCCGCTGCCGCTTGCGTTCGAGTTGTGCGGCATAGGGCTGGCCCAAAAATGAGCAAGCCCCGCAATCCTCGCTGTGCGGACAATCCAAGGTATGGTCGCCGGAGCTTGTCATCACCGCCTAGCCTAACGGATTTCGCGCCGCGGGGTCGGCTTTTCCTTGCCCTCCCTTCTCGCCGAGGTGCCGGTTTCAACCCTCGTGTGCGTTGGCTCGCCCCGAAATCCGTTGAGTAAATGTCGGTCAGTCGAGAGAAAACCCTCCGTACCGGAGACCGGTGAGGTGGGCCATCTCGCGTTTCCAGGTCGTCAGATCGTCGGGGGTGAACTCGTTCAGATGATCGTGGCCGCAGGCACGCGCCAGGACCTTCATGAGATCAGTTGCCGCTCGAAAGAAGTTGTCGAGCTGTCGGGCCCCTTTTTCGATTTCCAGGCGTCGGCGCAGGTGCGGTTTCTGGGTGGCGATGCCCACAGGACAGTTGTCGGTGTGGCATGCTCGCATCCCAAGACAACCGATCGCCTGGATCGCCGAGTTGGAAACCGCGACCGCATCCGCGCCGAGGGCGAGGGCCTTGACGAAATCAGCCGGCAGTCGCAGGCCTCCCGTGATCACGAGGGTGATGTCGTGACACCCCTGTTGGTTGAGAAAACGCCGGGCTCGTGCGAGCGCGGGAATCGTCGGCACCGAGATGTTGTCGCGAAAGATCAGGGGCGCCGCTCCGGTTCCGCCCCCTCTGCCATCGAGGATGATGTAGTCGACACCGATTTCGAGGGCGGCCTCGATGTCGCGCTCGATGTGCTGGGCGGAGAGCTTGACCCCGATGGGAATCCCACCCGTCGCCTCGCGAACCTCGGCGGCGAAGTCCCGGTAGTGGGCGAGGGAATCCCAGTCCGGGAACCGGGGCGGCGAGACCGCCGGTTCGCCCTCGGCCAGTCCCCGAACCTCGGCGATCTTGCCCCGGACCTTGTTGCCCGGCAGGTGGCCGCCGGTGCCCGTCTTGGCGCCCTGACCACATTTGAAGTGGAAAGCCTGGCACCTCTGGACCTTGTCCATGGAGTAGCCGAAGCGCGCCGAAGCCAGCTCGTAGAAATAGCGGGAATTGGCCTCCTGCTCCCCGGGAAGCATGCCGCCCTCGCCGGAACAGATCCCGGTTCCCGCCCTCTCGGCCCCTGCGGCGAGCGCGATCTTCGCCTCCTCGGAGAGGGCCCCAAAGCTCATGTCGGAGACGAAGAGCGGGATGTCGAGCTTGAGCGGTCTGGCGGCGTTGGGGCCGATCACCAGATCGGTGCCCACTTGGGCGTCATCAAGCAGGGGGAGAGTGTGGAGCTGGGCCGTCAGGACCTGGATGTCGTCCCATTTCGGCAATTCGCTGCCGGGCACCCCCATGGCCGCGACCCGGCCATGGTGTCCGACCTCGGCCAGGCCGTGTTTGGCGAGGTGTTGGATGTACTGGTAGTGCGGTTCTTCGGGACCGCCGTGGTGATCCTGATAGAGACCCTGGTAGGTCTCGCGGTCGTAGGCCTGAGGGTTCTCGACCTCCCAGGCCGAGACCTCGTCTTCGTCGACCCACACCCCGCCGTCCTCGACCCACGATTGAAACCGATGAAGCTTCTCTTCGGGATTGTAGGAGCTGACCCCGCTCGCGTAGTTGTAATCCCACCCGTGGAGCCCGCAGATCAGGTCCCTTCCCTTGATCGAGCCATCGCTCATCAATGCGCCGCGGTGGAGGCAGCGGCCGTACAGGACCGATGCTCGATCTTCGTCCTCTAAGCGAATGACCACCAGGTCGACGTTGGCGACCAACGCGTAGGCGGGTTGAAGGGGCTCGAGATCGTTCCAGTCGGCGATCCGGGTTTTCTTCATTGCGTCTCCCAGGAGAGTGAGTTTTGTTCTCAGGTTTGGCGACCATCAGTATGGCATGGCAGATCTCGATCATTGGCCTCCTCGCGCTGGATCTGGTGTCGAGGAAATCGGCGGGCAGGGCGGCGGGCCTCCCGGAGTTCTTCAGCTTTTTCGGCGGCGCCTTTGCCGCCAACATCGCGATCGGGGCAGTGGTGGACCACTTTGGTTGGGATGGTGGCGTGGAAGGCCCTTCGAGGTCGGCCGACCCGATCCAGGTGGTGGAGGAGCTCTCCCGATTGAATCCTCAGGCGCCGCAACCAGCGCCGGGAAATAGATATCAGGTCGTGAATGAAGCTTGTATCATTGCACCATGACACACGCTCTCGTTGTTGGTAGCGGGGTTTGACTCGTGGACGTGCCGCTGAGAATGGATGAGGGATTCCCAGTTTCCCCGATCGCTGGAGTCCGGAGCACCTTCGGCCGCGGCCGCCGCGATCGGATAGGTGTCCACTGCGGCGGACCGGAGACGCCATCACCGGCAATCCAGCATCCGACCTCCCAGCGATGAGTTCGCGGGTGAAGAAGACCAACCTTTCACGGGTGATTCGGTGGGTTCTTTTTGGCGGCCTGCTGCTGGTTCAGCTCGTGTTCGTCGGACGTCTCGTTCTCCAGGCCGCTCCCGGTTTATGGGAGTCCCGATGGATCCAGGATGATGCGTACATCAGCTTTCGGTACGCGAGAAACCTCGTCGAGGGGGATGGCCTCGTTTTCAACCCGGGGGACAGGGTCGAGGGATACACAAACTTCCTCTGGACGATGGTGGCCGCGGTCCCGCTGGCGACCGGGGTTGAAGATCCGCTCCCATTCATGCACCGCGCCGGCCGATTCCTGTGGTTCGGCAGTTATTTCCTCCTCATGTCCATGGGATCCTACCTTGCTTTTAGAGGCGTTCTCACCGGCCCGCTGATCGCCATGCCGCTGATCGCCCACTGGTCGTTCAACCAGTGGTTTCTGAGCGGCATGGAAACCGGGATGGTGTCTTTTCTCTTTCTTTTCACGTTGGTGATCTTCTCCCTGCAGGACCCGAGGAAACCGCTCCTCGGCGCTCTCCTCGGTGTCTCTTGCGTACTGACACTGTTATCGCGGCCCGATACGGTCGTCTTCCTGGCCGGTCTCGCGATGGCTGGGCTGGTCTGTCATCGTTCGTGGTTTCTTGATCGGGAATTCTGGAGACGCTGGGTCCCGTCGTTTCTGCTTCCGATTTTTTTTATTTACGTGCCGTATACCGTCTGGCGCCTCATCTACTACGGTGACCTCCTGCCCAACACCTACTACGCCAAGGCTGCATACAATACGGCGTATCAGCGGGGATGGGAGTACCTCGCGAAGTACTTTGAAATCTATGCATTCGCGCCGTTGCTGCTGATCCCGATAGTGGCCGCCCTGATGACTCGCGACGTGGTCGTGCGCCGTCTTCTCGCCGGTGCGATCTTCGGCACAGTCGCGGTCTTCTTTTATGTCGTTCGCCTCGGCGCCGATTTCATGGAGTGGCGGTTCCTGACTCCCATTACAGGCGTGTTGTTCGCCGCAATCGGCGTGGGGTTGTTCGTGATCGGTGAGGGGTCGGTCCGTTGGGTTCTTTCTGGATTCAAGCGCTCAGATGTCCCGGAGAAGACGTGGATGGCTCTGCCGGCCACGGCGGCAGGCATCGCGACTGGCGTCGTGGGGATCTTCTTCCTGTATCAGATCGCCGAAGCCGGACGTCGCCCGACGCAGCCTGAGGTGGTCATGGGTCAGGAAACGATCCACTCGCTTCAGAAATACGCACTCCCCGAGTACTCGTGGGACGAGATCGGCCGCACCTGCAAATCGCTGTTCCCCGCTGACACGAAGATCGCGACGACTTCAGCCGGGATGATTCCTTACTTCTCGCAGCTGCCCACCCTCGATCTTCACGGCCTCACCGATCGTGAGATCGCCCGGGTGCCGATCGCGCCATCCAAAACCCGGCGCGTGGGTCACGACCATCTCCTCGGAGACAGAAACGTCATGCGTGACCGCGGCGTCGAGGTGTTTTTCCCGTGGCCCCAACTGTGGGACTTTCCCCGCGCCCTGGCGCTGCCCGATTGGCCGGGAGAAGCGACTGCGAGCATCCGGTTGAGTGGGGGGCGGTTCTTCGAGGTGGTCTTTTTGAATCCAGACCGCGATTTCGTGCAAACTCTCCGGCACCGGGATGGGGTGATCTTCAGGGATCTGTCACAGGTCCTTCCGCGAGAAAAGATGGTGACTCATGCTCCATTGGTGAAGACTCACCAGGTTGTGGATCGCCTCGATCTCGAGTCGCATGACTCGGAGGCCGCCCACGAGTTCGAAGAGGTCTTCGATCCGGACGCGCCATTCGGACACAACTTTCATGACAAAGTGTTGGCGTACCCCTTCGCCGCCGAAACCACGGTCCTGAGGGACACGGGCAGAAGGATCTTCCATCAGGCGGAATGGAAGGTGACGGGAGTGTCGGGAGACACTGACCTCACTGTGATCGTGCGCCATGACCACACGGTGAGCAGCCGGTACCGGGTTGAGGTCAACGGTCGAGAGATTCCTTCTGAGATGGACTTCCCCCGCCTCCCCGAGTCATGGGGGGAAATCGGAATGGTTGTTCCTCACGAGTTTCTCGACGATGGTGAAAACCGTTTCAGGATCACGCGCGACCGCGTCCCGGTGGGTACGGCGGAGTTCTTTCACATCTGGTTCCTGCAGGAGAGGTAGCCCGCATTTCCCACCAGCTGTCTGCGTCGAACGACGATGCACAGTACCTGGATGGGTTTTCTCAGGGCTCGCAGTAACACGACGAGGATGGGCGGGTGTCGGCGGTGTTGAACGCCTGGGCGAGCCGTGGGGACAGCTCCTCCGCCTCTTCGTTGCGCTCCAGCTCCTGGAGGGCGAGTTGGAGGCCCGTCAGTGACCAACCGTTGTCGCGGTTGCGCCGGAGATCCTCACGATAGATCGCTTCGGCCTCGGCGAAGCGTCCGTCGGCCATGAGGAGCGCACCCAGCGCGTGCCGCACCGGGAGCATCCATCCGGGGGGTTCGTCGTAGACCAGCGCGTCCTCGAACTGGACCCCTTCGCGAAGAACTGCATACGCTTCTTCCCGTTTGCCTTCCCGGAAGAGCAGCTCGCCGTTGATCATGGCGCGGGCGATGGGCAGGACGTCGCCGACGCGGTTGTTGAAGATCCACCATTCCTCGGGGACCTCGATCATGGCTTCCTCGAACGCCTCGAGCTCGGCGCGTGCCTCTTCGGTCCGGCCGAGGGCGGAGTTGGCGATGGAGCGCGCGTATCGCCGCACAGCACGCGACACGACCCGCCATTCGGGGTAGTCGGGTTCTTCGAGGATCTCCTCCCACTTGCCGAAGCGGATGAGGACGTGGAAGTTGGCCGCCATGATGCCTTCGATGAGGCCCGCCCAGTCGCGCAGGGCCTGTTCGGGCATCTCGGCTTCGAGGTCTCGGGCGGCCCGGATCGCCTGTTCGTAGTTGCCGGACATCATCGAAGCAAACGCGAGGAAGTGCAGGTTGTGGCCGTAGTAGGCGGCGTAGAGACCGGGGGCCGGGGCCTTGGCGAGGTAGGCGCGGTCGACCTCGATGGCGTTGATGTTGGACTCGGCGGCGTCGGCGTACCGACCGACCCGAATGTAGACGTGGGACGGCATGTGGACGAGATGCCCGGATCCGGGAACGATCTCGGTCAGACGATCGGCGGCCTCGACGGCCCGATCCGGGTCGGCGGATGCCTCAATGGCATGGATGAAGAAATGGTTGGCACCCGGGTGCTGAGGATGGGTCTCGAGAGTCTGCTCGATGACGCCGACGAACTCGGCGGTGCGGCCTTTGGGATCACCCGAGTCGGTCCAGTAGTCCCACGGCTGGAGATTCATCAGCGATTCCGCAAACAGAGCCGCAACATCAGGATCGGTCGGAAACTCCTCGTAGACCGCCTGCATGGCATCGGCATACCGTTGGTCGAGTTCCCCACGATCCTCGGGCGCCGGCCAGGAATAGCGTTCGGCAACAGCGCGGACGAGCGCCGCTTCAACCGTTGATGCGGCATCGATTCGCTCGAGCGCCTTCTGCGACGCCTCCCATGCGCGGTGTGATCGCTCCTCGGTCATCTCCGGGTCGTTGATGTTGATGCCCTGGCAGTAGGCGATGCCCCACCACGGCATGGGGCTCCCAGGATCCGCGGCGGCTGCCTGTTCGAAGGACCGGATGGCCTCGTCGTGGTTGAAGCCGTACATCAGCTGCATGCCCTGGTTGAACCAGTCCTGGGCGGGCGCCACTTCGGTCGAGATCACACGCTCGTAGTTGCCGAAGCCCTCGTAGATGAGAGCACCGTTGTCGGGTGCCTCTTTCTGGCAGCCAGTGAGAACCATTGCCGCGACCGCAGCGATGGCGAGAGCGGAGTTTCGGACGGAATGCAGGGGGTCTCGCATGATCGATGCTCGCTTCCAGCCGACGGCCGCGGGCCATCGGCGATGAGGGAGGTCCGGGCGACGCATCCGAGAGATCGCCCACCACTTCAGTTTTAAGATTGGGTCTCAATCCCTGATGAAATCATAGCAGATGACGGCGGGAACCGGGCAGGGGATGCGGTGAGATGGACCTGGGGCCGGCGTGCACAGCTCATGCCGGGGACACCTCGGCCGATCCAATTGTTATTGAATCACCGGTTTCGTTCCCGGCAGGAGCATCCAGGGGCGTGGAGCGTCGTCGGATTCGCGTGGATAGCTCGGGCACCACCCGCGAGGCGCCTACTTTGCAGCTTTGGCGGCCTTCTTGGAGGCCTTGGCCTTCTTCTTCTCTTTTGTCGAGAGCTTGGGTTTGTTGGATTTCTCTTTCTTGACTTGACCCTTGGCCATTTTGTTGCCTCCATCTTCGGC
>Ga0316193_10000831_pt1 | contig 19931 bp, 13 predicted proteins | sample MerIslsedime2_MG_FD_207735 | JGI IMG/M metagenome (GOLD analysis project Ga0316193, IMG submission 207735) | Coastal sediment microbial communities from Maine, United States - Merrow Island sediment 2 | ecosystem: Environmental > Aquatic > Marine > Coastal > Sediment | place: USA: Maine... | reverse complement strand
CATCCAACCACTCTCGAGTCGCCGCGCTCGCGAACGGCCGGCCATCGCTGAACTCTCGCTCCAAAAGCTGAGGAAGGCGGTGCACCAGTGCCCCCATCTCGGCGACGACGGCGTCACGCGCTGCCTCGTATCCAAGGCCAGCCAGCGCAAGCGCGACGTAGCGATGCAAGTCGAGCCATAGGCGGGAACTCGCCAATCCTGACTCGGCCTCGTCGAGAAGCGTCGCCCAATTCTGCAAGCTCAGAAGTGCGTTGAGATTGGCCTCTCGCTCCTGCGGCGGAGAGGGCACGACCGTTTGGTTGCCGCTGGAGGCATGCGGAGCCTGAAGGAACTGCATGTACAAGCCTTCGCGGCAGAGACGGTACGCCAGGGGGTCCTCCTTGGACACTTTGAATAGGGCGCGCGACGCCTTGTGCAAGGAGTCCCCCACGTCCTTTAGGAACTTGCCGATCTGCGCGGGATCGACCAACTCGGCGGTGGGCGACGCGAGCTTGACGGAGGCCACGGGCTTCGTTTGCACGGCGGCCGGTGACGCTGCAGCTGCAGTCGGCGCGGTCGGTTGAGGAGCGGTGCGCTGCGCGGGCATCTCTGGCGCTTGTTTCGCGATCTCCAGCTCGATCGTGTTGAGGGTTGCCTTGAGCCCGTAGATGTTCGGCATCTCGTCCTGGAATCGATCCAACACGAGCGTCTCGAGCTCCTTGGCCGCCAAGCTGAGCAGCTCGAGGTCGCCCTCAGCGGTGGTCTTCGGAGCGAGGTCGCTGAGCGAGTCGACCCGATCGATGAACCAGTCGATCGCGTTGACCCGCCCGCGAATTCGTTTGGGCGGCGGAAAGCCTTCATCCCAGTAGTGGCGAAGCAGCGCCATGAGGGCCGCAATACCCACGACGAGACCACGAGGGCCGCCTCGTATGTAGGACGCCACCGCAAAATAGCTGGCGATCAGGTAGTCCTTGGACTTCTGTGTGAGCAACGAGCGACTGGCGTCGTGGATCAGGTCCCAATCGACTTGCTCCGCCGTCGGCTTGCCCAGTTTGTCGACTTCATGTCGGATCGCTTCGTGCTGCTCGTCGTGGCGGGCGTTTTCCCCGGCGGGGTTCGCACCAGGGATCGGCGCAGCGAACGGCCTCTCGATCTCCGCGAGCTTCGCGGCGACGGAAGAATGGCCTGCCGCCGCACCGGGTTGTGGCTCCGGAGTGGAGATCGGACCGGCCGGAGACGCTGCGTGCTCAGCGGGTGTCGGCTCGGTTTCACGCGGGGACGAGTTCGTGGGCTGCGACGGCTCCTGTACGGGCTCGGACTTGGTTTGTGCCGCTATCGCCAGCTCGATGGGCTTCAGCGTTTCCTTCAATCCATGAATGTTGGGGATCTCATCTTGGAAGCGCTCGAGGACCAGCGTCTCGAGTCTCTTCGTCGCCCGGCTCAGCATTTCCAGGTCGCCTACTTGAACGGCCGTGGGAGCGAGGTGGCCGTGGGAGCCTACACGGTCGATGAACCAATCGATCGCGTTGATCCTCGCACGGAGGCGGCTCTCCGGAGGAAAACCATTGTCCCAGTAGCGTTCGAGCAATGAGGAAATCGCCGCGATGCCTTCGATCAAGCCTCGTGGGCCGCCGCGCACGTACGCCGCCACGGCGAAATAGCTCGCGATCAGATAGTCTTTCGACGTTTCGGTGAGCAGCGCGCGCCCTGCGTCTCGTATGAGATCCCAGTCCACTGCTTCCCCCGTCGGCCGGGTGAGCTTGTCGACTTCCTTTCGGATGGCTTCGTGTCTCTCGTCGTATCGGGCGTTCTCGCCAGCTGGCTCCGCGCCGGGGATCGGATCCGCAAAAGGCTTCGAGATCTCGGCGAGCCTGCCATCACTGGCGTCACTGGCGTCCACCGGGTCCGCGGAGGGAGGAGCAGCTCCCTTGGGGGCCGGGGACTCCGCGGAAGGCGCCGGTGGCTGTTCCGGGACCGGTGACTCTACGGTCGTCGCCTGTTGGGTTGAGTCCGTCATGTATTAAGGACGTCTGGGGAAAAGGCTCAGCTTAGAGCTGAGTACCCACAACTACATCGATCAGTCTACTTAACTTTTGCTCAGTGTCGCTCCAATCGTCCCCGGCGAGCGCGTCCTTTGCGCGTTCACGGGCCGTCGTATTCTGTGTCGTCAGGGGCCAAAGCGAGCTCGATTGGCGCCCGTGACCGGTTGCGTACCGAAGCATCGAGCTCGGCGCCTTCCCGAGTGCCACGAGGATGCCAGGCGGAGCCTCGGCCCCTTCCAGCCACATGATCGGCAACGGGCCCTTATTCCCCGTCGCGCGCTCGATCAGGTCGACCCAGAAGGCCCGGTAGCCCAAGTTGCCAGCCGCCGGGCAGATCAGCACGCGCGCGTCGGGCGCGTCGCGAACCGCAAGCAGGAGCGTGTGATAGGCATAGAAGCGGTCATCCGGATCCGGGAAGCATTCCTGCTCCATCTCTCGCGCGCCGATGTTCCCCAAGAGCGCGGCCCAACGTTGCTCCGCGTCCGACGACTCAGCGCCATTGGGGGGAGCCACCGACTGCACCGCTTGCCAGAGATCTTCGGGCTCCTCGTGCTGATGCGCACCGACGACGGCCGCTGCGGCATCCCAGAAGCGGGCGAAGCTGAGGACTAGCGGCGCGGAGCCACGAGGCAGCTCGGTATTTGGCACAGCGGTAGCGACGACTACGGGAAACTCTCGTCCGATTCGGTCGCGGCTGGGCACCGCCACTGCAGCAATGACACCGTGGCGATCGGGGCTTGGAAAAACCAACTGGCACCGAAGATCCAAGCCCCGCGCGCCAGCGCCTCGAAGTTCTGTGTACGCGTCATGAAACCAGTTTTCGAAAACGCGCATCGAGGGGGTAAACGCACCCCGTCGAACGAAGTCCGCCGCGCGTGGCATCTTTCCGAAAACGGCGATCGCGCTCATGAATCCTCACCCGCCACACAAGCTTCGGCCGGTAACAATCTCCTTCGGTGCCTCGGCATCCTGACCCCTGAATAGATCCAAGACCTTCCGGTTCCCTTCTCCAAAGAAGGGGGAGCTTCGGCGTGTCGTCCGAAAATCGATCCGGACGTCGATATCATGGCTTCGCAGCCGCCAGATGACCGTGAACGTGCGGCCGTCGACGCGTCTGGCGCTGCCCTCCTCGATGAGGCGGAAGAGACCCCATCCGTCCTCACGTGTAATCGTCTCACGCATGCCGCCGGCGCCGCGAATCTGGATGGAAGCGCCCTCGCTCGGCGAGTCCCCTGGCCACGAGAGCCGAGTCCATTCCTCCGGGCCGTTGTAATAACGAATGGTGCGTCCACCGACGGACAGAATCTGTTCGGCGACCCGCGGGGAAGGCCGAATGCGGACATCAAAGTCGACACGCGGGTCCGAGCTTCCCGCGGGGAACAGCGATTGGGTAATCTGCCAGGAGCGGTTCAAGAACCGACGCAGCGACTGCGTGTGCACCTGGCTCGCCGGCATACCGAGCCCGGTGGCAAACTCGAATGTGTCGCCGCGGCGCGGGATACGAGCGCTGAGGAACTCATCGTAGAACTTCCACAGGCTCCCGTCATTTGGGCGATAGAACGAGCCAAAATCAGCCAGTGGCGCGTCCTCAGCCCCGGCTCGAAGCGGATACCGACCGCGAATCGATTGGCGGAAAGGGGCGGACACCCCATTGCACCACGCCCGCCCGGCCACCGACGCGACCGCGTGACTGTAGCTCATCGAGGCGCCTTCGATGGGAGGCCACAGAATCGATTCGAATGCCGGTCGCCACCCGACGTCCTGTTCGTTGATCAGGCCAGTGGTTTCGGCCCGCGCGAGGGCGAGATCTTTCGAGAGACCCGCACTCGACGGATCGTCGAGCTTGGCCTGGAGCGCGTTCCGGAGGTAGAGCAGCTGTTCGTTATAGACGTCGAGCGCCGTGGGTTGCGGAGCGGCGCCCTCTTCCTCTGGCGTTTCGGGCACGCCAAAGCGGACGAAGTCGCGAAACGCCTCGTAGACATCCGCCTCGGCGAGGTACCCGGAATTCGGCGTGCGCTGCAAACCCGTGCGCTTCGCCGCTTTGTCCACCTTTCCTTCGACCTTCTCGACCAACGCAGACTTCTTCTCGCGAAGATCGATGTTTCGGTTGATCTCGATGAACAGTCGCCCGAGCGCGGTCGGCCGCCCTCGCGTTAGATCCTGCAACGTTCCGAGAGCCGCTGTGGTTTCGGTCGGTGGATCTACTTGAATCGCGCGAATGAACTCGCGCCACTCGTCGATGTAGCGCTCGAAATAGCGTGACCGTAGCTGCTTCAGATAGGTCTTCGCGTCCACGTCGGCGTCGGTCGCCGTACGGGTCGCGTACTCCCCGAGCACCCACATGTCTCCGACCAGCCCTTCCGCTTCGCCCGAAAACAGAGCGCGAAGCTGCTCATCCCACACCCGCTTCGTGAACGCCGGTCGCACTACCCTTCGACCGCCCACGGCAGGAACACCACTGCCGATGATCCGCCGGACCGTGATCTCGGGGCCTGCGCGCTGGTATCGCCGCACCAAGCCATCGATCACCAAGTCGACGCCGGAAACCCGAGACAGCCCACTGCGCGTGCGTTTGACGACGCCCGCCTCGCGGCGAAATCCAAGCGAACTGCTCTCCGACAGAACTTCGACATACGCCAGAGCGATTCGCTCGGCTTCCGAGATCTCTTCATCGTCGTTGTCGTTCGGCAGCTCCATGGCCACCGCCCAGTGGTCGGCAATCCCAGTCGCGAGCGAATCCGCCATAGCGTCTTCGGTGAGCGGCGGTTCGTCGTCTTCCTTCGGCGAGGTGAGCATGAGATGCAGCCGAAGCTGGTCGAGTGACTCGATGTACTCGCCGCCTGTGGGAATCGCATTGGGTCGGCTGTCGTAGCTCCGACCAAACTCCTCCATGCGAGCGGTTTCCTCTTCGAAGAACGGTCGCACGACATTGCCCTGAAACACGGAGCCGAAGAACTCTCCGAGCGGTCCTAGCAAACCGTCTCCTCGGTAGAGGCCGGCCCCCATCTTCAACGGGGCCCCGTCCTCCTCATAGGCGCGGAGCGTCGTGAGCTCCTCCACCAAAGGTTCGTATGCGTCTGGGCCGAGCATCGCGCCCTTGGCCTTTTTAACCTCGTTGGCCAGAGCTTCGCTGGCCGCCTCTACGCGATTGAGCATCGACCGATTGCCCACGCACGAGAACACAGGAAGCGTGAGCAAGAGCCCCGCCAGCAGGAAGACCGACCCGACGGCTGCATAGTACACACGCCGTTGTCGGGTGCGCTCGGCCTCACTTCGGAGCGCGAGGTCGCGGTCCGGGAAAATGACCTGCCGGAAAAGGTCGCGGAGGAAATAGCCTCTGGGTTCCACCTCGTGTTCTTGCTCGGCAAGCGCCTGCAAATTGTAGGCGCCCGCCAAACGCTGAATGATCAGATCGAACGGGCGGCCCTCTTGGGTGCCGCTCGCAAAATACGCGCCGCGCATCATCGGCGTGTCGCTGAAGACGTTCTCTGCGAAGAGCTGATTGATGAAGTCCGTGAAGCAGCGGCGCAGCTCCTCGAGTTGCTGCGGCAAGCCGAAAAGCTTGTGCCGCTTGTCGATTCGGCGCTCCTCGTCGAGCATCCGGACGCAAAAGCCTTCGAGTGAGCGGACGAGCTCTTCGAAGTGTTCCTCGAACATGGCGCCCGGATTGCCGCCCTCTGCGAGTGGCACAGTGAACCCCCATACGACGCTCCGCTCCTCCTTGGAGAGGCTCCCGAAGCTTTCGACGAAGCCCGACATGAGGTCGCACTTGGTGAACATGACGTAGATCGGGAGCGCCATTTTCAGCTCCGCCATGGCTTCGTCGATGCGCTCCCGCATTCGCTTGGCGATTTCCGTGAGCTGCTCGCTCGATGCCTCGGCGAGCTCCACCACGCTGAGGGTCACGATGATGCCGTTGAGTGGCTTTCGCTTGCGGTACTTGCGCAACATTCCGAGGAAGCCGAGCCATTCGTCGTGGTCTTCCTCTTGCGTCGACCATCGTCCCGCGGTGTCCAGAAGCACCGCCTCGTTGGTCAGCCACCAGTCGCAGTTTCGGGTGCCGCCAATACCGCGTACGCCACGGTTGCCACCCGACAGATGGGGAAACTCGAGGCCGGAATTGCGAAGCGCGGTCGTCTTGCCCGAACCCGGAGGACCGATGATCAAGTACCAGGGCAAGATATAGAGCGCGTCCCTGCGCCCTCGCCCCAGCTTGGAGCCCTTGAGCGCACCGATGGCTTTCTCGAACTCCGCCCGAACCTCATCGAGCTCAGGCTGAAGGTCCGGCCGAGCGCTCTCCATTTGCTGCGAGGCCTGTTGACCGAGGGCCTTCTCGAGCTCCCGCGCGGCCTTGGCGGACCGATACCGGCCGTAGATGACAATTGCGGCAACTACGAGGACCGCCACGCTGCTGAGCACGATCGGTGCCCAAAGTGGGATCCCTTCCACCAGCCACCAAGTGAGCCAACTGGCAGCGATGACGACAGCGGCAATGAGGTACTTCAGCACGGTCCGCTCCTAATCGACCTCGGCGCTCAACGCCTGAAACTCGTCGCTCAAGTCGTCCACCTTCGACGACAACGACCATGCCATGCCCGCGTACACGAGCAGCGCTACGCCCAACACCCCAAGGGCCGCCCAAATCAGCGAACGACTCGACTGCATGCCCTCACCGCGGGCATCGGGACGAACCCCGCGCGGCGACAGCTCGGTTTCTTTGTGCACACCGCTGCGTCGGATGGCGTCGCGTACGCGGTCGGTTACATCGCCAAGCTCGATCTCGCCTCCACGAACGCGGTACTTCCCCTGAAAACCGAACAGCAGCACCAGGTAGTAGACCTGCAGCACTTCGATTCGGCTCGGGTCGGAAACCAAGACCTGCAGGCGATCGAACAAACCCTGCCCGGCCGTCGCCTCGTTGAAGAGCTCCAGCTGCAGCATGTGCGCGGCCCAAAAATCTCGAAGTTGCGCGCCCTTGAGCATGACGACCTCGTCGATCAGCGCCGTCAGTGCGTATCCAATGTCTCGGACGTCATGTTGAGCGAACCCAAGCGTCGCCGCGGCACGCATGGCGTCGGTGACCAGAGAGCGGAGTTGGCTGTGTAGCGCGGCCGGATCCCCAAGCGCCATTTCGTCGACCGAGCGCAGTTGGCCCACGGTCGAGAAAACATCGCGGGTGACTTCGTTGACGCGGTCCATGACTTTCGTTCGCTAGCCCAAAATCCCGAACACCTGCACAAGCGTTTCCGTCGGCGTGAACGGCGTCGGCAAGTACATGGCGAGTCGGCGCTCGACTAGGATGTTTCGCCAGTACGTACTCTCCGAGCGGATCACGAAGTATGTCATACCTGCTCGCGTCGGGATCTGTGGAGGTGGTTTCATCGTGGCCTGAAGCTCGACCCCCGAGGTCGCGGCCGCGAGCAACGAGTTGATGTCGGCCGCGCTTGCGAGCTTGGCCACCCTGGGAAGCACTGACGCGACCTCGCTTTCGGCGACCGACGACTCGACACCAACGACGAACTGGCTGCATTGAAGGAACCGCTCGTCTTGGATCTCTCCGATGTGCATAGCATCGCCGCGCGACGCGAGAGGGATTGCCACGTAGCGCTTCGCCAGCGTGGCTTTGAGCAGGCCGTTGAGCGCGCCGAAAATCGTGCCGAAAGTGGACCTCAGATCTTCGTAGACGAACCTTGGCAAGTCATTGGGATCGAACTGGGTAGAGAAGGTCGAAAGCTGCCCGGTCAGTTGGCAGAGCAGCAAGTACGTCTCTTTGGCCGACAGGTCTCCGGCCACCACCACATGCCGCAAGATGGGTAGGTAGCTATTGACCGTCGCGAGCAGCAGATAACGGGTGACGTCAGCCGCGGTAAACTCGACGGTGGAGTCGGCCTGCTGGCGAACAGTCTCGAGCAGTGCAGTCCGCCGCGCGCTCATCGATGTGAGCAAGCCGTCGAGCAGTCGTGAAAGGACCGGAGACGCGGATGCCCGAAGGCACGGGACGATGTAGTCATCCGCCAGGACCAGCCGTCCGTCGGCGGCACGCTGAATCTCCGCCACTTTGATGGCGCTGAAGTCCTCCCGCGGCTCGTCCCCGAAGAGCAGGCGAACATTGGCGTAGGCGAGATCCACCTCTTGGGGCTGCGCTTCGCCATAACGGTCGTGGGTCAAATCGCTCTCGGCGTAGTACCGCGTGAGCCCGCCTTTGCTCACCCCAACGTTGTTACGCGCTTCATGCGTCCTAGCCACGCCGATGAAAACCTCGAGGACCGCCTGATGCGCCGCAAGGTGCCCTTCCACCGGTCGAGACGGTGGGGCTTCGCGACTTGCTGCGTCGAAGGCGATCGGCGTCCCGTCAGGAAGCACCCCCTCGAAGTGACGGATGGCGATCATGCCCGACTCGAGTGCGGGCATGTCGAGGTCACAGGCAAGCACTCCCCAGCTGTCGCGATCGATCGCGTCGAGCCGGGCGTTCAGGCGCCCCTCGTGAAACCGATCGAGCTGCTGCATGTGCTGAGGCGTCATCAGCAGCCCTTCACTCCAAATCACTCTCTGCGGCGGTTTCATCGCTATGCCTTGCTTACTGAGAGCGCTCCTGCAGACATTCCTCATCGTCGTCGTCGCAGCCCTCGGGTTTGCTGTCTCGATTGACCGTTCCTTCAATCGCGTAGCCATCGACGAGGAAGCGAAGCATGGGCCGCGCGCCGGCGTTCTTGCCGCAACTCGGCATCGTCATGACCGCGCGCCATTGATTGCCGCTGGGCTGTCGAACGACCGCCACGCCCACGACGTAGTTGGCGCCCGGGTCCCGCTCGAATGAGCGAAACGCCGACCGTCCTGGGTAGACGGTCACTTCCTCCGTCGCGAGAAGCGTGTCTCCCAGGACTTCGGCCGGCTTCTGCATCATCTGCTCGAACGAGGCTTGCTCGAGCTCGCCAAGATTGCTGAGTTGGTAGACGCGGACGAGAGTGGGCAGGGGATCCCCGGAGGCGTTGGGATTCAATTCGTCCGTGCCACGAACCCAGAGGTTGGCCGGCTCGGGTATCGTGCAGACCGTGGACTTGTTGCAGCCCACCGTTGCAAACACCAGACCGAAACAGACGAGAATTCGTAGCATCACCATTTAGGGGCCGATGGTAGAGATTCCGCCTAACGATTGCAATGGGTTAGCGGCGCGCACCCGAAGCACGAGAGGCTACTTGGCCTCGCCCGTCAGGGTCCATTCGACCAGGGTGGCGTCTCCGCCGAGCGCCCTAACGTTCACCGAGCCGGTGTTGTTGCTATCGTTGGTGACGATCGCGTCCACCACGATTGTTCCGCACGCATGCTCCTCTGGCCTCCCTCCCCAGAAGAACTTGACGTGCTCGGTCCCTGGGCCTGTGCAATCCGCCCTGATGGTGAGGTTCCCAAAGAACCCTATGGAGCCCGTGGGCTGCACTCGGTAAGGGACGTTGTCTTCTGTGTCCCCCAGCGGAAAAGAGACAGTGTTCGTTGAAGAATCCGGCCCCCGGTCGAACTCCATCATGAGTGGGGTCACGGGGTCCACCTCGTCGTCGGGGGCCGCACACACGCCCTCGACACACGCGCCCGACACCATGCCGACCTCGCAATCGGTGCCGTCCATCACGGGGTCGCCCTCTTCGCAGACTCCGTCTTGCGGATTGCACGTTCCCGGCATGAGGCACACCGGTGGATCGGGACATTGCTTGCCAGCACACAACCCCACGCAAGCGCCGGAGCTACAGGTGCCCGGAAAGCCTCCAGAGGCATCATTGCAGGCTGTGCCGTCCCCCAAATCCCTGGCCGAGCACGACCCATCTGCGGGGTCACACACGCTCTCGGTGCAGTCGTTGCCCGTGTCGGTACAGGGGTTGGGGTCGCAGTTGGGTGGCGGCGCGCCGCACTCGCCCTGAGCGTCGCAAATGCCATTTTGGCTGCCGCCCATGTAGTCGCACGCGCGGCCCGCGATGTTCTCGTGGCCGCAGGAGCCTCCCTCGCAGCTGTCCTGGGTGCACTCGTTGGCGTCGTCGCACTGTTGAGGACGGTTGCATTCGACGCAGCTGCCTGTGCTGTCGCAGACACCAGTATCGTTGCACTCGGTGTCCTCCTGCGCGTTTCGACCACCTTCGCACTGACCTGTCGAGGCGTTGCACGTTCCGTTGATAGTACATGCGTTGCCGTCATCACAATCTGGAGGGTCGCAGGCGCCAGCGCATCTGCCCGTCGTGCAGAATCCCGGAGCTCCCTCGGGAGTGTCGCAAGCTCTGCCGTCTTCTGCATCGGTCCGAACGCAAGAGGCGGTGAGCGCCTGCTCATTCACGACGCATTCCTCGAACGTGCAACCGTTGTCGTCGTCGCAGTCGATATCCTCGCAGAGGTCGACGCACCGCCCATCAACGAACAGCTGGGACTCCGGGCACACCGGGGCTGCGCTCGAACAATGCGCGAGCGCGAACAGCAACAGAGGCCAGGCGAGCCAGATCCGCTTCATGGCAACTCTCCCTTCAGGCGACGAACGGCGCCATGAAGTCAAAGAGTAAGCTCGAAGTCAAGACGCATCCGAGTGAGGGCTTGTCGAGGCGCTCGCGTTGTGTGACAAACACCGAGTGAAGACCGTCCCAGGGGCCTGCGCCGTATCGGCGACTCTGATTGCCCTTCTGCTCGGTAGTTGCGGCTCTGATCCGGCGCCGTGCCCGCCAGGGCAGGAGCTGATCAACGGCCTGTGTGAAACGCCGGACGGCTCGGCCGAAGCGGTGGCTTTCTGCGAAGACTATCAATCCACATGTGGATTCGGGGGGGTGGGCCGCTATCCGAGCGTAGGCGCGTGCCTGAGCGACTTCGATTCCTTCGATGCCGGGCATCAGGACTGCGTGATCAACCATCTGGGCCTCGCCGCCGCGGGGGATCCGAACGAGCACTGCCCTCACGCCGCCGGGCAGCGCCCCTGCGACTGAGCTCGGCTCGCTCAAAGTCCAGCTAGCGCGACGCGGCTCGTCGCGATGTGGCGACGACCGTCGTCGCTTGGGGTCATTGCGGGCCACCCCAGCCGAAATCATTGCGTTTTCGGGTCGGCACGAAGCGTGCTTATTGATGGGAGTGAGGTCGAGGCGGGAACGCCGAAGAGCTCGAGACGGCAAACACACAACACGGAGGATATTCCCATGGCAATGACAGTTCATCTCAAGCTCAAGGCAGGCGGTGAAGACATTGAAGGCGAGAGCACGGTGACCACTCTCGATCGCGAAGACACCATCGAGTGCTTCAGCTTCGACTACGGCGTTGCGTCGGCTTCTGAGTCGTTCTCGGGGACCGCGTCGGGCGCGCGTAACTATGAGCCGATTCGCATCGTGAAGCGCGTCGACAAGGCGACCCCGCTTCTCTGGAAGGCCCTGTGCGAGAACGCACAAATCGAGGGCGTCTTCAAGTTCTACCGGCCTTCTCCCGCGGGTGACGGCACCACGGAGGAGTTCTACACGGTCGAGATCAGTGAGGCCCGGATCGCGGGAATCGATTTCAGCTCGCCCGATGCGATGGGCGGCGCCGGCCAGGCGGAGCCGCCGACCGAGTCGATCGTCTTCGTCTTCAACAATATGGCCCAGACCTACGAGGCCACGGGCGCGGCGCACGAGGACAGCTTCAGGGACCAGAGATAGGGCCCCGCCTCGAGGGCAACGACCTCCGCGGAAGCCCTGGCGGAGGCGACAGGGGAAAGCCTTCTGTCGCCTCCGCAACGAGCCACCATGCAGAGGGGTCGTGATACGCTCGGCGGAAGGCCGACACTGCAACACCATGAGGCGCTGATCTATAGTCACGCGGAATAGGAGAGCATGATGAGTCCCGTCGAAGAATCTCCAGAGGATGCCGGAAGCGTACTTTGCACGTTCGAGTGTGAAGCTTCGAGCGCGGAGTGGAAGATCGTCGACGCGACGATCACCGAGGAGCTCAACGAGCCCTATCATCTCTCGCTGTCTCTGCAGACCGAGGACGTCGACACGGACCCGACCGAAATGCTCGGCGAACCGTGCGCCGTCATCATCGAGCGCGGCGAGCTGAGGGGCCAATACCCCGCCATCGTGCACCAAATCGAGGACGCAGCCGCGAGCAACCGGTTCCTGAAAGTCTCGGTGGAGGCTTCCGCGGCTTTTTGGATGCTGTCGCAGAACCGGCAGACTCGGATCTTTCAAGAGATGACCGTGCCCGAAATCCTCGACGACGTGCTTGGAGACGGGCTGTCTGCTTACGAGCGCAAGCACGACACGGACCTTGGTCGAACGTATCCAAAGTGCGAGTACCGGGTTCAGTACGATGAAAGTGACTTCGCGTTCTGTGAGCGGCTCATGGAGGAGGAAGGGATCATCTATCGATTCGATCGCGAAGGCTCGGCAGAAGTAATGTTTCTGGCGGACGATCCCCACAGCAGCGTGGATGTCGAGTCCGTCAAAGGAAAGGACGTGCACTTCTCAAAGGACCGGGGCGTCCGTGAATGCGTGCAGAGCTTCGTCCGCTACTCCGCGCTCCGCCCCACCAAGCAAACGATGCGCCACTTCGACTGGACCTTCCCATCGCTTCCGATCGAGGAAGACAAGACGGGCGAGGCCGGGGGCGATGCCGTGGATGGCTCGGCGATCGGACCCGAGCGCGAGGTCTATCAACACGATCTTTTCCCCCCTACCCTTCATGACTACACGGACAACAACGGCTATCAATCCAACGATGCGAATGATCAATGCCAGATTCGGCGTGAGCTTTCGGCGCGCGACAAGCTCGTCATGCACGGTCGCGGGACGGTTGTCGGGTTTAGCGCGGGCGGGTTGTTTGGCCTCCTCGAGCACAATCTGGAGGGCGACTACCTCCTAACTCGGGTCGGCCATTCCATCTCGTCCGATGGCGACTCTGCCAACTACAGCAACCATTTCGTCTGTATCCCGACAGAAACCCCATATCGACCCGCACGACGCACACCCAAGCCGCGGGTCCGGGGGATCGAGACCGCCACCGTGGTGGGGCCCAGTGGCCAGGAGATCCACACGGACAAACACGGACGCATCAGGGTGCAGTTCCACTGGGACCGCGAGGGCAACAAAGACGAGCACAGCAGCTGCTTCATGCGTGTCGTTCAGCCCTGGGCGGGCCCAGGCTGGGGCTTCGTGTTCATCCCGCGAATCGGTATGGAGGTCACCGTCGCGTTCGTGCAGGGCGACCCGGATCGGCCCATTGCCACCGGCACTGTCTACAACGGTGAAAACCTCACGCCATACGAGATGCCCGACGAGATGACCAAGAGTACCATCCGCACGCAAAGCAGCCCGGGTGGCGGCGGTCACAACGAGCTCTCTTTCGAGGATGCGGCAGGCAAGGAAGAGGTCTACCTCCGCGCCCAGCGTAATCTGCGAGAGCAGGTGCTGGCCAAGCACGCGATGACCGTTGGTGACGATCAAGACATCAAGGTCGATAACAACCAATGGATTACCGTCAAGAATCTCCGGAACGTTCACGTCGAGGGGAACCAGAACATGGCCATCGACGGCGGGAACAGTTTCTCCGCTCAGTCGAACAACCACTGGGTCGAACAGAACGAAGAGCGTGACATCGTTGGGTCACTCAAAGAAACGGTCGGCGTGGGCGTCGAGCGCACCGTCCAGGCGGGCGGGGTCACCGACACGATCACAGGCGATCTCCAGCAGACGGTGACCGGTGGCGGGATTACGCAAACGGTAACCGGCGGCGGGATTACGGCGACGGCCACCGGGGGCAATATTTCGCTCACTTCTACATCGGGGCAGGTGCTAATCAATGGTGTGGCCGGAATTCAGCAAACGGCTCCGACGGTGAGGGTGGCGTCGGCAGACGAAACCGACGACGCTCTCAAGAAGATGCTCACCTACATTCTGAGCGTGGGTGCAGTCATCAACAAGTTCGAGATGACCAACATGTCCATGGGTGTCACGGGGCTCAACATGTCGCAGGACATTGCCAAGAAAGAGGACGCAGGGACCGAACTGACCACGTTCGGCACACAACTGACGAGCGGCGGCACGGCGATCAAGAATGCCATCATGAGCATCTTCGGCTGAGGGTCGAGAAAGCTAGACAAGAGGTAAGACATGACAGCGATACCCATTCCCATCGATTCACGGAGGCGGGAGCAACGCGACGCCATCGAACATCAAACGTCCGGTCACGTCGTCGCGGTGGCGGGGTCCGATATCGTGACCGAGCTCGACGGGCGTCACGTGAGCGCTCGGCGAGCGGCGACGTGTTTGCTTCAGCCGAACGTCGGCGACGAAGTCTGGGTTGCCCGCCTCGGCGATGGACGGACCTACGTCCTGTCCATCCTAGAGCGGTCGGACACGTCGTCGGCCGAGCTGTCTATCGAGGGGGACATCTCGCTCGAGGCGCCATCGGGGCGCCTGCGTATGGTCGCCTCGGAAGGCCTGGAGATGGTTTCGCCCAGTGCGATATCGATTACCACGCGCCGCTTCGAGCTTGTGGCGAGCGGCGCCCGACTGCTGGTCGCTGGGGCCCTCGAAACGGTCGCGGAACGGTTCGTTGAGCAAGCCAAGCGCGCCTACCGCACGATTGACGACATCGAGCAGGTTCGGGTCGGTCAACTCGACATGTCGGCCAAGGACACCCTCCGGATGCACGCCAAGAACGCGCTCATCACCGCGATGTCACTCGTGAAGGTCGACGGCAAACAGATCCACATGGGTTGATGGAATAACAACATGTTTGCCAATACACAGATGGGTGGCCAGGACGTAGGAGGGCCGGACGTTTGCCTGACGCCAGCGCCCCCCGCACCACCCGTGCCCACGCCGTATCCAAACATGGCCATGGGACCCATGGGAGTGCCAGCCGTCGTCAAGGTCATGTTCATGTACGCCCCGGCGCACAACCTCGCGACCGTGGTTCCACTCACGAACGGCGACAACGCTGGCCTCGCAACCGGTGTGGCGTCCGCCACGGTCATGGGTCCGTCGCGACACATGACCGGTGCCTTCACCATTCTCCTCGGAGGCATGCCGGCGAGCCGCCTCACGAGCGTGAGCATGCAGAACTCGACCAACTGCCCGGGCGCGCGGCTAGTGCCCAGTCAGACCAAGGTGGTGCTGCTGGCGCCGTGACCGCACGAGGGCCCGCCTAGAACTTCTGCTCCCACTCCTCGGCCTCCTTGACGTCCGGGTCATCTCCGAGCGCCTGAGATCGATCGGCGAAATACGCGCCCTCGTCCTTGGCCCCGTGGAACACGGCGCGAAACACCTTCTTGGTCCCGAAATAACTCTGCTGGACCAGTGCGTGCGAGAAGTCCGCATAGGTCAGGTCGGTGTCTTCGAACCTCACCGACGAACAGTCGGCGCGGTGCAGGATGCACTGCTGCATGTTGGCGCCACTGAAATTCGCTCGCGCGGCTCTTGCGTCGATGAAGATCGACTGCGCGAGCGTTGCTCCCGAGAAATCCGCGGCTTCGAGGGTCGCTTCTACGAAAAGCGCATTCGGCGCCTGCGCGCCTCGAAGGGTCGCGCTACTGAGGTCGGAACCCTTGAAGTTCGACTGCGTGATGTCGGCCCCCGATAGATCGCAACCGCGAAGGTTGGCCTCCACCAGCTGACAAAGTCTCAGCGAGTGTTCCTTCAGAGAAACTCCCTCGAGATTGGCACCGTTCAGAACGACCATTTCAAGCCGCGCGCCCTCCAGCTTTGCCTCGCGAAGGTCGGCGTTCATGAGCACAACCTGCCTTAGTTTCGCCTCGCGAAGATCGATGCCCAGTGTCGAGGCGTCGATCACGGATGTTCGGTCCATGCTTGCTCTGGCGAATATCGCGCCTGAGAGGTTGCCCCCGACGAACGAAGCCGAAAGCAGGTCGGCGTTCGAAAAATCTGCATCGGAAAGATCGGTTTGGCTAAAGGCGGCGAACGCAGCGTATACGCCCCGAGCCCGAAAGCCAGCCGCAACACACGCATGAATGTTGGCGTGATGAAGATTCGCGCCATCCAAGATGGCGCCACGGAAATCGCACTCCGCGAACGTCGATTCCGTCAGAACGGCGCCCTCCAAGCGCGCGCCTGCAAAGGAGACGCTGTCGAACACCCCGCCGCCGATTCTTGCGTTTCGAAGGTCAGCGGAGGCCAGGTCGACCGAAGAGATCGGTTTCCCTTGGTAGACCAGGGTTTCCAACTCGTTCTTGGTCATCGCTCCCTCACGGGATTGACTCGTACCCGCTTCTGGTTCGAGAACTGCACATTGGTCCGCGCGTCGGACTCTACGCGAGCGAAATCGGCTCCAAAGAGGTTCGCCCCTCGAAGATCGCAACCCCTGATGTTTGCTTTCTGCATCACTGCATTCATGAGGTTCGCCGATATCAGCGTTGCGCCCTCTAGGTTGGACCGGACCAAAAGCGCGCCGGGCGCCGCGATCCGGTAGAGCTTGGCCGCGCGCAGATCCGCTTCGCTGAGGTCGGCGCCCTTCAAGCTCGCTCCAGAAAAATCGGCGCGCGCCAAGCGGGTGCCTCGCAGATTGGCGGTATCGAGGTTCGCTCCCTGGAAGTTCGCTTCATCGAAGACGCATTCGGCGGCGAAGCGCACGTTCGTCAGATTCGCGCCTTCGAAGCTCGTTCCCGACCCCTCGACTGTCACGAACACACACGAGGGAAGCCGTGCCCCCCGGAAACTGGATCCAGCCAGGTCGAGCTCTAGGAAGTTGCACTCGACGAGCTCGGCGCCATCGAAGCGCGTCCCGTTGAGCTCGGTCTTGATGAAGTTGAGCTTCTCGGCCTTGGCTTCGCTGAGGTCGGTCTGATCGAAAATCGCATCCATGAGCTCGACCCCGACCAACGTCGCCCCGCGTAGGCTGGTGTTCTTCAAGTGAGCGCGCCCTAAGATGGCACCTTCGAGACTGCATTCGTCGAGCCATGCACCCTCCAGATTCGCGCCACCCAGCGTTGCCTCCCCCAAGTCGGACCGCGAGAGGTCCGCATCTCGGAGGTCGGCATGCGCCAAAACAGCCTGCTGGAGCTTTGCGCCTCGTAGGTCCGCGCCATGGAGGTTCGCCGACTCGAGAAAGACTCCTTGAAGCTCCGCGCCGTGAAGATCGAGCCCCGAGAGATCGGCGCCGGTCAGATCCACCCGGTTCAAGGGCTCGCCGGCCTTCAGCATTCGCACGAGTTGTACACGACGCTCTTGGCGCAGCCCCTCGTCCACGACCGCGGCATCCTGATGGTGCGCCGTGAGACGATAGACCTTGAAGATGTTGTCCTCCTGCGCCTGCATCCGCATCGGAAACTTGGGGTCAGCCAGCATCCTTTCAACATCGTCGAGCGGAACACCGTGCGCGCCCCCTTGCTGCGCCAGGTCTCGGAAGGTCGCAATAGCCTCCGCCGCTGAGAACACCGGAGGCCCTGAGCGCTGAGCACTTGCGAAGACCTCGTAGTCGAGCCCCTGTTCCTCACAGGCGCTACGAAGGCGCGCCTCCAGCTGCTCTTGGTTCTGCTCGGCTGTCTTTCTGAGCGTCTCGGACTGCCTCGCTTGCTCCTCCATGAGCTCCACGAGTTTCATCGGGTCATCCGCGGGATCCGGATCCGGGGCGGAGAGCGGTGCGTAGTCGTCGGGGTTCACCCCGAGCTCCTCGACACGCGAACGGAGCTCTTGGATCATCTCGCCCTGGCGTCGCTTCATGTTCTCCCGAAGGAGGCCTTCCGGGCGGACGGCTTCGTTGAACGGGTCGTCGACCCCCTCGAACGGGTCGTCTTCCTCCCCTTCCGCAACCGGCGGCATGAGGTCGCTTTCGCGGAGCGCGTGGACCGCGCCTTTTTCCTTGTCGAGCCGCTGCTCGAGCACGGCTACATAGTGCGACACCGGCTTGGGCTGATCGAGCGCCTCCGCGGCAATGAGCAGGTGCTCGACATCGTGCGCATCGTCCTCCTGAACTTCGCGCGAGCCGTGAAAGATCAATACGCCACACTCTGCATGAGGAAAGAGCCAAACCGTCGTGAGCCAAGTCTTGATCTCTTCAAAACGGGAATCGCCTCCGTTGCGCTGAGTCACGAAGCATCGGGTTTGCACGGCTGGCAGTCGACCTCCGAGACGCGGCTTCTCACGATGCATGTTCTCGACCAGGAACGGCTCATCTCCGACAAAAGGCTTGGCCTGTTGCTGGTCCAGCGGCGCGGCGTTCCATAGGCCCCATTCGATGTCCTTCGCGTAGCCGGGAAAACCGTTTTCCAACCATTGCTGGTCGTAGGTGCCGAGCTTCGAGAAGCGCTGCGGCCAGGTGTAGTCGATAGCTCCAAAGGAGGCCGGCTTCGGAACCTGCTTGGGAGAGGACACGAGCTTTCCAGGCGACTCTACGTTGGGGAGAAATTGAACCGGCCCGTGCTCGGTTTGGACGGGTTGATGCCCCTTGCCGAGAGGGTTCTCCGCGAACGCCGGACCGCCGTACGCTTGCTCCCAGCCGATGGGCATCTCATCGAAGGACTGAGGCTTGCTCTGCTGCTTGCCCTTCCAGAAGCGATCGCCGACCACGTAGAGCTGCTTTGTGAGGGAACCGATTGTGACGCGCACCGGACAGGTCGTGGCCGCCGCACCCCCTGGAGGAAACGCGCTGCCCTTGACCAGGAACTCTCCTCGGAGCTTCGGCATGCAGAGGTCGATGGGCTCGCCTCCAAGCTCATCCGGCACGAACTGCCAAAGGGCAACCTCGCTCAGAAGCGTACTCGGGTCGCCGAACCGAAAGAACGCGAGAATTCCGACGGAGAAGTAGCACTTCCGCTCGCGCTCGAAGCAGCGCGTCAGAATCCCGAGCTTCATGGGTTTGATGGTTTTCATCACCGGGGCCTGGCGCCAGGAACCAGAAGCATACACTGTGCCAGATTCCAACCCTTGGAATTCTGGGCCGCGGTGACCGCTGCCAAACTCCAACAACGCTCTGGTCCGGCTGGAATTGTGAATGGCGCACTTCTCTAAGGAAGAGGAATGATGATCAGGCACATCCCCACGAACCGGACCCTGACCCCATTCTGGGCTGCGATGCACGCATTGTTGTACGTCGTGCCGTCGCAGCCACATACCCCGTCTCCATCGATGATGCACAGCGTGGGACGGACCGCGCAGGTCCCCGCGCCGGCGCATGTTTGGCCCGCGCAGTACTCGCCGGTTTCGCAGTCGTCGTTGGTGGTGCAGGGACAAGCCCCGGTGGACTCCACTCGCACACCTTGCAATGCAGCGAGGCACGCATTGTCGTACGTCACCCCGTCGCACCCGCACACGGGATCGGGGTCGGCGATGCAAACAGCCGGCCTAGCGCGGCAGACGCCCGGAACATCACACGCATCGTCGTAGCAGTACTCCTTCAATGTACATGCGTCATTTCCGTCGCATGGACACGGCCCGGCCGACGCGACGCGCACGCCGGCTTGCTCGGCGTTGCAGGCGCTATCGTAGGTGATTTCATCGCAGCCGCAGACCGGGTCGAAGACCGTGGGGCACGTTACCGGTCTCGTTTCGCACGTCCCCGCCATCCCGCAGCCGTCGCCCGCACAATACGCGTCGGTGTCGCAGCTTGCGTTGTTGGTGCACAGGCAGGGCCCGGTCGACTCGACCCGCATACCTGCCTCTTGCGCTAGACACGCGTTGTCATAGGTGTCCCCGTCGCAGCCACAAACCGGATCGATGACCGCCGGGCAGTCGACCGGTCTCAGCTCGCAAGTCCCCTCCCCGGCGCATGTGCTGGCGGCGCAGTAGTCCATCGCGTCGCAGTCGCCGTTCCCACCGCAGGCACAGATGCCGTCCGACGCAACGCGGACCCCTGCTCGACCCGCTTCGCACGCGTTGTCGTATGTGTTGCCGTCGCAGCCGCATACCAGCGCTACGTCCGTTGGGCATTCCGTCGACTTCAGTGCGCACGTCCCCACTCCAT